>OKVF01000024.1_pt1 | contig 180860 bp, 145 predicted proteins | sample 1604831 | NCBI WGS metagenome assembly OKVF01 (sample SAMN01760980, study PRJEB22395) | human gut metagenome
GCGGGAGTCAATTCCATGGATGTGGTTCTGCCTGTCATCACCCGCTTTTCGGGTCCTGAGGTGATTCCGGTAGCCATCTTCCACGGTATACTGCTGGATGTCAGCATGCCGATGTTTGTCTCTTTCTTCTGTCATCTCTGATGACTCGTACGGAGCAAATCCGGCGTGAATGGAATAAAACAACAAATCCTGATAAGATGTTGAAGCGCAACCGTCTTATCAGGATTTATTTTATGATTTCTGCCGGAACCGTCCGGATTATTTCTTTCCGATTTTCTCTGCTACCGACGGATCGGTCTTGTAGCGTTTGTTAAGTCCTTTGACCACATCGTTCGTGATGTCATACTTGGCGTTGGCCATCAGAATGTTGTCGCCGGCCTTGCTGATGATGAAGTCGAACTTCTTGGTTTTGTTGTATTCCTTCAGGAAAGCCTGGATGGAATCTCTCATGGCGGTGTTGTATTTGGCCTGTTCGGCAGCGAAGTCATTCATCAGTCTGTCATTCAGGGTCTGGAGGTCCTGCTGCTGTTTGGCCAGTGCCATCTGGGCCTGTTCTACCTGGTCACGGGTGGTGAACTGGTTGGATTCGTATTTCTTTTGCAGTTCGGCCGCCTTGTTTTGCAGTGCGCGGTCTTTGGCCGCCAGTGTGGCACGGATGTTTTCTCCCTTCTTGTTCATAAGCAGGGTGTAATCTTTGCAGAAATTATATTGCGACATGAGGCTGTCTATTTCCACATAAGCTATTTTCAGTCCGCCTGCCGGAATTTCCGTGGCCTGTGTGTTGGTTTTTTCTTCCGGAGCCTGTTGCTGGCATGCGGAGAAACCTAATGCAGCCAGAAGGCTGATGCAGATAACACTTTTCTTCATTGTTATTTCGATACGTTTTAATTAATTGTTCTTTGCTGAATGTTCTGCGATGCGGTGGGGATTGTCTATGCGTTCCGCTGCATCCATGGACTGTACGCACGTAATGCCCCTTTTGCGCATGGCCGCACTGTGTCCGATGTGGAGGTTGGGGAAGCGGCCGTTCTTTTTCAGGATAAGCTTGATGGCCAGAAAGCACATGCTCACTGCAACAATTATGAGCGTTAATAATAGCGTCTTCAACATTTTTATGTATATTTGTGGTGCAAAGATAAACTTTAAAAGATTGTGATTGAACTCTTCTTGCGCTTTTAACTAATTTTAGCAACAAAAAGTTTTTAAATTAAGTAAGAATATATGGAACAGATCAAACTTGATCCGGAAAGTGTCTTCAGATACTTTGCGGAGATCAACAAAGTGCCGCGCCCTTCGAAGAAGGAAGAAAAGATGATAGCCTATTTGCAGCAGTTTGCCAGTGAACACCATCTGGACTGCAAGGTGGATGAAGTGGGTAACGTCCTTATCCGCAAGGCTGCCACGCCGGGATATGAGAACCGTAAGACGGTCATTCTGCAGAGCCACATGGACATGGTGTGCGAGAAAAACCGTGATGTGGAATTTGATTTCATGACGGATGCCATACAGACCGAGCTGGACGGAGAGTGGATGCGTGCCAAAGGAACGACCCTGGGTGCCGACGACGGTATCGGCATCGCCATGGAACTGGCCTTGCTTGATGCGGAGGATATCCCCCACGGTCCTCTGGAATGTGTCTTTACCAAGGATGAGGAGACCGGACTGACCGGCGCTTTCGGCATGCAGCCGGGATTCATGTCGGGCGATTATCTGCTCAACCTTGATTCGGAAGATGAAGGACAGATCTTTGTCAGCTGTGCCGGAGGTGCACGTACCGAGGCGGAATTCAGCTTTGAACCGATTGCCGCACCGGCCGGTTATTTCTTCTTTGAGATCAAGATCAAGGGACTGACCGGCGGACATTCCGGTGACGATATCAATAAGAAACGCGCGAATGCCAACAAATTGCTTTCACGTTTCCTCTATCAGAGTTACCGCAAATACGATCTCTACCTGTGCGACATCCAGGCCGGAGGACTTCACAATGCCATTCCGCGTGAGGCAGCTGCGGTCTGCGCCATCCCGATGAAGGACAAGGAGAGCATCCGTGTGGACTGGAATCTGTTCAGTGCGGATGTGGAGGAAGAATACCGCGTGACGGAACCGCACATGGAATTCCTGCTCCAGAGCGAGTCAGCCCGGCCGCAGGCTGTAGAGCGGAGTGTAGCCCAAAAACTGATCTGGGCGTTGCAGGCCGTATACAACGGTATTCTGTCCATGTCGCAGGATATCGATCTGGTGGAAACCAGTTCCAATCTGGCCAGCATCAAGTTGGTGGATGGCAACAGAATCGTGGTCAACAGCAGCCAGCGCAGCAGTATCCTGAGCGCACGTCACAATATGAGTGACACCATTCAGGCCGTATTCGAACTGGCCGGTGCCAAAGTGGAAGTGGGCGAAGGCTATCCGGGCTGGAAGATGAATCCTCATTCTGAGATCCTCCGCATTGCGGTAGAGACTTACCGTGAACTTTTTGATGCCGAACCCAAGGTGCTGGGCATACATGCCGGTCTGGAGTGCGGACTCTTCAGCGAGAAATATCCCGGTCTGGACATGATTTCGTTCGGTCCGACCCTGCGCGGTGTCCATTCACCAGACGAGCGTCTGCTCGTGCCTACCGTGGCCAAGGTATGGAACCATCTGAAAGCCATTCTGGAACGGATTCCTGAAAAGGCTTAGTCCGCTGAATATCTGTTTTCTAAAAAAACATCTCCACGTTATGCACCGAATATTCTCTTTGATCAGTCTGGCAGCCGTGCTGCATGTCGTGCTGGCCGGACTGTCGGCCTGCGACGACAGTGATTCGTTCACGACGGATGCCGGCGCTCTGCTGAGCTTCTCGACGGATACCATCAGGTTTGATACCGTGATTACGACAGTAGGTTCCAGTACGCGCCGGATACAGGTCTACAACCCCAACGACAAAGGTGTCCGCATAGCCATGGTCTCTTTGCAGAAAGGCGAAAGGACACCCTTCAGGGTCAATGTGGACGGCACCTATCTGGAACCTGAAAGCGGCGCCCGGGCTTATGATTTTGAAGTGCGGGGCAAGGACAGCATTCATGTCTTTGCGGAAGTGACCGTGCCGTCCCGGATGCAGGATGCGCCTTTCGAGATGACGGATACGCTGCTGTTCATGCTGGAAAGCGGTGTACAGCAGCGGGTGATCCTGACCGCAGTGGGGCAGGATGCCTACATGTGGAGAGGCAAGGTCATACAGGCTGATACCGTTTGTGAAACGGTCCGTCCGATTGTCATCTATGACAGTCTGGTCGTGGCGGAAGGTGCCACGCTGACGCTCAATCCGGGTGTGCAGCTTTATTTCCATGACGGTGCCAACCTTCTGGTAAGGGGTACGCTGAAGGCGGCCGGTACGCATGCGAAGCCGGTCGTGTTCCGCGGTGACCGTACGGACAACATGTTCGATTACCTGCCTTACGACAATACGCCTTCGCGTTGGGGCGGCATTATCCTTTACGCCTCCAGCATGGACAATACCTTCGATTATGCCGATATCCACAGTGCGTCGTTCGGTATACGGTGCGACAGTTCCGCTACGGACCGTACCAAGCTGACGCTGACCAACAGCGTGCTGCACAACATCGGCGGGGAAGGTCTGGGACTTTACCATTGCCGGTCGTATGTCAGCAATACACAGATCAGCAATACGCAGGGCAACTGCGTGTCGGTGGTCGGCGGGTGGACGGAATTCCTGCATTGCACGATCGCCCAGTTCTATCCCTGGACGGCCGAAAGAGGCGATGCACTCTATCTGGCCAACAAATGGCTGTCGGCACCTTATCCGCTTGAGCATGCGGCCTTCCGCAACTGCCTCATCACCGGTTATGCCGAGGATGTGGTGATGGGCGGGCTTGAAGATCCCGACCAGAATCTGGACTATTATTTCGGCCATTGCCTGTTGCGCACGGTCGAGAGCGACGATGCAGTCCGTTTTGTCGGCATTGTCTACGACAAGGACAGTAATGAAGGCGGTCAGGAGAAGCATTTCCGGCGTTTCGATACCGATAACTATCTCTACGACTTCCGTCTGGATTCCCTTTCCGCAGCAAGGAATATCGGTGCGAAGGAATGGGCGGAGGATTGTCCGGCGGATTATGACGGCCAGTCACGCCTGGAAGATGCGGCGCCCGATGCCGGATGTTATGAATTCAAGTCGCAGCCCTGATGAGAACCGGGTTGTTGGCGATAATACTGGGCTGTGCGGTGACCGTAGGAACGGTTGCCGCACAGCCTGTTTTTCGTGTGGTAACCTACAATGTGGAGAACTTTTTCGACTGCAGGGATGATTCCCTCAAAGAAGATGACGAGTTCCTGCCAGAGGGAACCAACCGGTGGACATACTCCCGTTACTGGCGTAAGCACAACGCCCTGTCGAAAGTCGTGGCCGCTTTGTCGGAAACGCATATCCCCGATCTGATCGGCCTGTGCGAGGTGGAAAACGACAGCGTATTGTACGATCTGACCCGCCGTTCGGCTCTCCGTACCCTCGGATACCGCTATGTGGTGACCGAATCGCCCGACCGTCGCGGCATTGATGTGGCCTTGCTTTACCAACCGGGTACCTTCTGCGTCCTGTCCACGCGTTCCATAAGGATTCCTTCTGCAGCGTCCGGTTTCCGGCCTACCCGTGACCTCCTTTACGTCTGTGGTCGCATCGTGTCAGGCGACACCCTGCACGTATGGGTGTGCCATCTGCCCAGTCGTGCCGGTCATACGCGGCAGTCCGACCGCCACCGTGCATTGGCCGTCGGTTGTCTGAAACAGGCCATGGATTCCGTGCGCCGTGTCCGGCCTTCCGCCAGGATGCTGGTGATGGGCGACTGCAATGCCGGTATCCGGCAGAAAGTGTTGCGCGAGCTATTGGGAGTGAAGGAATACGGCCTCGACACGCTGACTCCCGATTCGGCCGGACAGCTCTGGGCTTTGCCGCTCCGATGCAGTGCGGATGTCAAAGGCTCATACCGCTATCGTGGAATCTGGGAGACGATAGACCATATCCTGGTCAGCAGTTCGCTGCTTGACGACCGCTCGTCTTTCCGTGCCGATCCCTCCGCTTACCGGGTGGCCGCGTTTCCATTCCTGTGCGAACCCGATGCCACTTACGGTGGTCTGAAGCCCTTCCGTACCTATCAGGGGCCGGTATACAAGGGCGGATTCAGCGACCATCTTCCGCTGGTGTTGGATTTTGTCAGCAAGTGAATAAAGTTTTTTTTGATTTTTTATAAATGTAGGTTTTGGACTTCCTTTCTATTTTCAGAAACTGAATGGTTTTAAATGTTATTTTCAGACGAATGTGGTTGTCTATTGCAAAAATATATTTAACTTTACAGATTAAATTCATATCGAGAAATAGAATTGTCCCTATGGACGGTTGATTAAAAGTAAATATTCCAAAAGAGAGAAAGATGGCAGTACAGCAGCTAAAAGAACTTCAATTCGTACAATATAAAAGATTTTCAGGAAATGAGAATTTGGAAATCAAGCCCGTTACCATACTGGTCGGGAAAAACAGCAGCGGTAAAAGTTCCATTACCAAACTTATGCCGGTGTTGGCTAAATCAGTGTCTGGTGATTTGAAGAAATCAATAATGCTTTTGGATACGGAGGGTGTGTCATTAGGTGTTTCATATCAAAGCTTATGCCATAATGGGAATACAGTAGGTCTCGGTTTCGGAATGAAATACGCGAATGATGTGGAGATCTTTGTCGATTTGATTGCTAATCATAAGGATGAGATACAAATAAGCAGGTATGTAGTCCAAAAGGCAGGGGCAAAGCACGAGCTACGTCTTGCGTCGGACAGGGTCAATTATATTTGTAACGAAAATGACAAGGAATACCTTGCGTCAGAATTCTCCGGTTTTATCCATAAAGCTTTTTTGCAGGATATAGGAGTGGATTTGGATTTGGCTGTCAATATAGATTATATTGGTCCTCTACGTTGCGAACCAAGCCGCACGTATTATTATACAGGTTCGGAATTGTCTGACAAGGTAGAGGCAAGGGGTGACAATGCTTATCAACTATTATGTGCTGATGATGAATTGGTTCACAAGGTTTCAGACTGGTTTGAGCAGAATTTCAACGGTTGTCGTCTTCAGGTCGTATCAGGAGGTGAAAGGGGGTCATACATAATTAAGATGAACAAACCAGATAATGGAGATTATTGGGTAAACATTGCTGATGAAGGTATGGGTATGAGTCAAGTCCTGCCTATTGTTGTTCGTAGTATACATTCGGTAGATAATTCCATAGTAGTAGTGGAACAACCTGAACTGCATCTTCATCCGGCTGCGCACGAGGCTGTCGCTAAGCTGTTTGCCGTCACAAGCAAACAGAATAATCAGCGGTATATCGTAGAAACGCATTCGGAAAACATTCTATTAGGGCTGCGGGCTGCGGTAGTTGATCAATCCATTGATTTTACTTCGGATGATATATTGATCTATTTTGTTGATGAAGATGATGAGGGTGCCTATTTGAAGAAGATCACCATAGATGCCGATGGTATGTTGTCCAGTTGGCCGGAAGGTGTTTTCAATGAATCTTATGAGTTGTTGAATAAAATAATAGCGAAAACTTCAAATCAAATCAATGTATGATTTTCAAGTTTGACGATAGTATTCAGATCATATCGGGAAAAGCTGTTAAGGATACGGCAGATCTCATATTGCATATATCAGGCCAAAACCACCATATTTCTTGTGATGCTGATTTGTGGCAGTGGTTGGAACTGAAGTTCATGAAAAGTTATGAATACCTTTCGAAATGGGACTTACAGTCAATTCGTAGTAACAGATCCTTGCGTGATATCACTGCCGAGAAACGAAAATATTTGTCTACGGTCGTTGTCGGATATGGAGATGGAATGTTTACTCCACCTGAAGCTATGGAACTTGTCAGGAAACCGTCGCTGGTTATTGTTGAAAACGAGGCCAATGATTGGGCGGTTGTCCGGAAATGGATAGATTTGTTGAAGAAAGACAGGCAATACGGTAATATTAACACAATAGTATGCCAGCGTAAGGATAGCGGATATCTGCGACCGTATAATGCGGGCAGTAGCGGACAGATTGTTAATTCAATCATTCAGCGTCAGAAAGAATATCATAAAGGAACCGGATATAAAGTTACCGTGTTGTTGGATAGTGACAAAACCGGTCCGGAAGATGCGTTGTCAAACGAAAAGGAAAAGATCAGGCAGGCTATGGTTGATGCCAGAATAGAAGGACATATCTTGTATAAGCGTGAAATGGAGAATTATTTTTCGGAATCAGTATACCGCGAGGCGAAAATGATTCAAACTGATTCTGTTCCGCCTTATTCTGATGAGGATTGGGATTTTTTGGATATTGAGAAAGCGCCTTTCACAAAATATCAGAAGAAGGATTTGCCTACACTCGTAGAATACCTTGATAAATCATCTTTATTGAAACGGGTGGGTGCTGGGCGTAGGGATTATCTTGGTGAGATGATGAATGAGATACAGATTATTATTATGAAGTTAGCAAGGTTGAGTTGAATTTTTATGAATATTAAGGCTGATCGTGATTATATCATTAATATACTGGAGAAAGTAAGGTCTGGTAAATTGGCTATTCCTGAGTTCCAGAGGGATTTCGTATGGGATACGAAACAGGTTGTTGATTTGTTCGACAGCATAATGAAAGGATATCCGATAGGCTCCCTGATATTATGGCAACCGGAATCCATAAAGTTTAAAGAACTGAAGCAGATAGGAGGTCTTGACATACAGGATTGGGATGAAAAAAACAAGTTATATGTTCTTGACGGGCGCCAGCGTTTGACCGCTTTGTTAGGTACATTGTTGGCGGGTGGGGACTTTTACAATCATATCTGTATAGACCTCAAGGACATGCAGATCCTTAATGTTCCGTCCGGACGGACGAGAAAACCCCATATACTTAGCTTGGGAATAGCGTTTGACACTTATGATCTTGTGGATTACCTGAACGATCTGCGCAATAGTGGATTGCCAGAAGATTTGCAGCGTGAATATTCAGATAAGGCCAAAAAGATTAACAGAACACTTCTGAGTTATGAACTTGGTTTTATCAGCGTGGTAGGAGGTGCAATAGAAGATGCTGTTGAAATATTTTCCCGTCTGAATTCGAAGGCGACGGAAATAAGCCCGGATTATATGTTGCAGGCTTTGACTTATTGTCTGGATTCGACCTTTCTTTTCGCCAATGAAGTGTCTAAAATCAAAGAAAATCTGGTGAAATATAATTTTGGACGGATAGACAGGGGAGTGGTCCTGAAATGTGTCTATAATTATCTGGATATACCTTTCATAGATGGCAAGGATCGTATGATCCTTGAACATAAAAAAGACTTGCCGGATATCATACGGAATGTGGGAATAGATCTGGATATGGCGGTTCAATTCCTTTATCAGCATTGTGGCGTGATTGATTGTAAATTGTTACCGTACAAGTACCAGCTGATTATGTTGGCTTTGTACTTTAAAAATAACAGGCAGCCCATGGCATCCGGAATTTATGAGCTGGTAAAATGGTTTTTCTATACTACATATTCGGGGTATTTTACCAACTCCTCGTTAGCCGTGATCCGTCAGGATATCAAGCGGTTCTGTGCCTATTCATTAGGCGAGGTTTCCGTACCGGTAGAATACTCAGATACTGACTTTGATTTAACCTTGCCGACAAGATGGCGTTTGAATGGTGTCAGGGCTTGTGCCATGGCCACTGTGTCCATCTTGATTCAGAAAGGTAACTTGGTTCCTGATGCAAACCTATATGTGTTTGTATTGCCTGATACAGGGCAGAAAACATGGGGGAATATTTTTATTTTGCCAGGCAGGAGTGAATTTGATAAAATACTTGATTTTCTCAATGGTAGTGAATCATGGCAGGAGGAATATAGCCAATATGCCTTATCGGAAGACCTGATGATAATGTACCGTCACCATCAGGTAGAAGAGTTTGTCCGAAAAAGGCAGATTTTGATGCAAAATCAAGAAAAGCTGTTCTTGGATTCGCTTTTTGGATAAAGAGGAAATTTCTATACATCAGTCTTATTCGTGATGATAAGGTTCGTTATTCAGGATAGTCATCGCCCGGTAGATCTGTTCCGCGAAAATCAGACGGATCATCTGGTGGGAGAATGTCATGCTGGAGAGGGAGATCTTTTCCGGATAGGCAGCATACACGCGGGGAGAGAAACCGTAAGGGCCGCCGATGACAAAGACCAGGCGCTTGATGCCCGCAGTCATCTTTTTCTGTATCCAGGAGGCGAACTCCACTGAACGGAACGTCTTGCCGTGTTCGTCCAGCAGGACGACATTGTCGCCGGGCTGCAGGGCCTTGAACAACAGGTCGGCCTCCTTCTCCTTCTGGATGTCGGCCGACAGGCTTTTGGTATTCTTGAGTTCCGGAATGATCTCGATGTCCATGGGCAGGTAATGTCTGATACGGTTAAGATAATCGTCAATGCCTGCTCCGAAATGCGGACTGGTGGTTTTGCCGATGGCGAGTAAGACTATTTTCATATTGATATGACAGTTTGCCGGTATGTTTTTTCAGGAATATTTCTTGGGATATCTGAAGAGGATGCTGGCCAGTGCGGTCAGTCCCATCAGGAACGGATAATAAAGATAGGGCAGGATGCTGACTGGGTTCAGCGAGGCCAGTCCGGCAGCCATCAGCATCTGGGCGCCGTATGGTATCAGTCCCTGTGTGAAACAGGAAAAGGTATCCAGGATGCTGGCGCTTTTCCGCTTGTCCACACCGTATTTCTCCGCAATGTCGTTGGCCAGAGGACCTACCGTGATGATGGCCACCGTGTTGTTGGCCGTACAGAGGTTGATCAGGCTGATCAGGGCGGCTATGCTCAGTTCCGCACCCCGTTTGGTGCTGATATGTCCCGTCAGGATGCGCAGCAGATAGTCGATACCCCCGTTGTGGCGGATCAGTTCCATCAGGCCGCCGGCCAGCATGGTGATGATGATCAGTTCGCCCATGTCGGTAATGCCCTTTCCCATGGCCGAGAACCACTCAAACAGACCGTACGATTCAGTCAGCATGCCGATCACGCCGCTCAATATCAGACCCAGTGTCAGCACGATCATCACGTTCATTCCGATGACGGCCGTGAGCAGGACGACCAGGTAAGGAATGACCTTCACCCAGTTGATGTCCGGAATGGCCTGCGGGCTCTGGATGTGTACGCCCATCAGGATATAAAGCATGAAGGTGACTGCCGCAGCCGGAATCACGATCTGCGAGTTGACCTTAAACTTGTCGCTCAGTTTGCAGCCCTGCGTACGGGTGGCCGTAATGGTCGTGTCGGAAATGAACGACAGGTTGTCGCCGAAGAAGGAACCGCCCACCACGATGGCCACCAGCTGGGCCACGTCGGCATGGGTTTCCTGGGCGATACCGGCCGCAATGGGCGTCAGGGCGACGATCGTACCTACCGACGTACCGATGGACAGCGAAATGAAACAGGCAGCCAGAAAGATACCTCCCAGCAGCAGATTGTCCGGCAGGAGTTTCAGTGAGAGGTTGACGGTTTCGTCTATTGCCCCCATGGCCTTGGCGGAAGCTGCGAACGCGCCGGCCAGGATGAAGATCCAGATCATCAGCATCAGGTTGGACTTGCCGGCCCCTTTCGAAAAGAGCGTGATCCGTTTGTCAAGCGGAAGGCCCCGCGTGACCGCGATGCCGTACATGGCCGATACCGTAAAGGCCACGGTGATCGGCACCTTATAGAAATCGCCCGCTATCAGGCTTGATACCAGATAGACGATTACAAACACAATAAGCGGACTGAGCGCAAAGAATCCTTGTTGGTGTTTATTCATTCCTTATTTTTCGTCGTGAGTGTAAAAAATGTAGTTTTCGGCAGTAAGAAGCTCCAGCGGCATGTAGTTGTTGCGTGAAACTTCTTTCTTCAGGACCAGATGGTTGAACAGCGCCTTGACGCAGCTGTAACCCTGTTTCCACGGATGCTGGGCAATGATGAAGTCAATGCTGCCGTTGCGGAGACATGCCGTGTTGCGGTCGATCATGTCATAACCGAAAAGATGGGCATCGGTGAAACCATGCTTCTCGAAATACTCTCCGAGGATATAAGCCCTGGAGCAGAAGGTGATGCAGTGCCGCACATGAGGATGGGCCGCAAAAAAACGCTCGGTCTCCTTTTCCATCTCATCTTCCGGGATATCGGCAGGCAACGGCAGTTCCAGAATGCGGCAGTCCGGAAACTTTTCGGCCATGTACTGTTTGAATCCCGTTTCGCGCTGGGCCTGCTGCCGTGAGGCCACCTTGCCGTTGAGCATCAGCTTCATCAGCATGATTTCGTTGGCCTGCGAGGCCTGCATCATGAAGATACGGCCGGCGAAATAACCGCTCCGGTGTGCGTCCTGTCCGAAGTAGGCTATGGCGGGCAGCTCCGGCATGTTGGAGTCCAGAAAGACGTAGGGGATCTGCTTGTCCGTAAGCGCCAGACAGAAATCGCTGGTGAATTGCCGGTCCTGCGGTACGATGATGACCCCGTCGGGCTGGCATTCAAGTGTTTCCTTTGACTTTTTGAGGAAAGAGTCTGCATCGAACTGCGCGTAATAATGGATGACAAGCGACAGGTGGAAATCGTTCCGGTTGATGACAGCCTGCTGGAGGCCTTTTTCTATCTCCGTCCAGTAAGCGTTGCTGTCATGATCGGGAAGCAGACAGTGAAGCGTATATTTCCGGTTTGAAGCCAGGGCACTGGCATACATGTTCGGCTTGTAGTTGATTTCCCTGAGTACGCTTTCCACTTTCTTGCGTGCTCTGGCCGACACATTCGGGCGGTTGTGCAGCACTCTGTCAACCGTACCCACGGAAACACCCGCTTTCTCCGCAATATCCTTGATTCTGATCTTTTCTGTAGAATGAACTTCCCAAACCATGATTTACAAATGCCCTATAAAACTAATACAAATATAATATGCGAAGATACGCAATAAATCTGTGCTTTTAAATCAAAAAATATAAAAAGATGTTTTTCGCTGACAATTTTGGAGATAATGCGCATGATTTTCAAAAGATTTATTTAATTTTGTACGCTTAAAATAAAAACTGTGTGGGTTAACAGAAAAATATTCAGTGAAGATTTTAAATTTTGACTTATGGGAAAAATCGTAACTATGGGAGAAATCATGCTCCGTTTGTCTACTCCGGGACAGACCCGTTTTGTACAGACTGATACGTTCGACATCAATTACGGCGGCGGCGAAGCCAATGTGGCCGTAAGCTGTGCCAACTACGGACATGATGCCTATTTCGTTTCCAAGCTGCCCAAGCATGAGATCGGTCAGGCTGCTGTCAATGCCTTGCGCCGTTATGGTGTGAACACCGATTACATCACGCGTGGCGGTAACCGTGTAGGAATCTATTATCTGGAGACAGGAGCGTCCATGCGCCCCTCCAAAGTGATATACGACCGTGCCGGATCAGCCATTGCCGAGGCACGTCCTGAGGATTTTGATTTTGATGCGATTATGGAAGGAGCCGACTGGTTCCACTGGAGCGGTATCACGCCCGCCATTTCCGACCAGAGCGCCGAGTGTCTGCGTCTGGCCTGCATCGCAGCCAAGAAGCATGGCGTAACCGTATCATGCGACCTTAACTTCCGCAAGAAACTGTGGACTTCAGAGAAGGCACAGAGCATCATGAAACCGTTGATGCAGTATGTGGATGTCTGCATCGGTAACGAGGAAGATGCAGAACTTTGTCTGGGCTTCAAGCCGGATGCCGACGTGGAAGGCGGAAGCACCGATGCCGAAGGCTACAAGGGTATTTTCAAGGGCATGATGGAAACATTTGGTTTCAAATATGTCATTTCCACTCTGCGTGAATCCATTTCAGCCACTCACAACGGCTGGAAGGCCATGATCTACAACGGCAGCGAGTTCTACGTATCCAAGCATTACGACATCGATCCGATTATCGACCGTGTAGGTGGAGGCGACTCATTCTCCGGCGGTATCATCCATGGTTTGCTGACCATGCCGACCCAGGCCGAAGCATTGGAATTTGCCGTAGCAGCTTCTGCCCTGAAGCACACCATTCCGGGCGACTTCAACATGGTGTCAGCCGAAGAAGTGGCTGCATTGGCAGGAGGTTCAGCCAACGGACGCGTACAGCGCTAAGCCAAGAGAGGGAGAGATCAAAAAGTAACGCAATCAACGTAAAATAAAGAATAGAAAAACAAAATGGCTAAATTTGATAAAATAGCAGTCATGCAGAAAATCGGTGAGACCGGTATGGTCCCCGTGTTCTATCATAAAGATGCGGAAATCGCCAAGAAGGTCATCAAGGCCTGCTATGACGGTGGTGTCCGTGCGTTTGAGTTCACCAACCGTGGTGACTTTGCTCATGAAGTGTTTGCAGAATGTGTGAAGTATGCCGCAAAGGAATGTCCGGAACTGGCTCTGGGAGTAGGCTCCGTGGTAGACGCTCCTACGGCAGCGCTTTACATCCAGCTGGGCGCCTGCTTCATTGTAGGTCCGCTCTTCAATCCGGAGATTGCACCGGTCTGCAACCGTCGTCTCGTGCCTTACTGCCCCGGTTGCGGTACGGTATCAGAGATCGGCAAGGCACAGGAGTTGGGATGCGATCTTTGCAAAGTCTTCCCCGGCGACGTGTACGGTCCGGCTTTCGTCAAGGGTATGATGGCCCCCTGCCCGTGGTCAAAGATCATGGTAACCGGCGGTGTGGCTCCTACGGAAGAGAATCTGACTGCATGGATCAAGGCCGGTGTTTACTGCGTCGGAATGGGTTCCAAACTGTTCCCGAAAGAAGAAGTGGCAGCAGGCAACTGGCAGTACATTACCGACAAGTGTCGTGAGGCTCTCGGCTACATCTCAGCCGCACGTGGCAAATAATGGAATAGAATCATATAACTGGATTTGAAGGACAGCGTTCCGGTGAGGCATGCACGATCATGCTTTCTCCGGACGCTGTCTTTTTTATATCCCTGCATCGCAATCTTTCTCCCATGCAGGAGAGAGGAAGGGCGGGTATGAGGTCCGCGATGTGAAAGACCGGCGTCCGATAAGCGTCATTCACAAAATCGGGGTCCCAGGAGTTACCCTAAATGTGGTTTTTTCCTACTTTGCCTTCACTCCTTCACACCATAGTGTAACAGTTTGATACTGAATTAATAAGGCCGTGAATCCATGCTTTCACCCTCATTCACATGCTCTCTCACGCATTTCCGTGCCCGTAGAGGCACTGACCGGTATTTTCCGACCCTGAAAAAGGCTGGAAACACATGCCTTCAGCGGGGCTGTAAACCCCTTTCATGCCCATTCTGGCGTATCTTTTTCTGTCATTCCGTTTTGGTCGGATTGTTGTTCAGAAGTAAAGGACATCTTCCAGAAAACTCGGCTTACTTTAAAAAAAGTAAGCTTTACTTTTTAAAAAGTAAGCCTTACTTTTTTGAAAATGTCATGATTTAAGAATTTTTGTTCAAAATAAAATTTTTCTTACCAATGCTGTTTTTCCTTGAAAAATGGCTTCGTGAAGGACTCGTGAAGGAGCGGTGAAGGAGATGGTTCACCCTGCATCCCGCATCCACACTGGGATGTGAAGGGGTGAAGGGGTTTTTGAAGGTAGAAGAGTAGGGAGGAGGTGAAGGAGGAGAATTGTGGAGAATGGTTGCTTGGGAGTGGAAATGTTTGTATGGATTTATGTAAGTTGTATTTCTCTAATTTATGCACATCAAATGTGATAACCTTTCCTGTTTCAAGTCAGGGGTAGTTGTATTTCTGATCTTCTTTGGGATGGAAGTAAACCGGATAAAGAGAGATAGGTATATTGTAGGGGAATGTTTGTTATCAAAGAGACATAATGGAAGGAGAGGTTATGAAAAGGTAGTCTATATAATTATGTTCACTTGATATTTTCTATATTTATGTGTAAATTTGCATATAGATGTAGAAATGTTTTCTATGAAAAAGAGAGTATATAAAAATAGAATTCGTGTAGTATTTGCATATAAAATGGTTACAAAGGCATATTGGGTGGAAAAGCTTGGCATGTCAAAAATGAAAATAAATCGATGGCGTATCAATAGTGTGCAATCATTTGCTTCATAGTTGATTGCTTTTTCTTTGATATTGTGACGTGATTTGAAGGATTTATATGAACCATTTGAGAAAACAGAAAAATGACGAAAAAGAAATATACATTTATTGATCTATTTGCTGGTATTGGAGGATTTCATACAGCAATGCATTATGTTGGTGGGAAATGTGTTTTTGCAAGTGAATGGGATAAAAATGCACGTTTGTCCTATGAAGCAAATTATAAAGATATAGAACCGGAGCTTTTTCAAAAAGACAAGGATGGAAAATATCTTTTCTTCAATGAAGATATAAATGATGCTATACCAAATGAGATTCCTGATTTTGACATTTGCTGCGGTGGATTTCCATGCCAACCTTTTTCTGTAGCTGGTTTAAAAAGAGGTTTTGAGGATACTAGAGGAACTTTGTTTTTTAGCATAGCTAATATTGTAAAAGAGAAAATAAATGCAGGGTGTCCACCTAAAGTGTTGTTTTTAGAGAATGTGCGTGGATTAAAAACTCATGATAAAGGGAATACTCTTAAAGTTATATTGGCTACGCTTGAAGAATTAGGATATGGTTATTCATTTGAAGTTCTAAATGCAAAATATTTTGGAGTACCTCAAAATCGGGAACGTCTATTTATTATTGCGTGGTATAAAAAACAGATAGATATCAAGGCTTTTAAATTCCCATATGGAATAGCTGAAGATGGTTCTACAATATATGAAAAGGAAAAATTGAAGGATGGCACACTTTCAACCAAGGTTTCGGATATATTTGAACCATTAGCTACATTGGATCCACATTATACGATTAGTGATAGAATGTGGGAGGGACATCAAAAGAGAAAGGAACGAAACAGACAGAACGGAAAAGGATTTGGCTATTCTTTATTTAATGCTGATAGTATTTATACAAGTACTATTTCTGCTAGATATTGGAAAGATGGAAGTGAAATACTTATTGACCAGTCAGAAAAAGGGCTTAATCCTCGTGTATTAACTCCTGTTGAAGCTGGACGATTGCAAGGCTATCGTATTTTGGGTAATGGTTGGGAACATCCAGAATGTGCCAACAATTTTAATTACAATAGTTCAAATATTGAATTTAAAATTGTAGTATCACGTAAAGAAGCGTATCGGCAATTTGGGAATAGCGTCGCTATTCCTGTTATTAAAAGGTTAGCTGAAGAAATTGTTAAACAATTGATGTAATGAGATTATGAAAGATTTATTTACGTTTTTAAATAATGCGTCCGATAGTAGTGATTTTAAGGCAAATTTGAGTGAAAGAGGAGGATTTATAACCTTTAGTAATTCTGGCAGACGTGGTGGAATTAAGTTTTTCCAAATAGGACTGGATAATATTTTGCAGACTTTAAAAGATATATTGAATCATATTGAAATATTTAAAGACTTGACAGAATATGAAGAAACTCCCTGGAGAAATAATGGCTCTGAATATTTTACAGATCCGGTTGCAAATGCTAATTCTACTGTACAAACCAAACCTTTGTTTTCGACATTGAGTAAAGTAGTAATGTGGGCAAATCAGCCAAAGTTAGATGATATTGATTCAGATGAAGAAATTTGTCTTGATAAAGAAGCTATTGAAATAACAATAGCTAAATTGGAAGATGTTGCTGATAGTTTCAGACCATTAAAAAAGAGTCATAATATTGTTGATGATAATAATAGTCGTCAGCAAATCTATTATGGTGCTCCAGGTACGGGAAAATCTCACAGAATAAAAGAGCAATTGGAAGGTGTTCCAAAAGAAAATATTTTTAGAATTACATTTCATCCGGATAGTGATTATTCTACATTTGTTGGGGCATACAAGCCAACAAGGAGTGAACGCCCATTATATGGATTATTTGGAAAAGAAACTGTAAGATTAAAAGATGGTAAGGATTTGACTGAAGAAACAATCACCTATAAGTTTATTCCTCAAGCATTTTTAAATGCATACATGCAAGCTTACAAAAAGCCAGAAGAAAAAGTATACCTTATCATTGAAGAAATCAACAGAGGAAACTGCGCTCAGATATTCGGTGATTTGTTCCAATTATTGGATAGGGACGAAAATGGGGTTTCAGAATATACAATTAAAGCTGATGCTGATTTGAAGGCTTTCCTTGAGGATGAAATGGGCAAAGATAGTGATGCTATAAAAGACGGTGAACTCTGCTTGCCATCCAATCTTTATATCTACGCCACAATGAATACTTCCGACCAATCCTTATTTCCTATTGACAGTGCCTTCAAAAGGCGGTGGGATTGGGAATACGAGCCGATCAAGTACAAAAATACGAATTGGGTAATTGATATTCAAAACAAAGAATATTCATGGGTATCTTTTCAAAAAGTAGTCAATGAAAGAATATTCGTAGCAACCAACTCTGAGGATAAAATGCTTGGTGACTATTTCGTTAATCCAAGTGATGGAAGAATTACTGAAAAAATGCTGTTGAATAAGATTCTTTTCTATCTATGGAACGATGTCTGCAAAGATGGTGAGGGGGATATATTCAAGGTCAGGGACACAGAAGACGTTTCATTTTCAGAATTGTATGGTGCTAATGGTGCACAAAAACTGATTGATATGATGGAGTATCTTGGTGTGGAACTTATACGAGAATATTCGGATGATAATGAAGATGATGAAGACAGTGAGGATAATAATGAGAACGGCAATAATAAAAACAATACTCAATATTCTATAAATGGAGAAGAAAAAAATGAAAAAGGAAAAGCTTGGGGAAAAGGTGCATTAGTAAAACGTGCTGTCGAAATATATTGTCAGAATTATCCAGATCTTTCCGCAAATGAAATACGAGATATTTGGATAAATACTGGATTTAGAATTCCTCATATAGTTGAAACAGAAGAAGATAAGCAAAAGCGTTTATATGGTTCAAAAGATAAGACAGGAAGGGAAAGATGCAAGCCTATAGAATTAAAAAATGGAGAAAAGCTATATGTTTCTACAGAAGTTGGTTCTGATAAGGTTTATAATAATTTTGAAGATTTTCTTTCAAAAATAAAATCAAAGCCAGAATGGGGTATTAATATCCAAGAATTATAATTATGCTGTTATTCATTGAAGGCTACCCATATAATCTGAATGATACAGTCAGGGATAATCTGACAGTCAGAGATGTGCTCAAAGATGTTGTGTCTGTTCCTGTAAAAGAAGACCAATATTCCTTTGGGTATGTGGGGTATTGTTATAGCAAAGCAGCCAAGGATGTCATTTTCTTTTTACCAAAAGTCGTTTTGACAGGTGAACAGAATGAAGAAAGTAATGATGATACCATATTCGGTGCATCGCCTCAGGAAATCATTGATTTTGAGTCTGAAAAGATAAAATCAAAATTTACGGAAGAAGGCTGCAAAGAATACAAAGAGTTCCTTTCCACACTTTCAATTTGGGTATATAGAACCATAAGTGTGTACAAACAGATGCATAATGACAATATCCTTGAAAGCAAAGAATATCAGGCAGAAAGCCGTGGTAGGAAGCAAAAGCATAATACCTTGCTTGATGTGATAATCGCACTCAGGGATTTCAACAAAGATAATCAGGATTATTTCACATTTATAGCTAAGAACGTACATTCCGGATATAACAGAATTAATTGGAACAAGACTATTGCATCATCACAAGCTTTTATTCAGAATGGGATTCCTGTTTACGTCGAGCCGGTAAACAGGAAGAAGATGGTTAATTTTGACGAGGAACTGTTTGTTATTTATTTCTCTATATTGAATTATATAAGTGAAACACATGGTTTTGCTTTTGAAATAAACATACATTATCAGCTTATAAGTCCCGAAAGGCTGAAGAATACATATATAAAGAAAAATTTGGGATGCAGACGGCTGAAACAGATAAAATACAAATACTTCTCGGATAAGGCTTTAAGAATATGGGATTTGTGTTATGCTTTCTTTGACAGGGAGTATAAGATAGCCATGAACAGGCCGGCTGAAGATTTTTTGCTAGCCAAGGATTTCGATCACATTTTTGAAGTGATGATTGATACTCTTGTCGGAGGTAATGACAAGCAGGAACTGCCTAAGGAACTGACTGAGCAGAAAGATGGTAAATTGGTTGATCATATGTTTATAGGCCAGGGGCTTATTGAGCAGTCTGACTTGCCTGCAGACCTGACTTACTACATAGGCGACAGCAAATATTATAAGCGTTCCAAGAACGACAGGATATTTCTCGGTGAAAAGTCTATTTACAAGCAGTATACTTATGCAAGAAATGTCATACAATGGAATATGAACCTGTTTTTGAACGGTAATGGAAATGATGATCATCCGCAGTTAAGGGATGCATTGACAGAGGGATATAATCCTATTCCTAATTTTTTCATTAGTGCGAGAATTCCTGATAAACGAGTTGGCGGATCTAAATTCTTGTCTTTTGATGACAAGGAGTTGAAGTCACAAGAAGGTGGTATTCAGTTGAACCGCCAGTTTGAAAACAGGTTATTTGACCGTGATACTCTTTTGTTATGCCATTATGATGTGAATTTCTTATATATCATATCATTGTATGGCCGTAATAACAAAAGTTCTCAGACAGCATGGCGAGAATATGTACGTAAGGAATTCAGAAGCAAGATTCAAGATACTCTAAATCGACTATATACATTCAGAACTTTGCAGCCGCGTGACGGTATGGACTGTTATCAGTTTATCCAGGATAATTTTCAACGCCTGAACGGAAAACTGTATCGCCCGAAGACAGACAGTAATTATCTGGTTCTTGCTTTGATGAAAGAAGATGATTGCGGTATATGGAAGTCACTTGGAATCAAATCAGAAACTATTGGAAAAGAAATTGCTCAAAACGAAGAGCTAATGGATACGCTGCATACTCATTTTCATGTTAGTAATCCGTTCGTGCTTGATACGGAGTTTCAGATTGACAGTGTTGAAAATGTCGGTACTCTTGATAAACAGACAAAGCCGGAAATTAAGAATATCTTGACAGGATTTGTAAGAAAGTCAGATGCTGATTATAATGCTTTTTTAGAGCATCAGTCAAAGACATACACGATGGAGAAAATTCCTATATCTGTCAATATGATGGATATAGAATATTTTTTGCCTATGGTTGCCGGTTCAATTGACGGGTATTATAAGGTTGAAAAGGTATATTTCTCAACAGCAAATGGTCAGATGTGCTTGAGACTTAATCTTTCTACTTATATTTCGCTAGGTGAGTCAAAGATCAATATATACTCAAAGATGAAACCCGGTGAGTTGATTTCCAATGATCTGATGATGAAATTATATCAAAAGGAAGAATAATTAAATGAGAGGTTTAATATGTTGATATGGACATACTGAACAAAGAACAGAGGCATCGTTGTATGTCGGCAATAAAAGGTAAGGATACAAAGCCTGAATTGCTGGTAAGGAAGTTCTTGTTTAGCCGTGGATTCAGGTACAGACTGAATCATCCGCGGCTTCCGGGGCATCCGGATATAGTCTTGCGCAAATACAGGACGGTGATTTTCGTGAACGGGTGTTTCTGGCATGGACATCAAGGATGCAAGTATTTTGTTCTTCCTAAAACCAATGTAGAGTTTTGGAACGAAAAAATAGAAAGGAACCGGAGTCGTGACGTTGAAGAACAACATCAATTGGCATCTATGGGTTGGCATTGCATTACCATTTGGGAATGTCAGCTAAAGCCGAAAGTCCGTCAGCAGACTTTGGAGTCATTGGTATATACACTTTCTCATATATTCTTGGAAGACAGAAGGGTGAAGCCCTATCAGGATACAAAAGAAAATTTACCTGTAGCAGCAGAAACGGATATAGAATATAATATCAAATCATTGTAAAAGCAGGCTTGTTATAAAATAATTAGTTGAATATTATTAAATGTATTTCTTTATTGGATAAAGTTTCATGATTTGAGAAGAATGCATAAAGTAATAGTCAAAAATAAATGGTGTTTAACGGATATTACTGAAAACAGAGAACGGGCAGTTTGGGAATATATCGTCGTCATATGTTTTGCGTTTTTTATGTTAATGGCAAATAATTCGGTCGGTAAATAGCAATATTTTATTATTCCTGACAGCAAAACAACATAAATTATCTACATTTGTATAAAGTTAAAAATAGAGATAGCCGGATAATGCAATGGATCAGGCATTATAAAGCTGAATAAAAAATCATATCAGTATGCGAATAGATAGGATTTCATTAACAAATATGCGTCTCGTAGGTGAACAGACGAAAGAACTTGTTTTAGATTCTACAAAGAATGTGGTAATCCTGTTAGGCGATAACGGATTTGGTAAAACAACAATATTGGATGCGATGGCAACAATCATGGCTCCATATTCTGCACAATTTCCCGGTATAGCTGATTATCAGTTGTCGGATTTGGATGTTCACATTAACCGCCAAGGAAGGAGAGCCAAGTTTCTTACAGTAGAAGCTGAATTGTCTGATAATGGCATAGTGATGAGATCTGTCAGATACCGTAAAGGTACGCAAACTCCTCCCAAGGCCAATTATGAGCAGATGAAGCAAATGGCGATAGCGAAGAAAAATGCAATATTGGCAGGTGAGCAGAATGTGGAACTTCCTTTGTTTGCCTATTATGGTACGGGAAGAGGGCAGTTTCAGGTTCCGGAACGTCGTCGAGGGTTTCAGCAGGCTTTTGAACGATGGGATTGTTATAAAAGTGCCATTAATCCTGAGACTGATTTCAAACGTTTTTTCGGATGGTTTGATTTGATGGAAGACCAGGAACGAAGGGACAGAGAGAAACTAAGGGACTTTAACTATAAATCACCGGTACTGAATGCTGTAAGAAGAGCGCTGTCTGAGATTGTAACGAGTTATCGGAATCCCAGAATAGAGACAAGACCACTTCGTTTTATTATGGATAGGGTAGATCAGGACGGTTCTACGCATGAATTACGGATAGAACAGTTAAGTGAAGGTTATAAGATCGTCATTGCTATGGTGGCTGATCTTGCGGCCAGAATGGCAGAGGCAAATCCTGATATGGACAATCCTTTAAACTCTACCGGAATAGTGCTTGTCGATGAAGTGGACTTGCATCTTCACCCACGTTGGCAGAGGGATATCCTTTCGCAATTGACAAAGGTTTTTCCTAATATTCAGTTTGTTGTATCTACTCATAGCCCTGTCATCGTAGTCGGTGCCGCCGAGATAGCACAGGTTATCAATCTGAATAAAATCAACGAGGATGAGAATCTGATATATGACCACACTTATATATCCAATGTAGGCCAGGTGCTTCTCAGTGATTTGTTTGGTTTGAATTATCTCTATTCACCGGAGTGGGATGATAAGATCGAAGAACGCAATAGCCTGTTATCAAAACAGGTACTTACAGAAGATGAGAAGAAACGTTTGGCGGAATTGGATGAGGAAATGAAAGGGTTGACAGCAATACCAAACTCCAATGCCGTCCGTTCCGCCCAACTTATTGAAAAACTGGCCAAACAATTAAACATTGAACTATGAGGAAAATCAACAAGTCAGCAGAGGTTCCTAAGACTTTGCAGAATGCACCTGTTCCGACCTGTTCAGATGAAGTAAAAGAGTCTGTTTATAAAGCAGAGGATGTGCGTAAACAGCTTCTGGAGGATCAGCATTATAAATGTGCATATTGTGAATGTAGGATTACAAAAGAATATAATGATGTAGAACACTATCGTCCGAAATCAATTTATTATTGGTTAGGACATGATTGGAGTAATCTCCTTTATTCTTGTGATTTGTGTAACAGGACTTATAAAAAGACTTATTTTCCATTGGCGGACGAGACAAAAAGAGTTACAACTCCAGGAAGTCTGGCCGGTGAAGAACCTCTTATTATTAATCCTGCTTTTGATGAGCCGACCGTACATTTACGATTTAACCGTCACATAATGGTGGGTATCACAGATCAAGGTAAAAAAACAATTGAAATGTTTCATCTTAATAAAAGGCCTGTTCTTGTTCATGACAGAGAGCTGCTGTTTGAATTATATGCAAAAGAAAAGAATAATCTTGAAAAGATGAAGAAGTTGTTGGAATCTCCTGATCTGACTGATGATTTGAGATGTTCAATTAATGAAATAATTGCATCCGTTTCTGCCAGTATTAATCAGTATAAGTCCATGGACACACCATATTCCGGCATGCTGCTTAATCAATAATATTATTTTGTGCTGATTATCATTTGATTTGAAAAACTATTTGAATTTTCTCCTGATTCTTGTCTGTGCTTTATCTCTTTAAAAAGAAACATTCAGCCATCAAGCCTTGCACCATAAACGTGAGAGCGAGGCTTAATGGCTGAATTTATTGATGAAAGCTGTTATTGATATCCGGATTATTTTATCCTGAAGAACCACAGTTCATTGAAATCCTTGTTGCCCGAAGGAGTATTCTTTTCGATAATGGTATTGTCTGGCTGTGTGGGGGAGGTAATACCGAAGTCATCATCATTTGCTACGCATAGAATGGAATCGCCGATCAGGGCAATGCCTTCTGCCTTGTCGTGACCATAATCGGGGGCGGCCTTTACGATATCCAGTACCAGGGTTTTCTGGAGTATTGGAGAACGGTCTGACAGACAAACCTTATACACTTTCTTGTTGGCGGGAGTGTGCTCATCGGGAAACTTACCGTCTCTTTCGAATACCAACAGTGTACTGTCGCTGAGCCAGCATAAGGCATTTGCTCCGTCGCTGTCGGTATCAAGCGGATAGCGGAATTCTGTCCAGTCCTTGTCGGTCAGATCGTATCTGAAAAGGGGGACGATATGTTCCTTTTCACCCATAAGAGGTGACTGCATGATGCCATACAAGTAGGTTCCGTCAGGGTTGGCACAAAGACCTTCCAGCCCTCTGTTGGGCTTCCTGCTCTGATAATGCTGCGGCATGTTTCCGTCGAAAGGAGACAGACGGTCAATACACCTGCCGGAGCGGTCGAAGTGCATCAGAAACGGGCCGTATTCATCGCTGACCCAGAATGTGCTGTCCGGTAATAAGGCCAGACCTTCGGGGTCTATTCCATGTGAGGCGGATGACTGTATTTTCTTTCCATACAGGTCATAGGCCGTTTCACCCGTCTGTCCCGGGCTGTCCTTGATGGGGAGTCCCGTAACGGCCGGTTGTCCTGATCCTTCAAGATGATTTCGTGTTTCAGGACAAAACGGTCGCCGTCCTTTGAGAAGATGCCGATGCGCGGGCTGAAGTCCGGTTCCGGGAAAATCTTTCCGTCGCCGGATTGGTTGTCTACATTGGGACCTCTGTCGGTCAGGAGCCAGAAGGTATGGTCCTTGTCGCAATAGACGAGGTCGGAACCGTAGCCTCCGATCTGATAAGTGGTTCCGGTATCCATCACACTGAAGGATCGGGAGGGGAGAGGATAGTGCCGCACGGAGGATGACGAACCTGAAAGGCCGGTCCTGCTGCCGGACTGGCAGGAAGACAACAACGGCATTAAGGCGGTGAAGTATAAAACCGCCTTGATGCCTGTGAGGGTATTCAGAATCAATGTTCTAATCATTTCTTGATGCTTTTGCCGTTGTTGCTGGCGTTTTTGGAAACCTCGGTAAATACAACGATTTCCGAACCGCCGTCTGTCTTTCTGCCGGTACTGTAGATCTCACTGTCTTCGAATTCGCCGGTAACCAGCTCGTCAATCAGGACTTTTTCCTTATTGTAGAAAAGCACTTTGTCTCCGCCTTTTCCCAAACCGAAACCCGGTCCGTTCGCATTGTTTTTCTCGACATCTAATGTGAGGAAGGATCTGGACTTGATGACGGTGTTTGACGGAAATGTGTATCTGTCTTCTTCATCCATCTTGTCATCCAGAAGACTGAATCCGGAGAGGTCGATATCATGATCCGTGGCATTATATAATTCAATGAAATCCTTCGTGTCGTCCCACGATGACAGCTGGGTATCCTGGTTGTTGGTAAAGACTTCGTTGATATAAACTCCGACGGTATTGACGACATCCTGTTTTTCCTTGGCGCCGTTGTTGCTCTGTCCTGCTGTCAGTTCGGCAAATATGACCCATTCGGATGCTCCGTCCGTCAGACGGCCGTATGCTTCGTTTTCGGACATGTTGGGGGTCTCGATCTGATCTATGACATTGTAGCCTGCATCAGCCAGTACGATAGTCTCGTTGTTTTTGCTCAATCCCCATGACGGATAGTTGACCGGATCGGCATAAAGGCCTTCCTTGTCGCACAGAATGACCACGTAGCCCTTAGGGGCAATGGTCGTGTTGGCCGGAATGGTCCAGGCTTCCTCCTGTCCGCCGCCTTCCCAGAGTTTCAGGCCGGCCAGTGAAACTGTTTCTGCAGATGCATTGTAGAGTTCGATATAGTCCAGATCATCGATGTCGGTCTGGTCGCTGAAGGTATAGACCTCATTGATCAGTATGATGCCCTTTAGTGATGGGGTATTTGCCGTACCGTTGCTCTGTCCTTTGGTCGGAGTGGAACAGATGTACCAGGCAGAAGCACCGTCCGAAGTACGTGCGTATGACTGTCCGTCCTCCATGGCCGGTGTCTTGATTTCGTCCACGAGACGGGATTCACGGTCGAGGAAAGTGACTTTGTCTCCTTTTGAACTCAGGCCGAATCCGAAGCTTCCGTCAGGATTTTCGGCCTGTGCCTGCGTGAAGCAGATAAAGCCCTTGGGAGCTATCTTTGTGCCTTGTGGTATGATATACTGTTCTGTTTCGCCTTTGTCGTCCTGAAGGATAAATCCGCTGATATCCACTTCTTCTGTCGTCGGGTTGTATATTTCTATGAAATCGAACTCGCCGTCCAACGGTGCCGACATGACTTCGTTGATGAGAAGATCCGTCTGGCTTTGATCGGGTGTTTCTTCCTGATCCGGTTCTGAAGTATTGGATTTTCCCTTTGTTCCGGCTGCCATGGTAGTCCAGCTGCCGTTGCCGTCGGTTTCTCTGGCGAATGTCTGGCCGTCTTCCAGTGCGGGCACTGTAATCTTGTCGATCGTCTTGTATGAAGTGTCCAATAAGGTGATTTCATCACCGTCGCCTGATATGCCGAAAGAAAAGTGGGTGTCTTTTTCAAGCACCAGGAATGATTTGGATGCGATTCTGGTGTCGGCAGGGAAGATGTATTCCTCGTCGGCTCCTTTGTTGTCCTGAAGTCTGAATCCGGCCAGACTGATCTCCTGGTCTGAAGAGTTGTAGAGTTCCACCCAGTCTGTTCCGCTGGAGCAGACTTCGTTGATGACAAGTCCCCTGATGTCGGACGCACCCAGATTCAGATCTTCTTCCGAATCGTCTTTACAGGCAGTGAAAACGGTCATTGTGCCTAACAGGGCCACAGCATAACTAAAAAGTCTTTTGTTCATATTCTTTGGTTTTTAAAATGATAGCATAAGTCGCATCTGTATGATGTTGAAATCAATGCCGTCGGGCATGGCTTCGCTTAATGATTGGTTGTTCTTAGTGATATGTCCCTTGTCGTCTGCATATTTGTCGTTATCCATGAAGGTATAGTTCAGACCAAGCAGGATATTGGGTACGGGATACCAGTTGAGGTTCAGGGCATAGCCGTAAGCCGAACCGCCGGTGATGGGATTGGACACTTCGTGGAAGTCATTCAGGTTGACATGGCTGACGCGGGCTGCCAGTTCAAGGCATCCTCCCTTGCGTCTCTGGTATATGGGCGCGAATTCCGCATCTTCAGGTACATAGCGTTTCTGTTTTCCCAGAATCATATAGGATGCGGCTGCATACCAGCCGATAAATTCCGCGTTCTTGAGACTGGTCCTGTTGCCGTTCTGTTCGCTGAATCTGGACAGGCTGGTGAACATGTATTCGCCGTAAGCCAGCAGCTTCTTGTATTTGATGGCTGCTTCTACGCCGCAGGTGGAATAATGGTTCACGTTGGCAATCTCGGCACGTACAAACCGGCGGCGGTCAGTACGGCTTTCGGGGAAGGTCCTGAATTCCACAAGCCGGTTTTCCGTACCGTTGGCATCCGGTGTCCGGTATGTGGCATATCCGCCCAAATGGACTGTAAGGTTTTCGTTGTCGACAGGTGAAGTGGCAACGCGTCCGGTGAAGCCGTATCCGTCACTGCCTCGGTTCTTTTCTTTCTGGATGATATCGATCTGCTGGCCGAATACCCCTCCGGAAGCCCACCAATGGTTGTTCCAGGCTGTGACTGCGGCACCCAGCCGTCTGCCGCCTGCAAACATTTCAACCGGCATGGGACGTTCGTTGAACGACAGGTATCTGGAGCTGGTTACTCTTTCCATACTCATGGGTTCCTTGAAATGTCCGGCTTTAATGGACAGATGTCTGTTGAATTTATATCCCAGATAGAGGTCTTTCAGTTCCACTTCATTGTAGGCAAAGTCCATGTCCAGTTCTGCAAACCACTTTTCATACATGGTGGCTTTGATGGCAAACCGTGCCCGCCTTATGCTTGCTCCGTTGTTGAATCTGAAAACACCGTCGTCCTCTTCCAGATCCTTGTTGGGTTTGGAAGTCAGTCCGTCTACGGATTCGGTAGGCAGGTAGAAAGACAGGTCCGTATAGATTCTGTTGTCCAGTTTCAGTTTGAAGGCCTTGTTCCTAGACTGGAATGTGAGTTTGCCCTGATCGAAAGACAAATCACACTTTCCATCAGTTTCCTGAGCGTACAGGTTATGGCCGGAAAAGCCTAATAATCCGCACGATACAAACAAAGTGGTAAAAATATTCGGTTTCATTGATAATAGGGATTTTAAATTTCCGGCAAAGTTAGAGGCTGCACGTTTCCCTATTATTTCATGTCGGTTAAATCTGTATTACGGTGTATCTGAATGCATGTGGGCAGGGGGGATGGTATAATGGTATCCGTCCGATGCAGATCCGGTATTTTGCCGGAACAGATGGAACGTATGGATTTAATTGTCGGCAGAGCAAGATTCCCGATTCAACTCTTCATATAAGTTTTTGGAGACATTCCTGTTTTTCTCTTGAAATATTTTCCGAAGAAAGACTGGTTGGCAAAGTTCAGCATATCACATACCTGCTGCACTGTATATTTGTTGCTTTTCAGCAAAGCCTTGGCTTCGAGAATCACATAACCGGCTATCCACTCGCCGGCAAGCCTTCCGGTGACATTCTTGATGACCTGCGAAAGATATTTCGGAGAGATACACAGCAGGTCTGCATAATAGATTATACTGCGTTCACGCATGTAATTCTTCTGTACGGCCTGCATGAAGCGTGCGTATATCTCCTGATTTCTGCTGTATTCAGATGAAACCTCGACACGATCCCTTGTTTTGGTAAAATAATTATAGGCATTATACATCAGGACCTGGGTGTAACCGCGTAGGGCTCCTTCGCGGAAGATGTTGTCTTCTTCCTGCAGCTTTAATTTCATCCTGTTGTATATATCCAAAGACTCATCCAGAAATGGCCTGTCGATATGCATGACCGGATTTGTGCAAATCTGCTGCTGTATCGATATGGCAGTGCTGAAATGTTTTTCCACATTGAAAAATTCGTCAGAGAAGGCTATCACTGCCATACGGGTATTAGGCAACAAACCGCAAAATTCACCTATATTACCTTTGAAGACGGTGATTGCATCGCCTTCGTGGGCTTCAAAATTTTGCAGATTGATTTTCACATTTATTCCTCCTGAGACAATGATCAGCGCGATGGTAAAAGACAGCTTCATGGGATAGTTGGCCAAAGACAGGTCCTTGGCGTTTTCTCCGTCTTCTGCGTCATCCAGGTTGTCAATCAGTATGATTTTATTGTCAAGGTGCAATGCGCCGGGCTGTGCCGACAAATCACTTAAATTCAGATTCAAAAAAACATTTTCTCTTTTCATGGGATACCGGATTATACCTTTTGAAGAACAAATGTATAAGAAACAAATGATTATTCATATTATTTCAATCCTTTAGACCAATTTGCCGTCCTTTTTGATAATACTATAATATAAATAAATACTCAATTTTGCATCGTGAAAAGCATATTATGAATATAAATACATATCAAGAATGAAAAGAAAGAATCTATTATGCCTGTCAGCATTTCTGCTTTTTCTGCTGAATTCGTGCAGTCAACCGAACAGGTCTTCCTCACCTGTACACAGTGTAGAAGTAACAAATCCGGAACCTTCATGCAGTCATACGACAAGAAACTATTCAGGAGTAGTCCGTGAAGCGCACGAAATCAGTTTGGGTTTCAAGACAGCCGGACAGATCAAACGCATCCATGTGAAAGAGGGTGACCATGTAAGGAAAGGTGAACTTCTTGCCGAACTTGATGATGCGGATTATCTGCTTGGAGTGGAAGCTTTGCAGATACAATATGACCAGCTGAAAGACGAAGTGGCAAGAACGCGAAAACTGTTCGAGCAGAAAAGTGTTTCTGCCAATGATTATGAAAAGGCATCTGCCGGACTCAGACAGCTTGGAGTGCAGCTGCAGGCAAACAAAAACAAACTGGCGTATACCAGGCTGTATTCGCCGGCAGACGGATATATCCAATCGGTCAATTTCTCACCTGCAGAAATGGTTGATGCAGGTACGGCGCTGTTCACTTTCCTTGATGTATCGCATCTGGAAGTAAGGACAGACCTTCCGTCTGATATCTTCAATATTATTGATGAGGTAACAAGTTATGACTGCCTGATCTCATCGGAAAAAGGGGCGCAGACGTATCCTATGGACTTTTTAAGCCTGTCGCCTAAAGCGGACGGGAACCAGCTGTATCAGCTAAGCTTGAGATTCAGGGGAAAAACCGAAAAACAAATTACTCCCGGAATGAACATCGAAGTGCGTCTGACTATCAATGAAGGGAATGACGGCGGAAAAGGATTCAGGATTCCGGCCTGCTCGGTATTCAAGAGCGGTGACAAATCGTATGTATGGATATTGAAAAAGGATTCTACTATAGAAAAAAGGGCTGTAGTCATCGATGATAACTTTTCCGGGGAACTGATTACGGCAGTCAAAGGACTCAACGGCACGGAAAAGATTGTACGTGCCGGGGTAAATGCACTACAGGAGGGAGAAAAGGTAATCGTCATAAAACAACCCGAAAAAAGTAATGTCGGAGGATTGATATGATAAGAATCACAGAATATTTTATGAAGCGGCCAATGCAATTCTGGTCGTTCGTAACAGCTATAATAATTGCCGGAATACTCTCCTTCGTCCAGATGCCCAAACTCGAAGATCCGGCCGTTTCTGCAAAGCAGGCCATGGTGATAGTGCCATATCCTGGAGCAAGCGCACATGAAACGGAGCTTAAAGTGGCGCTTATGATGGAAGAGGAATTGCGCGCACTGCCTAATGTAAACAAGATAAAGACCGAATGCAGAAACGGAATGGCCATGTTTACGGTGGAATTCCAGATGACAGTTCTTACCAAGGATCTGGAACAGCATTTCGATCTGCTGCGCCGCAAGGTGAACGATGCTTCGGCAAAACTTCCGCAAGGATGCTATGACCCTATCGTGATAGACGACATGATGGACGTTTATGGTATTTTTTATGCTTTAACGGCCGATGGGTATGATTATCCGGAAATGTACAAATACGCCAAACTGATCAAGCGTGAACTGTCCGGCGTAAAGGGGGTCAAGCGGATAAACATTGTCGGAAACCGTGATGAGGTTATCAATATCACTTTATCCAAAGAACAGATTTCAAGAAACGGAGTAATACCTACGCAAGTCATGTCTGTTCTGCAGGGAGCATTCAAAACGGTGAATGCCGGAAAATATCAGAGCGGTAACGAACTTGTGCCGGTCTATGTGGATGCTGAAAGCAAGGATGAAAACGATGTAAAGAATCTTTTGATACAGACTACAGACGGAAAGACACTGAGACTGGGAGATATAGCCAAAATAGAAAAGACGTATGCCGAGCCGCAAAGAAACGGTTTTTTCGTCAACGGCAAGCCGGCGCTTGCAATCTGTATCGCAATGGAATCGTCCGCCATCGTGCCTGACGTGGGAAAGGCTGTCGACAAACGGCTGGATGAGGTAATGAAAGACATTCCAGCGGGAATGAGTACAGAGAAAATATTTTTCCAACCTGACAAGGTAGAGGATGCCATCTCTTCTTTCATGTGGAATCTGGTGGAATCAGTAGCCATTGTCATACTCGTACTGATATTCACCATGGGATTCAGAAGCGGTCTGATCATCGGTTTCGGTCTGATACTTACAGTAGCCGTGTCTTTCCCCGTACTGTTGGTATGCGGAACTACACTGCAGCGCATATCGCTGGGAGCATTCATCGTAGCTATGGGTATGCTGGTGAATAATGCCGTGGTGATAATGGACGGTATTCTTATAGACAAAAAACGCGGACTTGTGCCTAAAAACTATCTTTACAGAATAGGACGGAATACAGCCATGCCGTTGCTTGGCGCCACTGTAATCGCCGCGTCTACGTTCCTGTGCGTTTATCTGTCGCCTGATTCGGCAGGAGAATATTCGGGTGATCTGTTCCTTGTATTATGTGTAAGCCTTCTGGCAAGCTGGATATTGGCTCTTGTGCAAGTCCCGGTATGTGCCAAAATGTGGTTGCCGGCGAGGGAACATGCCGATGGTAACAACCATGAAACGGTAATGAACTCACCGGTACACAAGTTCGTACGCAACACCATATCCCGGCTTATAGACTATAAAAAAACGGCCATAGCGATTGCCTTTGCTGTGCTTGTCCTGTGTTTGGCGGGAATGAGCAAAGTCAAAAACCTGTTTTTCCCTGATTTCGACTATAAACAATATGTGGTGGAATGCTTCTTTCCTGCCGCTACCAGTCCGGATGTGGTAAGAGACAAACTTTTGGAAATGAGCAACCTGTTGGCCGCACGTGAGGATATTGAAAGAATTGCGGTTAGCCAGGGAAGCGCACCGGCGCATTATTGCCTTGTCAGACCAATGACTTCAGGAGGTGACTGTTACGGTGAGCTGATTATCGACTGCAAGGATTATAATACGGTAGTGAAACAAATACCCGAAGTCAGACGCGAATTGAGAGAGAAATATCCTGATGCCTATATACGTTGCAGAAAATATAATTTTTCGATTTCTACATCGCACACGGTAGAGGTGGAATTTGCAGGTCCGGATCCGGCCGTACTGAAAGAATTGAGCAGCAAGGCAGAGAATATAATGAGAAAATGTAAATATGTGGATCCGTATTCCGTACAAAACAACTGGAAACCATACGGAAAATCGTACGTTGCAAAATACTTGCAACAGGATGCGTTGCGTTCAGGTGTGGGACGAAGCGATATAGCCAATGCCCTTATGGCAGCCACGGACGGAATGCCGGTAGGGGTGATCAATGATCAGGACAAGACTGTCGTGGTAAACATGCTTGTCAGAAATGAGGACGGAAGCCGCATCGGCGATTTGAATGATATACCTGTATGGAGCATGATGAATCTTCATCTGTCTAACGACGAGCTTAATTCTGCTATTGCAGGAGGAAAAGGAATGAGCGAGCTTCAGGACAAGATTTTCCGTTCCACGCCTCTGAGCCGTGTTACGGATGGTATAACAATGAAGTGGGATGAAGACGCAGTGATGCGTCTGAACGGACAAAGGGTTATAGAAGCAGAATGTGATCCTGACTCGGAAATTGACGGAGCTACACCGGCAAAAGTGGTTGAATCAATAAAAAAGGAGATTGAAGCTATTGATTTGCCGGCGGGATACAGCATGAGATGGGTAGGCGAAGGAGAAGTACAGGGCGAAGCCATCAATAACCTGATGAAATATGTACCTCTTACCATTTTTATTATTCTGGCCATACTTCTGCTGCTGTTCAACAGCTGGAAAAAGGTGATACTCATACTGATTTGTTTCCCGTTCGTATTTTGCGGCATTGTTCCTTCATTATTGATAACAAACCAGCCCATGACATTTATGGCAATCATAGGCATGATGGGATTGATCGGTATGATGGTAAAGAATGCAATTGTACTTGTGGATGAAATCAACAGGCTGCAGACCGAAGAAAAGAAATTGCCGTATACGGCTGTTATTGAAGCCACAGTATCGAGAGTGCGTCCGGTATTAATGGCATCACTCACCACAATTGTGGGCATGATACCGCTCATTACGGACCCGATGTATAGTTCTATGGCTATCACCATAATGGGAGGACTGGCTGTAGGTACGCTTATCACATTGATATTGTTGCCGGTTTTCTATACGTTGCTTTTCAATATCAGAAAGATTTAGCCTGTTATTGCTGAATCGTAAATTGAAAAACTTAAAAACCAGATATATATGAGAACAGGATCTTTTAAAATATGGTTTACGACAACTGCCTTTATATTTATTGGCCATGTCAACATGACAGCTCAGGAAACACTGAAACTGAGTCTGGCTTCGTGTCGGGAGATGGCTTTATCGAAAAGTGAATCTCTACAACAGGCGGAGCTCAAATGCCAGCAGTCAGACCTGGACAGCAAAATTGCAAGTTCGGCCTTTCTTCCGAAATTCGAGGCTTCTGCTACAGCTACATACGTATTTCCGGATATGGACATGATGGGGATGGACTTGAGAATGCGTGGTACTTATATGGCTGGAATAACCCTTACGCAACCGTTGTATGCAGGAGGGAAGATAATGACAGGGAAGAAACTTTCGAAACTGGGAGAATCGATTGCTGCAGAACAGAAAAGAATGACAATGATGGATGTCCTGGTAGAAGCAGACAATGCTTACTGGACATTAATAGCTGTCAGGCAAAAAGTCAAAATGCTGGATAGCTACAAAGAACAGATGGATGCGCTGTACTCTCAGGTGGAAACGGCTGTCAGGGCAGGACTTAGCACGGAGAATGAACTCTTGCGGATAGAGGCAAGCAGGAGTGATGTCTTATATCAGGTACAGAAAGCCAGAAACGGAGAGGACTTATGCCGTATGTCACTATGCAGAATTACCGGCATTGATTCCGGTACGGAACTTGAACTGACAGACACGACAATGCATGTAAACGAGCCGGGACTGCTGACTGGCGACATTAACGGGCGGCCTGAATTCAATCTGCTTAAGCATCAGATGGATGTTACGCAAAAACAGATACAGATGTCGCGTGCAGACATGTTGCCTACAGTAGGACTTGTTGCAGGATATACCTATTACGGCAACATCAAGCTTAACAGTATGGTGGATGCCGGCAACGGAAGTCTGGTGCCGTATTCACAGGAATTCCGCGACGGATTAGGGGCGGTAATGCTCTCTGTGAAAATTCCCATATTCGAATGGGGCGCAAATATGAATAAAGTAAAAAAAGCAAAATTTGATTTCAGGAATGCTGAATTGGAATTGAGTAAGAATTCGCGACTGATGAATCTGGAAATCCAAAGCGCGATAAAGAATATCTATGACAGTTATCAGCTTGTCAAAACCGCAGAGACTGGACTTAAACAGGCGGAAGAGAATCTGAGAGTGACCAGTAACAAGTATAATGTTTCGATGGCGTTGCTTACCGATTTGCTTGATGCACAGTCTCAATGGAAACAGGCAAAAAGCAATCTCATAGAAGCACAAACACAATACAAGATTTATGAAACCGAGTATCTGAGAGCTACAGGAAGGCTTGTATTGTAAAATCAAAGTCAGATATGTAGGATATCTTGTTTGATGCTCTCGTTACGGATATCGGCTTAACAGTCTGTTTATCTGAATACACGCTGATAAAAGAGGAGGCAGATAGTTTGCCGAATCCGTTTTAATCTCTGAGAAGGACTTACGCTCTATGCAGGAACTACATCATTAGCCATATCATCGGAAACGCCAATAACAGGCGTATCTGTTTGGGTATGGAAATGATAAAGTTCTTCGGCAGGCGGCGCGAATTGCTCAAGGATGAGATAAGGACATTCATCAGATTTCTTCTGATATTATTGAATCAGGCTTCAGTATCTATAAGGCAAAAAAGTCACCAAACAAACAGTGTGGCATCACCTCACTAACACCCTAGTAGTTAATTATTAGTCTGCGTGATTCTTAAATTAATATTGATTATTATTGTAATCTTTTAATTTTTCAATAAACTGATCTTGAGTTAGAAAAAAATCCACAAAAACAGAGTCGTCTTTTAATCTTTGTTTGGCTTCGCTGATAAAAGTATGGGCATATTCTGATATCAAATCATCAATTTCTGTTTGTTCATAAACTTTGTGAGATTTTTTATACTCTGCTACTTCTAGAAAGGAACTGGTTGTGGAGGCAAAATCTATAAAAAGGTTGTGATATTTGTTGTCTTTTGAACATATCATTGTTACTGTAGATCCTCTTTTGATATTTGTATTAAGCCTTACATGTTTTAAAGAATCAACTTTAAGTTCTTTCACTAACTTATATCTGATGTCGTTAATACGCTTTTGGTGATCTAATATTTCATTCTGTTTTGTGGGCATCAGGACATATATTTTAAAGTTGCTGTTATGGTCTTTCATATATGTGATAATTGGTAAAAGAAAATTATTGACGTACCCAACCATTACAGAGCGAGGAAAAACGTTCTTTTCAAAACGTACCAATTCCTGTTGTTTTCTGAATAAAGAATATAGACTTACAATAATCAGTAAAAGAGTTGTGATTAAGATCCCTACGTACCAACGATGACGTATTTGCTTCTTTGCTGCATAGTTTTCGTATCTGTTATATAAATAAGAAAAATCTATACTTAAAAGATAAGCTGCAATTTGATAGAAACAATATATGTTAGCTTCACTTTTTTCTCCTAAAGCTGTATTGTAAATAGGAAAATGACGTTCCATTACACTTGAATTTGAAATGGAAGGAGGAATGTTGTCACTAACTTCATCTATAAAAAAAGGTACAATTTTGGAATAGTCATTCTGATGCTCTTTCAAGAAATATTTTACCTCTTTATCTACATATTCTGAACGAACAGAATTTTTACTGCAAATCAATATTAGGAATTTCGATTCTTTGAGTGCTATTTTTATTTTTTCATTAAAGGGATGTTCATCGACAGTCAAATCTTTCGTGTCAATAAATATTGGACGAAGATATTTTTTATCTGGTGGCCTGTTTTCTATTTTGACAAGGGATTCCGGATAGGGATATTTTTCTAATTTGGAATGAAGCCAATTTGCAATTATCTTATCTTTGCGAGAATAAGAGATGAAAGCTAATATTTCCATTGTATATGATTTAGGTTCTTATATTGTATTCTTATACAAATAGGATATGTGGAGTTTTATCAGTTTTATAAACTGATGAAGAATGGGTCTTCACTATGATATCATGTGACAGCTTTTATGGTATATAAGCCAGATTATTTCAAATAATATTATTTTTCTTCTTTCCTGACATAATCCTTTTTTCTTTTCGGATTCATCGGGAACCAGCCTTTGCGTACGCGTTCGCGTTGTTCGAACACTTCGAGGATGGACCAGAAGGAGGAAAATGATATCACACCGGCTATGATACTCCAGTTGGTATCCTGAACCCAAAGGGAGAGGGCCGCACAGACTATGCCTAGAATAAGGAAAGCCCACCAGCATTTTACACCGAAATAATATTCCCCCTTAATGACGAGGGGGTGGAACAGGCCGATGATCAGAAAAGTGACCAGCCCGATAAGTATACCTGTATAATTCATTGACGTAACGTTAAATTGGGGTTATTACGCAAAGATAGTATTTTTTTCTGATATAACAGGTGCTGTACGGCTCCGCGTGTGACCAGATAGAGCAGGAAGGCCAGCCAAAGGGCGTGATTGGCAAAATATGGCGACAGAAGGTAGTAGGATGAAAAGAAAACCAGCATGGCCGAACTCATGGAAATGAGCATGTAACGTGTGGCTGTCAGTCCGATGAATACACCATCCCATGTGAATGCAGCAAGTCCGGCAAACGGGATGGCGATGGCCCACGGGAGGTAAGGGCCGGCTGCCCGGATGACTTGTGTTTCGTTGGTCAGCAAGCCGAGCAGACCACTGCCCGCTATGGCATAGAAGAACGTGAACAGAAGGGCCACACCGCCGCCCCACAGAAAAAGGTCGCGGACTACAGACTGGAGTTTGGTCCGGTCGTTAGCACCTGCGCATTGTCCCGAAAGGGCTTCGCCTGCAAAGGCAAAACCATCCATAAAATAGGAATACAGGGTGAAATACTGCATGAGCAGGGCGTTGACAGCCAGGATGATCTCGCCACGTTGTGCGCCAGAAGACGTAAAATAGAGCGTGACGCTGACCAGACAGAGCGTACGCAGAAAAATATCGCGGTTGACGGTGAAAAAACGTCGCAGGGCTGAGGTTTTGAAGATGGCGCGATGGTCGGCAAGAGCGGAAAGCTGATGTTTCTGCCAGGTCTTGAAAGCCAGTATCAGGGAGAGCAACAGACCACAGTATTGGGCGATGACCGTGCCGGCAGCCACGCCGCGGACGCCTGCATGAAGGACAAACACAAACAGCAGACTGGCTGCTATGTTGACAATGTTCTGTATGACAGCTACGTAAAGAGGGTATTTGGCTTCCTGAAGTCCGATGAACCAGCCGGTCAGACTGTAAAGCCCAAGCACGGCAGGAGCTCCCCAAACGCAAATGCGGAAATAGTCCGAAGCCAGAGAATGGACCGTCGGCGTGGGGGAGAGAAAGTGGAGGGCGATTTTCAGAATGGGAGTCTGGAGGATAAGGACAGCCAGGGCAACCAGAAGGGAAGCAGCGAGTGAACGCAACAGAAGATGTTGTATTTCTGTTTTTTGTCCGGCACCATAGGCTTGTGAGGTCATGCCGCTGGTGCCCATGCGCAGGAAAGCAAAAATCCAGTAGATCATGTTGAAAATCGTGCTGCCGATGGCAATGGCACCGATATATGCCGGTGAGCCGAGGTGGCCTACGATGGTCAGGTCTGCCAGTCCGAGCAGCGGGACTGTGATATTCGAAAGGATAGACGGCAAGGCTATCCGGAGAATGTGCCGGTGATTGTGGGGATATTTCATTAGCTTGATACTGTCTGCCCTCTTGAGGAGCAAGTCGTCCTGCTGTGGGCCATAAAGGGAATTTATACTCTGGTTGACATTAATAAATTACGGCTAACCATCTGCATTGTTGATCAGATGATTAGCCGTATTTGAGTAGCGCCTACGGGAATCGAACCCGTGTTCCATGCGTGAGAGGCATGTGTCCTAGCCGCTAGACGAAAGCGCCATATTTGTTCATAATCAGATGGTTTGGTCGGTTTTGCCTTACCCCCTCCGATTTTGACGTTGCAAAGGTAGTGCTTTTTCTGGAATCTGCAAACTTTTTAGCCTGTTTTTTATGGCAGAATAATCGGATCTCCTGGAAACAGGCTGATACGGGAGGAGGGGGAGGAGAGAAAAGGTATTCTCCGACTGTAAGTAAACTGTCTGATAATCAGAATAGATGGTTTGTATCCGGATCAGAATCGTTCATCGTTCACACGCTCTTTACGTTCGGTAGACTGTTTATCCTTTTTCAAACGGGTGCCGCAAAATTTACAGAAAACGGCTGCGGGGTCGCTTTCTTCACGTTTGCAGCGGGGACAGCGGCGGTGGACGCTCTTTTTGTGTTCGTTGACCATGGTGGCAGAAACGATACCGGTGGGAACAGCTATAATAGTGTAACCGATAAGCATGATGACTGCCGACAGGAAACGGCCCAATGGAGTGACCGGTGTGATATCACCGTAGCCCACGGTTGTCATGGTGACAATGGCCCAGTAGATGCTGTTGGGAATATTGTTGAATTCAGAACCGGGCTGTGTGCTTTCAATCATATACATGACCGTGCCCATGGAAGTGACCAGAATAAGGACGAAGAAAAAGAAAATGAAGATTTTGGGCGCACTGATCCACAGAGAGCGCAGAAGCAGGTTGCCTTCGTTGATAAAAAGGAAAAGTTTGAAAATACGGAACACACGGATCAGCCTGAACGCACGGATGACCAGCAGATAATGGGTGCCATGAAGGAAAAAGCTGAGATAGACCGGCAAAGTGGCGAGCAGATCGATGATGCCGAAAAAACTGAAGATGTATTTGCGTGGTTCTTTCAGGCAGTAGATACGTGCCAGGTATTCTATGGTGAAGAAGAAAGTGAGCAGGTATTCCAGAATCCTCAGAACGAGATAGGCAGAATAGGGGAATATGTGCATACTTTCCAAAATGACGAGCAATACGCTCAGTATGATACTGCCGATAAGCAAAATATCGAACAGTTTGCCTTTGGGCGTATCGGATTCGAATACGATAGAATAGATTTTCCCTTTCAGTTCATCGTTGTGCAGGAAAGCCTGCCAACGATGACGGAGTGATGAAAAAAGTTCATTTTTTCTTAAGTCTAAATATACAATCTGACAAAATGAGTTATATTTTTCGAATGAGGACTGCTGTTGCCGGTCTGCTGATTCAATCCCAATCAGGGATGATACGGGCTACGGCTGTCCGGTATCCTTTGATCAGGTCCTGCATGATCTCGTCCACCGGTTGCATTTGATGGAGGGTGGAAGCTATCTGGCCTATTTCCAGTTCGCCCTCTTGCAGGTCGCCTTCGAAGATACCCTTTTTGGCCCGTCCTTTACCCAGCAAGGCTTTCAGCTCATCCACGGAGGCTCCGGCAGTTTCGGCGGCGAGAACCTGGTTGAGGAATTCGCTCCTGACAAGACGGGTGGGAGCAAGCTGTTTCAATACCAGACGGGTGTCACCTTCATTGAGGGTCAGACAAAGATTCTTGAAATTGTCGTGTGCCGAACTTTCGGCTGAGAGAGCGAATCGTGTGCCGATCTGTACGCCTTCCGCTCCAAGAGCCATGACTGCCGCAATGGCTTCTCCTGATGCGATGCCTCCGGCTGCGATGAGAGGCAGGGATGTGGCCTGACGTACGGCGGGGATGAGACACATTGTGGTGGTTTCTTCACGGCCGTTATGACCACCGGCTTCGAATCCTTCGGCTACGACAGCATCGACTCCTGCTTCTTCACATTTACGTGCGAATTTGGAACTGCTTACGACATGGGCGACCATAATGCCATGCGATTTGAGAAGGGGCGTCCATTTGGCCGGATTACCGGCAGAGGTGAATACGATGGGAACTTTCTCGCTGATAATGATGTCGATGATCGTTTCCATTTCGGGGTAAAGCAGGGGAACGTTGACACCGAAAGGTTTGTCTGTGGCTGCCTTACATTTCACAATATGTTCGCGCAGGGTGTCCGGATGCATGGAACCGGCTCCAATCAGTCCCAGGCCACCTGCATTGCTGACAGCTGAAGCCAGCCGCCAGCCGCTGCACCATACCATTCCGCCGGAAATGACCGGATAACGGATACCGAACAAGTCTGTAATTCTGTTGTTCATGATGAATGAATGTTTTAAGTAACTTGACAAAATTATATGGAATTCTTTTATTGAGCAAGCAAATGAAGGAGTTTTTGGCCTGCTTTATATGAGGGCAATATGGCCGGAACAGAAACAGTGAGCCTGCAGAAACCGTGACACTATACGAGGACACGGGCAAGTAACGCCTGAAAAATTATGGAGCGGAAAGGCTCCTTTTTCTGTAACCATACCATACACCGACTATGTCCGCCAATGCCCAACCGACAGGAACAGACCACCAGATGCCAGTATAACCGACGGACGGTATGGCGGCCAGAATATATGCCAATACCACGCGTGTTCCGAGAGAAACAACGGTGAGAACGACAGACATGGACGGCAGGCAGACAGCACGGTAGAAACCATAAAGCAGAAACAGATAACCGATGCCGACATAGAAACCGCCCTCGATGCGAAGATATTCCACACCGATGGCTATGATAGCGGTTTCATCCGGTGATACGAATAATGACATGAGCCAGGGAGAACACCAAAAAACCATGGCTGAAACGGCAAATGCAAATAAGGTGGTAACCAGAATGGCACTGCGGATGCCTCGCCGTATCCGTTCGATGCGTCCGGCACCGTAGTTTTGTGCGACGAAGGTGGAGAAGGCATTACCGAAATCCTGTACGGGCATATAGGCGAATGAATCGATCTTGACCGCAGCCGCAAACGCTGCCATGACACTTGTGCCGAAACTGTTGACCAGTCCCTGTACCATCAGTATGCCAAAATTCATGACAGACTGTTGTATTCCGGTGAGGAAAGCGTAAGACGATATTCTCTTTATGGCATGGGGGCGGATGGCGCAATCCTTGCGGGTCAGCCGGAGTTCAGGAAATAAACGGCAGGTATAAACGATGATACCAGCAGCAGCTGCTGATTGAGCTATGACGGTGGCCAGTGCGGCGCCTTCTACACCCATTCGGGCTACAAGAATAAACAGGAGGTCGAGCCCGATATTCAGTATGACTGAAACCATCAGGAAAAGGAGAGGTACAAAGGAATTGCCTATGGCCCGAAGCAGGAAGGCATAAAAGTTATAGAGACAGACCGGGATCATACCCAGAAATATGATAAAAAGATAATCATACGTCAGGCCGGTGATTTCATCAGGAGTCTGGAGCAGGTGGATAATAGGAGAAAGAAAGGCGATTGACAAGACATTAAGCACCAATGTAACGCTTCCGATAATCAGGATAGAGGAAAAAATGCTTGATCTTAGTTCTTTCAGATCGCGGGCGCCATATTGCATGGAAAAAACCGCACTGCATCCCATACACAATCCGATGAAGATGGAAGTAATGAATACAATCAGTGTATAGGAAGAACCCACTGCTGCCAGCGCGCCGGCACCCAATACGCGGCCAACGATGAGCGTGTCGGCTATATTGTAGCATTGTTGCAGCAGATTACCCAGCATAAGCGGCCAGGCAAAGCGTAACATCGTCCCTGTGATGGGGCCTTTGGTCAGATCGCCTTTAGATAAATCTGTCATTGTTATCCGAAAATTTCCCGTAATTCTTTGTTACTCAGTTTGCCAATCCAGCTTTCACCACTCGCTACGGTCATATCGGCCAAATGCTTCTTTTGCTGGATCATGTCGTTAATACGTTCCTCAAAAGAATTTTTGGTAATGAAGCGGTGGACCATGACATTTTTATGCTGCCCGATGCGGTATGCACGGTCTGTGGCCTGTGACTCTACAGCCGGATTCCACCACAGGTCATAATGGATGACGTGGGATGCCGCGGTAAGATTCAGGCCGGTGCCTGCAGCTTTTAATGAGAGAATAAATATCTTGTCTGTATGGTTGTTTTGAAACCGGTCAACCATCTCTTTCCGTTCATTGATGCTGCAACCTCCATGATAGAACAGGGGACGCATGCCGATATGTTCTTCAATCATACGTACCAGTATGTCGCCCATTTCGCGGAATTGCGTAAAAACCAGGACTTTTTCATTGCCTGCTACAATCCCCTCTATACGGTCCAGTAACATTTCTGCCTTTCCTGACAGTTCCGTCCGATAATCACCGTTCTTAAGGAACAGTGCCGGATGGTTACAAATCTGTTTTAAAGCCAGAATCATTTGCAGAATCAGTCCTTGACGCTTGAACAGCGACTCATGGTCAGTCGTAGTGATACCTTCAATTTCCGCCATGGCAGCTTCCAGTGTCTGGTTATAGAGTGCGGCCTGTTCCACCTGGAGTGACGCATAATCATCAAGTTCTATTTTTTCGGGCAAGTCTGCTATGATACTCTTGTCTGTTTTCATACGTCTCATTATGAAAGGAGCCGTCACTTTACGGAACCGGGAAATACAGTCTGCATCCTGGTAGAGTTGGATAGGGGTGGCAAAATGATCCTTGAAATTTTTCAAAGAATCCAGATAACCTTTGTTGGCGTATTCCATGATGCTCCAGAATTCGGTAAGCCGGTTCTCTACAGGAGTTCCGCTAAGCGCAATGTGGGTTCTGGCGGGAATGGCACGTACGGCTTTGCTTTGTGCCGTATCCTGGTTCTTGATGTTTTGCGCTTCATCAATGAACATCACAGCCCATGGCCGTTTTTTGATTTTGGCTGTGTCGGACCGGAGAATACCGTATGTGGTAAGCAGGATATCGGCATCAAACTGTTTCAGGTCACGGCCCGTACCGTGATAAGTAAATACGGAGAGTGAAGGTGCGAAACGGCCGATTTCCGCTTCCCAGTTGGTCAGCAATCCGGTTGGTGCGATGATCAATGCTTTTTGTTCCTGCAAGGCGTTATCTTCCTTCAATTTGAGAATCAGCGTGATGGCCTGCAACGTTTTGCCTAACCCCATGTCGTCAGCCAGAATGGAACCGAAGCCGATACGCATATTACGGTACATCCAGGAAAAGCCACGTTCCTGATAGGGACGTAACGTAGCTTTCAGACCGGCAGGTACTGCCACGGCTTCCTGTCGGGTCAGTTCCCTGATCAATTCGCGCACTTCGTCGGTCAGATGGACGCGGGCTGATTTGTATTCTTCTGTCAATGCGGCCTGAAGAAGTTGCGCGGGTGTGAGATGTTCTGTTTGGGTGAAAGCATGATGAAGCTTTTGGAGAATATCGGCGTCAGCATAGATGTAGTGCTGTTTGAATTTGATGAGTCCGTCCGCTTTCTGTAAAAGTTGTTTGAATTTTTCGACAGAGATAAGGTCTTTGCCCAACGCTACTTGCCAGTCGAACGCAAAAAGGTCTGCCAAATTGAGGAATCCTTTTTCCGATCCTGACTTCCGTTTGATGGAAAGTGATGCTTTGGGGCGGATAAGCTGTTGGAGCGATTTGGGCATGAAAATCCGGATATCAAGCATACGGACAGCCGGAATGATCTGTAACAGGAAAGGAACAAATGTTTTTTCTGTATAATGGATAGGCTGACAGGCACCATCGTTAATGTAACGGTTGACTTCGTCCATTATTTTAGAGAGTATGGTGAAGCTTCGCAGAATGAAAAAACGTTCATGGTCATATTCAGGATATTCCAGAATTTCGTGTAGCGAGATAACACGGGGGGCTTTTTCCCGCTTGTCTTCTATTCCGATATGCAGATCGAAACCGCCATGAGGATTTTCTTCCACACTGAATACCGGACGATAGTCGGATGATGTCAGAGTGTAAGACGCTGTCCAGGATTTGATACCTCCGGGCGTTTCCTTTTCACCTATGCCGTTAAAGGCCTGATTCCGGCCTTTAAAGAAGAAAAGGGTGAAGGGATTGGACACGTTTTCAGAAGAAAGATGTTTCATCAGTATACCGAGAAAAAAAGAAACCAGCCATTCTCCTTTCCTGTTGATGCATTTGTAGGTTTTGCGGCCTTCCGGGCGCATCTGGATCAGAGTGTCCGGAATGGTATCTTCCAGTACGGTCATGAGTTCTTTTACATCCTGGTCAATGTCCAGTGGTATCCAGCGGATGGTGTATGTTTCGTCGGGTAATTTAAGCAGTTGCGGGGCGATTGCTCCATTGTTCAACAAATGGAGAGCACAATACAGACTTTGGTATAGCGCAATGACTGAGGGGTGGTAATCGGGAAGGAAATCCGGATTGATCTGAAAAAGGGTAGGTATGATTGTCTGGCAATTATATATACCCTTATGTTGGGGCCGATAAGTTTGAATGGACGATTGACGTATGATACGGGAGACGGTCCAGTGTAGTGTGGCATCAAGATACAGTCCTAATTCGGTATCCGTACCGATTTCTGCCGGGCAACAATCAATAGTGGGGAACGAGCTGGATATGTTTGCTTTGTTTGTAAACAAACGTAAAATTTTGTTTTTGATCTTTTTTAGTTCGTTGGCATAATCGTTTTTGAAATTTCCGGCAGGTGAGAAAGGCGGGTTGTCTTGTAATAGCATTAACAGGGCATCCGAACAATCTGTCAGCTTCGAAAAATCGATCCGGCGGAAAGGCGGCGTTTCTTGTGAAACATCTTTGGCTTTTTTCACTTGTATAATGTCCATTATGCCTGGAACAGCGACTTCCTGATGCATGCTCTGCGTTTCCATTCCCCGTTTCTTTAATTCTTCCAATAGGTCGAGGCCATGCATTTGTAGTACGATGAAAGGATTATTGTCAATTTCCCTGCTGAACATGTAAACTACGGCTGCCAGGTGTTTGCACGGTACGACCCAGTCAGGACAATTGCAAGACATGTCCAGATCGTTCCATCTTTCCGGAAAAATCTTCAGGCCGCAGTCGCGGGCTACAGACAGGATTTCCGGATCAAGTTCTCTGTTAAGCAGATGGGAAATCAGTCCCGGACGAGCCATCAAGGCTTTAATCAGCATATCCACTTGTTTGGAAGAGAATGCCGGAATCTTAATACTGACTTTATAAGGCGTGGGCCTGCTGCCTGCTACCCGGGCTGTGATAGTACAGTCTTTAAGCATTAATGACTTTACATAGCCATTACGCGCATAAGTTGCTCCGCGTGGAATACGGTTCTCATAATCGATATGCGTCAGTGAGCGTAGCCACTCGTTTCCCCACCAGGTCTTTCCGAATTGTTGTGCCATGTTGTATCTTGTTTTTAACTTTTGCGAATGACAATTGTCGTAATTGACGAATGTTAAATCCGGACGCAATCTCCGCAACTCAGGTAGTCAATGGAGTTTCCCATTCGCTTTTTGAGCATCTCGTATTGTGGTAAACCGGTGCAGTGCATGGTGAAATATTGGCAATGGTGGTTTTCCAGCAATCTGTCTGCCAATGAAAGGATAAATGCCGTTTCTTCTGCTTCCGACAATCTGCTTTTGACCAGATGCATTCCGGCAAAGACATGGGTAAGGGGACTGCCTGCAATCTCTTCTGCTTTCTGAATGATATTGAGAATTCCGTTATGAGCGCATCCGGCAAATAGAACGGTCTTGTCATTCTCTTTGATGATCAGGTTCTGCTCATGGCAGAAGTCGTCGTTTTGCTCTTTCGTCGGCCCGAAAAGCAGTTTGTTGCCTGTAGGCTTGAGATGATTCCCCCTGACATTGGAAAAGAGAATAAGCCCGTTGTCAAGCTGTGTCTCGTCTTCACAAAACACCAGCCTTTTGTTGCCTTTCAGATCCTGGTCGAGTCCAATATAAGCCAGGCCGTTCAATCGCAGGGAATAGTGCGGTTCAAAAGCATGGGAGTTCAGATAGACACAGGCTATACTGTTGATCTCAAGAAATGTCTGAAGACCGCCGCCATGATCATAATGACCGTGTGACACGATGGCCAGATCCACTTCTGAGAGATTGATATTCAGACGGGCTGCATTATCGGCGAACAACTGTTTCTGTCCCATATCGAATAAAACGGAACGGCCGTCATCCATGCGGATATGCAGACTCAGACCATGTTCTACTGGTAACGCCTTGCAACTGGTATTTTCAACGAGTGAGGTGATAGTCATGTCAATTAAATAATCCGGTGAAACATTCAAAAATATGCCAATGAAAGATGTATCTGACTTATTTCTGCCTGTGACAGATAGTGCCTGTCGCCTGATAAGTAGGCATCACCAGCACTTCTGCAATTTGTACATGTGCAGGAGCAGAAGCTGCATAATAAACCACGTCAGCAATATCATCACCGGTTAAAGGTTGTATTCCCTCATAAACGGCATCAGCCTTTTGTTGGTCACCACGGAAACGGATGACTGAGAAGTTTGTTTCCACCATGCCGGGTTTGATATTCGTTACTCGCAATGGTGTGTCAACCAGATCAATGCGCAATCCGTCAGAAAGGGCTTTTACGGCAGCTTTTGTGGCGCAATAGACACTGCCTCCCGCATAAGCGGCATCACCGGCAATGGAACCAATATTGATGACATGTCCGCAACCACGTTCCACCATACCGGGCACAACCATACGCGTCATGGCCAGCAAGGCCTTGATATTAGTATCAATAACCACATCCCATTCATCGAGTGACCCTTCATGTTCCTTGTCCATGCCCAATACCAGTCCGGCATTATTGATCAGTACGTCAATGGCTTTCCATTGGCCTTGCAGGGAATCAAGAGCCTGGTGCATGGCTTGACGGTCGCGTACATCGAATGGCAGAGTCAGAATTTCTATTCCCAAAGCAGTCAGTTCGTGTTTCAGACGTTCCAGTTTATCCATATTTCTGCCGTTCAGGATCAGATTGCTGCCCATTACAGCAAATTTTCTGGCACAAGCCTCACCAATACCACTCGTTGCGCCTGTAATCAGAATAGTTTTTCCTTTCATATTATTGATATTTCTTTAGATTGTGTATTATTCGCTATATTTAAGTATGAAGATACGAAAAAAAAGAGAATATCAGTAGATTTATTCCAATATTTTTTCGGTCAGGACGTTGTTTTTAATGATTCTGAAAAAACGGAAATAGGATAATCTGAAAGTTTCTAGAGACGTGAAAAGATCCATTTTCTTTGCTTGACAATAAAACAAGTTTTATTTTTGTACCTGCAGAGCCGGTGGCTGTCTGATTCTGCGAGACCGCATTACAGGCAGTTTCTCCTGAAACAGAATATAAGAAAGAAAAATAAAATGATTAAGATCCGTTGTGTTGTCGAACATATCACTTATCAGAATCCCGAAAACGGTTATTCGGTCATGAAAGTCCAGGTGAAAGGATACCGTGAAGCGGTGACACTGGTCGGTAATTTATTGGATGTACCAGTGGGTAGCGTATTGCTTTGCGAAGGAAACTGGAAAATGGACAAACGGTATGGCAGCCAGTTTGTTGTGGAAACCTGGGAAGAAGTGATGCCGGCTACACTTTACGGGATTGAGAAATATCTGGGCAGCGGACTTGTCAAAGGAATAGGGCCGAAGTTTGCTCAACTGATTGTGCGTCAGTTTGGTCTGGAAACGATAGAAGTAATAGAAACGGATATAAAACGTCTTTACGAAGTACCCGGTATCGGGAAAAAACGGGTAGAGAAGATCCGAGAAAGCTGGGAACGCCAGAAGGAAATCAAGAATGTGATGCTTTTCTTGCAAGGATATGGGGTGAGTACGGCTTTTGCCGCCAAAATATTCCGTGCCTATGGAAAGGAAAGCATTGATAAAGTGAAAGATAATCCATATCGTCTGGCAGATGATATCTGGGGGATCGGCTTTAAGACGGCTGACACCATCGCCGGAAAGATGGGCTATGAAAAGAATGATCTGCGCCGTTGCCGGAGTGGAATTGTCTATACGCTCAATCAGCTTTCCAATGACGGACATGTTTATGCCGAAGAACAGCAGCTGGTTACTACGGCCTGTCGTCTTCTGGAGGCGGAGGAAGAGCCAGTACGTTGTGCATTGGCCGACATGATAGAGCGTCAGGATGTCATTCTGGAGGATGAGGTTATTTACTTACCGCCATTTTATTATGCCGAATGCGGAACCGCAAACCGATTGCTGTCTTTATTGGATGATACGGGAGGGAGTAACCTGACCGGTTGTTTTGATTTTGCCAGACCGGATCAGGCTAATGGTATTGTATACGATGAGGTTCAACTTGCTGCTATCCGTCAGGCACTGACTTCGAAAGTCATGGTGCTGACTGGAGGACCGGGTACAGGGAAAACAACCACGACACAGGGAATTATTGCGGCATTACGTTCGGCCGGACTTCGCATCCTGTTGGCTGCACCGACAGGGCGTGCCGCAAAAAGGATGAGTGAGGCCACTGGAATGGAAGCCAAGACCATTCACAGGTTACTGGAATATAAACCGGTTGACGGCTATAAACGGAATGAAGACAATCCTCTGGATGGCGATGCTCTGATTGTTGACGAATGTTCCATGATAGATATTATCCTGATGAACAGTCTGATGAAGGCCATCCCTGTCCACATGCGCCTGATTCTGGTAGGAGATATAGACCAGTTGCCCAGTGTCGGGGCCGGGAATGTGCTTCGTGACATTATCGAATCGAAACGTATCCCGGTTGTACGTCTGACACGTATTTTCCGTCAGGCACAGTCGAGCCGCATAATAATGAATGCTCATGCCATTAATCAGGGTCAGTATCCGAATGTCAGCAATGGGGTGGATTCTGATTTCTTTTTTATTCCAATGGAAGATCCCGAACAGGTGGCACAGACCATTGTCGGACTTGTCAAGACACGGTTGCCAAAAGCTTATGGACTGAACAACAGCCAGATTCAGGTCCTTACTCCCATGCAGCGCGGTGTGGTGGGGGCTACAAACATGAATTTGCTTTTGCAGTCAGCGCTGAATTCATCAGGAAGCGGACTGAACCGTGGCGGTTTTATTTACAGGGTTGGGGATCGGGTGATGCAGATCCGGAATAACTATGATAAAGAAGTATTTAATGGAGATCTGGGTTATGTGCAGGATGTCAACACGGAGGATCGCGTGTTGATTGTGGATTTTGACGGAAACCCGGTGGAATATGAATATACGGAACTGGATGAACTGACGCTGGCTTATGCCACAACCATTCATAAGGCACAAGGATCGGAATATCCGGTTGTCGTTATGCCCGTCCTGATGACTCATTACGTCATGTTACAACGCAATCTGGTTTATACGGGAATCACGCGTGCCAAAAAAATCTGTGTATTGGTAGGTACTCACAAGGCTTTGGGATATGCCGTGCGTAATATGACGGTACAAAAACGCAATACGAAATTGAAAGAGCGCCTGGCACCAGCCGTTTCGCGGGCCAATGCAGCCAAACCGTATGCGACTGTACAAAATGAACTGTTCCGTGCAGCCGAATCGGAGAATAATTTTAAAACCGCAGGGGTGGATAATGCGAAAAAGGGATGAAACGGATCATTAAACCGTTTTTGTGGTGATAAATAAAAATAGCCATATTTGATGTAATTCCCTGATTTATTACTATTTTTAGACTGTTAATTCACCTACTGAGAAGGGGTGTCAAGAAATAAGTTTTCATTTAATCATTTAATGTTTATGAGAAATCAATACATTTTATTACGGATTTTAGTGTTTGTACTTTGTATTTCTGCCGGAAATATCTGGTCTGTGAATGCTGCAGAAAGCAGAGGAGATACGATTTACAATGAGGCTGACAACCGGTTTCAGATACTGATTCAGGAGATTGACCGTGAAAGCCAGTATTACAATTATATTCCAGCTATTGATCATTATCTGGATGGACTGGCGGATGAAGGTATTGCTAAAAAAAAGAAAATTAATGAACAGTGGCTGACTGCCCAAAATACATTGAAAGAACAATTGGAACAGGTCTATGCTGAAGAATTTGCTGCACGAAGTGAATATGAGGAGCGGATGAACGAATGTTTAAAGGAAAATCCGGTCAACTATGAAGGAATAGAAGAAGCAAAGGCTGCATATGACAGAATATTCAAGACATGTGAATTAAAAGCTGAAAACCATCGGAAAGACTATGATGGAAAACTTATAGCGTTGGCTAATGATTTGAATCAGACTTATTCTGAATTACAAGGAAAAATGAATCAAAGTGCAGCTGATGTGGAAGCTGCGGAGGATCTTTATCATAAACAGTCTGAAGTACTGGAGATTCTGGATCAGGCAACAGCAGAACAACGTCAGTCTGCCAGTGGGAAAAATCTGGCAGCAGCAATCAGTAATGTCAATAACGCTTTGAATGGCACTTATGCTGAAACAGGTGCGTTTGTCAGATTGCTGGAAAGTCTGTTACAGTATATTGAAGTGTTTGAAAAAGAAACGACTTCTATACAAGTGTTGCAAGAAAATATATCCAAAGGAGATGTCTATACTGTAAATGGTATACTTCTTTTGCAAAATGTAACAGAGGCTGATGCTGCTGAAATGCTTCCAAGGGGTATTTATATTATTAATGGACGTAAAACTTTACTGCCATAAGCAACTGTCACACTTTGAAGTGTAAATCAATCTGTGATGTTCGCCATAAAAAATGAGGTGTACCTGTAACTTCTTTCAGTTTTACAGGATACACCTCATTTTTCTGCATTACAAAAATTTTGCGGATTCAAACTGTCTACTGAACGGCGTCGGCGATATTGCCTATATAATCACCTTGAATAGTTGGATAGCCGGAAGCTGTAATATTCCATATTTCAGAAGCTTTCCATACCGTGCCGTCTTCTGTAACCAAATCGCTGACATTATCAATCAGTGTCTCAAAATTTGTTTTGCCAATCTCTACACAATGTTCTGCTAGATTCTGGCCGCTACCTATAAGCTTGATATTATTATCAGACGAGATAGCATAACATGAAATCACGCTGCCTGCCGTATGACCGACTATAGCGCCGGTATTGGCTGATCCTGCTGAGAAACTGACATTAGTAGAATAGCAACCATAGATTGTTGATTCACTGCTATTAATAGTTCCAATTATTCCCCCTAAACCTTCAGCAGTTCCATGTTGATATGAAATTGAAGAGTAGGCAGAATAACTGGCTATAACATTTCCTCTAGAGTTATAGCCGACCACACCGCCAAGACACGTGTTTGTAGAGGAAACTTCATTAGTAACTGAAACCCGATTGGCGACACATTGTGCCACGACACCGAATTGGTTTACACCGGCAATACCTCCGGCTCGCACACCGCTGATTGTAATATCCGAAACAGCACATTTTAATAGTCTGCCACTGGTCGGTATGTCGCCTTCCTGGGATGTAGAACCCACAATTCCACCAGCATTTCCACTTGGAACATTAGCGGATATTGTTGAATTTCCCGAAACAGTACAGTATTCAATCTTTCCATAGCTGATTCCTGCTATACCACCGACATTACCAGTACTAAATCCTGTATTGACATTGATATTGCTGACATTGCAGTTGATGACTTGAATGCTGTTATTTCCGGTTATACCTCCTGCAGTTAGTCCCCAAACAATCGAGTTATTGATATCACAGTTGTCAATTATGCCTAAATTGGTACCTGCTACAACACCGGTTACTGAGCCGCTTCCACCTTTCACACTCGCATCTGTGAATATTGCATTTTTAACTTTTGAATATGTAGCCAATGTCGCAAAAAATCCTACATTACCATTCTCACTGTTGATTGTCAGTCCTTTTATGGTTTTGGAATTACCGTCAAAAATTCCTGAATAACCATTCTCAAGATTTGTACCTAGCGGAGTCCAGTCAAGTCCGGTCATGTCTATATCATTTTCCAGAATGACATTACTGGTCAGACAGTCAGTTTGTGATGCCCAATGCAGAAGTCCTGTAGCGTTATAAATGTGATAAACCCCATCAGCATCTTTCTCATAGCCGTCGGCAGGGGCAAATTGATCCGGTTTGATTTCGTTTAGATTTAATATGCGGCCTGCAGAGAGTGTGACTGCATTGTTGCCCTTACGCTGCCATATTTGTCCTTTGTCATTATAAAGTGTCAATGTCAGTCCTTGTGTCAGTTCTGTTGGAGCTGCAACAAAATAGTAGGCATTGGAAGAATTTAATGTTCCGTTCAGTTCTACTTCCGATTTAGCCTGATCATCATTTGCAATCGTAGTTACAGGTTCAGGTGAAGAGACATCAATTTGTAGGGTACCAGCCAAATGTTCACCGTTATTACCGGCTAATGTAGCCTTGGTTATGTTGTGTCCATTAGCATTTAGTGTGAATTTTACGACCGCACATACATTATTGAATACCAGATTCCTGTTTGCGTCGGCCGTTGCTACAGCCGGATTGAGGCTTTGACTGAAACTTCCGGCACGAGCGGTTTGTATCCAAGGTAATTCTGTGGTAATATGGTTTCCATCGAATTGGGCTTTTTCATTATAGGGGTAAAGTGCATGATAAGTACCTTCAGATGAGGTTGCTTCTCCGGAGAAGGTCACAGAAGCTCCACTTTGTGTGGTTACAAAATAATTATTGTCGTGTATAGGGTCAAATAAGGATATGGCATCTTTTTCTTCCCAATATACAGAATTGTCAGGCTGTAGAATGGTACGTTTAGGAGCAATTTCAGCCTTGAAAACCATTTGTGTTTTTTCTGCAAACCCAGTGGAACCGCCTGTAAGTTCCCCGTCATTACATGCCGTAATTATTCCGCCTAGCATCATGGCTGCCATGAGGTATATGGCGGAAGTTGATTTCTGATATTTTTTCATGGTATAAATGATTGTTGATGATCTGCTACCATTCATAATCGTCCTCTTCAAAACCTTCATGGGTAGCGTTGACGTCTTCAGGACTTGACGCCATTATTTTCTCTCCAGACTGAATGTCTATAATATTACATTCCGGTGCTTTATAAACCTCCCGTTTCTTAAATGTTTTGTTCTGGTAACTCATACGCATAATTTTTTATTGGGTTATTAATAAGTTGATTTTATTTATAAATACATCAATGGAAGACGATCAATTTGTATTTGATCCGTTTTCCATGTGAAAGTTATAAAATAAATATTGAAAAATCATGTTTTTTCAATAAAAATATATGCAAAAGAAGTATTAATATGTCAGTATGGAATTTCCGGATATCTGGTTCCAAAAAAATTATGTATCAAAGAAGATAAATATGATTGGCCTTAAAAAAATATCTGCCTTCTGCTGAATCTTATTACATTCAGCAGAAGGCAGATAGTATCATTACATGATTCAGAAGAATCCTTTAGTCGAGTTTGATTAACTGGTATTTCTGACTACCCAGGCCAATAGCCTCTGCATGTTCCAATGTATGCATACCGTGGCGGGAATCGATTCGTTCAATGAGATGGATTTTGCCGTGGTCGTCTGAATTACGAACCAGGTCCGTACAGGCACGGTCAAGTGCTACGGGATCTAATGAGGCCAGAATGCCGATATCTCCCATTTGAGGATCTTCAGGTGAAGAGTCACAGTCACAATCGACTGACAAATTGTTTGCAACACTGATATACAGGATATTATTGCCACAATGATCGGCTACGGCTTTGGCTGCTTCTGCCATTGACTCCAAAAAATCATCCTGTTTGGGGTTTCCCCAGCTGGTGGTGCTTGTTCCGGCAGAATGGATAAGTCTTTTACCGTTGGAAGAAGCAATACCAATTGACATGTTTTTGATGGCGCCGCCGAATCCTCCCATAGTATGTCCTTTGAAATGAGACAATACTATAGTAAAATCATAATTCAGAAAATTACGGCCTACGATGTCTCGTGTAAGATGTTTGCCTCCCTTGACCGGAATTTCTGTTTCACCTTCAGCATCCATGATATCAACTGTGGCAATGGCTGTAAAGCCATGGTCTTTGGCTGCTTTCAGATGACTTTCAGTTTTGGAGCGTCCGCCACCGTATGCAGTGTTACATTCTACGATAGTACCATTGACTTTCTGAACGAGATCCTTGATTAGCTGCGGATTCAGAAAATTATGTCCGCCCGGTTCGCCGGTTGAAAGTTTGACGGCCACTTTGCCATGAGCCGTACGTCCGAGTGCTTCGTAGATTCTGATCAGATTTTCTGAAGAGATTTTCCGGAACATGTAAACCTTTGGCAATGTTGCGGTATCCGCTTGGGTACCTTTTTCCGAAAAATTCCGGGCATTAATGTAAACCGGTGCAGCCATTATGGCTGCCAGTAACAGCATAAAAAAGTGTTTCTTTTTCATAAGCTTTATTTTTATGAATGACAGTTTTGAATTTATACGGTCAGAACCTGATGTTAAGTCCTGCCATCACCGTGGCGTGTGGCATAGGATAGCCTGCATTGATTTCATAATCTTGGGCCAGCAAATTCTCTCCCCGTGCCCAAATGTCAAGCCAGTTGGTGGCTCTAAATGACATGTTCAGGTTCCAGAGGACAAAGCTTTCTGTTTTTTCAGGACTGGTACTGGTGTACAGTCCGTTGATATATTGCAGTCCGGTATTGATATTCCAGCGTCCCCATGAAAATTGACCTCCGGCATATAATTTGTGTTCCGGTGCACCGACAAGAGGATCCTTCATGTAAAGATAACTGTAATTTGTGTTGACTGCCCAATGCGAATTGACTTGCCATGCAGCTTCTGCTTCCACCCCGCCATGTCTGATTTTTCCTGAATTCTGGTTTAGCATACCACTTCCGCCCGGGTTGGGAAGGGTCATAATCAGGTTCTTTCCATCAATATAGAAGATGTTTATGCCATAGGTTAAATGGTACTCTGTCAACTGTTGTGATAATGCGAGTTCATAATTCCACATGGATTCCGGCTCAAGATCAGGATTCTGAGGAGGAAACATATACATCTCCCGCAGGATAGGATAGCGGAAACCTTTTGATGCAGATGCTTTCAGTTCGACAGACTGTGGAAGATGAAATGCCAATCCGGCCTGAGGAACCCATTCCAAGCCTATGCGGGAATGGTGATCTGCACGAAGACCGGCATTGAGGGTCATCCATGAAATGATATCCTGTCTGAAATCAATGTATCCGGCAAGTTCATTTTCATGTTTGTCGACTAGTTCTGATTCCGTACCGGCTTTTTCGCCACTGATGTACTCATTCCATGCACGTCCGCCATATCGGAACCAGTCAAATCCTATCGTGGTACGGTTTCCTTCAAAAAAACGGGTGGATTGGTAAAGTGAAACTCCCATCATATTGTCAGTAGAGCGGAATCTGTCGTCTTGAGGGGGTTCACCTGCTGACGGTGTGTAACCGTCATTGATTTTATGGTAGCCCCAATTATAGAAGAAGCTGACCGTACCGCTACTTTTTCCGTAATGATTATCGATTGCGGCTGAAGTCATGCCGCGTGTAATACGTTGGTCGCCGTCAAGCAGCGGAGCACTTACCGGTCCGGGATAAGACGCATTGAAATGGGTGATATTGACATCTCCACGCAGATTCCAGTGTGAAGTCATTTCGTATCCCAGTTTGGCATATCCACCATATTGTTCAAACTGCATGTCAGCGCGGTGTCCGTCAGTACGGTTGTAAGATCCGGAGATGACACTGGTGAACCGTCCTTTGCGGATGCGGTTCGTCAATTCTGTTTCAAGCGTATTGTAAGAACCATATCCTGCATGCAGATGTGTTTTGATGCCGTCTTGCTGCATTTTGCGGGTTACAATATTAATGACGCCTCCCATTGCATTCGAACCGTAGAGCACAGAAGAAGGACCGCGCAATACTTCTACCCGTTCGGCCAGAAAGGACTGGTATGCGTCAGAAATGGGATGACCGAATATGCCGGCATACTGGGGATGGCCGTCTATCATTACCATCAGTCGTCCGGAACTGCCACCCAGACCACGAAGAAAAAGGCCACCGGCTGCTCCATTCGAAACACCGTAACCCATCACACCGCGTGATGTCACGAAAAGTCCCGGTACCTGTTGTGACAGAACCGGTAACAATGAAGGTTGCATGGCATCCTCTATTTGCTGACGGCTGACGACTGATACAGTCTGTGATAAATGGCGTACATCTGTTTCGTTTCGTGTGCCTGTCACTACAATTTCATTTATTTCCTGATCCTGAGACATTCTCTTTTTATTTTCCTGTGCAAGCAGAGGTGAAGAGTTGAAAGCCGTCAGGGTGGCCAGTATGAGGCCGGTCATTCGTGATGGTGCATTCATTCCTTTTATTTTTTCAAATCTTGTTGTTCGCTGCAAAGATACCTTAAATATGGTAAAGATAACATACCCAAATTACAGATTTTAAATCAATCCGAGCGTTTCCAGTTCTGTCCTAATGGTGGGATGGAAATATAAAAGAGACATAAAAAGGAAATAGAGTATATTTTTGATTCCAGACGGATCATCTGATATGAGAAGAATATCTCTATTTTAGCAACCAAAAAACAGAAGCATGAAGACAAAAGACAATCAGAATGTGAAAAGGACAAATCCTTATTATGGGATTCTATGTATGATCTTGATTGTATTGTGCCAAAACGGACTGATTCACCTTGTGCTTGAGTCAAATGAGCTGTTTATACAGAAAGTGACACTTTCGCAGATCAGCAAGATCGTATGAAAGTGTCAAGAGAAATAATCTAAAGCGCCTCTTGCGATTACGTATATCTGTAGCAAAACAATATTCTGGCGCCTATAAAAAATAGAATCAGCCTGTTGTTACTTCTTAAAATGAGTGAAAACGTTGCCGACAAGCTGGCATGCCGTATCCAACCCGATGCTTCCGGTATTGAGCATCAGATGATAGTGATGCGGTTCTCCCCATTTGTCTCCCGTATAATATTCATAGTGATGGATACGGTTACGGTTTATTCTTTTGATCTCAGATTCAGCCTGCCCGCTTGCAATTCCGTATTCATTGATACATCGGTTTACCGCATTGTTCAGGTCAGTATAACAGAAAACCTTTAAAACATTCGGATTATCCTTCAGTATGAAATCAGCACAACGTCCTATGATAATACAGGATTCTTTTTCGGCCAGTTCTTTAATGATCTTGCTTTCTGCAACAAACAGTATATCGTCTGATGACAGACTGGATTCCAGCGGCTGTTCGCTGTTTTTCGACAAGATACATTTTAACCAGAAGGAAGGAATGGATTGCTCGTTTTGAGCGATATATTGTTCGTCGATTCCGCTTCGCTGCGCTGCCATGTGGATGAACTCCTTGTCATAAAGTTTCAGTCCCAGTTCTTTGGCCAGCATCTCACCAAGCAGATGACCGCCACTTCCGTATTCGCGTGCTATCGTAATAACCGGATAGTGTCCTTGCTTCTGTATCATCGTTTCCTGTACAGTCGGATCGGTAATCCATTGATCCAGAAAACGGTAATAAGGGGTGACGAAATGGACTATCGGACCCACAATCAGTGCGGCTACTACGGTACCTTCACGTACTCCGTATACGCCCGACATGAATGTCAGAGACAAAATGCAGGCCAAAGCCACCAGCGTCACGTCAAATCCCAGTTTGATATAACCGAATTCACCTTTAAACCGTTTGGTAATGACCTTGACAAAATATTCTCCAGCCATCATGGCTGCATTGGCTTTGACTTCCAGTGCTATGCCAACTGCCAGAATGACACATCCAATCAGCAGATCAGTAAACATACTGACATATTCCACGGGATTAAGCCAGTAGAGAATATTCATGGAAAGGTCGATGAACATACCGAAACAGAAAGAGATGGGAATCTGAAGCAGAAACATCCGCAAGTCCGATTTCAGATCCTGTCTGGTCATCAGGAATGGTTCTATCACTACAAAAAGGATATTCAACATGATGGTCCATTGTCCGATCGTAAAGGGAGTGCACATACTCAGGACATAAGTCACGCTTGTAATGGGGGAGGTTCCGAGAGAGGCTTTTGTTATAAAGGCAATTCCCAACGCATTGACGAACAACGAAACACAAAACAGCAGATACCGCCGAAGAAGATATTTATCCATTTTCATTCTATAAAGGATTCTGTGAAAAACTCTGCAAAGTTCTGTCTATTTTTTGATTTGATTGTGATAAAAGAATGACCAATTTTGGTCAGAAACGAAACAAAGTGTAATTTTGCCCATAAAATATTGCCAGGCATGAATGTTTCACTTACAGACATAATGAAAATCTCAGATCGGGTGTGTGGGCGGATTGCAGATCATTCAATAACAGCACGCTGTCCTGTGACGATAAAAAACGGATTTTTCTTTTTGTTGATAACCCAAGGCAGGGGAGTCATTAAGGATGCTTTTTATCATTATGAGGTTTTGGTGGACCATTTGCTCGTTCTGACGCCGAGTACGGAAAGTTTGTTGGATGAGGTAAGTTCGGATTTCCGGATGTCTGTTATTTATATTGCTCCGGATTATTTTGACAGTTTGCCGGATGGTCAGCCGGTTTACAATCAGGTGTCACGTTACCTGGGTGACTATCGTCTGCCCGTATTTCATCTTGAACAGGACAGAGCGGTTTATCTACAGCAGACAATGGCTTTGTTTTCCAGTCAGTTGGACCACATGTCCCTGTACAAGGACGGAATCGTTCGCCATCTTTGCAGTTTCCTGCTGTTACAGATTACAGATGCATTATGTCGGGAGAACAGAGACACGCCGGTATATGTCAAACGGACCTGTGAGATTTTCCGGAATTTCAAGAAACTGCTGGTACATTATTATCGTCACAATCATGATATTCAGTTTTATGCGGACCAGCTGCATATTTCCACCACTTATTTGTCGAGGATCATTAAAAAGCAAACCGGCCATACAGTGGGATTCCATATTTCAGAATTATTATGTGCAGACGCGCGAAAATTGTTGGAATGTACCGATTTGGATATTAAGGAAATTGCTGATTATCTCGGCTTTTCAAACCAATCCGTATTCGGGAAATTCTTTGTCCGGAAAACAGGCCTTTCACCCTTGAAATTCAGGCTGCGTAAAGAAAAAGACCGTCATTGAAGACGGCCTTGCAGATCAGTTTGTCTGATGATTGCCTCAGAAAAACTGTTTTTCTTTTTAACTGACAGATAGCAGACCCCTGACAGGTCTGTACTGGTCTTGTCAGAAAACGGATTTTTCCACAAACTGCCGGAATCTGTCCAGACCTTTAGTCAGGACGCTTCTTGGACAGGCAATATTCCAGCGCATAAATCCTTCACCCTCCAAACCGTACATGTCACCTTGGTTAAGCCATAGTCCGACTTCGGATTTCAGACGTTTGTCCAGTTCAGCAGAAGTGAGATGAGTGTGGGTGCAGTCCATCCAGACAAGATAGGTTCCTTCCAATCGGGTCAAGGGAAAATCCGGTAAATATGTTTTGCAATATTCACACATGTAGTCGTAATTCCCTTTCAGATAATCAAGCAGCTGAACAAGCCAGTCTTCTCCCTCGTTGTATGCCGCAATTGTGGCTTCTATGCCGAACGGATTGACATCGCACACTTCGTTGATATTGATTGCCCGGTTGATCCTTTTTCTGAAATCTTCATTGGCAGATACGATATTGGCGATCTGAAGTCCGGCTATATTGAATGCTTTGCTTGGTGACAGACAGGTGATGGAGTGTTGGAGAAAATCATCGGATATGGATGCAAAAGGGGTATATTCTTTTGGAGGATAAACCAATTCACAATGTATTTCATCTGCAATGACAATCACATTGTTACGCAGACAGATTTCTCCCACACGGGTGAGTTCTTCCTTAGTCCAAACACGTCCGGCAGGATTGTGCGGATTACAGAGTATCATCAGCTTTAGTTTTTCGTCAGCTGTCTTTTTCTCAAGATTCTCAAAATCCATGTAATAGGTCTGGTCTTTCCTGATGAGCGGACTGGTGACTATTTCGCATTCATTGTTCCTGATAGAAGAGAAAAAACAATTGTACACCGGTGTCTGTATCAGTACCTGGTCACCAGGTTGTGTCAAGGCCTTGATAATGGCGGACAGTGCCGGAACCACACCGGACGTGTAGATGATCCAGTCTTTTTCTATTGTCAATCCGTGGCGACGTTTAAACCAATCGGTGACTGCATGATAATAATTGTCCGGAACATGCGTATAGCCGAATATACCATGGCTTACTCTGCGCTGTATGGCTTCGATAATGGCTGGTGCGGTCTGGAAATCCATATCAGCCACCCACATAGGCAGTATGTCATCTGTTGCGATGCTGTCCCATTTACAGGAATTGGTTCCTTTTCGGGAGATGATTTTATCAAAATCGTACTTCATGATGATTTTATTTATTGTAGTTTTTTATCCATTTTCCACGCCATAATCTGAACAGAAAGATGCTGCCGCGGAAGCATAGTTCTATACACATTGCCAGCCAGACTCCCTTCAGGCCCATCGTCGAAGCCAGCAAGGCTGCCAGCGTCAGTCGCACACACCAGATGCTGCCGAAGTTCATCAGGCTGGGTATTAAGGTACTTCCTGCACCGACAAATACACCATAACTGACAATGGAGGCCGCAAACATAGGTTCGGCAAAAGCTTCAATTCGCAGAATTTCTACTCCTAGTGTACGGATTTCCGATACGGGAGTCATCAGACTGAATATTTGAGGTGCGAACACATAAAGTATCACACCCATTATTCCCATTACCAGCATACCAGACCAAACGCAAATTTGGGCAAACCTGTGCATGAGACGCATTCTTCCTGCTCCGAGACTCTGTCCTACCAGTGTGGTTGCAGCCTCTGCTATACCATACCCCGGCATGTAACACAGACTTTCTGCAATAATGGCAAAAGAATTGGCGGCGATGGCTATAATGCCGAGCGGTGCAACGATAACCGTAGTCATAATCTGTGCCCCGCATATAGCCACATGCTCAAATCCCATAGGCAGTGCTATACGTGCGGCATTGTGCAGAGTTGTTTTTTGGGGGCGAAAACTGCTCTTTTCCTTTCTGAGGTTGAGAATAGGGGAGTACCGGCATAAATACCACAGCATGAGGGAACCCGTAACCAATTCGGCCAGTGCAGTGCCCAAAGCGGCACCGGTTACGCCCAGACCAGCTCCGGGTATATGGAGTGACAACGAGAATATTCCGACATTTCTGGATGGGAAAATAAGAAAAAAGTTGAAAATAACGTCAAGAACACACATCAGCACATTCAAGGTGCTTGGAATGCGCATATTGCCACTGCATCGCAACATGCTTCCTGCTAAGAAATTGATTTGAAGGAAGGGCAGGAAAAGTGCGAAAATCAGAAAATAGACGTAAGAGTCGTGGCAGATGGCTTCGTCACCCCCAAGCCAGTAGGGAAGGTGAGGACTGATCATAGCTCCTGTGGCTGCTAACAGGCAGCTGAATGTGAGCGTCGCTATGATGGATTGCTTCAGGATGCTTCTTGCACGGTGGAAGTCCTTGCTACCGATACAATGGGCCACCTGTACGGAGAAACCGGTAGCGGCAGCTGAACAAATACCCCAAAACAGCCAGGTCGTGGTAGATACAAGACCAATTGCAGCAGCGGCATTGGCGCCTAGCCTGCCTACCATCGAGGCATCCACGTACTGCATGGCAATGGACGACAACTGCGCAATAATTGCCGGCATGCTCAGGTAAGCTGTGAGTTTGAGCTGCTGAATAAAAGTCAGTTGCTGCCCCTCCCGGATGAGGGACAGCAACTGGTCTGTCATATTGGCCTGACGGCTGTTTTCGGATTTGCTCATTATGATTAGGAAATAATTTCGCCTGTATTAAGCCTGATCACACAATCGGCCGGTGATTTAATGTTTTCGTTCAGAATGATTTGTCCATAAGCAGGTGCACTGATGCTGCCGGTACGCGGATTCTTGACACTGGTTACCGGTGTGTTGATTGTAGCCTGTAAACTGCTGTATTCGAAAGCCAGATCGCAATCTTCAGCCATTTCACAGTTTTCCATGATCAGATCATGCGCATAGCATAGAGGCTGTGTGCCGGATATCTTACAGTTGATCAGATGCAGATTTTTGGAATGCCAGCCCAAATATTCTCCTGAAATTTCAGAATCAATCACGGTGACATTTTCCGAATTCCAGAATGCATCCTTTGAATCGATATGCGCATTCCGGATCTCTACATTTCTGGCGTACTGGAAAGAATAGTTTCCCTGCTGGCGATAATGATCAATCCGGATATTCTCGCAATGCATGAACAGATAGTCAGCATGACACACTTCCGCATTCTCCAGTCTGATATTCTTGCAATGCCATAAGGTTTCCTGCGCATCGGGAATCCGGACATTTTCAAGAATAATACCATCCATTTCCCTGAACATCTTAGGCGCTTCTACTACTGTGTCGATCATTTTCAGATTCTGTGAGTACCACAGTGCAGCACGCGCTCCTTCAGTGAATAAGCAATGGTCAATAGTGAAACCGTCAACATGCCAGAATGGGTATTTTCCTTCAAAACGGCAATTCTCGGCTACGATATGACTGCACTCTTTTAATGCGGATTCACCAGCATGAATAGTGACATTATTCAGTCGAAGATCATGTGATCCAAAAAGCGGACGCTCACCTTCAAATTCGGTATTAAGAATTTCTTTCATGATAGTTGATGAATTGAATGTATAAATATAGTAATAATATCTCGGACTTGATATCAAGATTCCTGAAAATAGATCTTTCACAGTCTTTGAGTACTGCAAAATTAGATATAATAATGCAAATAGGAAGTAGATATATTCCCTATAAAAATACCATTATTACGGAAAGAATATCTCATGGTAGATATATCATACTTATGCTGTTTTATCTTTTTCTTAGATAGAACAAAATCTTAAATGTACTCTTACTCATATCCTTTTTAATTTAGCTCCGTTACAGTGGGTGTAATGACTTCCCTCTGCAAAGGAATAATTAATAATTGGGTTATAAGCAGACATTTGAATGTCAATAAGCGACAAATCAGGGACTTACATCGAAAATCGTTACTATTTTTACAGGCTGATTTTTAGTAACGATTTAGTAACGGAACTTTGTCAGAAGTAGGCATTTTAGTGTCTTTCGATTGTCCGTCGGATAAATAAAAAAAGTCCCGTAAAACATTGATTTTACGGGACTTGTCTATTTCTTTCCTCCTAATTTCTTAGGTCGTTGCGGAAGCTGGGGGATTCGAACCCCCGGTACGGTAACCCGCACGTCAGTTTAGCAAACTGGTGGTTTCAGCCACTCACCCAAACTTCCTTGCTTCCTTGGAAATCCCTTGGTAGAACCAAGTGTTTTTCTCAATTGCGTTGCAAAGGTAGTGCGTTTTTTTTAATTATGCAAATCTTACGGCTATTTTTTTTAATTTTTTTGTGAGAAAAAGCCTTTGATTTGATGAATTTTATAATAAGTTATTTATATACAGCTAGTTATCATTTCGTGAAAATAATAAATTTTTTATGAGATTTTTTCCTCCCAAGAGCGTTCTGGTTATATAAAAAAGGAAGGGAACACATGTAGACAACAGAATACACAGGTAGGGCAGGCTGTAAAAACGGGCGCGAAGAGGATAAAATCCTTCTGTTTTCATCATCCGCAGAATCCGACGGGCAAAACGAACGCTTCTTTGTTCATTAAGCAAACGGTATAGCAGGTCTGCATTCAATACATTGATACGACGGGAGAGGGCTTTGCGTTTTTGGCTGTCCAGATTCGGAAGTAACGATTGCAGCCTTTTCATTACGGTGATGAAGTCTTCATATCGCTTCTCAATCTCTTTTTCTGAAGGCTGGTGCATGCGTGATCCCTCACGCTGGTAATAGGCATATACCACACTAGTCGTAACAACCAGCTTTTGGGGATTCAGATAAAGACGCGCTACAAATTCTTCGTCTTCATGATAAATGTCCGGAGTAAAACGGATGTCGCCCAAAATATCGCGCCTGAAAAAGAAACTCCACGGACTTCCGTGCAGGTTATATCTGAGCATATAGTTATATCCCCGGCCGCGGAAACGGATATGCAGTTTTTCGGTGGGCCGGTCATGATATCCCGTATCCGTCACGTCCGTCTGATTGAATGCAAGCATATCGGGTTTCTCTCTTTCGAGAAGTCGGACACAGGCCAGTAAGGGCGAACGGAACAGGTAGTCGTCAGCATCAACAAACAGGATATATTCATAACGCGCCAGCGTCAGCCCGTAATTCCGGGCTTCCGACACTCCCCGGTTGGATTGGTAAAAATAGCGTATCCGGTTGTCATGAAGTTCTTCCAGCCATTTCCCGGCCTCACTGGAAGGTGTACCGTCATCAATGACGATCAGTTCCCACAAGGCGTGGTCGCCGATGGCACGTATACTCTGCACAGCCCTCATCAGAAGCGGCTTGTCCAGATTGAAATAGGGAATGATGATGCTGATTGAGATTTTCATTTGTTGAATCTGTTTCTTAATTTGGCATACCATATCAGGCTGCGTTGTCCGAAAAGGGTATAGAGCAGGGCTTTATGCCACTGTGACCGGCTTTGTCTGTCTGTCAGTGTCCGGCAAAGGTTGATTTTCCGGCCGGGAAGCATGATATGGCCTCCATACTGCAGATACATGATCTGATGGTTGCACATGGACAGATAAAACTCATCAAGCGCCGTAGCTGTAAAAGCCGGATGATGAAGATGAGTATTATAAAAAGCCAGATTGGCATGCAGCAGGTCGTGAGTGCTTCTTTGCGTAAGGTGCTGAGTGATACTTTTGGTACGTACACAGTAATAATAGAGGCCTTTGTCGGTCAGCAAAATGCGCCGGGCCTTTTGGAGCACATAGGGAATGGTATAGATATCCTCAAAAAGTTTGCCTTCAGGAAAACAGATGCCCTTCCAGAGCGTGGCTCTGAAAACCTTGTTCCATGCATAACAGTGGTAATATCCCTTTCTGGCTATCCAGCCTGAATAATCAGTCAGTTCTCCATGACCCGGAACGAACATATAGGCTTCTTCGTGTCCGTGGTGTACATGCACGGGATATTCCACTACGTCTGTATCAGGATGTTCACGCAACAGTCCGGTCAGGACTTCCAGAGTGTCGGGAGCCAGATAGTCGTCAGAATCTACGAATGTGATGTATTTCCCAGTGGCCAGTCCGATGCCTACATTACGGGCTTTGCTCAGACCGCCATTCTCGGTGCAGTGCACGACTCTTATGCGAGCGTCCCGCGCAGCCCATTCGTCACACAGCCGGCCGCTCCGGTCGGGACTGGCATCATCCACCAGGATGATTTCCACATCGGCGGTCTGCTCCTTCGAACCAATGCTTTTCAGACAAAAATCCAGATATTCTTCTACGTTGTATACCGGAATGATGATGGTCAGCAACGTTTGTTCGGCAACCGGTTCCATTTTATTTGATTTTTCGTGTCCAGAAGTCTATGTATTTTTGTGCCACTTCACGGTAGTCGTGATGGCGTTCCACGTAAGTCCTGCTTTCCACACTCAGTCGGGCAATCATGTCTGGTTGTCTGACCAGTTTCTCGAGTTGCAGGTAGACATCTTCCTCCGAAGGCTCTACATTGACTATCGGCCGGAGTTCCTTTTCGCCTAATATCTCATAGTTCTCCGGTTCTCCTCCTCCTACCAGCACAAGGCCTTTGGCCATGGCCAGAAGCCCGTTCATGGCCGGTGTATAGGAATATAACTGATCGAGCAGCACATCGCATGAATCAAGCATGGTACAATATTCGGCGTAGGGTACCGACTGTACTTTCAGTATTTCCACACGGTCAGGGTAATTCTGGGCCAGACGCACAAGCGCCTTATACATGATGTCCGTGCCTTTATAGGCGTTTCGTGTCCGTTGTATGCCTATAAAAAAGCGGATTTTACCGTCTATATGCCTTGGCTCACGGAAACGTATTTCATCCGTGTTGACCGGAAACGGAATAAAGCAGGTCTTTTCGGGAAATACCGGCCGGTAACAGGCGTCATATTCATAAAGTCCGGTTACAATACCGTCACAGTCGTTTGCAATATAGCGGTTTAATTTGCCGTTTTCGCCGTTCAGCCATTCGGCAATAAAGCGGTCATTATCCTCGTTTTGTCTGATTTTCGACCCGATGTTAAAATCGGAATAACGGAAGGTCTTGCCGTCAAGTCCGGTCTTGACCCAGTAATAATCCATACCGAAAGCCCCCATAAACATGCTTCTGTTGTGACGACGAAGATAACGGTAGTAAGGATAATGTCTTTCTGCTTTCAGACTCAGAAAGACCGGATTGATGATTTGCACGACATCGTAACCGGTCAGTTTGGGTAACGTAGCCCATAATCGGGCCAGATAGCTTAGTCCGCCTTTGAAATCAAGACTTTTTCTGCGAAGGGAGATGTCCCGGCGGTAACCTTTCCAGAAGTCGCCGTCTGACACGACAGTCACTTCGTGGCCGATCTGTCTCAATCCCTGTGCCAATGTCCAGTGGACATTGCTATATTCGCCTATTAAGAGAATCTTCATTTTTCGTGTTTGCTCATAATTGATTAAAAATGACGGTTGCAGAAGCGTGGTACGTTACCGGAGTAAGCCTACCCATGTTCTGAAACCGTTAAGAAACAAATATAATGAGATTCGATGGAATGAAAAAAAATAATTGAATAAAAATAGGGAATAAGCCCTAATTTTATTTGTCTTTGAAAAACGATGTCCGCCAATCGTGCTCTACTTTTGGGATTTGCAGGGTGAAAAAAGAGCTCGGCTCGACTGCCGGACATTTCAGTTACATGATAAGTGTGACCACAATTCCCGCTATGGAAGAAAGTATAGCCGTTCTTGAGTCCGGAAGGATGACAAACCTCCCGGATGTCAGGACGATAGAATATAATGCCTCTTTTACAGTACAATCAAACCAGCTGTCTTCAATGTTTCATCATTTTTTCTGATATAGGCGTATTTTCAAAGGCGGATTCATCTATACTCGTGACAGATGATGGAATGTGGATATGTTTCAAGCTTTTACAATTCGAAAACACTTCTCTTCCGATCCTTTTTAAACCTTCCGGCAGGCTTACTGTTGAAAGACGATAACAATTTGAGAAGGTGCAATCATTCAAAGAAACTGGTGCTGATAACTGTACCACGGAAAGATTGAAGCAGTCTTGGAAAGCAAAGCAACCAATGTATTGCAATGTTTTTGGCAATATTACTTCAAGGATGAAATTACATCCACCAAATGCATCCCATCCTATTGTTTTTATGTTCTCAGGTATACGGAGGACAAGATTTGAGTATCTGCCCCAAAAAGCATAATCTCCGATTGTGTCCACACTTTCTGGTATTATTGTTGTACGGCATCCCATCACAAGTGTCTTTCCATCCTTGCTCAACAGTGCATTGGAACCTTTGGGCGATGAGTAATTCGGATTGTCTTCAGACACATTGATCTCATCTATTTCACAACATCCTGAAAATGATCTTGCAGAAAGGCTTGTGACATTCTTTGGAATATTGACTGAATGGATAGCGATGTCCTCAAAGCAGTAATCTTCCACTGTGCTTATATCATTTCCGATTGTTGTTGAACGGCACGCGGCAATCAAGGCGGAATCGGATTTCCTTACAATGCCATTGCAGTTGGAGCGTGAATCATAATTTGGATTAGACTTGTCTACCACAATGGAAACAAGGTTGTTGCATCCCCGAAATATATTTTCCTCTCTAATCTTTGTGACATTCTTTGGAATGTAGATTGATGTTAGGGAGGTACAACCGTGAAATGCATTTACTCCAATTTCTGTCAATGACTCAGGAAGGCTGATTGACTTAAGACCACTGCATTCGAAAAACACGTCGTGGCCAATGGTCTCCACTCCCTCTGGAATAACCAGTTGTTCCATCACGTTGCAATGATAGAAAGAAAAGTTACCAAGTGTTTTTACGGAAGCAGGAATCTTTGTGGCGGAACAAGCGACTGCAAGTTCGTCAAAGCCTGACAGTATGATGGCATTTGATCCGTCGCGTGAATCGCAATATTCGTTTTTCTCATCCACTTTAATTGATGTGAGATTATAACAGCTGCCAAAGAGTCCCGTACCTATGCTTCTTACGGAGGCCGGTATGTATATTGATCTCAAATTGGTACAGCATTCAAAGACATAATCACCTATATTTTCAACTCCCTCGTCTATCACAATTGATTGGATTTCAGTTATACCCATGAAAGCTCTCGTTTCGATTCTTTTTACGGAATAAGTTTTTCCCTTATGTGTGACAGATGAAGGGATGTGAAGGGGTTGCGCATAATCAGTTCCTGGAACAGGCTCATAGCTTGTCAATAAGAGCGAGCTGCTGTCTTTTTTCATTATGGTGTAATTGAATCCATTCTCAGAGAATGAACCGTCTGCAAATGCCTGGATGACTGTAGCCAAACAAAGCAATGTAAATATCGCTTTTCTTGTTGATATGATTTTCATCTTTTAAAATGATTTGTTTTATAAAGGAATGTGGATATGTTTCATCATTTTTTCTGATATAGGCGTATTTTCAAAGGCGGATTCATCTATACTCGTGACAGATGATGGAATGTGGATATGTTTCAAGCTTTTACAATTCGAAAACACTTCTCTTCCGATCCTTTTTAAACCTTCCGGCAGGCTTACTGTTGAAAGACGATAACAATTTGAGAAGGTGCAATCATTCAAAGAAACTGGTGCTGATAACTGTACCACGGAAAGATTGAAGCAGTCTTGGAAAGCAAAGCAACCAATGTATTGCAATGTTTTTGGCAATATTACTTCAAGGATGAAATTACATCCACCAAATGCATCCCATCCTATTGTTTTTATGTTCTCAGGTATACGGAGGACAAGATTTGAGTATCTGCCCCAAAAAGCATAATCTCCGATTGTGTCCACACTTTCTGGTATTATTGTTGTACGGCATCCCATCACAAGTGTCTTTCCATCCTTGCTCAACAGTGCATTGGAACCTTTGGGCGATGAGTAATTCGGATTGTCTTCAGACACATTGATCTCATCTATTTCACAACATCCTGAAAATGATCTTGCAGAAAGGCTTGTGACATTCTTTGGAATATTGACTGAATGGATAGCGATGTCCTCAAAGCAGTAATCTTCCACTGTGCTTATATCATTTCCGATTGTTGTTGAACGGCACGCGGCAATCAAGGCGGAATCGGATTTCCTTACAATGCCATTGCAGTTGGAGCGTGAATCATAATTTGGATTAGACTTGTCTACCACAATGGAAACAAGGTTGTTGCATCCCCGAAATATATTTTCCTCTCTAATCTTTGTGACATTCTTTGGAATGTAGATTGATGTTAGGGAGGTACAACCGTGAAATGCATTTACTCCAATTTCTGTCAATGACTCAGGAAGGCTGATTGACTTAAGACCACTGCATTCGAAAAACACGTCGTGGCCAATGGTCTCCACTCCCTCTGGAATAACCAGTTGTTCCATCACGTTGCAATGATAGAAAGAAAAGTTACCAAGTGTTTTTACGGAAGCAGGAATCTTTGTGGCGGAACAAGCGACTGCAAGTTCGTCAAAGCCTGACAGTATGATGGCATTTGATCCGTCGCGTGAATCGCAATATTCGTTTTTCTCATCCACTTTAATTGATGTGAGATTATAACAGCTGCCAAAGAGTCCCGTACCTATGCTTCTTACGGAGGCCGGTATGTATATTGATCTCAAATTGGTACAGCATTCAAAGACATAATCACCTATATTTTCAACTCCCTCGTCTATCACAATTGATTGGATTTCAGTTATACCCATGAAAGCTCTCGTTTCGATTCTTTTTACGGAATAAGTTTTTCCCTTATGTGTGACAGATGAAGGGATGTGAAGGGGTTGCGCATAATCAGTTCCTGGAACAGGCTCATAGCTTGTCAATAAGAGCGAGCTGCTGTCTTTTTTCATTATGGTGTAATTGAATCCATTCTCAGAGAATGAACCGTCTGCAAATGCCTGGATGACTGTAGCCAAACAAAGCAATGTAAATATCGCTTTTCTTGTTGATATGATTTTCATCTTTTAAAATGATTTAGATATGATGTGCCGTCAGTTCATAATAATTTCCTTTATCATCAGCTCAAATCAATGATTCAAGATAAAATTTACGTTCTAAAACGTATATTTTAAGAATATGTTTTTGTGTATAGATTTGTGTTGTAAATTTATATGTTTTATTTAATTTTACAAAATAATTTGACGGAATTAATTCTGTTTAAAAGATAATATAACAGGATTTGTATGTCTTACTTGGTTTTTATAGAAAACTTTTGTGTATGATATTATGATCTTTTTTCCAACTGTTTCATAATCATTCTTTGCTATCTGCCTTTCACTCAATGACAGAATCGACAGATTTCTGTTGCTTTACATATTATTTTTTTGTATTAAAAAAATTGACATACAAAAAGACAAGACAGCAAAGTCTGCTATCAGATTGTAGCATGGACATATCCCATCTCTGTTTGGAGAAAAAGTGCTTCACCTCTTCACCGACCTTTATTCATAAAGCCTGCAATGGCGAACCATCTCCTTCACAAGTCCTTCACGCCTCCTTCACCTTCTCCCTGATATCAGAAATTCATAAAAAAATCAATTTTTCATTTTGTTTTACATTTCCAAAAAAGTAAGCTTTACTTTGAAAAAACTAAAGCTTACTTTTTTTAAAGTAAAGCTTACTTTTTCCGAAAAGTGCCTTGAAAATTTATAGTGCATGGACTGTAAAGGAGGTGTAACTGTATATTTCACTTATATATACTTGATTATCAACAGGTTATAAGACTTGTGAAGCAATGAAGGCCATTTTGCAAAAAACAGAATTATGGGTAACTCCTGGGACCCGCTTTTGAGGGCAGAAAGGTGAAGAGGAAAGGTGAATGTTTCATGCTTCACCTTTTTATCCATAAACCGGCTGCAAAATTCTTTAGCAGACCACTTTTGTTTTGTATCTTTGCATGAGTAGGTGAAAAATACTTAAAACGTAGATTACATGTTGTCTATATTGATACCTGTATATAATTATGATTGTTCGGAACTAGTGGCTGCATTGGACAAACAGGCCGTAAGGCTGAACATAAACTATGAAATCCTGGTGGCTGATGATGCTTCGGAAGAATCCTTCAGACAACGGAACAGAGTGATTAACGAACGACCGAATTGCCGTTATATTGAATTACCGGAAAATGTAGGCAGATCGCGCATCCGCAATATTTTGGCATCAGAGGCGCAATACGGCTATCTGCTGTTTATGGATTGCGACGGGGTGGTGGTGCGCGATGATTTTCTGAAAGATTATGTGGCCTGTATTCCAGATGACAAGGTGGTCTGCGGAGGGATTGTCCATCCCGACCGCTTGCCTGATCCGTCCGTTTCGCTTCGTTATACCTACGAAAAACAGGCTGAAAAACGTTTTACAGCAGAAAAACGCCGGCAAAATCCTTATGGCGAATTCCGAAGTTTCAATTTCATGATAGCCAAAGATATATTGGATCAGCATCCGTTTGATGAATCAATTGTGGATTATGGCTTCGAGGACACCCTGCTTGGCAAGGAACTCAAAGCTGCCGGTATCCCCATCCGGCATATCGACAATCCGCTTATGAACGGTGATATCGAGCCAAATGAAAAATATCTGGCCAAAATGAAAAGATCTCTTCATACGCTATACCTGCACCGGAGCGAACTGGAAGGCTATTCGGGTGTACTCACCCTTTACAACAAGCTTCAAAAGTTTCATGCCACCGGGGTGGTGAAAAGCTTATATCGTGTGTGGCGTCCGGCTATCATGAAAAATCTCACCGGCCAGAAACCTTCATTGTGGTGCTTTAAATTATATAAAATAGGATGTTATTGTGAAATTGCAGCCGGAAATTAAAGAAATTCATTAAATTTACTCAAACAATAAGGTCAGATGATGACGATTGACTATTTTTGCAATTCAATCGTTATACCTAATAAGTAATGTCATATAAGCTATTTGATAAAATCCTGTGGATAATCTGTCTTTTTTCCTTTTGGGGGCCGGTTTCATTGCGGGCTCAAGTCAGCGGACAGGTGACAGATGCAGAAACAGGTGATCCTCTGCCATACGTCAATGTTTACTTTAAGGGGGAAAGAACACTGGGCACAACGACAGACGACAAAGGTCATTACGAACTTCCTGCATGGAACTCGAAAAACGATTCACTGGTCTTCTCCTACATGGGATACAGAACCCATGCGGCGTATGTGCCGAAACACAGCAGAATGCGTATCCACGTGAAACTGGAGCCCCACGACAGGCAGCTGAACGAAATCGTGGTCAGATCAAAAAAGAAAAGATACAAACGCAAGAATAATCCGGCTGTAGATCTGATGCGGAAAGTCATTGCAGCCAAATCAAAAAGTGACCTGAAAGACAACGATTTCTACCGGTATTCCAAATATCAGAAAATCACATTCGCCTTCAATAATATCACGCAGGAATTTCTGGACAGCGGTTTCTTGCGGAAATTCCCGCTATTGGTCAATCAGGTTGAGTTCTGTCCGCAAACACAGAATCTGATTTTGCCGGTAACTTATAATGAAACAGCCTCCGAACACATTTACCGCAAGAATCCGCAAAAAGAACGCGATTATATAAGGGGAACCCGCTCGGAAGGTTTCAACGATCTGTTTACGACAGGTGATATAGCCACTGTCGTGTTACAGCGTTTTTTCACGGATGTCAATGTATATGATAACTCTATCTATCTGCTGGAGCGTCCTTTCACCAGTCCGCTTTCGGAAACCGGAGCCATCGCATTCTATCAGTATTATATCATGGATACGCTGGAGGTGGACCGTGACCGTTGCATCGAAGTCAGCTTCGTGCCTCAAAACCCGCAGGATTTCGGTTTCTCCGGACGGTTGTGGATCATGGATGACAGCACTTACCGCGTAAAAAAATGTATATTGAATCTGCCGGTCAGATCAGGTGTGAACTTTATCAGCAATATGGTTGTGGAACAGGAGTTCGAAACGCTTTCCAACGGGCAGCGCATCCTGGTGAAGGACAATATGCTGGTTGAGCTCGGTGCACTGAAGAAATACCATAATATGATGATCAAGCGCTCTACGACCTATTCCGGATTTGATTTCTCGCCCATTCCGGAGACTGCATTCAAGGAGCGTGAAGTCAGGCGGGAAGGAAGTGCTGAAACGGATGATGAAACATTCTGGGCTCAGCACCGTACCGAAAGTCTGACCCGTTCCGAAGCCGCCATGCCGCAACTCATGAAGGATGTGCGCAAGACCCGCGGATTCGGCTGGATGATCTGGATCGTAAGGGCATTGGTGGAGAACTATGTGGAAACTTCGCCCGACGGAAAAAAGAATTATGTGGATTTCGGACCGGTCAATACGGTTGTCTCTTCAAACTTTATAGACAAGATCCGTTTCCGTGCCAGTGCGCAGACGACTGCCAACTTCAACCCGCATCTTTTCCTGAGCGGCTATCTGGCCTATGGTGTGCGTGACCAGAAATTCAAATACGAGGGTAAGGTTGAGTACTCTTTCCTCAAAAAGCGCTATTCTGCGGATGAATTTCCGCGCAATGCCCTGTCGGTGTCTACGCGCTATGACGTTATGGCGCCATCGGACGCTCTGTTGCCACGTGACAAGGATAATGTATTCGTATCGATGAAGACACAGACGGTAGACCAGATGATTTACTTCCGTCAGTATAATGTGATGTATGATTACGAATTCGACAACCATTTCAGCATTTCCACGCGTTTGCGCTACATGACGCAAAATCCTACCGGTTCGCTTTTCTACCGGACTTTATCAGGAGAGAACGTGACCGAACTGACCCAAAGTGAGGCGACACTTACTCTGCGTTATGCGCCTGGTGAAGCTTTTGTCACGACCAAACAGCGCCGGCATCCGGTCAATAACAATGCACCGATATTCACCTTAATGCATACAACGGGATTCAAAGGACTGCTGGGCGGTGACTATGAATCCAATTATACGGAATTTTCGGTTTACAAACGGTTCTGGCTCAATTCGTTCGGACGCATCGATGTGTATGGCAGGGCCGGCGCACAGTGGAACAGAGTGCCATTCCCTTTGCTGATCACTCCGGCGGCCAACAACTCCTATATTATCACCAAAAATACATTCAGCATGATCAACAACATGGAGTTTATGAATGACCGCTTCGTGTCGCTGGATCTCCAGTGGGACCTGAACGGCAAGTTGTTCAACCGTATTCCGTTGTTGAAAAGGCTTAAATGGCGCGAAGTGATCGGCTTCAAGACTCTGTACGGTACGCTGACATCCAAAAATAATCCTTATTTGCATGCCGGTGCAACCGATCTGTATGAATTCCCGTCACGTGACGGACAGACCACCAGCTTCATGATGGGCGACACACCCTATATGGAAGTCAACGTGGGCATTCATAATATATTCAAGGTATTGCGTATAGACTATGTACGGCGTCTGAACTATCTTGACCTGCCTTATGTGCAGAAAAACGGTGTCAGAATAGCCTTGCAATTTGATTTTTAAACTTATATTCATATATAAAGAGAAATATGACAGCTCCTTTGGCAGAACGACTTCGCCCGAAAACATTGGACGATTATATCGGTCAGAAACATCTGGTCGGTGAGGGTGCCGTGTTGCGCCGGATGATTGATTCCGGACGGATTTCATCCTTTATCCTGTGGGGGCCTCCGGGAGTGGGAAAAACCACTCTGGCGCAGATTATCGCCCACAAGCTGGAGACTCCGTTTTACACCTTGAGTGCCGTGACAAGCGGCGTGAAAGATGTGCGTGAGGTCATTGAGAAAGCACGTAACAACCGTTTTTTCAGCCAGGCCAGTCCCATCCTGTTTATCGACGAGATACACCGTTTCAGCAAGTCACAGCAGGATTCGTTGCTTGGAGCCGTGGAGCAGGGGGTAGTGACGCTGATTGGCGCGACGACCGAGAATCCCTCGTTTGAGGTGATCCGTCCGTTGCTGTCGCGTTGCCAGCTCTATGTTCTCAAGAGCCTGACCAAGGATGATCTTCTGGAGCTATTGCATCATGCGGTCGAACGTGATGTGTTCCTGAAAGAAAAACAGATAGAATTCGTAGAAACAGACGCCATGCTGCGTTACAGCGGAGGCGATGCCCGCAAATTGCTCAACATCCTTGAACTGGTTGTCGAAGCAGACGGAACAGACCATGTGGTCATTACGGACAAGATCGTGGCAGAACGTCTTCAGGAAAATCCTCTGGCTTACGATAAAGGAGGAGAAATGCATTATGATATTATTTCTGCCTTTATCAAAAGTATACGCGGAAGTGATCCTGACGCTGCGCTTTATTGGCTGGCCCGTATGATTGAAGGTGGCGAAGATCCGGCTTTCATAGCTCGCCGACTCGTTATTTCAGCAAGTGAGGATATCGGACTGGCCAATCCCAACGCCCTTCTGCTGGCCAATGCGGCTTTTGATGCCGTCATGAAGATAGGCTGGCCTGAAGGCCGGATTCCGCTGGCTGAAGCAACGGTCTATCTGGCAACCAGTGCCAAAAGCAATTCGGCTTATATGGGCATCAATGATGCTCTCCAGCTGGTACGCCAGACCGGCAATCTGCCGGTTCCGCTCCATCTGCGCAATGCACCGACCAAACTGATGGAAGAACTGGGATATCATAAGGGGTATAAATATGCGCATGACTACGAAGGACATTTTGTAGAACAACAGTTCCTTCCGGACGAACTTGTCGACAGGCGCATCTGGCATGCACAACCCAATGCTGCGGAAAACAAACTGCAGGAAAGGATGATACTTTTATGGAAAGAACGATATAAAGCCTGACAGCGGCTGTAACAATAAAATGAGAAGATAAGCCGTTTCTCAGAAAAAATGCCTATATTTGTTTAATTAAAACTATTACTCAAAACGAAAACAATGAAAAGTGATATTGAAATAGCGCGCGAATGTACTTTATTGCCTGTTGAACAGATTGCAGATCAGGTCAATATTCCCAAGGAGCATTTGGAACATTATGGCAAATATGTGGCCAAAATACCGGAAAGCCTGATAGATGAAGACAAGGTGAGCCAAAGTAACCTGATTCTGGTTACAGCCATTACGCCAACGAAGGCCGGTATCGGTAAAACCACCGTATCCATAGGTCTGGCATTGGGACTGAGCCGTCTGCACAAAAAAAATATCGTGGCATTACGCGAACCTTCACTTGGTCCCTGTTTCGGACTGAAAGGCGGGGCGGCAGGTGGCGGCTATGCGCAGATCCTGCCGATGGAAAAGATCAACCTGCATTTTACAGGCGACTTTCATGCCATCACTTCTGCCCACAACATGATAGCCGCTTTGCTCGACAACTATATATACCAGCACCGTGATGAAGGTTTTGCCATGAAGGAAGTACTGTGGAAACGTGTGCTTGACGTCAATGACCGTAACCTGAGATACATCGTTACCGGTCTCGGTGCACGGACTAACGGCGTAACTGCTGAAAGCGGTTTCGATATCACTCCGGCATCAGAAATCATGGCTATTCTCTGTCTGTCACGCAACGAAGCTGATTTGCGCCGCCGTATCGAAAATATCCTGTTGGGTACAACCATCGACGGCCGTCCTTTCAGAGTCAAGGACATGGGTGTAGCCGGAGCTATCTGCGTCTTGTTGAAGGATGCGTTGCATCCCAATCTTGTGCAGACGACCGAAAATACGCCTGCAATTGTGCATGGCGGACCGTTTGCCAATATCGCCCACGGATGTAATTCCATCCTGGCGACCAGACTGGCCATGACGTATGCCGACTACGTGGTGACGGAAGCCGGATTCGGTGCAGACCTTGGAGCAGAGAAGTTCTTCAATATCAAGTGCCGGAAAGCCGGACTTAACCCGAAACTGACCGTATTGGTTGCTACCACGCAAGGACTGAAAATGCACGGGGGAGTACCTCTTGAAGGAATTCGCCAACCCAATAATGAAGGACTGGTCAAAGGATTTGAAAACCTGGACCGCCATATTCATAATATGCAGAATTTCGGTCAGACTGTGATCGTCTGCTTCAACCGTTATGCTACCGATACGGATGAGGAAATTGAACTCTGCCGTCGGCATTGTGAAGAAATGGGCGTAGGATTTGCCGTGAATACGGCTTATGGTGAAGGTGGCCGGGGTGCAGAAGAACTGGCTGCACTGGTTGTGAAAACCATTGAAGAGAAACCGTCCGCTCCATTGAAATTCAGCTATGATGATGAAGACAGCGTGGAAGTCAAGGCAGAAAAAGTAGCCCGCCAGGTATATGGAGCTGATGGCGTCACCTTTGCTCCTGCAGCCAGAAAGATGCTGGAACGGATCAAGGAACTGGGAGTGGCCCATTTCCCTATCTGCGTGGCAAAAACACAATATTCATTCTCTGCAGACGCACATGCATACGGAGCGCCTAAGGGATTTACGGTAAATATTCGCGATATCGTCATCAATTGTGGCGCAGAAATGATTGTGCTGATTGCCGGTGATATCATGCGAATGCCTGGACTCCCCAAATCACCTCAGGCTGAACGGATTGATCTGGTCAACGGACAAATAGAAGGCTTGTCGTAATTAATACCGCATATCATTCTGCAGCCCGTATGGTATGCGGGCTGCAGAATAATAAATAACCGTTAAATTAAAATACTTTGAAAAATAGTCCTGTTAGGGGATAAAGGGATAGTTTACCTTGAAACGACGGCACATTTTTTCCTCAATATCTCAGCATGCCTTTAAAAGAAATATGCTCACGGCATGTGTGGTGATCCTGCTTTGCATTGCTGGGTGGGCTCTGTGTACCTATGACCATGCCTCACAGATGAGAGGCAGAAACAGACAACTGGTTGATTCCCTTAATGATTTGTCTTATGATTATTGTTACCGCCAGCTGGACAGTGCTTCCGTCTATGCACATAAAGCCGTAAAATATGCTCAGGATTACAATACCGGTCTGTGTGAAGCACTGAACAATCTGATGTATGTCAGCTATCACAGAATGAACTATGAGGAAGGGTACAAATACTATCGCACCATACAGGAAACGACCAAGAACCAGATACAGCTGCTTATCAGTGAAGTCAATATGATGAAACTGTGTCAGCAGACGTCAGAAAACCGTCTGTTCTTTGATTATTACAACAAGGCGTTACAGCGTATGGAACGCATTACGGAAGAATACGGTACACTTGACGAACGGAACAAGAAGAATTTTGCTTATGCACAGATTGAATTTCATCTGACTGCGGCATCAAACTATTATTTTCTGATGCAAACCAGCCAGGCAATCAATGAAATCAATCTCATTTCTGAAGAAGGCGATGTGCGGAGTGATCTCATACAATGGATATACTATTGCTATCTGCGTGGACTAGGCCGTCTGTTTGAAGGGCTGACGTATGACGAACGGATACTGAAAAGTTTTGATTATCTGATGATTGCTCATCAGACTTCACTGCAATATCATTATGTATTCTTCGAAACCAGAAGCCTGCAGGCTCTGGCTACCATGCTGGACAATGACTATAATTTTACTCTAATCAAAAGAGAGAGGCCTCACGTCATTACTTATCTGGAAAATGCCTACGTCAATGATGATGATGAAACGGAACAGGAAGGCAAAAGGAACAAGGCTCTGATTCTGGCCTTGGTGGACGAAAGTCTTAAACAGTCGAAAATCTATAATTGCATTCTGCTCACAGGGCGTACCTATCATGCTTTGGGTTGCGTACGGTTCAACCGTGGTGAATACGGACTGGCTCTGGATGCTTTTGAAACTTCACTTTCTTACATCAATCTGCATCACCGCCAGTGCTACCCTGATGACCCGGGGCCGTTTTTGTCTTTGTACAGCAGTGATTCGGTTGCCGTAGAAATGAAATGGATTGCCAATCCACACATAAAGACCCTGCCTATTATGCTGGCGGCCTTGCGTGAACGCCTGAGTGCGACCTTCAGTGCATTGGACGACAAACAAAAATCAGACTATAACAGAAATCTTTATCTGGATTTGCTTGAAATAGCCCGTCAGGATAAGTCTCTGGAAAGCAAATACGAACATCAGAAGCAGAATAACAGTCTACTGATGACTATCATGCTGGTGGTGACAGTCATCATGACGGTGGCCTGGCTCTCTCTCTTTCTTTTCACCCGACTTTGGAAAAAAAGAAACAATATCCGCATCAAACTGTTGAACTCCCTGCATGACTGGTTTAGCAAGATGCCTGAAATGTCGCCGGAACAGCGTCTGGAAGAGGTTATCAGCGACTATCCCTGGATGAAACGCGAGAAAAAAATCATGCAGGCCATGCTTTTGCCTTATACGGACTGGATAGAAAAGAACCGCACGCTGACTGCTGAAATCAGTGACGACATGGAGCAGATCAGGGAAGACCGCCTTCTGAGTGAATACAGGATAGAGGACAACAAAAGGAAGAACATCTCCAAAAGAGCAAAAGTGACTCTTGTCAACAGTATTATGCCTTACGTGGACCGCATATTGAACGAGGTACACAGAATTCAGAAAGACAGGAACAATCTGCCGCAGCGACTGGCTTATATAGAAGAAATAACAGACAAGATCAATGCCTGTAATGATGTCCTTACCCAGTGGATACAGATGCACCGGGGTGAGGTCAATCTGGCTATCGAAACCTTCTCATTGCAACAGTTGTTTGATATTATCAAAAAAGGTAACTATAATTTTGCACAAAAGAATATAGAACTTCAGATACGGCCTACCGCATGCTGGGTTAAAGCCGATAAGGCTCTGACACTTTTCATGATCAATACCTTGGCGGATAATGCACGGAAATTCACGCCATCAGGCGGACAAGTCATCATTGAAGCGCACGAAGAGGGGGCGGCTGTAGAAATCTCTGTAACCGATACGGGATGCGGACTGACAGAAGATGAGAGATCCCTGATCTTGTCCTCCAAAATCTATGATGCCAGCCTTATAGGCGAAAAGGATGGGCAGATACAAAAAGAAAAGGGACATGGATTCGGCCTGATGAACTGTAAGGGGATCATAGAAAAATATAAGAAGCTGAATAAAATATTTGAAGTCTGCAGCTTCGATATCCAAAGTCAAAAAGGCAAGGGAAGCCGTTTCTTTTTCAGACTTCCTAAAGGCGATCACATTTTAAAGATGCTTGTCTTCCTGTTGCTGCTGGGCGGCGGAGACAGATCCTTTGCCAGAGAACACAAACATGATGACGCCTTGCTAAACAAGGCGATCCAGCTGGCTGATTCCGTCTATTTCTCGAATATAGAGGGTGAACATGACAAGGCTATTGAATATGCAGATTCTGCCTTTAATTGCATCAACGAATATTACAAAGAAAGTTTGCCGCCGTCTTGCCGGAACAAAAGGCTTAATCTGTCCGACAACGGATCTGGTGAGCGTGACTGGTGGAATGCCGGTGTCAAGGCAGATTACAATCTGATCATGGCATTGCGGAATGAGGTGGCCGTTGCGGCCTTGGCCTTGCATCTGTGGGATTTGTATACATATAATAATATACAATACACTTACATGTACAGGCTGAACAGCCAGAACTACCAGTTGGAGGCTGATCTGATCAATGCCATCCGGATGCAGAAAAACATGAACATGGGAGTGGTTCTAATGCTTATCACCATCCTGATTCTGGTTATTTTGATCTACATTATTTATTTCAGACGACGCATGATGTTCAGATTCAATGTCATGCAGGTTCTGGATATCAACCGGAGCATATTTGAGTCGGCCGATCATTATAACCGTCAGACTCAAATTGACTTGCTGATTAAGGAATGGCTGGAAACAGTCAGAAAAGGTATTAATGAAATTCATGAGATAGAAGGTGCGGCATTGTTACTCTACAAAGAAAACGAAGAGTGTATCGGTATTTATCAGGAAGGAACCATCCAGCGACTGGAACTGACAAAGACCTTGATGCGGAACGTGTATCGTAACCGAACTGCCTTTTATGACGAAATGATTAATACCAAGGTTTATCCTCTGCTCTTTCATAAGAATACGGATGAGATGGTCTGTGTCGGTAGTCTGGCTGTTAATTATGGTAAATATCAGCAATCAAGGACCGAGGTGATCTTTGAGGAGTTTGTAGTAAGTTATCTTGCCATTATGGTATATGAAGTTATCGTGAAACATGGCTACCAATGGGAGATGCTTGAAATGGAAAATGATGAAAAGCAACGTGCGTTATACGAAGAAACCCGTCTGAGGATTCAGAACCAGATCATGGACAACTGTCTTTCTACCATTAAACATGAAGCGATGTACTATCCGAGCAGAATCAAGCAAATCGTAAAACGCATCAGAGAAACCGACTCTACGGAGGGAGCAATGAGCAAAATAGGTACGCTGAATGAACTGGCAGAATATTACAAGGAAATCTACATGTTACTGGCCAGCCAGCTTGAAAGGCAGCTTTCTTTCATTTACTTTAAATTCACGGATGTGAATGTGGACAGACTGACAGAACGTTGGCTGAAAAGAACCCAAAAATACATTGCCAGAAAGAAACTTCCTGTTCTGCTTGAAACAGAAACAACATTAACCGGACTTTCTGTCAATTCTGATGAAGTACTGGCGGATTATCTGCTTGAGAACATTACCATGGACTGTTTAAGCCGTTTACCAAAGGACGAGCATCCCGTCGGAATGAAACTTTCTGCAGTGTCGGAAGATGGATTTGTTAAATTTTCATTATATTTGTCTGTTGAATTATACAGACAAACTGAACTGTCGGAACTGTTTGATTCCGAACAAGGCAACTATGCCTTATTGATCTGCAAGGAAATTATACGCATGCACGATAAACGAAACAATTATTGTGGATGCAGAATAAATATGGAAACAATACCGGAGCGTGGTACCTGCATCTGGTTCACGATCCCTCAATCAGAAAAGAAATATGATAAAACCATTTAAAGTCATTATTGTAGAAGATGTCAAGCTGGAAATGAAAGGTACTGAAGAAATCTTCAGAACTGACATTCCTGAAGCTGAAATAATAGGAACGGCCATGAATGAAGCCGACTTCTGGAAACTGATTAAAATTCAGGTGCCCGACCTCCTGTTGTTGGATCTCGGACTAGGCGGGTCAACAACCATCGGAGTGGAAATCTGCCGAAAGGTTCGCCGCCAGTATCCTTCATTACATATCCTGATTTTCACCGGTGAAATATTAAATGAAAAATTATGGGTGGATGTGCTGAAAGCGGGGGCTGACGGTATCATCCTGAAAACGGGCGAACTGCTTACCAGAAATGATGTAAGAGCCGTGATGGAAGGCAGAACACTGGTTTTCAATCAGCCCATTATGGAGAAAATCATAGCCAGATTCTCCCAGGCTGTTCTTATTGAGTCCAAGCGCCAGGAGGCTTTGCTGCATTATGAGATAGACGAATACGATGAACGGTTCCTGCGTCATCTGGCCCTGGGGTATACCAAGGAAATGATCTCCAAGCTGAGAGGTATGCCTTTTGGTGTAAAAAGTCTGGAAAAGAGACAGAATGACTTGATTAACAGATTGTTCACAGACTCTGAGAATGGCGGAATCAATGCAACCCGCCTGGTAGTACGTGCATTGCAGCTTCGCATTCTTGACATTGATCATTTGGAACCTGACGATGAATAAATCAGATAAAATACCGTTGCAGATAGTATGGCCTACTTATGTGCTTGTTGCTCTGCTGATCATGTTTGTGGTACTTGTTTTCATGTCATGGCTGGCTAATGCGGCAGGCATGAAGATGCATACACTACTGTCATCAGAGGGCTTGAGATGGCTGTTCCTGAATGTAGCCGACATCATCAGTTCGCCATGGCTTGTTTATCTGATATTGGGCTTGTCGTGTCTCGGCGCTGTCTCGCGTTCGGGACTGTGGGAAGCAATTAACAGAATGCTGTATTGGGATAAAGGAAACGGTCAGCTTGCTTACCGGCAGAGAGTGGCCTTGATCAGTTCGGGGCTTTTCTTCTTCCTTTATCTGGTCTGTCTGTTTTCGCTGGTATTTTCACCTTATGCGGCATTGTTGAGCGTAACGGGGACACTGTTTCCATCGCCGTTTCTGGCCGGTATGTTTCCTGCAGTGGTATTCGGCGGGCATGTAACAGCAGTTTTATACGGAAGCTTAAGTAACCGATTGAGAAATCTCCATGAAACTTTCGAGATTTTTTATTGGGGAATACAACATTATGCCATCTGGATCATCATATATCTGACCGGAGCGTTATTTTGGGAAACATTTCAATATACAGTAGGCAGAATGCTATGATCTGTCGGGCTTGCTCTATTTTATTTTTGGATAAAAAGCAATTTATCCCTATATTTGCATGACAAATTTGCTTATGTCACAAATTGCAGAAATAAAACCGAAATACAGTGACTTGGTGAATTCCTAAAACCTATTTTTACTGCTGCGTTGTCCTGTAAGGATAACGCAGCAGTAAAGTCATATATAATGAGCCATAATTATGAACGACCAACCATTTTCCACAGAACTCAATGAAGAACAGCGCGAAGCAGTCTATTATAATGATGGTCCTTTGTTGGTTATTGCCGGTGCAGGATCAGGCAAGACTCGTGTACTGACATATAAGATAGCCTATTTGTTAGAACAGGGCGTCGAGCCGTGGCATATTCTGGCGCTGACTTTTACCAATAAAGCAGCCAGGGAGATGCAAGGCAGAATAGCCGAACAGGTTGGTATCAACAGCGCCAGCCGTCTATGGATGGGAACATTCCATTCTATTTTTTCAAGAATTCTGCGTACAGAAGCCGAACTGTTGGGATTTACACCGCATTTCACTATTTATGACCAGGCCGATTCCCGTAGTCTGGTCAAAAGTGTAGTGAAAGATATGATGCTGGATGACAAGACATATAAACCGGCAGTAGTGGCTTCACACATTTCAAATGCCAAGAACCATTTGGTGTTGCCGTCTGCGTATATGGCCAGTGCTGAAGCCAGAAAAGCTGACGAAGAAGCACGGATTCCCATGACAGGTGAGATATACCGCCGTTACATGCTCAGATGCAGACAGGCAGATGCCATGGATTTTGACGATCTGTTATTATATACTTACATTCTCTTTAAAGAGCATCCTGAAATATGCAGAAAATATGCCGAACGATTTGAGTTTGTTCTTGTAGACGAGTATCAGGATACCAATTTTGCCCAACATCAGATTGTCTGGCTGCTCACAAAAGAAAAACAACGGGTGTGCGTGGTTGGAGATGACGCGCAGAGTATTTACAGTTTCCGTGGTGCTAAGATTGATAATATTCTGAATTTCACGAAACAATATACAAATGCTAAAATTGTAAAACTTGAACAGAATTATCGCTCTACGCAAATGATTGTGGAAGCTGCCAACAGTCTGATTCACCACAACAGCAGGCAGATCCACAAGGATGTATTCAGCCGTAATGACAAAGGGGAACCGTTGCACCTCTGTGCTGCATACAGTGACGTTGAAGAAGCGGAAATAGTGGTCAACAAAATGTCGCTCCTGCATCGTAAACAAAACATTCCCTATGAGAATATCGCTGTGCTTTACCGCACAAATGCCCAAAGCCGAACTTTTGAGGAAGCCATGAGAAAACATGGAATTCCTTACCGTATATATGGTGGATTGTCGTTCTATCAGCGAAAGGAGGTCAAAGATGTGATTGCTTACTTCAGGCTGATTGTCAATCCCAATGATGAAGAAGCCTTTAAACGGATTGTCAATTATCCGGCCAGAGGGATAGGGGATACGACGGTAGGCAAAATCAGCAATGCTGCCATGACAGATGGCGTAAGCCTGTGGGAAGTGGCATGTCATCCGGAAGAGCACGGCCTGAATCTGCAAAAAGGCACCCGCAACAAGTTACAGACATTTATTGACCTGATTGCACAGTTTACAGAAAGGGCGTCAAAAGAAGATGCTGCAACCCTGGCTCTTGAGATTGTACAGAAAAGCGGAATTATCAATGATATCTACCAGGATCATACTCCGGAAAATTTGAGCAGACAGGAAAATGTGCAGGAATTGATCAATGGTGTCAGACAGTTTGTTGATTTGAGACAGGAAGAAGGTAACGAAATGTTCCTGTCCAATTTCCTACAGGAAGTTTCTCTTCTCAGTGATCAGGACGAAGATGACAGTGACAGCGAAAGTAAAGTGACACTGATGACCGTTCATGCAGCCAAGGGTCTGGAATTTGACCTGGTGTTTATAGTAGGAATGGAAGACAATCTTTTCCCGAACCAGATGGTAGGAGGCTCGACAGCAGCATTGGAAGAAGAACGCAGATTGTTTTATGTGGCAGTAACCAGAGCCAAGAAGTATTGCTATCTGAGTTTTGCCAGAAGTCGTTTCCGTTTCGGTAAAATGGAATTTGGTAATCCCAGCAGATTCTTAAATGACATAGCTCCTGAATATATCGTAATGGAACAAAAGGAAATGGGGATAGGAAGAAGCAGCAGTTTCACAGAACGTGAAAGTTATTCAAGACCTGCCAGTTTCCGTCAGTCGGCCAATGATTTCGAATCAAGCGGCAGACCGGTCAAGCCTGTTACGCGGATTTCCGGTTTAAAACCGCTTCAAAAGAAAACAGTGCAGCCAGAGAATGCAGAGAATCAAGTCAGAAAGCCGGCATCATCCGTTGTCACGACCCATACTGCTGACGGCAGAACCGTAAGCAACGGCATGATGATTGAGCATGAACGCTTTGGAATAGGAAAAATTGTCAACCTGGAAGGTAGCGGAGAAAATACAAAAGCAACAGTAGAATTCCAGAATATTGGAACCAAGCAATTACTGCTGAGATTCGCACGATTCAGGATTATTGAAAATTAGAAATAAAAAAGGAAGATCCGGCTGCAAGTGTCTGGATCTTCCTTTTTTATGTTTGATACTGTTACCTATTTCTTCTTCTGCCATAAAGCAGTCATATCTTCCAATGTCTTGCCTTTGGTTTCGGGCACAAAACGCCATACAAAACCTGCTGCAAGCACACATATAATACCATATATACTATAGGCAAACATCGGACTGAAATCGTAAAGTGCCGGGAAAGTGGATGAAACGAGGTAATTGAAAATCCACTGGAAAGCGACTGCAATGGCAACAGCCTTGCCTCTGATAGTATTCGGGAAAATCTCAGCAATCAGAACCCAGCAGATCGGCCCCCATGACATCATGAAGAATGCTGCATAAACGATAACAGACAATACCGGCAATAACCCCTTGATGCCAAACTGATCACACAAGGCTACAGCAAAGGCGCCTACTGCCATTCCGACAGAACCGATAACGAGCAAAGGCTTTCTTCCGTAACGGTCAACTGTAAAGATAGCCACTAAAGTAAAGATGATATTGACTATTCCCATAATAACGGTCTGCATCATACCGCCACCTTCAGCTCCTGCATTTTCGAAAATACGCGGAGCGTAATATAACACAGCATTAATACCGATGGCTTGCTGGAATACAGACAACATCACACCAATTACAATCACACCAAGACCATAAGTAAGCAAACGTTCTGTCTTTTCTGTTGAGGTGGCCTTGATTTCATCCAGAATAACTCTGGCTCTGTTTGTACCGTTTACTTTCTCAAGTATCTTGAAAGCCTGCTCATGTTCGCCTTTCATAACCAGATAACGTGGTGTCTTGGGTACGAAGAAGAGAAGGAAACCGAATATGGCAGCAGGGAATGCTTCGGATACGAACATATAGCGCCATCCTTCATAAACAGTCCACATATCGGACTGTGAGCTGACTGTGAAAGCTCCGGTAAGACTGTCCTTGATCAGGATCGGCTGCTGATGGTCGCCCAAAATAAGGTAATTTACAAAATATACGATCAGCATACCGAATATGATCGCAAACTGGTTACAGGAAACCAGTGTACCGCGAAGATGAGAAGGGGCAATTTCAGCAATATACATGGGGCAGACTGCAGAGGCCAGTCCAACACCAATACCGCCAAGTACACGATATAAATTAAACGCAATCAGCAGGCTGTAATCTGCCTTGCCATACTCAAAAAACAAAAATTCAGGATAATAGGAACCTAAAGCTGACAGGAAGAAAAGAACGGAAGCAAAACGCAAGGAATTACGGCGTCCTAAACGATTCGCGCAATATCCGGATATGGCGCTACCGATAACGCAACCTATTAAAGCACTCGATGAGGTTAAACCATGCATCAGTTTGTCATACTGAAAATCTGTAGCAGTAAGGAAAAAAGCTTCCAACCCTTTTTCTGCACCGGATATGACAGCCGTATCATAGCCGAAAAGAAGACCGCCTAGAATGGCTACGGTCGTAATGGAGTACAAGTAGAGTCTGTCTCCGTTCATGTTCTCTTTCATAAATTATTAATGTGTTTAAATGGTATTTGATCAAAATCGAAAAAGTTGGATGAAATTACTTCATGCATTTAATTTCATCCAACTTTATAATCAGTGTCAGTTAAGATGCGTTTGCGCTTATTCTGCTTTCCAGAAGTTATCCAGTTTCTCCTGTTTTTCCTTGGCAGCTTTGTAAGCAGCATTCTGACGTTCGTATTCCGCATTCTTCTGCTGTACTTCAACAATCTTGCTCTTCAAGCGGTTGGCAGAACCAGATATACTGACATCTTCTTTTGCAGCCTTGTTGCAATATGAGATAGCCTCGCTGAAGTTTTTCTTGGAAGCCAGGATCTGTGCTCTTACAAGGTGAGCTTTTCCTGAGATGGCAGAATTATATCCGATAGCCTTATCCAGATAAGTGAATGCTTTGTCTGTCTCTCCGCTCTTGGCCAAAGCATTGGCGATCTTAAGAGAAATAGCAGCTTTGGTCTGGTCTGTCTTACAGAGTTCAAGTGCCGTATCGTAATATTTCACAGATTCAGCCACTTTTCCTTCCTTATAATATTTCTGGGCAGTACCGATTGCTGATTCATAGCTAGGCTCAATATTATAAGCATACTCTGCAGCTTTGAAATAAACGTCGGTATCATCGCAATCATTGGCAGAAAGCAGAATCAAAGCTGATTTCAGGTAAGCCAGATTAGTTTTGTTTTCTTCTACCTTAGGACCGAATATGGCGATAAGCTGGTCGCGGTCGGCGGCCTTGGATTGGGCAAACATCGTTTCAATACGGTTAAGTGTCGGGTCATATTGAGCCACGATCTTCTGTGCTTCAACAGAATCTTCTGCTTCATTAGCCAGGCTCAACATCTTTTCGCAAGCTTCACGGCTTTCCAGATAATCCTGAAGGAACTGTTCACGGAAACCGGCATTGTCAGCCACATATTTCTGGTATGAAATCTCAAAGAACTTATCCAACACAAATCCTGGTACTTCCTTGGCACCGTCAGCATTGATCAGGTCAATAGCTTCACGGAACTGCTTGTAAGCGTTGTCCAAAGAATAATTATCTGCTACGCCGGCACCATAATAAGCGTAATCGAAAGCCTTACGGGCCAGGATATCACCTTTGGTGGCACGCTTGTTCGGTTTGGTGAATGAGTTCAAGGCATCCAGGTTCTTCAATCGCGTATCATACAAATTCATCAATTCATTGAAGTAAGTCTTCTTTTTGGCCATATCTGCTTCTTTCACAAGAATATTAGCTACAATGGCAGCACCATAAGCGTATGTGCTGACTTCCGCACACGGTGCTTTTTCAAGAACTTCCTTCCATGGGCCATAGGCACTCATATAATCTTTTGCCTTGTAATAATCCTTGTAAAGAACAATGTTTCCCAGTGTATTGATGCTATCTTCACCATGCCCGATACGATCGTAAACCGTAGTTCCTTCATACTGAGCCATAGCTGGTAAAGCTGCAAGCATTCCACACGCAATAAAAATTTTCTTCAGTTTCATCCTTTTATACGTATTTTGTATTGTTTGACTTCTAGGTTGATTATTTTTCTATTGTTCTTACGCCTTACAAAAGTACAAAATAATCATTTAATAACACATATTTAAAATGGAAAAACAAGAAAAATAACCCATATTTATTGATTTTTCATACGCCATATTTCATTATAGGAAACAAATTATTGGTAAAAATCCCCATAATCCCATTTTTTTTTGCAATTTTGCATAAAAACAAGTATGTTGAGTCTGGAAAATTTCTATAAAGCGAGATATGAACTGTCAAAAGTCATCAGGCGCACAGATCTGATATATGCGCCCAAGATCAATCCTGAAAGTGAGATCTACCTCAAGCCTGAGAATTTGCAGGTAACAGGTTCTTTTAAACTGAGAGGCGCCTGTTATAAGATATCGCAACTTAGCGATGAAGAAAAAGCCAAAGGAGTTATTGCCTGTTCGGCCGGCAATCATGCGCAAGGTGTGGCTTTGGGTGCATCTCAGCATGGTATCAAATCCTTGATTTGCCTGCCCGAAGGAGCGCCAATCAGCAAGGTGGAAGCGACCAGACGGTTGGGAGCTGAAATCTGTCTTGTACCGGGCGTTTACGATGATGCTTACAGAAAAGCCATTGAATTGCGGGACAGTATGGGTTATACTTTCATACACCCGTTTGACGATGAAAATGTCATAGCAGGGCAGGGTACAATAGGTCTGGAACTCCTCGAGCAGTTACCCGAAGTGGAGGCTGTTATTGTGCCTGTAGGGGGCGGCGGTCTGATCAGTGGCATTGCCTATGCGATTAAAACACTGAATCCCAATATCAAAGTGTACGGTGTGCAGGCTCAAGGTGCGCCTAGCATGTTTCAGAGTCTTGATCATCATCATATCGAAAGACTCGCCAGCGTATCTACAATAGCAGACGGTATTGCCGTGAAAGAACCCGGTGAGCTGACTTACGATATATGCTCTAATTATGTTGACGGAATAGCGACCGTATCAGAGGATGAAATTTGTGCAGCCATTCTGGCACTGATCGAACAGCACAAGCTTATCGCAGAAGGTGCCGGAGCAGTCAGTGTAGCCGCTGCAATGTTCAATAAGGTGCCCATTAAGGACAAAAAGACGATCTGTGTGGTCAGCGGAGGCAATATTGATGTAACCATACTTAGCCGCGTAATCAATCGTGGACTCTCCAAAAGCGGACGTATATGTACTTTTGTAATAGAACTTGACGACAAGCCCGGACAGTTGCTGGAAGTCAGTCAGGCGGTTGCATCTCTCGGTGGAAACGTTATCAGTGTCCATCATGAACGGAATGACGATACCACCAATGTCACGGCATGCCAACTTCGCATTCAGATAGAAACGCGCAATTCAGAACACGTTCAGGCCATAAAAGAAGCTTTAAAGAATAAAGGCCTGACATTATTATAATTTATTAAAATATTATTTATGAAAGTATTACAAACAGAAAAGGCTCCTGCTGCAATCGGTCCTTACAGCCAGGCGATTGAAGTTAACGGTTTTGTTTTTGCATCCGGACAGATTCCTATCGATCCGGCTACAGGTGAATTTGTTGAAGGTGGTATTGAAGAACAGACCAGACAAGCTCTGACCAATGCTTCTCAGATCATGGCAGAAGCCGGAATTGATTTGAGCCATGTAATCAAAACAACAGTTTATCTGGCAGACATGTCTGATTTCGCAGCAATGAATAAAGTATATGCCACATTTTTCAAACCGCCGTTCCCTGCACGTTCAGCGGTAGCAGTCAAGGCTTTGCCTAAAGGCGCACTTGTGGAAGTAGAATGTATTGCTGTGAAATAAGCAGACGAAGAAAATCAGAAACAAGTTCATCAAGGAATCTTCTTAGAGACTCCCTTTATTCAATAACTGTCGTAATGGGTTATTTCGGGAGTCTCTGTTTTTGATTCCTCATAAAGTGAGCAAAGCTTTTTTGCTTCGGCAACAAATCTCTCATTACCCAATAATTCGCATTCGCAAATTATTGGGTTTTTCATCCATTGCATGAATTTTCCATGCTTGCAGTGAATACACTGTATCATTGTTGTTTTATCTGTCGCCATATTCATCCGGTTTAATGGAATAGAATTTTTCTATCTTCATGTCACGGCTATGACGGACTGTCAACGAATCCAAAGTCAATGAAAGAATCTCCAGGGTGTCATTACGGGTTTCTGCACCATGCTGTCCGTTAATCTCGGTCAGGAGCACAAGCTTGCAATTATAAAGTCCCCATTTATTGTATTTGAAACCAGCCTGCTCATTGATTGTCTTGACTTTACCGTTCAAAAATAACCTGAATCCGCCGACAGGATCAGTTACCGATTTCCAGTTACTGACAAGCTGGTTGACATTAAGTGCTGTTTTTATGCTTTGACTGTCCGGAGTGACGATGACAGCATAACGGTCAGTATAGTTGGCTATTTCTCCCAGTATCAGTCCGTCTTCTCCTGTATTCTCATCCGTTTTGTTAAGTGTCAGTGAATCCCCGTTCTCAGTAATCAGCTGAATGCAACTCATTCCCGTTTCTTCACCCAAATGACCATATATGGCTGAATCAGCAGGATAGGCAACGACACTGTCGTTCTCTATGTTTTCATTTTCTACATAGTCTTTATTTTTGGAACCATCCATACAGCCGACAACCGACATAAGGCCAGACATGCCTAATACAAAAGAAAATAACAGACTTTTTTTCATAAAAATAGGTTTAAAAGAATACTTATGTCACAAATATACTAAAATTTCAAAAAATAATCGATTCAAATGCTTTTTATTTACGCTATATATATTTTCTTCACTACTTTTGTAAAGTTTGGCATGATATTTGAAGTTGATGAAATATAAACCATTTAATTAAATTATATGTTGTATTGGATTATTTTTATTGGAGTAGCTGTAGTCAGCTGGCTTGTTCAAGCAAATTTAAAAAGTAAATTCGAGAAGTATTCCCGTATTCCCATCCCCAATGGTATGACGGGTAGGGAAGTGGCTGAAAAAATGCTACGTGACAACGGTTTGTATGATGTGCGTGTTATTTCTACATCCGGATCACTGACAGACCACTACAATCCGACAAACAAGACCGTGAACCTCAGTGAGGATGTTTATGACTCTTGCAGTGTGGCAGCCGCTGCAGTGGCGGCTCATGAATGCGGACATGCAGTCCAGCATGCCCGTGCTTACGCTCCTTTGAAAATGCGTAGTGCATTGGTTCCGGTAGTTTCATTTGCTTCAAACTGGGTACAGTGGGTTATTCTGATCGGTATGTTCACCATACATATTTATCCAAGCGTGTTACTGTTTGGTATTGCCTTGTTTGCCATGACGACACTTTTCAGCTTTATCACTCTTCCTGTCGAAATAGATGCAAGCCGCAGGGCTGTCAATTGGTTGAGTGAAGCCGGTATTACCAATTACAGTACCCATTCTACTGCCGTATCAGCGCTTCGTTCAGCAGCTTATACTTATGTAGTGGCAGCTTTGGGATCATTGGCTACATTATTATATTACGTAATGGTTTATCTTGGACGAAGAGAATAATCATCATGATGTGGCTAAGTTTATTGCTATTGATAGTTGGCATTGTTCTGATATTGTTCGGTGCTGACAAACTTACGGACGGTGCGACAGGTTTGGCGCGCCGTTTTAATGTAACAGAACTTGTTATAGGTCTGACAGTTGTAGCATTCGGAACATCGCTACCAGAGTTTGTGACCAGTTTTATGTCTACCCTGAAGGGCAACAGTGACATTTCCATAGGTAATATCGTAGGAAGCAACATCTTCAATGCTCTGATGATAGTAGGATGTGCTGCCTGGCTTTCTCCTATTACAATAAGTAAAAGTACGATTGCCAAAGATATTCCCTTTGCGCTTTTGGCATCTTTGGTTTTGGGTGTTGTATCAATAGACAGCCTTCTGGATAATGGCGCACCTGACATTTTGTCTCGTACAGACGGATTAGTTCTGCTTGGTTATTTTTCTGTATTTATGGCTTATACTTATTTTATTTCGCGTAATAAGGAAGCCGGAGCAGACATGCAACAGCCGGAAAAACCGCAGCAGTTGATGCCATATTGGAAGATATCTCTATATATTATAATTGGTCTGGCAGGTCTGGTCATTGGTGGAAATCTATTCGTAGACGGTGCATCTAAAATTGCTATTGCAATGGGTGTGAGCGAAACCATAGTCGGTCTGACTCTTGTAGCTGCAGGCACGTCACTGCCAGAATTGGCCACATCCATGGTAGCAGCCAAAAAAGGAAGTTCTGCCATAGCTATCGGCAACGTCATAGGCAGCAATATTTTCAACATATTCTTTGTAATGGGAATCTGTGCTGCGGTTGAACCTATGGCTGTAGGCAATATTTCTTATCTTGATTTGGGATTGATGCTGGCCAGCATGTTGTTGTTATGGGGCTTCTCCTACACCAAGCGGACGATTGAACGATGGGAAGGCGCTTTTCTGGTTATCATCTATATTGCTTACCTGGGATATCTGATCTATAATGTATAGAATTCAATCAATATGAATTACATATAAAAAAAGTGGCAGCAATAACGCTGCCACTTTTTTTATATGTAATTATGAGATGGTAATCAATTATCTAATAATGACTTTTTCACCATTAACGATATAAATACCTTTCTTTAATCCGTCATAACTCTTTAAACCTTCAACTGTGAATGAAGCAACCATCTGTCCGCTGATATGATAAATATTAGCTTTGCCGCTGCCTTGAATAAACAAGGTACCTGACTGGCTCCATACCTTCAGATCATTCTGCTTGTCGTCTGTTATCATATTTACGCCATCTGTTGAGCCGTCACCGATATAATACAACTGGAAATGATCTGCCTTATACCAGCTTTCGTTGCCTTCAATACCTATGGTCAATGAGCCATCCTCAACCTTGATGCTGTCTATCATGGCTTCCTGCATATAACGCTTGCCGAAATCATCGCCCGTTACGGTCGTTGTATGGTCATTGGCAAAAAGAACCACACTTTCATCTTCGTCCAAAGCAATCATTGCCTTAAGCTGATAATAACCTGACCGCAATCCATTCAAATCCTGACTGATGGTCACACTGCCGGCATTAGTGTTGGAATAACTGTAGAACACCATTTTACCATCTGCCGGACTGACATAATAATTAAGATTGGTTACATCCTGCACAGCTGTTGTCTGACCGGTCTTACGCTGAATATCCCAACCGCTGGTCCGGCTTTCAAAAGAAGGATTGGTAATGTAAATATCAGTCATATCCAAAGGCGTTCCGTTATAATTTCTGGCCTTCATCAACTGATTGATACTTTCCTCAAGCTGTGAACAAGAAGCCTCAATTTCACTCTTTTGCGGCTGATTGGTATAGCATTCTGCCGAACGGTTCAGCTGTTCCATGAAACTGTTGTAATCCTGCTCCGACAAGGATTCTTCCCATTCGTTCTTCAGGTTATTAGCTTCTATCAGAAGTCCTATCAGATCATTGCTGACGTTGTCTTTCGCCGTATAGCTGAAGAATGTCGTATTGACATTATTGGCACATTCAAGATAGCCGCTGAAAGCAGGAATAATCTGACCGGCGTTACCTTCGAATACTTGGGAAGACGCTTGATTTAACATTCTTTGGTTGGCAGCAGATACGAGATTGACATAAGTGGATTTTATCTCGTCTGCACAATCGTCAGGATGCTTTTGAGTACTTACAAGTACATTTTCTGCGGTAATCAGATTTTGGTTAAGATGAGAGGTCTTATATAGATAAGGAGTACCAGCTTCCAGTTTAGTATTGACACTATCCATTTTTGAAATCAGCAATCCGTTTATTTCATATATCTTACGGGCCATATCACCTTGTGGGACATTACAATCAAAAGGCAATACAATATAATGCCATAGCTGATTGTCTGCATCCATTTCAAATTGTGCCTGTTCTGCCGTAAAATCAGCCTGCGGACAGAAATTATATCCGCTTTGAAGCTTCAGTGACTGGCATTTGTTATTGCAAATCACATTGGTTCCTGCCACATTATGGTTGTCTGTGACATAGAACAATGCATTGGGATTAGCAGCCTTGAGATCCTTTATCTGACCGACCACTTCTGTCAGATCATAACAAGCCACATCGGGATCTGTAGCCATATTGTTGAATTCATTTTCATTCCAATGGCCGGTAACCTTTACGGTATAATCATCTGTCTTGTTCACAACCAGATCTGCATCTGAGAGCTTGAAGAAAACGACTGTATCACAATCAGCATTCATGGTAAACTTGGCTCCTGCAGAATACTCCCGGTTGAGAGCCAGTGCATACAAAGCACCCTGTTCCAGTCCCGTAAAGTCAAATTCTACCTGTTTCATTTCGCCGTTGCTGAACTGAATGTCATTGACGGACCTTTTGGTTACTTCTTCAAACGTTTGATTTCCAGAATCGTATTTTGAAACCGTACATTCAATAGTAGGAATGGTCATTGTACCGGTTTCTGCATTCTCAATATCAGCCATTGCTGTAATACCGCCATTCTGGTAAACATTGACATAACTGATATCCCTTGACTGACCGTTTGATGTGATATTTTCCGTACCGGTCTCTCCGTTTGTATTGACATTCAATGATCTGAGAGTCAAGTCCGGTACCTGTTCCCGGGTATTTACATATACACTGTCCAGCAGATTGCCGTTCTTATCCAGCAGACACAGATAATATGGAACGTTCAAGCTAGGGCGGTAAGTCAGTTCCATTTGCATGGTTTCACCGCTCGGCACGACTGTTGTGATGTCTTTGGCATTGGCGCTTCCTATATTGGTTGGAAGTGTGGCATTACGCTGGAAGAACAGATAGACCCCGCTATAATCCGTTGTTCCGTTGTTGGTCAGACTGATTCTGACGGTATTCTTCATCCGGGCAAAGATTTCTGTAGTAAGGATCTCGGCATCCAGTTTAAATACTCTCGGTCTGATGGTATGTGTCATTCCTTGCTGGCCGCTGAAACCGTTCATTCCGTTAGTATCATTTACCGTATAATAACCGTCACCCTGGCCACCCCAGCCGAAATTAAAATGGAAGAGGTTGTTGGTTGCATTATAACCGTCCACAACCACAGCATGACCGCCACTGGTAGGATGTACACCGCTATATACGATCGGCCACCCTTGTGACAAATCACTATAAATCATATTCTCCCAGTTTTCCTGACTGATACCGCTCTTGTAGGTACATTTGCTGTCCATCTGGAACTGACCGCTGAAAGTATTGACCAGATTACTGATTTGCCCTGAGGTAGAAGAACCGTATGTAAGCCATGTTGAAGTACCGATTACGCTCATTAAGGTGGCTACTGCCGTATTCATGTCTTCCGGAGTACTTCCATTATAATTATCCTGCATCAGTTCCCACTGCAGAGGTGTACCCTTGGCTATTGTATCCGTCACGGGAGCGTCGCCATAGCCATAAGTCGGTGTGGTATAACCCGTACGCCGCGGATTTTCTTTCCGCCAGTAATACACCACTTGGGCAGCTGCCGTAGCTACACAACCGGTCAATGCACGATTACTTGTTCCCTTGATAAATGGACACAGATTGTTATACGGTGCTCCCTGACTCCAATGAGCAGTAACCAAAGGTTCTATACTCTGTTTGGTGTTAGTGGCTCTTGTCATCACCCTGGCCGGTGCATTTACGGCCTGTGCGGCCCTGATCATCTGGCTGTAACCGTCCAACCAGTCGATAAGAGCAGGAGGCAACAAGGTCACATCAAAATTTCCGCTTTCTGTATAACCTAAGATTTCGGGCATGCAATTATCACCGGATACAATAACAAAGCCCTGATTATCACCTCGGTTGAAAATATAAAGAGGTGCATTCTCACTCTTCCCGTTTCTGGTCAGAGCGTTACTGTTCACTAATGTCGGCTGCTGTCCGTTTGCCATAAAGCCTGCCGCAATAGCCTTAGCCTGTTGTAAGTCTACTGGATCCGCATACAAGCAAGTGGTAATAAGACCAGCCATCATGCTGAGATAAAGTTTTTTCATAAAAAATAATTAGTATTAGAATAATCCGTGATATTATTATCTGTACGCAAAGATAGGTGTTTTTTAGAAATGATTCTTATTTTTTTTATCAAAAATGGAAAATTCAATTAATAGACTATTGGATTAAATATATATTTTATTACTTTTGCCGGAAAATAAACCAAAGACATTTATGCAGAAGAAAAACTATTACCTGGAATCTGTATTGGATTTAAACTCAAACAATGTTTGGGGTATTGATGCACAAGAAATTATGGAACTCTGGCTGAAGGATATCAAGGAGGAAGGATTCAACAGCTCGGAAGAAAAAGTTTTGAATGTCATCCGCCTTGCTTATGATGTCCATCATTTCGACCCCAAGGATGAACGTGAAATGTCAAAATACAATGTAGGTGAATATACCATATTGCCCTGCACAGACAAGCGTAAGGGTTCTGTAGCCATCCGTAAAAAGGAAATCCGTCAGATTACGGACTTGTCTTATGAAAATATCAAGCATGTGACAGCTTCCATGCTGTTGGAATTGATAGAGCGTAATTTTGGCGGCGGCTGGGATTCCATTTCATTGGCAATTAAAGATATTATTGAATCAGCGTTTGATATCAGTACCACTACACTTCCGGCGTCACGCATTCATGCCAAAGGCGGAACTCTGGAGAAAAAAGTAGCAGACGGTTATGAAGTGTTGGAAATCACCAAAGGAACATGGATAGAAGCTATTTTCGCCAAGAAAAAGGAGCCGCTTGAAAAGATACATTTCAGCAGCGAGTCACAGTATGACGAAAACGGCAACAGAAAAGTCGTGGAAAATGATGATGAAGATGATGACGATAACGACAGACTGAACCGTGATGACGAGGATGAAGACACTGACAATGACGAAACATTCTACAGAAGCTACACTCCGGAAGCAGACATCAAGAATCTCGAGAGTGAGCTGGATGAAGACTGATCTCAACCATAAGGGCTGATATCATGATCGGACAAAATCTTGCGTACAAGGCTTTGCTGTGTACGCAATTTTTTATATGCTGATGTATCAGCAAAAAAAGGAGGATGATAATAAACAAAACCAGATGAATATACTAGATAAAGCAGAAAGGGAGCGGATTATCCGTTTGGTCAAACGCGAGGTTGTGCCGGCAATCGGGTGTACAGAACCTATTTGTGTGGCTTTATGTGTAGCTCGTGCTACAGAAATTCTGAATGAAAAGCCAGAATCAATTATAGTGAAGCTCAGTGCCAATATATTGAAGAACGCCATGGGAGTAGGTATACCGGGTACCGGTATGGTCGGTTTGCCGATTGCCATAGCACTTGGCGCATTGATAGGAAAATCAGACTATCAGCTGGAGGTCCTGAAAGACGTCAAAAAGGAAGATGTAGAAGAAGGCAAAACTTTCATTGCCGAAAAAAGAATCAAGATTCAACTGAAAGAGGATATCACGGAGAAACTTTATGTAGAAGCACTTGTCAAAGCCTTGGATGGCCATTCGGCAACAGCAATCATAGCCGGCAGCCATACACACTTTGTCTTCTTGGCAGATGGTGAGAAGGTCCTTCTTGACGAACGCCAACCTGCTGGTGAAACAGAATCCGACGACCAATATGACTTGAACCTTCGCAAAGTGTATGATTTCTCTATGGGAACACCATTGGAAGAGATCGAGTTTATCAGAGAAGCACGCACCCTCAACGAAGCTGCCTCTGCACAGGCACTTAAAGGATGTTACGGACATGAATTGGGCAAGACTCTGAGTCGACCCATGGGTCGGGGAATTCTGGGAGATACTATTTTTTCTCATATTCTTTCCAGTACATCATGTGCATGCGATGCCAGAATGGCTGGTGCCATGATTCCTGTAATGAGTAATTCCGGAAGCGGAAACCAGGGAATCTGTGCTACAATGCCTGTAGTCATCTTTGCCGAAGAAAATCACAATACCGATGAAGAACTGATCAGAGCCTTAATGCTCAGCCATCTGACAGCAATCTATATTAAACAAAGTCTGGGAGTACTTTCCGCCTTGTGCGGTTGTGTGGTAGCATCTACCGGATCCAGTTGCGGTATTACTTATCTGATGGGAGGAGGTTACGAACAAATTTCGTTTGCGGTCAAGAATATGATAGCCAACCTTACAGGAATGATATGTGACGGAGCCAAACCAAGCTGTGCCTTGAAACTGACTTCCGGAGTTTCCACCGCAGTTCTCTCTGCCATGCTGGCCATGCAGAAAAAATGTGTCAGCAGTGTCGAAGGTATTATAGATGACGATGTAGACAAGAGCATCCACAATCTGACCAGCATCGGTGCGGAAGCCATGAATGAAACAGACAAGATGGTGCTAGATATCATGATACACAAGAGTTGTTGATCAAGGCATCACATGTATTTTTATCCGACATCCGGCCTGAAACAGACAGTATACCTCACATTTCAGGCCGGATGTTCGTTTTCTCTATTCAGCAAAACAGCCTTATGCTTGTTGCCAGTTTCTTTTGCTGTATTTATAATTTGTGATGACGTTTCCACCTGAACGTTTTTTCATGCTTTTTCTTTTCATGAAGCTTTTTCTTATGTCCGGGAGGCACTTCTTTATGAGGAGGAGCATGATGGCCTTTTGTAACTGTACATGAGCTATTGCTTAAACAAATGCATATAAGTAATAAAAAGAATAATATTTTTTGTTTCATATCGTGTAATTTGCTATTTTCAAAATTAAGCAATATATTTCGATTTTTAGCACAATCTTCTTGTTTTTATCGATTAAACCGTAAAATCCGTCAATGAAAAAAATATTAATTCTCATAACAGGTCTTATTTGGACCATGTATCTGGCAGGACAGACCAATCAGCAGGACACGCAGATGAGGACTTCTGAATATGTTTTAGGTTTTGTTCCTTCATCCGAAGGTTATGGTTTATGCATCATGCAAAATCAGAATCAATTATTCACGCAACCTCATCCTGTGCAAATTTATATTTGCGATTCTGCAACTTTAAAAGAAAAGGCCTATATTGCAAAATATAAAAGAATAAGTAACCGAAACGGACAAATAAAAGCGGTTGCCGAAGCTGTAATTCCGGATGGACACACTTTCCTTGTCACGGATATCTATACGGTAAAAGATCAGGCTTTCGTACTTCAACGTCACGTAAATGTAAAGGAATCAGGTACAAAAGGAAACGGATTTGCCACCGGATTTTCATTGCTGGATTCAGATAAGGGACAAAATCATGAATATTTTATACCCTCAATACTCTACCGCAATCCTTCTGAAATGTGGCCACACTCAATTGCGGCTGATCTCAATGTAGCACGCATGTATGTAAAAGAAACAAGAACCGGCATCCCTATGGCGATGCTGCGTAATTCAGAAAACGGACATCGGATAACCTTATTGCACCATCCCGACATCAGCACCGGAGGCTATCCGGATGGAGGCTCGCCTGGTATCATCAACAATCAAATCAGATTCGGATCCTTAGGTTACAGTTTTTATCCTGATTTATCCGTTGACTTTCGTTTCCCATGTGCAGAAGGTCCAAGAAGCTATGAATATCACAGAAGAAATCCATCTTCTCCCTGGGTGAATCGCTATCATCACCTGCACCGGAAAGCCGAGCAGGACTACACCCTTTATATCATCCCCAGTAAAGAAGCTACCTATAATCAAGCCATGGTCCAAACTTGTCAGGAAGCCTTCTGTCTCATCCAGCCCAAAATCAGAAATATTGATCCTGACAGTATCTATGTTAATGATATACAGATTTTTTTATCTGAGTACCGGCAGTTCGGTACAGGAGAAATTATTGCAGCCGGATTACCATGGTCGCTTGATTTGCCTGGCGGAACCAACAAAGAAGGAGTTTCTTTCCAAATGGGTTTTGTAGGTCAGCAAATTGCAGTAGGTTACCATTTATTGCGTTATGGCCTGGACCGTCATTATCCCGACGCGATCAGGAAAGGGGAGGCTATTGTCGATTTTTGGACTTCCCCGCCAATAACCGCATCTTATTTTCCTCCTGTATGGTGGGATCCTGCCGACAATGCCACAGGCGGGAGAAACAGAGAATATCCCTGTTTTTTGCGTTGCATGACAGATGGCATGGAAGGACTGCTTGATGCATGCAGAATTTCAAAGGCTTATGAAAGGCTGCAACCACAATGGGAATCCGCACTGGAAAAAACGGCCCGACATCTTTTGGCCAGACAGAACAGCGACGGATCCTTCTATCGTGCCTATCGTACAAATGGCGAAGTTGAAACGCAAGGTGACCGCAACACAATGGGTACCTCTAAATTCAATACTTCCATTCCAATCCGTTTCCTTGCAAAAATGTACGAATATACCGGAGACAAACGCTATAAGGAAAGTGCACTGAAAGCAGCTGATTTTGTATATCATAATCTCTATCTTGAGTTGGGGAAGTATGTTGGAGGCACACCCGACAATCCCAACACCGTAGACAAAGAGGCAGCTGTATTTGCTTTATACGGATTCAATGCAGCTTTTTTACTAAGCAAAGAGCATAAATACCTTCAGGCTGCAGAACATGCAGCCTTATGTGCCATGAGCTGGGTTTATTGCTATGATTTCTCTGTTCCCAACCGGAATAAGGAAGATCTTGGCAGGAATCCTTTCAGCCAGGGAAACACCTCTGGCTTTTCTGTCATTGCCACCGGGCATTCCGGTGCCGACAATTTTGCTGCATATCTGTATTACGAAATATATAAGCTCTATATTTTCACCGGGAAACCCATATACAGACAAATGGCACTCTTCCTGCAGAACAATACCAAATCATGCACTAATTTTGATGGACGACTACCTTATAAATACAAGGCTTTTCTTCCGGAAGCAACCAATATTGCCGACATGTCATTCCGTTCTGTCAGTCTGTGGCTACCTTGGTCAAGCATTGCCAATATCGAACCAATCGTTCAAATGGAAGAAACATTCGGTGAGAATGATATCAGAAAAATCAAAAATAACCTGAATAGTTTACGCAATCTACTATCTGATTATGGTTGCGGCGGAAAGCCCCTTAGACGCTAAGCAGTTCTGCAGACCGGTGCTACTTGTCTTATTTTTAACCATAGCATCTAAACTTATGGAGGACCACACTTATAGATTAATAAAAAGGCCTGATATCTTATGATATCAGGCCTTTTATGTCGGGGTAGCGGGATTCGAACCCACGACCCCCTGCTCCCAAAGCAGGTGCGCTAACCGGACTGCGCTACACCCCGTTGCTATTGAATAACTGGTTCGTTTCTCAATTGCGGTGCAAAGGTAGTTCTTTTTCTGGAATAAACAAACTTTATTTTTAAAATAACTCGGATTTATGCATAAAAAAAGGGTTTATTCACAGATTTCTGAACTCAATCTGGAATTTTTTCTCATTTTGACCTCTGCCTTTATTCCCCAAAGAGGGTTTACTGTATAGTTTTTCCTTTTTAAAAATACAGGGTTCTATGGATATCCTCATTTAAATTCTGCTACCCCAAAATATCCGCTGATCTGGAAAGGCTGACCAATGCATCAGCAGAATCTTTCAATGCAAAAATCAAAGCTTTCAGAAGTCAGTTGAGAGGGGGCTGATGTGAATTTCTTCATGTTCAGACTGGCTAAGCTATATGTATAAAAGAAGCGATACCCACCAGGAATATCAGTTGAACCCAAATGATCAAAGGCCCCTGCGACATCTAATAAAAAAAGCCTGATATCTCATGATATCAGGCTTTTCATGTCGGGGTAGCGGGATTCGAACCCACGACCCCCTGCTCCCAAAGCAGGTGCGCTAACCGGACTGCGCTACACCCCGTTACTATTGAGTAATTGGCTTGTTTCTCAATTGCGATGCAAAGGTAGAGCTTTTTTCTGAAACAGCCAAATTTTATCGAAAAAAAATGTGGCATTTTCTAAAAAATGCCACATTTTCTCATTTTCTCTGGTTTTTAGAACTTAAATGGAGTCTTCTTTACATATATCTTATATGCTTTGATACTTTCAGGTGCTCCCTGTTCTACACGGGGCAGATATTGGAAACCGCCTAAAGTCTGTTCTGCACCCAAATCAAGTACGATGTAGTGGGGGAACTTCACATCCTTATTTGTGCTCCAATAGGTAGATTCCTGCAAGTCGAAGATCTTGTCTGCTGTCTTGTTACCGGAAGAGATGTCCTCATCATCTGCATAGGCTACAGTCCATGGTTCACGACTGATACGCTGGCCTTTTCCGTCCAGCATATACCATTCTGCTATACAAGCATATTCACGGTTATTATGTGAATTCAAAGCCTCAATGCACACATAACGGCCTGTAACAGGCTGGTCGAACTTCACTTCCTGCCATCCGTTGCCAGGTGCGAACTCTCCGGTCTTGCATGCAGTTTCACCGCTCAGATCCAGATTCTGTCCCTCCTTACGATGAATATTGAGAGAGCTGACATTCAATTTATCAATGATCGGCTTTTCCAGACCTTCTACAGAAGTTTCTTCAGGACCGACAATATCCTGCACGATAATCTCATTCTCACCTTTCTTAAGCCAGCAACCAGGCATATACAGCGTCTGTTGCGGACCAATTTTCCAGAAGCGTCCTATTGCATGTCCGTTGACATAGACCTGACCCTTGCCCCAAGTTTCCAGATTAAGGAACGTATCGCCGGTTTTCTTCAGATTGAATGTAGCACGATAGCAGCCCGGAACCTTCTGATCCTTCAAAGCCACATATTTCATGTTTTTCTGAGCCTGATAGCTGTCACAAAGATTGTATACCTCCCAATTCTTGAGGTTGACAGTCACTTGGCTGCCATTATTCATGGTATATCCCAGTTCCACTTTTTCTGTAATACCCTTGAAGTCTTTAATGGCACGTCCGAAATTGATACGGCCCATGGCTTCCACGAGGATATCAATCTGATCGCCCTGTTTCAAAGCCGGCATCAGGAGCGTCTTCTCATGATTACGGCGGTCGAGTGATCCGATCAGCTTGCCGTTGACAAAGATCTGGGCATAGTCATGAGCATCTGTTACCGTAAGAATACTTTGCGTAGGAATTTCAGGTGCAGTCGTACGATAAAGAATGGATCCCCATCCCTGATCGAATGCTTCCATATTCTGGATATCCATTGAATTCTTCGCTGCAGGAAGGTTGTCAAACAATGGAGCCACCTCCGTAAACTGAATCTTCGGTATGCTGATCACGGCATATTCCTTAGGTATGGCCGGAAGTTTCTTGTCGCTGTATTCAGCCAGCATATTGCGCAATTCAGTATATTTGGGTGTAACCTGTCCGGCTTCGTTGATCGGTGCGTCATAGTCGTATGAAGTGACGTCAGGAGAGAAGCCCGGACTGTTGGCACCGGCCCAATGACCCCAGCTGGTTCCTCCGTGAGTCATATATAAGGAGAAAGAAATGCCTTTATCCAACATTTCCTTAAGTCCGGCAACCATTTCCTTACTGCCACGTGTTTCGTGACGGCCTCCCCATTTGTCGAACCATCCGCTCCAGAATTCAGAACACATTTTCGGTGAATTAGGACGCAACTCACCCAGTTTCTTGAATTCGTTTTCTATATTGGCACCTGTACCGAAATTCATTGTCCAGACCAGATCATCCAGTCCGTTCTTGGTGAAATTGGAACTCCAGTCGCACTGGAAAAGTGTCACCTTGTCGAATCCGGCTTCACGGATGATATCACGGATAGCAGAAACGTACGGTTTGTCTTCTCCATAAGATCCGTATTCATTTTCCACCTGAACCATCATGATCGGTCCGCCCTTGTCGATAGTCAGATTTCCGATCTGCTCGCCCAGTTTCTTGGCAAAGATACGGTAACGCTCCATGAAATAAGGATCCTGCTCTCTCAGGCGGATATCTTTCTTCTTAAGAAGCCACCAGGGCAGACCACCCATTTCCCATTCTGCGCAGACATACGGTCCCGGACGTACGATGACATACATGCCGTTCTTTTGTGCAAGACGGATAAATTCAGCCACATCATTGTTGCCGGTAAAATCAAATTCGCCTTCTTTCTGTTCATGGATATTCCAGAACACATAAAGGCAAAGCGTATTCATACCGAGTGCCTTGCACATCTTGATACGCTGCTCCCAGTAAGGGCGGGGGATACGTGGATAATGCACTTCCGCAGCCTTTACGATAAAAGGCTTGCCGTTGAGAAGGAAGGTCTTGTTGCCTACTTCGAAAGTCTCAACCTTTTTGGCTTCCGCAACCGTCGGGATACTCATGAAAAGTCCCGCCGACAGCAGCGATGCTGCCAGGACCTTACCTAAACTTCTGTTTACGTTCATCATAAAAACTTTTAATGTTTAAAAAATGTTTCTCATATAATTATTCCGGTTCAAAAATACGACAGATATTTTTTATATACAAGTTTTTGTTGCTAAAAGCACAGAATAAAATCGATTTCTTAATATTTTTCATTGATGGACTTAATAAAAAAACGTATCTTTGCACGTGAATCAAAATAATTAGCATAACTCTTATGTTCAGAACAAATACATGTGGAGAACTTAGGCTTGCCGATGCCGGAAAAACGGTCACACTGGCAGGCTGGGTACAGCGTACCCGTAAAATGGGCGGAATGACGTTTGTGGACATCCGCGACAGATATGGAATAACCCAGTTGGTGTTCAACGAAGAAATAAACGCTGATCTTTGCGAACAGGCCAACAAGCTTGGACGCGAATATGTCATTCAGGCTACCGGTACAGTCAGTGAGCGCGAGAGCAAAAACAAGAACCTGCCTACGGGAGAGGTGGAAATAATCGTGTCAGAACTGAATGTACTCAACGTATCAAAGACTCCTCCTTTCACCATAGAGGACAATAGCGACGGCGGAGATGATATCCGCATGAAATACCGCTACCTCGACCTGCGCCGTAACACGGTCCGCAAGAATCTGGAGCTGCGCCACAAGATGACAATGGAAGTACGCCGCTATCTCGACAGCAAGGGCTTCCTCGAAATCGAAACTCCTATGCTGGTAGGTTCCACTCCGGAGGGTGCCCGTGACTTCGTGGTACCATCACGTATGAATCCGGGCCAGTTCTATGCGCTGCCACAAAGCCCGCAGACATTGAAACAGTTGCTGATGGTGGCCGGAATGGACCGTTATTTCCAGATCGTCAAATGTTTCCGCGATGAAGACTTGCGCGCTGACCGTCAGCCGGAGTTTACGCAGATCGACTGCGAAATGAGCTTTGTAGAGCAGGAAGACATCATCAACCTATTCGAAGGAATGGCCAAACATCTGTTCCGCACATTGCGTGGTGTCGAACTGACAGAACCGTTCCCCAGAATGCCATGGAGCGAGGCCATGCGTCTTTACGGAAGCGACAAACCGGATACCCGTTTTGGCATGACTTTCGTTGAACTGATGGACGTACTGAAAGGCACAGGCGAATTTTCCGTATTCAACGATGCCGCTTACATCGGCGGTATATGCGCTACAGGTTGCGCCTCATACACCCGTAAGCAGATCGACCAGCTCACTGACTTTGTCAAGCGCAGTCAGATTGGTGCAAAAGGACTTGTATATGCCCGTGTACAGGAAGACGGGAGCGTGAAATCAAGCGTTGACAAGTTCTATTCACAGGATGTGCTGCAGCAGCTTAAAGCCGCAATGAACGCACAACCCGGCGACCTGATCCTGATTATGAGCGGTGACGATGCCATGAAGACCCGTAAACAACTTTGCGAATTGCGTCTTGAGATGGGTAACCGTCTGGGATTGCGTGACAAGAACAAATTCTCACTGTTGTGGGTGGTTGATTTCCCGATGTTCGAATGGAGCGAGGAAGAAGGCCGACTGATGGCCATGCACCATCCTTTCACTCATCCTAAAGATGAAGATATCCCCTTGTTGGATACCGATCCGGCAGCTGTCCGTGCAGATGCTTACGACATGGTATGCAATGGTGTGGAAGTCGGTGGAGGTTCTATCCGTATTCATGATTCCGAACTGCAGGACAAAATGTTCAGAATATTGGGCTTCACAGAAGAACGTGCACAGGAACAGTTTGGCTTCCTGATGAATGCATTCAAATATGGTGCACCTCCTCACGGTGGTCTGGCATACGGATTGGACCGTTGGGTAAGCCTCTTTGCGGGTCTCGACAGTATCCGTGACTGTATTGCGTTCCCGAAGAACAACAGTGGACGTGATGTCATGTTGGATGCTCCTTCTGTACTCGATCAGAAACAGCTCGACGAACTGAAGCTGGATATCAGACCGACGGAAGAATAAAATTGCAGAATAGATTTATTCATAGCAGTAAATAAAAAAATGCGTTTGGAGAGAGTGCCAATCAGGTTTCTCGCCGAACGCATTTTTCTTATTTTACAGATTGTAGATATATATTCTTCTCGTCGTTTGCGTTTCGCTCACTCTTGTGTCGTCCTCAATTGTGTGACTTCAAATGAAAAACGAACAACGTAGCATCGCAGGAGTCTTTTTGTGGCTTCCATTTGTCCCAATCATCTGTATTGACAATACCCACTAATGCATCCTTGTATTGTGCTGTGGGATAGAAAGGAATGCATTCAGTTGTATCTACAAAGCCTTGCAACGTATTATGAGAGTCTGTTTGACAAAAAGAATAATATCTCACATGATTTTGTATAAAACTGTTTATGAAGTGTTTGTCCGAAACAAAGAACGTAGCATTATACGCTTGTTTTGATTCTGCAATCTCGCTACTCTTTTTACGGATTCTTCAAGCCTTTTTTCTCCATAATCTGTCTGGAACGCCAATATGGGACCGCTTTTTGTCCATTTGTATACATCATTGGAGTAAGGAGCATTAAAAAATATGTCCCCATCCTTATTTTCTGTGAATGTTCTTTCTCCACTTAGAAGATCAAGTTCCATTTTACTGGGTAGGTAACTGTTTATTAGCTTCCCGTTTTCATCAGTGTATACAAGTCTATTCAAATCATCGGTTGTTACAGCATTGCAAAATAAAAATCCGTTTTCAGTTTTCGCAAAGTCAAGTACAGAAAAATCCAATTTTATGCTTTTTTTATAATTCAGCATGCCGTCACATAAAAGTATCTTTCCAGCTCCAATATCAGACAAGTATACTATACCGTCCCTAGATGTAATGGCACGAAGCATAATATACTCTCCATTGCCGTGTCCGGTTCTTTGTATCCTTTTTATCAATTCTCCCGAAGGATATTTGAATGCCCATACTGCATTGGTCATATCAACGATGTAAACGGCAGAATCAGACAGGCAGAAATCCAAAATTGACCCCATAAAATTCTGTTTTGTATGTAGTTCAATGGTGTCAACACGTGCTATAAAATCAGAAAACCTGATGGTTTTATCCGTATAATCATCAATGGAAATGGTGATATGATCATCATCAATGCTTAGCTGATTTTTGTTCTTACCACAACTTCCCAGGAGAATAGAGGAAATTGTAAAGCATAATAATATGGTCTTGGATTTTTTGGACATAGCTAAAATGAAATGGAATGACGACATGAATGTTTGTAACGAATTTTATATTCTCGGTTACTCGTTCGTAAACCTTGAGCAAAGGTATAAAGAAAGGGGATATCTGCAAATAATTTATCTTTGTTTTTGCCAGTCTTGGAGAGACTGGGTTTGTCAAGTAGCTTTAGAACACCTGAAATATTTTGGATACCATAAATACAGTTATCTTAAAAACGAACAAAAAATCAAATATCATATTCAATCTCACAGGCAATGTTCAGTTATCACATCCTCTACATATAATTTCCGCAAAAAATCCTTCACCCCTTCACATCCCTTTATCTATCTGGCATTCTCGGTGAACCAGCCCCTTCACGCCTCCTTCACCGAGTCCTTCACAAGCCAAAAACTGATGTAAGTATTAAAATATTACAATACAGATCAAATTCCAAAAATATTACATTTCTAAAAAAGTAAGGCTTACTTTAAAAAAAGTAAAGCTTACTTTTTCAAAAGTAAACCGAGTTTTTGGAAAGATGTCCGGTGTCCCCAAAAAGAAAAAACTGGATTATCCGATGACAAAAATAGCTGCTGAAAATGAGCTACCAGACGCATTTCAAAGCCCACTGACGGCCCCATTAATCCGGGTTGTTTTTGTTTGAAAACAGCATGATCTTCTCTCTAATGTCACCCAAACAAGTGAGAGAGGCGTGAATCAGGGTGAATGATACCATTTCACACATATCCGATTTATTATCAAATACTTATAATATCAGTTGAAGTAGTGAACATAAAGTAGGAAAAAATCAACTATAGGGAAAGTCCTGGGCACAAAATTCACAGAATCCGAGAAAATAATGAAATCGGGAAAAGATCATATTATCTCCAACTAAGGGAATAACAAAAAGGTGTACTGCCTCGTCGGAAAGGCAATACACCTTGATAAATATTCTCCTTTAAAGATACATCCTTACTTGCTGAGTGCAAATCCCACTTTCACTCCCTCATAGGAATCGAGCAATGTGCTTACAGTCTTTATTGTGGCATTTCCGCTTTGAGAACCTATGGCAGTCACAACCTGCATCAGCTTGCTGGCATCATAGAGAATGCTGATCTGATTGTTGGATTTTACAACCGTAGCATCCATCTTAGTCAGTCCCAACATACCCACCAATGTCAATTTGCCATTGGCTTCATCCAAAGTATAGGTACCGCTGATTGAACGTCCACCCAGATTCATGCTGTAGCTGCCATCCTCATTAAACGTGTATCCAAAAGCACCGGCTTTGATACCCACTTTCTCAAACATGTCGTCCATCTTGCCTTTCAGCGTTTTGGCTGCAATTTCACCGCCAGCCTGCTTCAACAGATTCTCAGACTCAAACTTACAGTCTGAACCGACATAGTTCCATGTGCCAATCAGATCAGCCTGCTTTACGGTATTTCCACTTCCGAGGATATTGCCTAAAAGTGAACCCAAAATACCTGAACCGATCTGTGCTCCTTCTGATGCACTGTTTTGTGTATTGTTGCCAGTCGCTACATTAGGAGCTGAAAATCCGCAGCTGCTCAGACTGACCAGAGCCATGCATGCGAACATTGTCATTTTCTTAAGATTCTTTCTCATACCTTTTATAATTTAAAGTTTGTCGTGTGACTTTCTGCGTGTTATAGTTATGATTGTTTTGGTTCAAACAGCTTTCTGAATGAAAGAGGATAGGGCGTTTCAAATTCCATCCTTTCGTGCGTAATCGGATGGTAAAAATTCAGACGGAAAGCATGCAGTGCCAGTCTGCCTATCGGATTATTGCCATCACCATACTTGGGATCACCCACTACCGGATGACCGATATCCAGCATGTGTACACGGATCTGGTTTTTACGTCCGGTTTCCAGTTTAAGTTCCACCAGAGAATACCTGTCACGGACTTCCAGCGTATGGTAATGTGTTACCGCAAATTTGCCTCCATTGTCAGTAGGAGAGGAGTGGGTGATAAAGGCTTTATTGTCTTTTAACCATGAAGTAATGGTTCCGCCCTCTTTTTCCATTTTTCCACTGACCACAGCAATGTATCTTCTGTCTGTAACGATGCTATGCCAGTTATCCTCAAGTATTCTTTTCACTTCCAGGTTCTTGGCATAGATCATAAGTCCTGATGTTTCCCGATCGAGCCGATGTACGACATGAGCCGTACATTTAAAATGCCTGCGCTTGAAGTATTCGTCAAGCACTGTTTTAACACAAAACTGATGGGATGTTGTAGACATGGAAAGGATTCCGATGTTTTTTTCAATTACCACCAGATCCTTGTCTTCATATACAATCTTGACATATTTGTTTTTAAGTTCAGTGCTGCGCTTATGCCTGCTTACACGTACGACCATTCCAGGCTCCAACGGATAATCATACTGCGTTACCAGCTTCTTGTCTACGGCTATACCATGACCCGTCAGGATATCCTTGACCTTGTTCCGGCTGATTCCCTGCATGGCAGTCATCAGGAAATCGATCAGAATCTGAGGTTTCTTTACCGTAAATTCAATATATTTTGTCGCGGCATAAGCTTGGTTTGATTTGTTCTCCATTTTTATATCTGTTACAGGATTTTAATATTCCGGATATTTTGTGCAAAGTTAGTGTTTTTACTTTGATTTTTTCGCGATTGCCATTAAGAAATAAGTAAAATTAATCATTAAGACCCTGATGGAAACCGGCATGTGACAGTGATCAAAACTTATGTAACACGGCAAAAACAGGTCTTTGAAAATAAATTCTAATTTTGTGACTGTACGAAAATACATGAATGGCATATCCCATAACCGATGTCTGGTTAGTAATGGATTTTAATATATGATGTTTAACCTTTTAATCCGATTTTATGAAGCTAATATCCTATTCAATCATTATGCGCATTCCTGCTGTGCTCATTCTCCTGTTGCCATTTGTTCCCGTCAGGGGTAACTTTGGCAAAGGGAACGGTTTCAATCATTTGCCGGACTACGTTTCTTTCACTGATAACGGAAATTCACTGACTATTGTAGGAAACGGAAGATCTGCAGACATATACATGGATGCATCGGACTGGGATGGTGTCAAAATAGCCACGGAAAATCTTGCTGCAGATTTTTTAAAGGTTACTGATATCAAGCCTGTTCTGAGAGAAATAAAAACAATGCCTGACAGAGGCATCATTGTAGGCACGATAGGAAGAAGCAAGATAATAGACAATCTTATAAAAGACAAGAAAATAGATGTAAAAGATATAAAGGGACAATGGGAGTCTTTCCTCATCCAAACGGTAGACAGTTGTCTGGTGATTGCAGGAAGCGACAAGAGAGGTACAATATATGGTATATATGACCTTTCAGAGAAAATAGGTGTTTCTCCATGGTATTATTGGGCTGATGCACCGGTTGTAAAAAATAAGAATATATTCATCAGAAAAGGCAGATATATACAGGAGTCGCCCAAGGTGAAATATAGAGGTATTTTCCTCAATGACGAATGGCCAAGTCTGGGTAGCTGGGCACAAAAGACCTTCGGCGGATTCAACAGCGCTTTTCATTCCAAGCTTTTCGAACTGTTATTGCGTTTGAAGGCCAATTTTTTATGGCCGGCCATGTGGAACAGCGCTTTTTATGAAGACGACCCGAAAAATGGAGAACTGGCAGACAAAATGGGGATTGTGATGGGAACGTCACACCATGAACCTATGATGCGGGCTCACAAGGAATATGTCAGAAGGCGCGATGAAATTGGCCCCTGGAACTATGCGACCAACAAAACAAGAATAGAGAAGTTCTTCACACAAGGAATAGAAAGAGCCAAAGCATACGAAAACATAATAACCATCGGTATGCGTGGCGACGGAGATACGGCTATGGGAAATGGAGATGATGCAGAAAACATGGAAGTGCTCCGCGAGGTGATCAAAGACCAGCGCAGGATTATTGAAGAAATATATGAAAAGAAAGCTTCCGAAGTGCCACAACTTTGGGCTATATTCACAGAGGTACAAAGATACTATGACGCCGGATTTAATGTTCCTGATGATGTCACACTGTTATTCTGTGATAATAACTGGGGACAGATCAGAAGAATAGGTCCTGTCAATGAACGCAAGCGAAAAGGAGGACTGGGACTGTATTATCATATAGACATGAACGGCGGCCCGGCAAGCGACAGATGGGTAAATACGACCACAATCCCCAAATTGCATGAACAGCTGAATCTGGCCTATCAAACGGGAATAGACAGGATATGGGTTGTCAATGTAGGAGATCTGAAACCCAAGGAACTGCCCATAGATTTCATTATGAGATATGCATGGAATCCGGATGCGGTTCCGGCAGACAACCTTGATGAATATTTAACCAGATGGGCTGAATCGATATTCGGAAAGGAATATGCTCCGGAAATTGCAGACATTCTGGCCAAGTATCCCAAGTATAATCTGATGAGAAAAGCAGAAGTACAGAATCCGTTCATTTTCAGCCATGTCAATCATAATGAATCCGATAATATGTTGAAATTGTGGGATGAATTGGTGGAGAAAGCGGAAAAACTAGAACATAAGATCAAACCGGAAGCGAAAGAGGCGTATTATCAGTTAGTGCTCTATCCAACGAAAGCTTCTGCCGGAGTAGCCAAAATATATATTTATGCCGGCAAGAACAACATATATGCCAAACAAGGCAGAATCTCAGCCAATGATTATGCAGACATGGCAGGAGTCCTGTTTGAGGAGGACCGGAAAATGAGTGATTATTACAATGACTCCATGTCTGACGGAAAATGGAATATGATGATGAGTGATAATCATATTGGATATGTAGACTGGCGCATTCCTGAGAAGAACGTATTGCCCGAGCTCCATTATGTGACGCCATTGAACAAAGCGGAAATGGGCATTGCAGTAGAAGGATGCGAATATTCCTGGCCGGGTAGGGGAGATGAAGCCGTTTTACCGTTATTTGACATACTGGAGGATGAAGATTATTATATAGACATCTTTAACAAAGGAATCGGAAAATTCAGTTATACCGTAAACTGTATGAAAGATTGGATCATTACTGACAAGCTTGAAGGTGTCGTATCAAAAGACGACCGGATACATGTCAGAATCAATTGGGACAAACTTGACAACGGAATCCACACAGGACAAATTGATATCTGTCAGGGAGACAGCGTTATCAAGGTCATTGTAAAAGCTAAAAAATACAACCAGCCAGACTTTAAAGGACATTATTATGGAGGAGTCGGCGAATTTTCCATTCCGTCTTACGGATATACGCTTAATAAACCCGGGAAAAATGCCTCATGGATTTTTGCTCCGGATCTGGGACGCGGAAAAGGATGTATGAGAATAGATCATGTTTGCCTACACAGGATGTTTATCCTGAAAGAGGATTAAGAATGGCTGTGGCTATAGATGAAGGAACACCGCAGATACTTGATATGAGAAAAGGATTCAGTGATGAATTCAGGGAATATACAAAGGAAAGTTTGAGCCGTTCTAAAAAACTTAAACCATTACCGGCTATAAACAGGAATTTCAAGCAGGCCGGCTATGGCATGCCACGACGAAGAGATGTGTTTGATGGAATAAGATGGATCGATGCCTATATGGACAAACAGAAAGCAGGCATGCATAAAATCAGGATTTATATGATCGACCCTGAAATTGTGCTGGAAACCATTATTGTGAATCCGGACAATGCACATCCAAGCTATAATGGGAAACCTGTCTGTATTCATTAATACGGACAATCCAAATGAATTTCAGATATGCCATATGGAATTTAGATGCTTTATTTTCATATGGCATATCTGATTTTATATAATAATCTGATTATTGATTATCATAACATTAATCGGACAAAAAGTTGATTTGATTTTTTCGGAATGATTTCTCAAACAAAGGAGAAAGACTCGTAAAAATGGAAAATTGTGATGCTTGGAAAAGTATTTTAATGGCTCTTTATTAGTATAGCTCTTTTTGAATATAATCAATATTATGTTTAATTGATTATATAAAAAATAATATTGCCCCCTTCTTGGACCTGAAATCCAATCACAGGGGCAATATCCTATACCATTTATTCTTGATTAAAGAATATCCAGTTGTTTAAATACCTTGACCAACTTTTCGATAGCTTCGTCAACCTGTTCTTTTGTATGATTAGCCATCAATGCAAAACGTACCAGTGTATCTTGTGGCGCGCAAGCCGGTGGTATAACGGGATTAATGAAGACACCTTCATCAAAGGCCAACTTGGTTACCATGAATGTTTTGTCTGTATCGCGTACGTATAAAGGAATAATCGGTGACTCAGTCGCTCCGATTTCAAAACCTTCTTCCTTGAAACGTTTCAAAGCATATTCCGTCACGTCCCACAAGCTCTTCAAGCGTTCGGGCTCATTCTGAATGATATGCAACGCTTCCAGCGCACATGCGGTTGCAGCCGGCGTAGCTGAAGCACTGAAAATATAGGTACGTGCATTATGTTTCAGCCAATTGATAATGCTCTTGTCTGCAGCAATAAATCCACCGATAGAAGCCAGGGATTTGCTGAAAGTACCCATAATCAGGTCTACTTCATCAGTCAGTCCAAAATGATCACACACTCCTCTGCCCTGTTTGCCAAACACACCCAAACCATGAGCTTCATCTACCATAATTGAAGCGTTATACTTATGTTTCAATCTGACAATCTCCGGCAGATTGGCCAAGTCTCCTTCCATTGAGAATACGCCGTCAACCACAATTAGCTTTACTGAATCGGGATTGCATTTCTGCAATTGTTTTTCCAAATCAGCCATATCATTGTGCTTGTACTTCAAGCTTTGTGAGAATGACAATCTGCGGCCATCCACGATAGAAGCATGATCACGGTCATCACAGATGATATAATCATTTCGATCTGTCAAACAAGATATTACGCCAGAATTTACCGTAAATCCCGTAGCAAAACATAACGCCTCTTCCTTTCCTACAAAAGCTGCCAGTTCCTTTTCGAGCTGAACATGCAAATCCAGTGTACCATTCAAAAAACGTGAACCGGCACATCCGGAACCGTATTTTTCCATAGCCTTTACACCAGCTTCTATTACACGTTCATCTCCTGTCAAGCCTGTATATGCGTTAGAACCGAACATCAGCACCCGATGTCCGCCCATACTCACTTCTGTTCCTTGTTTACCCTCAATCTCACGAAAATAAGGATATACTCCTGCCGCCATGTATTTCTGCGGTAAAGTAAACTTTGCTAATTTGTCTTGTAATAAACCCATTTTAAGAAATGATTTCAAAAACGGTGCAAAGTTAATAAAAAAACTTTTGATAGATTGTTTTTCTGTGAAAAAAGCCTTTATTTTCGCTCTTTGGAAGATTAAAGGTTGGATAAACTTATTTTTTTACTACTTTTGCGAACAGGATTTATTACCCCCTATGGAAAAAAAAAGAATTGTATTTATAGTCAATCCTATATCAGGAACACAAAATAAACAATATATACTCAAGCTATTGCCGGAAGTGCTGAACCAATCACTTTTCGAATGGCATGTGGCAGAAACCGAATATGCAGGTCACGCAACATTGCTGGCCAAAAACTATGCTGCAGAACATTATGATGCCATTATAGCCATAGGCGGTGACGGAACAGTCAATGAAGTGGCAAGGTCACTTGTGCATACGGAAGCTACTTTAGGCATCATACCATGCGGATCGGGCAACGGACTGGCACGTCATCTTCACATCCCGATGGATCCGCGGGGAGCCATCAACGTCATCAACCGTTTTGCCATACAGGCTGTAGATTATGGAAAAATCAACGACATTCCGTTTTTCTGTACTTGCGGCGTTGGCTTTGATGCCTTTGTCAGTTCCAAATTTGCCACTGCAGGAAAACGTGGACTGCTTTCGTACCTGGAAAACACATTGCGCGAAGGTTTGAAATACAAACCAGACACCTATGATATTGAAATCGAAGGAGAAACCAAAAGATATAAAGCTTTTCTGATAGCTTGCGCCAACGCTTCGCAGTATGGTAATAATGCTTTTATCGCACCTCAGGCTTCCATGTCGGACGGACTTATGGACGTGACCATCATGGAACCATTTACCATGATGGAAGCGCCGCAGATTGCAATCCAGCTTTTTAATAAAACACTTCTACAGAACAGCCGGATCAAAACATTGAGATGCAAAAACCTTCATATTCACAGAGAACACACCGGCGTAATCCATTACGACGGTGATCCGACTATGGCCGGATGTGACATAGACGTGCAACTTATTGAAAAAGGACTTAATGTCATTATCAATACCCATCAGGAAGATCTGCCTATCGTAAGGATGTTTTCCGAATTTTATGAAGAACTGGCCAATCTTGGAAGCGATATCAGACGCAGAAATATCAGAAGAATCAATGCCTTTAACAAGGAAATCATCAAACACATCAAACATCAGTAATGTAAATAATAGTCAGCCGTCATTGACTTGTATTCTTCTGTATACTCACCATCTGCACACCGGATATAGAGTTTGTCTGAAGAGGGATAACTGCATTCTCCTTTCAGGAAGCCCAGTAAAACCCGTTTGGCCTCGGTCTGCCCTTCTTTGGTGTAGACTAATGTCTTACGTTCCAGATTCAAGCCGTTGATCCAGGATTCATGTACAAATTCATCTGCACGTTCTGCAGGCAGGACCACTTCAAAACGGCCGTTTTCTGCCAATAAACGGCTTGCACTGCCAATCAGTTCTCCAAATGACATGCTATCTGTATGGCGGGCCTGAGATCGGACACCATCCGGACACTTTAATGATCTGGAAAAAAAAGGTGGATTGCTGACCAGCAAGTCAAATTGAAAGTCAGGACTAAAAGAGCTGATGTCAGAATGTAGAAAATGCAGACGGTCTGACCATTCCGTAGCCGCAGCATTCTCATTGGCTTGGATAACGGCATTTTCATCTATGTCCACTCCCCATATCACGGCTTGCGTTTTCTGAGCCAACATAATGGCAATCAATCCTGATCCGGTACCGACATCCAATACGACCCGATGTTCTGAACCTGCACAGGACCATGCACCAAGCAAGACGCCATCTGTGCCTACCTTCATGGCACATTTGTCATGAAATATTCTAAATCTCTTAAAATCAAAATAAGCTTTTGGCATTACGGAATTTATTTTATCGAACAAAAGTAAGCAAATATTTGTTATTTCATTAACATGCCCCTAGAGAATATACTTTTTTTTTGTAACTTTGCCTCGTTTTGTGAAAAATGTTTTGTTCACTAAATTTATTTATACAAAAGTAATATGCAAATTGACGATAATCAGAACCCATTTTCTTTGGTGGCCGATTTTGACGGAGATGAATCCAGTGTCTTTAACGTGGAATTGGATGAAACATTACCTATCCTGCCTTTGCGGAATATGGTTTTATTTCCCGGCGTTGTATTGCCCGTTGCCATAGGACGGAAAGCCTCACTTCGTCTGATTCATACCGCTGAAAAGAAAAAACTCAATATTGGCGTAGTCTGCCAGCTTTCACCTGAAACTGAAAATCCAGGATTGAGCGATCTTTACAATATCGGAACTGTAGCCAAGATCATCCGTATTCTGGAATTGCCAGATCAGAGCACGACCATTATCCTGCAAGGTATGAGCCGTTTTGAACTGACAGATATCATTTCTGAAAGACCTTATCTTATAGGAAAAGTCGAAAAGCTTACCGATATTCTGCCCAATAAAGACGATAACGCTTTTGATGTCCTTGTGGAAACCTGTCGCGAACGTACGATACAATATATACAGATCAGCGACCAGATGCCAAAGGAATCCATGTTTGCCATCAAGAACGTCAACAACAAGATGTTTCTGGTCAACTTTATATGCGCCAACTTCTCGTTCCCTATTACCCAGAAAATGCAGTTGCTGGAGGAAGCTTCTCTTGAACAGCGTACGATCAACCTGCTGAAATTACTTAATCGCGAAATACAGTATTCGGAATTACGTGCCGAAATACAAAGAAAGACACGTGAAGATCTGGATATGCAACAACGCGAATATTTCCTCCAACAGCAAATCAAGAATATTCAGGATGAACTGGGAGGTTCTCCACAGGAACAGGATATTCAGGAATTGAAAAAGCAGGCAAAAGAAAAGAACTGGCCAGAAGAAATAGCCGCCACATTCTTTAAGGAACTGAGCAAACTGGAAAGACTCAATCCGCAGACACCAGACTACAATGTGCAGCTTAACTACCTGCAAACCATGCTGAGTCTGCCCTGGAATACCTTTACAGTAGACAATCTCAACCTTAACAATGCAGAACGAGTTCTCGATAAAGACCACTATGGACTTGAAAAAGTAAAGGAACGAATTCTCGAGCATCTGGCTGTGCTTCAGCTGAGAGGAGACCTTAAGGCGCCGATTATCTGCCTGTATGGTCCTCCGGGAGTCGGCAAGACTTCATTGGGCAAAAGCATTGCATCTGCATTGAAACGGAAATATATCAGAATGTCACTGGGCGGTCTTCACGATGAAGCCGAAATACGTGGTCACCGCAAGACCTATATCGGTGCCATGCCAGGACGTATTATCAAAAACATGATCAAGGCAGGCTCATCCAATCCCGTATTCATCCTGGATGAAATTGACAAGATCACACAGAATACCGTTAATGGAGATCCGGCCTCTGCATTGCTGGAAGTTCTTGATCCTGAGCAAAACAATGCTTTCCACGACAACTTCCTTGACATTGACTACGATCTGTCAAAGGTCATGTTCATTGCAACGGCCAACAACATCGGTACAATCCCAAGACCATTGCTCGACCGTATGGAGCTTATAGAAGTCAGCGGATACATTACCGAAGAAAAAATTGAAATAGCCAAACGTCACCTGATTCCTAAAGAAAAGGAAAATAACGGACTGGGCAACCATCCGGAAATCAAGATATCACGTCCGGCCATTGAATATATTATCGAGAACTACACCAGAGAATCCGGTGTACGTGGTCTGGAAAAGAAGATTAACAAAGTCTTCCGCAAGATGGCACTCGAATACGCCAAACACGGCAGTTTCCCGTGTCAGAATATCAAGATATCAGACATAGAGAACCTTCTCGGCAAACCGGAATTCAGCCGCGACAAGTATCAAGGCAACAACTATGCCGGCGTAGTCACAGGATTGGCCTGGACATCTGTAGGTGGTGAAATTCTCTTTATCGAAAGCAGTCTGAGCAAAGGCAAAGGAAGCAAGCTTACCCTGACTGGAAATCTGGGTGACGTCATGAAAGAATCAGCAGTACTTGCACTGGAATACATCAAGGCCCACGCAGACCGGTTGAATATCGACTCACGCATTTTCGACGAATGGAATATCCATTTGCACGTTCCGGAAGGTGCCGTACCTAAAGACGGCCCGTCAGCCGGTATTACCATGGCCACATCGCTTGCTTCAGCCCTTACACAGCGCAAAGTGCGTCCTAACCTGGCCATGACTGGCGAGATTACACTAAGAGGTAAGGTTTTGCCTGTAGGTGGCATCAAAGAGAAGATTCTGGCAGCCAAACGTGCGGGAATCAAAGATATCATCATGTGCAAGGAAAACAAAAAGAACATAGATGAAATCCCTTCTCTCTATCTGGAAGGACTGACATTCCATTACGTAGATGATGTTTCTGAAGTGTTGGATCTGGCTCTGCTTGATGAAAAAGTCAGCAATGCGATCACATTTAATTTTGAGGAAGAAAAGAAACAGGAAAAATGAAATTTGAACTGCAACACACCGATTCGCTGACCAATGCGAGAGCCGGTCTTATTACCACAGATCACGGCACAATAGAAACCCCCATTTTCATGCCTGTAGGCACACTGGGATCAGTGAAAGGGGTTCATCAGCGCGAATTGACTGAAGATATAGGTGCCCAGATTATTCTGGGCAATACCTATCATCTGTATTTGCGCCCCGGAGTGGATATACTTGAGAAAGCTGGCGGATTACATCGGTTCAACGGCTTCAACAAACCCATGCTGACAGATAGCGGCGGGTTTCAGGTCTTTTCGCTGACAGGTATCCGTAAACTTAAGGAAGAAGGCTGTGAATTCCGTTCGCATATTGACGGATCCAAGCATTTTTTCACACCCGAAAAAGTGATGGATATCGAAAGATCCATCGGTGCGGATATCATGATGGCTTTTGACGAATGTCCGCCGGGAACATCAGACTATGCCTATGCCAAGAAAAGCATGGAGCTGACCCACCGCTGGTTAGACCGTTGCTGCAAACGTTTTAATGAGACCGAGCCCAAGTACGGATATAACCAGTCTCTTTTCCCTATTGTACAAGGTTGTACGTATAAAGACCTGCGAACACAATCAGCAGAATACATTGCTTCCAAAGAGGCCGATGGTAATGCCATCGGAGGACTGGCTGTAGGCGAACCTGCTGAAGTAATGTATGAAATGATAGAGGTGGTCAACGGAATATTGCCTAAAGACAAACCGCGTTACCTCATGGGTGTCGGTACGCCGATCAATATACTCGAAGGTATCGAACGCGGAGTTGACATGTTTGATTGCGTCATGCCAACCAGAAACGGAAGAAATGCAATGCTGTTTACACAAAATGGCATCATGAACATGCGTAACAAGAAATGGGAAGACGACTTCTCGCCTGTGGATCCTGACGGAACAGCGTATGTGGACCGTGTATACAGTAAAGCCTACCTTCATCATCTTTTCAAGGCTCAGGAATTACTGGCCATGCAGATTGCCTCCATTCATAACCTGGCATTCTATCTGTGGCTCCTCAAGGAAGCCCGCCATATCTTTGCGGGTGATTTTGCAATATGGAAAAGCCAGATGGTCAACAAACTCGGAACCAGACTATAACCCCAAACAGACAAGGACATGAAGTGGAACAGATTATTTCTTAAGAGATTGGATATTTACCTGATAAAGAAATTTTTGGGTACCTATTTCTTCTCCATTATCCTGATTATTTCCATTGCCGTGGTTTTCGATTACAATGAGAATATCGATAAATTCACGACAAATCACGCACCGCTGATGGGTATCATTACCTATTATGCTAATTTCGTGCCCTATTTTTCCAACTTGTTCAGTCCTTTGTTTGTCTTTATCTCAGTTATTTTCTTTACCTCAAAACTGGCTGAAAATTCTGAGATCATCGCAATGATGTCTACGGGTATGAGTTTCAACCGCCTGATGCGACCATATATGATATCAGCTGCCATCATTGCCGTACTCAGTTTTTACCTCGGATCGTATGTCATTCCCAAGGGAAGTGCCAGCCGTCTGAATTTTGAAACTGTTTACAAGAAAAAGAAAAAAATAGAATTCGCCCAAAATGTACAGTTACAGGTCGATACAGGCGTTATTGCCTTTATAGAGCATTTTGACGGCCGTACCAAAACCGGATATCATTTTTCTTTAGACAAATTTGTAGACAAGAAACTGGTGTCGCATCTGACTGCAGCCAGCGTAAGCTATGACACGCTCTCAGACGTACGTTACCGCTGGAGAATCAAGAACTATACACTCCGCGAAATGAAAGGAATGCGTGAATTCATATCGCACGGTTCTGAAATGGATTCCATCATTGCCATGGAACCGTCGGACTTCCTGATGACACGTAACCAACAGGAAACACTGACCAATCCCGAACTGCGCGAATATGTCATCAAACAACGGGCAAGAGGATCCGGCAATGTGAAACCATTCGATGTGGAATATCATAAAAGATTTGCCACTCCCTTTGCATCATTCATCCTGACTGCAATAGGCCTGTCATTGTCGGCCAGAAAACGTAAGGGCGGAATGGGACTTTATCTGGGAATAGGTCTGGCGCTCAGTGCGTCCTACATCCTTCTGCAATCCATATCATCTACTTTTGCCATCAATGCAGACTGGCATCCGATGATAGCCGTATGGTTCCCCAATATTCTGTTTACGATCATTGCATTTATCCTTTACAAGAAGGCACCTCAGTAAATAATCAATTTAAGTTTAAGACTAAAAACAATATTGACACGTGGATTTTTATGATTTAGACCTCAATGACCAAGTGTTGGACGCTTTGGATGACATGAATTTTACCGAATGTACTCCCATTCAGGAACATGCCATACCAGTCATCCTTCAAGGTCGTGATCTTATAGGAGTGGCTCAGACCGGAACCGGCAAAACGGCGGCTTTCCTGCTCCCTATTTTGAGTAAGCTCAGTGACGGTGGCTATGATGAAAATGTGATCAATTGCGTCATCATGTCACCTACAAGAGAACTTGCCCAACAGATAGACCAGGCATTGGAAGGCTTTTCGTATTATATGAACATTTCGAATGTAGCCATCTATGGCGGAAATGACGGCATCCGTTACGAACAGGAGAAAAGAGGACTTACAATGGGGGCCGATATCATTATTGCAACCCCTGGGCGTCTGATCAGTCATTTAAGCTTGGGAAACGTTGATTTGTCGAAGGTATCTTTTTTTGTTCTGGACGAAGCGGACCGTATGCTGGATATGGGATTCAGCGACGATATCATGCAAATCGTCAAACACTTGCCTGAAAACCGTCAGACAATCATGTTTTCCGCTACTATGCCGCGAAAAATTCAGGATCTGGCCAAAACGATCCTGCATGATCCGGTAGAAGTCAAGCTGGCCGTATCCAAACCTGCAGAGAAAATCGTACAATCAGCCTATGTTTGTTATGAAGCGCAAAAAACTGCGCTCGTCAAGATGCTGTTTAAAGAGAATCCGCCCAAACGTGTAATTGTATTTGCTTCTTCCAAACAGAAAGTCAAAGATATGGCCATCATCTTGCGCAAGGCAGGTTTCAATGTCGGAGCCATGCATTCTGACCTGGATCAGGCTGAACGTGACGAAGTCATGTACAAATTCAAGGCTCAGCAGATTGATGTACTAGTAGCCACTGATATCGTTGCGAGAGGTATTGACATAGATGATATCCAACTGGTCATTAACTTTGATGTACCTCATGATGCAGAAGACTATGTACACCGTATCGGACGCACGGCACGTGCCAACAACGATGGTAAAGCAATCACACTGGTCAGTGAGAACGACCAGCGTAAATTTGCAGCAATCGAACGATTCCTGGACATCGAAATAGAGAAAAAGCCCATACCGGCAGAATTGGGCGAAGCACCGGAATATAAAGGAAAAGACAAAAAGAAATCCAATCCTGATCAGAAGAAAAAATCAACGAGAAGAAAAAACAAAAAAACTGCAGGGGCAAAGAAAGATAAAAAGCACGAAATACAGGAAACTGCTGCTGCATCTCCCGACAAACCTGCCAGTGAATCTGGCGCACCAAATGCGACAGAAACTTCAGGGCAAACTGAAAAAAAGAAGAAAAAGAAACGCAGACATAAGCCTCGGAATAAAAAAGAAGACAAGACACAGGAAACGAATAATAATAATACAGTCTCCAATTAAAAAGCAAGTCGGTCATTCTGACCGACTTGCTTTTTTTGATCATATTCAGACATTATATTTTACTTCCTCAAGCACTTATCATTCAGGATAAGCCCTGAGAAAGTAAATATAAAAATCACTTTACCTTACAAACTTAAGGGTTTTAATTTCATTTCCATTGGCCATTCTTATGATATAGATTCCTGTGCGTAGATAAGAAAGGTCAATCTTATGATCTCCAGCCTGATATTGCTGCATGTTAATCATTTTTCCGGACAGATCAAACAAACCCACTTGAACTTTGGATTCCGTTTCCAATTCAAGCATGTGGTCAGCCAGAGAATATCTGATAGCCTGTACGTCATTATCCGACTGGACATTCTTGATATCGGTTGCATTCTGATCTATTCTCTCTAGTATAAACGGGAAAGTGTAAGGACGCTCTGTGTAGCATCACAAACCAGGTTCTGATCGGCTATCGTCCAGAAATAACTGCCACCACGCTCTGAGTTACGGATATAACACAACGGCTCATCTTCACCTGTCAGAGCGTCAATATAGAAGCTCTGCAGAACATAACTGTAATAAGATGAATTAAATGTTCCGTTACGATCCAGAAAATGAGAATCGTCATGATTCTGAATCTTATATCTTCCGGCTTTTTCATCCCATGTGATATGCCATACATACTCCGTTGAGTCTGCAGTTTCATTATATTCTTCGAACACCAGATTCTTATTGCTGAAGTAGAGTCCGGACTCTGCATCTTTAATATGGTAATATCCGTCTTCTATGCTCCGGTTTTCCTTATATACCTGGATTCTGAAATCAAAATGAGCTTCACGTATATTCGTGGTTGATGAATCCGCCCAGTCAAGGTGAGGATAAACGGATTCCATCAGATTCTCAAAATACAGAGAATCTGTCGTTTCACCGGAACTCCACTTATACTTTCCATTTCTATAACGTGCAGAAGTCACTTCACCCTTTAGTGTCACATTCTTACCCTGTGGAATGATCACACTTGTACCTTCTGTCACTTCATCATCCACTTTGACAGAGGTTTCAACCAGTGAATTGATAACCTTGAATGTTTTCTTGATAGATACACCAGATTCGTTAATCACTTCAAATACAAACGTCTGATCTTTAGAAGCTTGTGTAAATGAATGGGTACCTTTTACAGAAATAATCTTGCCTGTGCTGTCATACCATCTGGTAGCCTTGATATAATTCCAGTTGGCGTAATCAGCTCCCAATGTTACATCATGTCCGGTTACTGCATAGATAACAGAGTCACCGTCAATCCGGGTCCGGTCATACTGTATCCAAGGTTTTAAGGTTGCCCTTATACCTTCTCCATAAACTGACAGACAGAACATCTGTGTACTTTCTATACCCTTGCTGTTTGTATAGGTCACACGGTAGATACCGGATTTATCTGCAATGACGGTTCTGCTTTGTCCCTCAACACCGTCTTCCCATTTCCATTTGCCTGTATTATCCTCTCCTTCGGGCAGATTAGCCTTAAGCGTAAGTTCCGTGCCCTTGGTAATGTTACGCAACTCTGCATAAGGATAAGTCTTGTCGGCATCTTGAATCTCAGGTGACAATACGGTAGGACGTGTCTCCTCCGTAACGGCCTTATCGTAATACATCAAGTCACCAAAACCAGTATGGTCGAATCCGCCACTGTTCGCACCATAAGAACCTCCTCCGGCTTCTATACCCATCTTATTTTTCATCTTCCTGCAATATTGCATGGGTATACCCATTTTATTCTGATAATGGTTAATGAAAAGTTGCCAGATAGGCCTGTACTGTCCTTGAGCCGTCCAGTTCAATCCTGCCATCCACCAGTTCTGCTTGTATGGAATTGACGCAATGATTTCCGCTTCTGCCGGGATATTGTTGTTCATGGAATTAAACATGGCCACATATTCGGCAGCACCTGCAACCATCATCTTGCCTGCATCACCCGGAATAAGAGGATTGTATAAATTACAGAAGGCATTATCACCCTGATTGAATGCTGTCTGCAAAGAATATGACAACAAGCCCAATGCTGCCATGGCATGTCCCTGGTCACGACCGCTTTCCTGCATCTGATTCAGATAACCCAACGGTCCGCGGTCATCCTGGTGAAACCATGGAATAAGTCCCCAGCCATATCCGCACATTCCCTGCGAAGGATCAGGATTCTCAGGATGAGTTGTTCCTACATAAAGAGACTCATTTCCTGGTCCCTGCTTAATCCAGTACATTCCATAATTGTAAATATCGGGAAGATCGCAGAACACACCCAGAGATACACAAAACAAAGCGTTGCCCAATCCCCAGTTACTATGATAGTGATACCAGTTTCCTTCACGCGTCACTGTATCATGACGTCTTTCAAGAAAATCCTGGGCTGATGTAAACCAGACATCGATCATCCACTGTTTGAATCGCTCAAAGTCTTCTTTAGCCCAGTACTCACAGTCTCTCATCAGCTCTGCTGCATTCAAGAACTGGTAACCGATAAAACCGGGAATAAGAGACTGGTTTGAATTTCCACCTATACTCTTGGTAATAAGTGAATACTGATTAAGCACATACAAAGCCTTGTTCGCCCATTCCCGCTCACCGGTGATTTTCCAAAGCAAGGCACACTGATAAGCTTTCGCCGCATTACGATAAGCGTTCATATAGTTCTCATCACCTGCTATTCCGCGTTTGATAATTTCTGTAACACCCCAGATATCATAAACGTTTTTATTGGCAATCCAGCTGTTTTTCAAAACATTAAAAGCTGATATAGCCTGAGCGTCATTATTAGCCAGAGCTTCTCTGATACGCTCAAAATCCTTTTCAGAGTGCATCAATCCGGGATGTGTGAATGTCCCTTGAGCCATACTGCCGTTACTACACATGCAAAATGCCACGGCCAATGTAAAAAGTGAAAATTTCCTCATTTAAAATAATACTTAAGGTTTAAAACAATATATTCCTCCGATAACATAATCTATCATTATGACGAACGACTTTCGCTTTTTACGCATCAATGAAACCTTTTTAACATTAATTTATATTCTGTTCGTCAAAAGGACCGAAAAAACAATTTAAACCTTATGTATTTAATCCATGTAACGAAAAACTTCTGTTTTTCTATAATTCTTTTTATGTATGCCTTTTTGTTCCTAAACATACGGCAAACGGATCATTTTCCGCGTTGTGAAAATGATCCGTTTGCTGATTAATTATTTCAGATATTCTTATTAGTATCTGATATCCAATTCTTTAAGGATAGAAGTGATTTTTTCCATCGTAGTAAGACGGGTCGGTACCAAAGGCAAACGCAACTGGTTCTCGATCATACCCATCGCATGAAGCATGGCCTTGACTCCCGCCGGATTGCCATCTACAAACAAAAGCTTGAAGAGTTCCGCAAATTTGTGATGAATAGCACGGGCTATTTCATATTCGCCGTTTAAGGCCAATCTCACCATTCTGCTGAATTCTGCCGGAAGAGCATTACCAATAACGGAAATCACACCCACAGCTCCCAGCGTAATCAGCGGGAATGTAATGCCGTCGTCACCGGAGATGACATCAAAGTGATCCGGTTTATTCTTGATAATGTCATCCATCTGAGTGATATTACCGCTAGCCTCCTTAATAGCCACGATATTCTCAAAATCATGAGCCAGTCTGAGCGTGGTCTCGGCAGTCATGTTCACTCCCGTACGACCCGGTACATTATATAAAACGATAGGCAGAGGCGAAGCCTTTGAAAGAGCCTTATAATGCTGGTACAAACCTTCCTGAGAGGGTTTATTGTAATATGGACAAACGGAAAGTACACCATCAATCCCTTTCCAATCGCCTTTTTCAAGATCTTCCACAACAGCTGCCGTATTGTTGCCGCCACATCCCATCAACAGGGGAACACGTCCTGCAACACGTTCAACCAACAAACTTTTAAGATTAGCTTTCTCTTCTTTAGTCAGGCAAGGTGTCTCTGCAGTCGTTCCCATAATACAAAGGAAATCGGCCCCGTTCTTGATCTGATATTCCACAAGACGGGTCAATGCTTCATAATCAACAGTCCCGTCTGATTTGAAAGGTGTAATCAAGGCAATTCCCAAGCCTTTAAACTTATTATGTATCATAAATATAGCGGTTTTTATACTTTTGCTGGACAAAAGTACGAATTTATTCCGATTTGACCAACATTTTTAATAATCTATTAGTGACAGAAATTCTTCCTCATTCATAATTTTAATGCCAAGCTTATTGGCTTTTTCCAATTTGGAAGGTCCCATATTCGACCCGGCCAGTATGAATGAGGTTTTCGAAGATATGCTTCCCACATTCTTACCGCCATTCTTCTCTATAAGGGCTTTATATTCGTCTCTGGAATGTTTCTCAAACACACCGCTGATCACAATGCTCTGACCAGCCAGTATATCGGAATGCGAAGACAATTCCTCTTCCGACAATGCCATCTGCACTCCCTTTGCCTTAAGTCGCGCAATCAGAGTCCGGTTTTCTTCCTGTGCAAAATAATGAATCACACTCTGGGCTATAACCTGTCCGATACCGTTGACTTTCAGCAAATCATCCAATGTGGCAGAAGCCAGGGCATCCATTGTTTTAAAATATCTGGCCAGGGACTTGGCGGCAATCTCACCTACGAATCTAATGCCTAATGCGAAGACCACCCGTTCAAAAGGAACCTGGGCTGATTCGGCTATCGAACGGACTATTTTACGGGCTGATTTTTCACGTCCGCCGTCTTCACCGTTGATTTGTCCAACTTCTATGTCATACAAATCGGCCACATTACGTATGAGTCCGCGCTGATAATATTCGTCTACGGTTTCCGGTCCGAGGCTGTCGATATTCATCGCCTTACGACTGATGAAATGCTCAATGCGCCCCTTGATTTGAGGCGGACAGTTTTCTTCATTGGGACAATACCAGGCGGCTTCTCCCTCGTAACGAACCAATGCAGCTCCGCATTCAGGACATTTTGTGATAAATTCCACTTTTTCTCCGGTATGCTCATCTCGCGCATCGATGTCCACACCGACTATTTTAGGAATAATTTCTCCACCTTTTTCCACATATACCATATCTCCGACATGCAGATCAAGCTGAGCCATCACATCGGCATTATGCAAAGTTGCCCGTTTGACCACCGTACCGGCCAGCAACACCGGATCCATATTGGCAACCGGCGTCACGGCTCCCGTACGTCCGACCTGAAAAGTCACTTCGTTCAGACGGGTACATGCTCTCTCGGCCTGAAACTTGTAAGCAATGGCCCACCGCGGGCTTTTGGCTGTAAATCCCAAGGCACGCTGTTGACTAAGGGAGTTGACCTTCAGTACAATACCATCCGTAGCCACCGGCAGTTTCTTTCGTTCCGTGTCCCAATAATCGATGTAATCATAAATATCCTGCAAGGAAGAGGCTTTTTTCATACCTTCGGAGATCTTGAATCCCCACTTGCGTGCTTCCTGCAGATTCTCGTAATGACCATCGGACGGAATTTGTTCACCAAGCAGATAATAGAGGAAAGCGTCGAGTTTTCTTTTGGCTACGACTGCAGAATTCTTGCTTTTCAAAGTACCAGAAGCTGCATTCCTCGGATTGGCGAACAAAGGCTCTTCCTTAAGTTCACGCTCACGATTCAATTCCTCAAAACTGGTCCATGGCATCAATATTTCACCTCTGATTTCAAAACTCTCGGGATAACCCTTTTCGGTCAGTTGCAGGGGTATGCAACGTATGGTTTTGACATTATTGGTCACATCATCTCCCTGAACGCCGTCCCCACGGGTTACTGCTCTCACCAGCTTGCCATGCTCATATACAAGGGAAATGGACAAACCGTCATATTTCAGCTCACAGCAGATTTCAAACGGCTCGCCATTCAGAGAAGTTTTCACTCTTTCATAGAATTCAGCTACTTCTTCTTTATTATAAGTATTGGAAAGTGAAAGCATCGGATATTTGTGCGGCACCTGCACAAATTCGTTATTGATGTCACTGCCAACCCTTTGGGTCGGAGAATTCGGGTCATCATATTCCGGATACTGTTTTTCAAGTTCCTGTAATTCACGAAGCAACCTGTCGAATTCCTGGTCGGAAATCTCAGGTGAATTTAAAACATAATAGTTATAATTGTGCTTGTGTAATATTTCACGGAGTTGTGTGATTCGTTCTAAAGGTTCCATCCGTCCTTTTTTAAATAATAAAAAGTCTAAGTTTATCGTCTTTTCCTGTTGCCCTTATTTCTGATAAAGAAATAATCTATGGCGTATTTCCCGGGGCCTGTCAAATACATCAGAATGAAAATGACAAAATAAATCAGTGCCAATTCACCGCCGTCCAGACGTCCAGCATGTATTTTGAAAAAAGCAACACCCATTGTCACAATCATCGGGATCATGGAAAGCCTGTACAAAAAACCAAATACAAAAAGTACAGAACAAAAAAGCTCTGCAAAAATAGCCAATAATACGGAATACTGACTTCCTATACCCAGCGGATCAGGAAAAGAAGCTGACAAGTCAGCCAGATTGGCCAGTTTCTGTAATCCATGCGTAAACAGCATTGCTCCCATAAATATCCTCAAACCCAGCAGAAACAAAGAGAACGCCGTCTCATTCGCTCTTTGGGGAAATAAAAATGATTTTTTCATCATGATCACATCGTGTTATCTATTTTGAAAGAACAATAATACATAAAAAAACGTATATGGACAAGTTTTTATTCAAAAAACAGGTGTTACATTCATTTTTATATGTAAGTTTGCACCAATATTAATTCAGCTAAAAAATCAAAATATGCAAATCGCAATTATAGGAGGTGGTGCCGCAGGATTCTTTATGGCCATTCATCTTAAAAAGGGACTTCCCGAATCCCAGGTAACCATTTATGAGAAACGGAACAAAGTATTATCCAAAGTTGCGGTTTCCGGTGGCGGAAGATGCAATCTGACCAATTCGTTTGAAAACGTCAAGGATCTTAAAACCGTCTATCCCCGTGGTCACAAATTGCTTAAAAGACTTTTTAACATATTCGACCATTGCGACGCTTATGCCTGGTTCGAGAATCATGGCGTCAGACTGACCACACAGGATGACCAATGTGTGTTTCCCCAGTCTCAAAACGCCATGTCTGTTGTCAATTGTCTGCAAAACGAAGCCGCTCTGCTTGGTGTCAGCGTCAGAACTTCGCATTCTGTCAGTTCCATCAGCAGATGCCACGAAAGCGGAAAATACATCATAAGCTTTGCCGAAGAACACCTTCACAATGCTGAAGCCGACATCATCGCTGTCACAACAGGCGGACATCCCAGAAAAGAAGACTTTATGGGTTTGAAAGCCTTGGGACACCAGATCGAAACACCCATACCTTCACTTTTTACTTTCAATATAAAAGACAGCCGGATAACACAACTCTCAGGATTGGTCATCGACCCGGCCTGCGTGATGATTCCCGGCACAAAGCACAAATCCGAAGGGGCTCTCCTGATTACCCACTGGGGAATGAGCGGACCGGCCATACTCAAACTGTCCTCTCATGCAGCACGTGACGTATACCAGAAAGAATACCGTTTCACCCTGTCTGTAAACTGGGCAGACGAGAGTCCGGACTCCGTTACCGATTCCCTGCAGGACATCATCCGGAAATACGGCAACAAGCAACTGAACAATATACGTCCCTACAATCTGCCGTCCAGATTATGGATCTTTCTTTTGGATAAATACGCCATACCGGAAGATAAAAAATGGAATCAACTGAGTAAAAAGGAATTCAACGTATTAGTCAATACATTAAGCAATGACCATTATCAGGTTGACGGCAAGGGGGCATTCAAAGAAGAATTTGTCACATGCGGCGGCATAAGCCTGTCAGCCGTCCATCCGCAGACCCTCGAAAGCAAGACTTCGGAAGGACTGTATTTTGCAGGTGAGGTATTGGATATTGACGCTGTCACGGGAGGCTTCAACTTTCAGGCCGCATGGACTACAGCCTTTACCGTATCCAAGGCTATTCTGGAAAAACAGCGCAATCAGAATCAGCTCCCGGCATAAAACAAACAGGGCTGAAGCCGTAAATTAAGGTTTCACAGCACACAGAAAACAATAAAAATAACTACCTTTGCATAAAAATATTGCACACAGAGTATGAGAATCGACATTATAACCGTTTTGCCCGAGTTGCTTGAAGGGTTTGTTAATGAGTCCATATTAGGCAGGGCTCAGAAAAAAGGTCTGGCTGAAATCCATCTGCATAACCTCCGTGATTATTCTACCAACAAATTCAGAAGAGTTGACGATTATCCGTACGGAGGATTTGCCGGAATGGTCATGCAATGCGAGCCGATTGACCGTTGTATTACCGCACTGAAGGCTGAACGGGACTATGATGAAGTGATCTTTACGACCCCTGACGGAGAACAATTCGATCAGCCCATGGCCAACACGCTGTCATTATGCCAGAATCTGATTATCCTTTGCGGACATTACAAGGGTATTGACTACCGTATCAGAGAGCATCTGATCACCAAGGAAGTCAGCATAGGTGATTTTGTTCTCACCGGCGGTGAACTGGCAGCAGCCGTCATGGCCGATGCCATCGTACGTGTTGTTCCGGGAGTATTGGGTGACGAACAAAGCGCTCTGTCGGACTCGTTCCAGGACAATCTGCTGGCCGCTCCTGTCTATACAAGACCAGCCGACTATAAAGGCTGGAAAGTACCCGATATCCTGCTGTCCGGCCATGAAGCCAAGATCAAGGAATGGGAGCTGCAACAGTCATTCGAACGTACAAAACGTCTGCGTCCCGACCTGCTCGAAAAATAAAGCATATTTTCGCTATTTCATTGATATGGAAACCAGTCTGACCATTAGCAGACTGGTTCTTTTTATTATAGGAGGAAGTCCTGATTATAATCCCATTCAAAAGACCCTTCAACTCCCTGAAAAGAAGATCGGGGAACAAATCATAAGAGACAAGCAATTGAATGACAATCAGAAACGGATTACGACATCATCGGAGTCAGAAGATGCCACACGGCCATGATATGGCAGATCGAACCGCCTAACACGAAAAAGTGAAAAACCGAATGCATGAATTTCCTCTGATGCCAGCTGTAAAACACCGCTCCGGTTATAAAACAGACTCCTTCTGCTATTATCCAAAGAATAGTCTCCATGCTGGTAGTCTTCAACAGCGGATCCAGGGCAACCAGTATGGTCAGTCCCATGGCAATAAAACAAACCGTTTCCAGATTACTGTGTTCCTTAAGCCTATTCAGACTCATGACCGTGCCAGCCACGGCACAAAGCCATACAAATCCGAAAAGGCCCCATCCCCAGAAATCCTGTTCACGCAGGGCTATAAGTGTAAACGGCGAATAGCTGCCTGCTATATGCCAATAAATGGCCGCATGATCTATTCTCCGGAGCTTTTCCTTCCACACTTTGCCTGCCGGCCACGCATGATAAAGGGTTGACGCGCAATAGGAGCTCAGCATACCCGAAAAATAAAGCATGATACCGCCTGCCACCCACACACTGCTGTATGCAGGAGAGACACTGCGCCACATGAAATATCCCGCCATCAGCCCCATGAGAATCCCCGTGGCATGCGACAGATAATTCAGCCTTTCTTCCGTTTTGGTATATACGATACTCATACACCGCAAAGTTAATCATATTTCCGGATATGAATGATTTTTAGCAATAAAAAGGCATTATGATATTGATAAATTGAAAAGCTTATTGTATATTTGCGTATATTAAATCAATCAAGAAACTGAAATATGCCTGAACAAAAACTCAATTTATACATAATCGCCGGATGTAACGGCGCAGGCAAAACAACCGCAAGTTTTACTGTATTGCCAGAAATGCTTGATTGTCGCGAATTCGTCAATGCAGATGAAATTGCGGCCGGCTTATCGCCATTCAATCCCGAAGGTGTTGCCATAGAAGCCGGGCGCCTGATGATAACCAGGATACTTCACCTTCTTAAAGAAGGTGAAACATTCGCTTTTGAAACAACTTTAGCTACCCGTTCATACGTCAAGCTCATCCAACAGGCCCAAAAGCGAGGCTATTTTGTCACGTTGCTCTTTTTCTCCCTTTCCAGCCCGGAACAGGCTTGCAAAAGAGTAGCCAAAAGAGTGAGCGAAGGAGGACACAACATTCCTACCGACGTCATCTACCGGAGGTACGAAAACGGCCTGAGCAATCTTTTCAATCTCTACATGCCGGTATGCGACTACTGGACACTGTACGACAACAGTACTTGTCCGGCAGAGAAAATAGCATTCGGCTGGAAAAATCAAAAAGTAACTATTTTGGAACCCGCTGTATATGAAAAATTCAAAAACCAGTTCAACAAGACAGATGATAATGAATGAGACTGAGGTAGCTGAAATGCAACGAAAAATTGATGAAGGCATACAGCTGGCCCAGGAACGTCTGATCGAAAAGGCGAAAAGGAATCATACTACATTAGTCATCGCGCGTAACAATGAAGTAGTAGAAGTCACTGCAGATGAGCTTTAAAGCTCATCTGCTTTTTATAATGACCAATAATTGCCAGCAATTCTACGCAACCGGCGGTAATTGGGAAGCGCGGTCATATCATCCGACAGCACACACAAATCAGAAAGCGCATAAATATCGGCTGATTCATCTGTAGCCGTATTTTCCAGTATTCTGAAAATATGATTGCGTGCATCCACAATCTGCACGGCATCCGTGTTATAAACCGCATCATTTCTCTGCAATTCCTTTTCTACCAGCCGCGATAGAGCTTCAATAAAATCATTGATTTCTTCAGTCATACGCAAGATTCTTATTTTTTACATAAAGATACGATTTATTTTTCAAACGAACACCAAATCACAAAAAAGATGAATACAGGATTATCTTACACCAGCACACTGCTTGTCTCTGAAACCCAGCTTGCCGCCCATGTAGGCAGCGGCGATCTTGAAGTATTTGCCACTCCCGCCATGGCCGCTCTCATGGAAAACGCAGCCATGATGGCTGTCAAAAACGAACTGGAAGAAGGGCAGACAACTGTAGGCGGACACCTTAATATCTCTCATGTCAAGCCGACTGCCGAAGGACAGACTGTGAAGGCCACAGCCACACTGACAGCCATTGAAGGACGAAAACTCACTTTCCGGGTTATTGCCAAAGATGAAAATGGCATCATAGGTGAAGGCGAACATTTACGATTTATAGTGGATAAGAACAAGTTTATGAGCAAATTAAAAAAATAAAAGTTTCCTTCACCTTGATGCCAGACAGAATAATCCCATTTTAACAGAAACCAGCAAAGAGACCTATTGAGAACAATAGGTCTCTTTCTGCACATTCAAGGAACAAACAGCATTATCATGCCTGATCTATTTTGTTCCTTCCCCCTTCTGAATGTTTTGTTTCCTGATACAAACCGGAACGGTACGTCCTTTCTCAACAGCACCTTCCTTGGTCAATCCTTTACTTCTATAATTCCAATACCCGTATTCATTCCAATAACGGTAATTCCTCAACGAGAAGTACGTAGAACTGTACACCCCGTCCATATAACCGGAAAAGAAATCATCCGACAACACATAGTCGCGAATATTACAATCCAGGTCCGGATCATCAAAACGAAGATAGATCACGCCGTCACGTATCATCCAGTCAAATTCATGATCTACGGTATACAGTCCGAACCGATCTTCAAAATAATCGGTTTCATATCCGTAACCTGCCGTATAATCATATCTGTCCGGAATAAATTCAATCACAGAACCTACGGCCGGCTTACCGTTAATCATCATCCCCAGATCACCGAACCACCTTCCCGATATGGCATATCCCCGGTCAATATCGTCATCACATCCGAAACATAACCCAATAAGACAAACAACGCTTATCAACCGCCAATAATATAAGATTTTCATAATTCTCACTTTATCTGGTACAAAAATACATATAACAAAATTCACAATGTAAGGAAAAAACCTAATCATCATAGGGAAAGCCCTATGGCTGAACACCATTTTCCATACATTGTGAATATTCAGGCCCCAACGGCAGCTATTGCCGGATCAGGGTTTATACCTCCAGGGCACCGATAATCTCACTGACACTGCTGTAGCCGTGAGAATCCAGATAATCATTGATTCCCTTGGCCACCTTGACCGTCACAGCCGGATCGATAAAATTGGCCGTACCGATCTGTATGGCGCTGGCACCGGCCAGAAGGAATTCAATCGCATCACGGGCATTCATGATACCACCAAGACCGATGACCGGCACGTTCACGGCCTGAGCCACCTGCCATACCATTCTCAAGGCAACGGGCTTCACAGCCGGACCACTCAGTCCTCCGGTGTTGATGGAGAGCACAGGCCGCTTTTTCTCTATGTCAATTGCCATACCCATCAGGGTATTGATCAGGCTCAGTGCATCCGCGCCGGCATCAACCACGCTGCGTGCAATATCCGCCACACTGGTTACATTGGGGGACAGCTTGACGATAAGTGTCTTGTGATAAGCTTCACGTACAGCCTTCACCACACTGGCAGCTCCTTCCGGTGTCACCCCGAAGGCCATTCCGCCCTGCTTGACATTAGGGCAGGATATATTCAGCTCAATAGCCGGAATATGTTCGAGTTCATCAATACGTGCAGCACATTCAGCATAATCCTCAGGGCAGGATCCTGACACGTTGACGATCATATTGGTCCGGATATCCTTTATCTGCGGATAAATATGTGAACAGAAATAATCCACACCCTTGTTCTGAAGTCCGACACAGTTCAACATACCCGATGCCGTCTCATACATTCTGGGATAGGGATTACCTTCACGCGGATGCAGGGTCGTTCCTTTGACAATTATACCGCCGATTTCTTCCAGATTCACAAAATCTGCAAATTCCAGACCATATCCGAAAGTGCCGGATGCTGTCATTACCGGATTCTTCAAATTCAATCCGCCTATCTTCACACTTAAATCTGCCATAACAATCTATTAATATTAAACACCGGACCTTCCTTACATACACAGAGATGACCTTCTGTCGTATTTTCCACACAACACAAGCAGGCTCCTACGCCACACGCCATCATATTCTCAAGAGAAACTTCGCACTCCGCATTGACAGATCTGGCATACCGCGCTACAGCCTGCATCATGGGTTTGGGACCACATGTGGCAATACGGTTGAACGTCATCTGCGAAAGAATGGAATGCTGGGTTACAAAACCTTTTTCACCCATCGAACCGTCCTCTGTCGTCACATGGACATCGCCATACGCCCGGAACAGATCCAGCTGCATCAGATCACCGGCCGTACGTCCGCCCAACAGAAACACCGGTCGCATACCGGCCTCACACATTTTCTTTCCCATATACAGCAAAGGGGCAGTACCTACGCCTCCGCCCACGAGCAGCATGTTTTCACCTTTCTCGGGAAACGTAAAGCCACGGCCCAAAGGCATGACCACATTCAGAGTGTCACCGGCACCCAGCTCGGCCAACCGGCGTGTACCGTCACCAACCGCATGAATCAGAAACCAGACTTCATTTTTTTCCTCAACCACATTGTTGATTGAAATCGGACGTCTGAGGAATGTCGTTTCCGAACCGCTTACCTTCAGCTCGGCAAACTGTCCGGGACACATAAGCGGCAGCGGCTTGCTGTCTGTCAACTTTAAAAGCACGTAACCCGGACGCGGTGTCTCGGAAGAAACGACTTTTAAATCTAGAATATATTTTTTCATATTTCAAAACAATAAATTTCAGTATACAAATATACGGGATAATTTTCACTTCACATATATAAATAAGGTACATTCTTTATTTTCATCATATACCGGCCAAAGTATCCTTGAATTATTACAGCCGACCAGCCAGTACCCGTACCACCCTGCGGAGAATCATGACTGGCGATATGCCTGTCAAATATTAATCAACTTTCCCCTTAAAGGTTTCGTATGTCCCGTCATCGAAGAAGATCCTTATTTCCGTTATTTTTCTTTGCGGTTTATCGATATATTTCACGGTTTCACGAATTACGGGAATCTGCGCCATACCAATATTGGAAGAAAATTCCGGACACTCATCTGTCGACCCATTATCCGCACCGCCACCTTGCAAAGCAGTATGATCCTTCCTGCCGGAATCACCTGAGGCATTCCGGGCACCGCCATTCTCTGCATCCTGTTCAGGCAAATCCTTTTCCGGATCTTCCGAAGCGGCAGCATCATCACACATGTTACCTTCACCAAACATCAGCCAGTTGATGTTGATCTTGGGAAAACGGCGGTGTATGGCACTTACATGCTTACTGGTAGGATTTGTTCTGCCATTAAAAATACTTGACAGCGACGATGGCGATACTTCAAGCGCGGCAGCAAAATCCTGCTGACTCATATCTGCATTCTTCATGATCTGCATTATCCGATCTTTCATCATATCCAGCTTCTTTTAAAGATAAAATAGAAAATTCCGGCCGATTTGCCGGTTTACAAAGATAAACATTAATTTGATAAAATCAAAATTTCAGAGATTCGAATTTTAAAATCAAAATTCATAAATCCAAAGAATTTAAATTTATAAATCAAAATTACAATAAAAGACATGATTCAGGTTTGTATTTTCAGACATCCAAAAGCTAACTTTCAGATTTATAGTACATATCAAATAAATTATGCCAAAAAACTGGTTTTAAGAAGGGAAAATATCAAAAACATGTCGTTTTCATGATTTTTCCTTGAATATTTTTAGTTTCCATACATAATTTATATTGATAAATTAAATATATATGTATTATATGTATGATTTTTAGCATTTTAATTAAACTGTATATAACCGTATTTTTATACAGTCTTTACAGATATGCAGTTTAGGTATGTAAATACATAAAAAGTGAATTCAAGAAGGTAATCCGCCCTAAATTTCTATATGTAAACCGTAAAGTTAGCCAAGCTAAATATTGATTCGGATTTTAAAACCAGAATTACATACACGTAAATGCTAATAAAACATAATGTAAAGACGCCCGTTTCCGCTTTATTCCAAATCCGCGAGAATCAAAAAAATCCGATCAGCCGATCGGATGCACAAAAAAATCGAAATCTCAGCGAACAAAAACCTGTATAATCACCTTTAAGCTAGCAAAATAAGTGATAAATTAACAATTCGCCAAGATCTCGAAATAAATCAGAAATGCGTATTTAATGCAAAATAAAGTATACCAAATCCTTCAATAAGTCACCATTTGAAGCCAAAGTTTCCCCTACTCCCTTTGATTTGGCGTCCGTTTGACCCAGTTTTTCCAATATCTGCATCACCTTTATTCCAGAATACTTTTTCATGGCCGGAAGCACGTTTTTAGCCACCTGCCATTTCGGAAGCTCCAGCCATGCAGCTATCCCCTCTTCTGTCCTTTGGGGAGCATAATAAGCCGTCATGATATTGCTGAAAAAATTGAACAATATGGATAGAGTCAGCTGCAGGGAATAAGACTTCGGATTATCATTGAAATATTTCACGATCTGATTGCACTTATAGACATCCTTCTCAACCAAAGCTGAGACCAGTTCGTAGTTGTTAAAACTTTTACTCACCCCCACATGTTCTTCCACAAACGCCGTATCGATCCGTTGCCTCCCTTCAGGAAGGGCCAGCATCAATTTGTCAAGCTCGCTCGACAGCAGCAGAAGATCACTGCCGGTAAAGCTGCAAAGCATCATTACCGCATCCTGTTCCATCGCCAATCCCTTCCGGCGAAGATACGATACCACAAAAGCCGGAAGCTGGTTTTCATACAATTTTTTGGATTCGAACAACACGCCGACCCGCTGGATCTCGGCCGCGACTTTCTTTCTTTTATCCAAGGAGCCGTGCTTGTGACAAAACACCAGCACCGTAGTAGACTGGGGACGCTCCAGGTATAATATCAACCTTGCCTGGTTTTCCTCGTTAAAATCCAGACGCTGCGCTTCGCGCACGACAACGACCTGCCTGGCCGCCCCCATCGGATACTGCCTGGCAGCCGTAATAATCTCGCTGACATTCGTATCCGGACCATAAAGCACGGTCAGATTAAAGTCCCTCTCCTGCTCCGTCAAGGCCGTATCGACGATATAATCGCTGATCTTGTCTATATAATAAGACTCTTCGCCCATCAGATAATACACAGGGCTATATTGTCCGGCCCGTATGGCACGGACTATTTCTTCATAAGTTACCGATTCCTTCTTTGCCACAATCTCTGAATGATTAAATACATGTTACCAGTCAAACTTAAGATGCTTCACCGTCTGGCGACCACCAATGATGAGCCGCAACGCCGACAACCCGATCTCCACATGCTCATGCACAAAATTACGGGTGACCATCTTGTCGCTCTCACTTGTCTTCACGCCGTCCGGAGTCATCGGATTGTCCGACACGAGCAACAAGGCTCCCGTAGGTATATGGTTGGCAAAGCCGCATGTAAACAAAGTAGCCGTCTCCATATCTACAGCCATCGCGCGGGTCACCTTGAGATACTTCTTGAACCGCTCGTCATGCTCCCAAATCCTCCGGTTGGTTATATACACCGTACCCGTCCAGTAATCACGACCGGCATTACGCACGGCCGTAGACACGGCACGCTGAAGCATAAAAGCCGGAAGAGCCGGAACCTCAGGCGGATAATAATCATTGGACGTACCTTCACCACGTATACCGGCCAACGGCAGAATAAGATCCCCCAACTGGGTTTTGGACGAAATCCCGCCGCACTTGCCCAGAAAAAGACAAGCCTTCGGAGCAACCGCACTGAGCAGATCCATCACGATAGCCGCATTGGGACTTCCCATTCCGAAATTGATAATGGTGATATCTCCAGCCGTAGCCGTACGCATGTTGGCATCATATCCGGGAGTTTCTATGCCCATCTGCTCACAGAATATATCTACATAATTATTGAAGTTGGTCAAAAGGATATACTTACCCATATCATCCAATTCGTGCTGGGTATAACGCGGCAGCCAATTAGAAACGATCTCTTGTTTGGTCTTCATTTTTTTTCTATTTTTGTCGTTCTGTTCAATCAACTGTTTTTGCAAAGTTAGTAAATGTTCGCATTAAATCTCCCCTTATATCCTATAAAAGTCATTAACCGAACCGGACGAAAAGCCGTGTTTGATGTCCTGCGCAAGAAGTACGTCGCACTGACACCCGAAGAATGGGTACGCCAACAGTTCGTGCACTTCCTGCTCAATGAAAAGCACTACCCGGCCGGACTGGTCGCCAACGAAGTTTCACTTCAGATCAACGGTACCAGCAAACGCTGCGACACCGTAGTCTACAACCGCCAGGCTCAACCGTGCGTCATTGTAGAATACAAGGCCCCACACATTGAAATCACACAAAAAGTCTTTTCCCAAATCTGCCGGTACAATCTGGCACTGAAGGTTGACTACCTCATCGTTTCCAACGGACTGCAACATTACTGCTGCAAAATGGAATATGCCACCCAATCCTACTCTTTCCTCAGAAACATCCCCTGTTACGAAGAAATCGTACCGCCGACCCTTTAAATCAGGAAAAATTTACGGGGAAGGATTAATGCAAACTAAAAAAACGGATTCTGGAGGAACGTAAAACAAACAAAAAGACAGAAAAACAAATAGAATAAGACCAAAATAATACTTATCAAACCAAAAACAAAACCAAAAGCACAGTATTTCACTAAATATAATATCATAATAATATTCATTTTCTGTTCACGTCATCACATTATCCAGCTCAAACACACTTTCTGACCTCCTTCAGCGCAAACGTCATCCCATTTTTTATCCATCTGCATGTTTTATTTCTGCCATCGGAAAAATCACATTGACAAACAACTATCCAAACATCTGCCTTCCCAACACAGACACTTTCACCTCTTGATGTTCAACCCACCCTCCACCAGCACACTTCTGATATCATTGATATCTTGAACTTATAAAGCCCCAAACCATCACAAAGATCCAGCATATTTAAAATGTAAATAAATCAGAATTTTGCCCAGGAATTACCCTAACAGAGGTTTTTTCCTGCTTTTCTTTCACTCCTTCACAGCCGGTATTAACAGACTGAAAAACAGTAAAATAGACAATGAATAACACCCTTTCACATGCTTCACACGCTCCCTCACTTCCATACAGGGCGCCTGAGGCGCCTTCTGATGGTCTTCCGACAAAAAAGTCCCCCGACATCAATATCCTTGCTTAGACGGCATTTTTATACCCCTTTTCAGACAGTTGCCCCCAAACACCCCTTCAGTCACACTTTATCATCCCATAAAGACGGTTTACTTTGGAAAAAACTCGGCTTACTTTAAAAAAAGTAAACCTTACTTTTTAAAAAGTAAAGCTTACTTTTTTGAAAATGTAAATAATTATCAATTCTGCAATTTATCCTGAATTTTAAAAATAATGTTCTCATTTACCACGTGAAGGATCTGGTGAAGAGGTTGTGAAGGAGAGCATTCACCTCAAAAGGCCCGTCGCCAAAGGGATGTGAAGGGGTGAAGGGGTTTTTGAGAGAAAAAGCCATGTAAAGGAATCCATGCGACAAACCGGCATGCGGCATAAAATCAGTTGTCAATAAAAATAATTTTTATCCACAAAAAAAATGCAATGTCACAGAAAAAAAGGAAGCAGCAAAACCCATTCACCTGAATGGCTTTTGCTGCTTCCTGTCATATCAGAGTCCCTTGTTGCAGGGTCTGGAAACTTAATCTTCTGAAGACAAAGAACGACGACGGCGCTTCGGTTTTTCCTCTACAACTTTCTGCTCTACCTGAACACCGGCCAGTTCCGGGTCGATCATGATACGTCCGCAATACTCGCAAACGATAATTTTCTTACGCATGCGGATATCCAACTGACGCTGGGGCGGGATCTTGTTGAAGCAACCTCCACAGGCATCACGCTGTACATAAACAATACCCAATCCGTTACGGCTGTTCTTGCGGATGCGCTTGAATGCAGTCAGCAGACGAGGCTCGATAGTGAGTTCCAGGTTTTTCACCTTCTCTCTCAACTTTTCCTCTTCAGCCTTGGTTTCAGAAATAATCTCATCCAATTCTGATTTTTTCAGATTGAGATCCTCACGGCGCTCATTGGCCAGATTGGTATAGCGCTCTATCTCCTGATTCTTGTGCTCGATAGCTTCCTTGGCTTCACGGATACGCTTTTCATTAAGCTGGATATCCAGATTCTGGAATTCAATCTCCTTGCTCAGTGATTCATACTCGCGGTTGTTGCGCACATTGTCCAGCTGCTGGCTGTACTTCTCCACATTGGCCTTGCTGGTTTCAATGGTTGAACGGCGGTTGGCTATGTCAGCATTCAGCTTGTCTATCTCTGTGTGGATATTGTCCACACGGGTAGTCAGTCCTGCAATCTCATCTTCCAGATCTTGCACCTCGAGCGGCAATTCACCACGCAAAGTCTTGATCTTATCGATTTCTGAAAGCAACATTTGCAACTGATACAAATTCTTCAGTTTTTCCTCAATAGACAATTCTGTAGGATCTTTTTTTGTTTCTTTAGCCATAGTTTGTTTATAGATATTTGATGGGATTCGTATCTATCGCCGTCATAAACAGCGGCAGCTCCGGAAACGTCTCCCCTATGATTGAATAAAATATTTCTTTCGTATACTGTTCGCTCTGATAATGTCCCATCACGCCGATCTGTATTTCCTGTTCATGACCGAAATACTGGTGATAGTGCATCTCGCCGGTCAGGAACGCATCGGCTCCAGCTGCGATGGCATCATCGAGCAGGAAGTCGCCCGCCCCACCGCATATCACGATCTTCTGTACCGGACGCTGCAACAGTTCGTTGTGCATCAGGCAGTCTATGCGGAACACGGATTTCACACGCTGCAGAAAGGTCAGTGCATCTTCCGGCAAAGCCAGTTCGCCGATCACTCCGCTGCCCGCCATTACCGAATAATCATGGCGTCCGTCGTTGATCTTGACATGATGAGGCTGAAAGAGCTCTACCTTTTCCAGCTCCATTTTTTCGGCTATCTTGTAGTTCACGCCGTCTTCGGCATTATCCAGATTGGTATGGGCCGCATAAATGGCAATATCGTGAACGATGGCCTTTCGTACGCAACGTTCCACCATATTCCGGTCAGCCACAGTTTTAAGACCGCGGAACAACAGTGGATGATGAGCGATCACCAGATTGCAACCCAGCGAAATAGCCTCATCGAGCACTTCTTCAGTCACGTCCAGACACAACAATGCCCCTGATGCTTCCGCCTCCGTCAATCCAACCTGCAAGCCGGCATTATCATAGCTCTCCTGCAAGGGCAAAGGCGCGAACCGTTCAAGGGCAAAAATAATTTCCTTTATTTTCACGCGAATAGAATATTTTTGCAAAAATAAGTCTTATATCTTGATTTAACGACCTGTCAGAGTTGTTTTTAGTATTTTTTAAGACTTCGATGGTTTAAAGATTGGTTTCAGACAATCATACTGGTCAAAAGACCGGCGTATGGACAGCGAGATGGTAATCACCAGCGACATCATGGAAGCAACGACCGTGATCACACTGATCATCAACTGGTACTTGATAGCCACGTCCGGCAACGAACCGCCCAGGATCTGACCGATCATCGTGCCGGGAAAAGACACCAGGCCCAGCACCGACATATTCGCTATACAGGGCGCAAACGAACGGATGACGGCTGAACGAAGAAAAGGCACCGTAGCTTCAAACCGCGTAGCCCCGTTGCCCAACAGATAGTAATACATCTGCTGTTCACGACGCAACTCACTGTAATACACGTTTAAAGCCAGGATGTCGACAGTCAGCATATTACCCAGCAGAACGCCCACGACCGGAATAAAATAACGGGCGGAAAACACATTGTCCACCTGCATGACCAGTCCCAGAAAATAAGCCGACACCACCAATACCGTCACCAAAAGACCGACGAAAACGGGCATTAACAGCACGCTAGTCTTCAACGAGGTACGTTTTACAGCCGTATAGGAAGCCACAATGGCCATCACTACCGTCCACAACAGATTGACGAAAATATTGTCCAGCTGGAAAAGGAACCGCAGGTAAACGCCGATCAGAAGCAACTGCACCGTCATCCTGACCGTACTGATGACCGCCGACTTCAGCAAACCGGTTTTCAGACGCCAGAAATAATACAACGGGAAGAGCATCAGCAACATGCCTATCCCCAAATGCCAATAACTTATGTCAATCACTTCCTCCATTATCAGTTTCTTCCTTCTCCTTTTTTTATAAACGAACCACCCTGTCACAGCCTGCCATGAAACCGCGGTCATGCGACACGGCCAGGACAGCAGCCCCTTCAGCAACCAGCTCCCTGAAAAAGGCTATTACCCGTTTCATGCTGTCAGTGTCAAGGGCAGAAGTCGGCTCGTCAGCCATAATGAGTTTCCGCCCCAGCAAGGCTCCCACCGACAACAGGATGCGCTGTCGCTGACCGCCTGACAGATAAGAGGTCTTGCTTTCATACAGATCGTGCGACAGTCCCAGCATATCCCAGTAGTGCCACAACCGTTTCTTTGAAAATGCGATATGCTTGTTGGCTTTCAGGTCAAAAGGCATTCTGACCATTTCCTTCACCGTTTCATGCGGCAAGGAAAGCTCCTGCGGAACATAAGCCGTAAACTGCCGGATCTGAGCCACTGTTTTCAACCCCATACGCCAGCCATTGACCGTCACACTCCCCTCGTCCAGGGCGACAAATCCCAGCACCGCCTTGAGCAACGATGTTTTGCCGCAGCCGGATTCTCCTGTCAGACAGACCAGTTCACCGGCATCTACATGCAGGTCAAAATCCCTGAAAAGTGTTTTCCCGCCCAAGTTCAATGTGGCATGTTCTATTCTAAGCATTCCTCTCTTTTTAAAGACAAAGGTACTAATAAAATGTGATAAACAGAAAAATGAGGGGAAAGTTATTGGGAAGACAGAGAGCGCGATGAACCAGAACCGATTATTCCAACGCTCAAAAATTATCCGCACCTCATCTTTCTGGCCATGCAGATAATTCCATACCTTCTTATAAGATCCCGCAATTCAGGAACATTTTTTGTGAAGAGTTGCTTTTAAATTCATATACCAGTATGTTCTTTCGAATAAAAACATTACTTTTGTTAAATCATGTAATTGGGATATAGAGCAATGTAAAGACTTACGCTAATATATAGCATTATGGAGAACATATTATCATGAACAAAAATAACAGTCCATATACAGCATCCATAACATGAAAAAAGATTCCGTCAGGCTGCACTTGCAGACTAAAACCAAACTTCCTATTACGAATGCGGAGGATATCGAACGCTATGTGGACGGACTGCGTCAACAGTTGGAACGCTTGACTTGAAAGCCATTTTGGATAATTAACTCAAGAAAACAACAAAAAGTATATGGACACCAACAGGATAAAACGCTTCGCCACCGAACTCGCAATATATTAAAAGTAAGTATTGCAGCCAAGGTTATGATACTTGGTTCCGATAAAAAAGGACGTGTAGTCGAAAAACACAGGACACAACTGATGCTGGGCGGCATTTTTTGGAACTGGAAACTATTTACTGAGGGATTCTGCCAACAGTGAAACCCCTTCTTCAATCGTATACAGCCGAAAGGCAACCAAACCAAAGAAAAAACTGATTTTTCAGATGCCTTTTGTTGTTTTTTTCAAAAAATTGAACTACCTTTGTTACATTTACTGTTAGACTCTGCCAATGCAGATAGAAATTTGTCAAACAACCCAATCAGGAAAAAGAAAAGCGAATATGAAAAAAGCCATACTACTTTTATTATTATTTTCTTTGTGCTTCACAACTAGTGCTCAAACGGTAGATGAATGCGTGGAATATATCCAAAAACAGGGAAAGGACCCAAAAGAATATGTCTTTGAAAAATTCAAGGAGGTTGATGTCATCATTTTAGGAGAGAGGGATCATAGAGACACGACCCAATACGACCTTATTATGGATATTCTCAAAGATCCCCGATTTGCAGAAAATATCGGTTATGTCTATACAGAGGTGGGGGTAACCAATATGACAGAAGCGGCTAATAAACTAATCAAAGGAGAATATGCCGACGATGAAGCATTCTATTCCTCCTTCATAAAATTTTATCGTGATTTTGATTATGAGCCATTATGGGAAAAATATAACGCCTACAAATTCATCAAAGGACTATACACGATTAACCGTACATTGCCAAGTGATAAAAAAATCACGTGGGGACTGACAGACCGTCCTTGGAATTGGGCAGAAGCTACTTATGAAAGCGGCGAATATAACTATTATCGCGTATATCAGCATAGGGATAAGTATTTGGCTGATAATTTCCTGAGATTATACCGTCAGCAACCATTAAAAAATGGTCGTCGCAAAGCATTGATTATAACGAGTACCCTCCACGCCGTAAAAATCAAAATGGGAAGAAGGACCTCGGACGTGTTCGTTGAAACGACACAAGGTTATCATATTGCAAACAAGTTAGGGGAAAAGAATGTGGAGATTATATTATTCAATTTTTTCTACCCTAATTATTTCAACGTAAACCGTCAACTGTTTGCTAACTGCACGTGGGATGCAGCATTTGAGTTAACGGACTGCCAACCTGTCGCGATTAGCTTTCACCACTCTCCATTTGGAAAATTCAAAGAAAAAAATACTTGGAAAACGTTGGGATAAAATGGCAGACGGTATTATCTACTACGTGCCTTTTTACAAGCATAAACATGTGATTGGAATTCCCGGACTGATCGATGACGATTTTTTCAAAGAATACCAAAGGAGAGATAGCATCACACAGAACCAGTTGAGACCTCTTGAGAGGAATAATATTAAAAATTGGTTCAATACGACGCGAGAAATACCTCACGGCAAATTTGAAGAAATCCAAAAACAACAAATGAACGAAGTTATCAAATCATCAAAGAGAGTTCGGTGAAATCACATCGTAATGACCAATCATGACGTTACAGATAACACATTGTCCACCTGCATGACCAGTCCCAGGAAATAAGCGGACACCACCAGAACCGTCACCAAAAGGCCGACAAAAACGGGCATTAACAGCACGCTAGTCTTCAACGAGGTACGTTTTACAGCCGTATAGGAAGCCACAATGGCCATCACTACCGTCCACAACAGATTGACGAAAATATTGTCCAGCTGGAAAAGGAACCGCAGGTAAACGCCGATCAGAAGCAACTGCACCGTCATCCTGACCGTACTGATGACCGCCGACTTCAGCAAACCGGTTTTCAGACGCCAGAAATAATACAACGGGAAGAGCATCAGCAACATGCCTATCCCCAAATGCCAATAACTTATGTCAATCACTTCCTCCATTATCAGTTTCTTCCTTCTCCTTTTTTTATAAACGAACCACCCTGTCACAGCCTGCCATGAAACCGCGGTCATGCGACACGGCCAGGACAGCAGCCCCTTCAGCAACCAGCTCCCTGAAAAAGGCTATTACCCGTTTCATGCTGTCAGTGTCAAGGGCAGAAGTCGGCTCGTCAGCCATAATGAGTTTCCGCCCCAGCAAGGCTCCCACCGACAACAGGATGCGCTGTCGCTGACCGCCTGACAGATAAGAGGTCTTGCTTTCATACAGATCGTGCGACAGTCCCAGCATATCCCAGTAGTGCCACAACCGTTTCTTTGAAAATGCGATATGCTTGTTGGCTTTCAGGTCAAAAGGCATTCTGACCATTTCCTTCACCGTTTCATGCGGCAAGGAAAGCTCCTGCGGAACATAAGCCGTAAACTGCCGGATCTGAGCCACTGTTTTCAACCCCATACGCCAGCCATTGACCGTCACACTCCCCTCGTCCAGGGCGACAAATCCCAGCACCGCCTTGAGCAACGATGTTTTGCCGCAGCCGGATTCTCCTGTCAGACAGACCAGTTCACCGGCATCTACATGCAGGTCAAAATCCCTGAAAAGTGTTTTCCCGCCCAAGTTCAATGTGGCATGTTCTATTCTAAGCATTCCTCTCTTTTTAAAGACAAAGGTACTAATAAAATGTGATAAACAGAAAAATGAGGGGAAAGTTATTGGGAGGAAGAAGTTGCTATAAAATTACAAATATTGGTTTTACAGATCCAGATAATCAGGTCCTACATCATTTGTGTATACGTTACTGTCTTCGTAATATGCCTCATTAGATTCAGTTGTTCGGAAAATCCGAACAACTGAATCTTTTAAATGATTATCTCAGACGAGAACGCTTCTTATTGTAATACTTCAGGTTATCCCGCGTTTTTGTCGTTATGCAGACAACATAGAATTGCGGAAGCGCTTCGAATCCTTCAATATCCGTTGATATCAGGAGCTCAACATCAAGAATAAAATTCTTGTCAATTTTATATGAAGAGAGATCATTCATCAGGAGAAATTTATTGACCATATATATACAGGGCGCATCCCCGATCTGAGGAAAATAGGCTTTGCGTATGTCATCCAAGGACAGGAATTCCACAGGTTTGCCAAATGATACGCAAACAAAACGCGTATAATCTACACCGTTAATATTCACCAGACTACTCTTGGTTCCTTTCTGACCCACCATAATTGAATCATTCTCGCCTTTTACGCCCTTAATCACCAAAGGACCATCTGTTACTATACGACATGAAGTAAGAGAGTCCAGATTAAGACCTATAAGGCTTTTGATAAAGTAACCATCCACCAACACTCCGGTAGTACTCTTGTTGAATTCTTCAATAGACAATTCATACTGGAACGCATTCTGATCTACACTGACTGCGGCTGCCTTTTTCCGGGGTGTCTGTGCCTTGACAACGCCATTAAACGGAAGCCAACAAAACAACACACCTGCAATGGCTCCGCCAATCCATTTTCTGTTTTTCATAATCATTTATAACTTTATTTATCTATGCCGGTTCTGCCCTTCGCAATGAGCCGCCGACATATTTAAGATTATCTACTATATGTTTTTCCTTATCAAACATTATCAAGGCCTTATGCCTTATCCGGAAACACGATCTGTTATATTTTCTGTAATGTTTACCTTCAAGGAAAATAATGTTCGTTTTTAAGGTTATTGCCTTTCAACCACTTCAGAAACATCAATTTACTGCAAATGAAACAAATTTATCTGACAATATAAACCAAAATACAGATATTTTTATCATATTTAACTATTCAGTCATTTTCACAATGCGGTCTGCCCATTTACCCCAACTGATCTGGCCCTAACTTAAACGAGCACGGACCGTTACAAAACCTGTGGTTGCATGAATTATTCTCCAAGTTTATTCGGCCAACAGACAATCATTATAAACGAAAATTTGTATCTTTGCTCAAATTGTTTTTGACTGATCATGATAAACGAAAGAGAAATACGCCACAAAAACATCATGGACGTGGCACGGCAGATGATGACGGCTGCACGCACTGCCCCCAAAAGCAAAGGAATGGACCTGATTGAGATTGGTCTGATCGAAGGAGACGAAATCAAGCAGTTAAGTATGGAAATCAAAGCCCTTTACGAGATTAACGGCATGCACTTTTTCCAACGTGATGCCGAAAATATCCTTCAGGCCGACGCTATTGTACTAATCGGCACACGGGAAGAAGCCCTCGGACTGAACTGCGGACACTGCGGTTATCCGACCTGCGGGCTTAGAGCTGACGGTGTGCCCTGCGCATTGAACACGATTGATGTCGGCATAGCCGTAGGATCGGCCTGCGCGACAGCAGCCGATCACCGCGTGGATACCAGAGTCATGTTTTCCGCCGGACTGGCTGCACAGAAGCTGGGCTGGCCCAAAGCGGGATGCCGGCACGTCATTGCCATTCCGGTGAGCGCATCTTCCAAAAATCCATTTTTCGACCGTAAACCACAAAATTAACTGAACATCATTAACTGAACATCACATGGGATTACAATATAAAGTCAGAACTTCAAGCATAGAAGAACGCACACTAGAATTGCGCTTCGACAGTCCGAAAGCCCCTGAACAGACAGAAATCAGAGGTACATTTTTCCCCGCCGAATGGTTTCCGCAAAGCGGAGTACAACTGACATGGCCTCACGCCGGTACGGACTGGAGCCATATCCTGCCTGAAGTAACGGCATGCTATCTGAGAATGGCTTACGAAATAGCTTCACACGAACCGTTGCTTATTGTCACTCCCGAACGGGAAAGAGTGGAAGAATTGCTTAAGGAACAGCTTCCATCCAAACTGCTCGAACAGATCCGGTGGGGTGACTGTCCGACGAACGACACCTGGGCGCGCGACCATGGCTTCATTACACTGCTAAGCGAAAACGGCCCGCAACTGCTGGACTTCAGTTTCAACGGCTGGGGTATGAAATTTGCAGCCAACGAGGATAACCAGATCAACCGTCGCCTCATGACTCAGGGGCTGTTCAACGGTGAATATCATAACCTTCTGAATTTCGTATTCGAAGGCGGTTCTATCGAAAGCGACGGCTGCGGTACGCTGCTGACCACGGCAGAATGCCTGCTCTCCCCCAACCGTAATGATCATCTGACCCGGACAGACATTGAGCAGAAGCTCAAAGAACTGTTGCATGCCGAACGTGTATTGTGGCTTGATCACGGCTATCTTGCCGGTGACGATACCGACAGCCATATCGATACGCTGGCCCGCTTCTGTCCGGACAACACCATCGTCTACGTAAAATGTGAAGACCAAGAAGACGAACACTATAACGAACTCCGGTTGATGGAAGAACAATTGAAGACATTCCGTACCCTGAAGGACGAGCCTTACAGGCTTCTTCCTCTTCCATTCCCTGAAGCCATCTATGATGAGGACGGCCTCCGTCTGCCGGCCACTTATGCCAATTTCCTTGTCATCAACGATGCCGTACTGGTACCGACCTATAACCAGCCCATCAACGACAATTCCGCCATCAAGGTGCTCCAGGAAGCTTTCCCCAAATACACCGTTACCGGCATTGACTGTAGGGTACTGATCCGGCAACATGGGTCACTTCATTGCTGCACCATGCAATTCCCGGTTTCCGTATTGAAATAATCCCGATTCAATCAATCATCAGACATATTTTTATAATCAGATCAATGAAGACATTAAAAGTAGGCTTGATCCAACAGGCCAATACAGCCGACGTGAAAGCAAATCTTCTCACACTGGCACAAAATATAGAAGACGTAGTAAAAAAAGGAGCAGAGCTGGTTGTCCTTCAGGAACTTCATAATTCACTGTACTTCTGCCAGACGGAAGATACCAGCCAGTTCGACCTGGCTGAGCCTATACCCGGACCGTCTACCGGATTTTTTGGCGAACTGGCCCGGCAATATCATATCGTACTGGTTACATCCTTATTCGAAAAACGGGCTGCCGGCCTCTATCACAACACGGCAGTGGTATTCGAAAAAGACGGTTCAATAGCCGGCAAATACCGTAAGATGCATATTCCTGACGATCCGGCCTATTACGAAAAATTTTATTTCACTCCGGGCGATCTGGGTTTCCATCCTATCCAGACATCAGTAGGCAAACTCGGTGTACAGGTTTGCTGGGACCAGTGGTATCCCGAAGGAGCCCGCCTGATGGCACTTCAAGGTGCAGAGTTGCTGATCTACCCTACCGCCATCGGTTATGAAAGCAGTGACACGCCGGAAGAACAGGAACGTCAGCGCGAAGCATGGACTACGGTACAGCGCGGACACGCCGTAGCCAACGGCATCCCCGTGATAGCCGTCAACCGCGTCGGACTGGAAAAAGATCCGTCCGGACAGACCAACGGCATCCAGTTCTGGGGAAGCAGCTTTGTAGCCGGTCCTCAAGGCGAGATGCTGGCACGTGCCTCACGCGAGAAAGCTGAAAACCTGGTAGTAGAAATCGATATGGCCCGCTCGGAAAATGTCCGCCGCTGGTGGCCCTTCCTGAGAGATCGCCGGATAGAAGAATTCGGACCGCTGACCAGACGTTTTATTGATTAAGTTGCGGTTCACGGACACCACGTTCCCCGCCAATCGGAATAAAATGGCTTTTTCAACGCAATAAAATAAGCCGGAATGTCCGTACTAAAAACAAAAACACTTAACTTTGCAGAAAAATAATACCAGTTCCCCTGTACCGACAAAATGAGGAGCCGGAATGTAACAACATAGAAAGTCAGAAACCATATGTCAAAATTAAGATTCAGAGTCGTAGAAAAGGCGTTTCACAAAAAACCGGTGGAAGTGGCAGTCCCGACAGAACGTCCGAGTGAATATTTTGCCAAATACGTCTTCAACCGTGAGAAAATGTTCAAGTATCTGCCCAGTAAAGTCTATGCCAAGCTGGTAGATGTGATAGACAATGACGCCCCGCTCGACCGCAGCATAGCTGACGAAGTAGCAGCAGGAATGAAAAAATGGGCGACAGAATTGGGTGTCACACATTACACTCACTGGTTTCAGCCTCTGACAGAAGGCACTGCAGAAAAACATGATGCCTTCGTAGAACACGACGGTAAAGGCGGAATGCTGGAAGAGTTTTCCGGAAGATTGCTCGTACAGCAGGAATCAGACGGTTCTTCATTCCCCAACGGTGGTATCCGCAACACTTTCGAAGCACGCGGTTACAGTGCATGGGATCCTTCATCACCGGTATTCGTAGTTGATGACACGCTGTGCATACCAACCGTATTCATTGCCTACACCGGCGAATCACTTGATTACAAGGCTCCGCTTCTCAAATCCATTCAGGCTGTCAACAAATCGGCACTGGAAGTGGTACATTATTTCGACCCGTCCGTCAAGAAGGTTCTCACCTACCTCGGCTGGGAACAGGAATACTTCCTGGTAGACGAAGGCCTTTATGCCGCACGCCCAGACCTGTTACTGACAGGACGTACCCTGATGGGACATGAAGCTTCAAAGAACCAGCAGTTGGAAGACCACTATTTCGGTGCTATTCCTTCACGTGTAGCCGCTTTTATGAAGGATCTTGAGATTCAAGCCCTTGAACTTGGTGTACCTGTAAAGACACGTCATAATGAAGTAGCACCGAACCAGTTTGAGCTGGCTCCTATCTTCGAGGAATGCAATCTGGCCGTTGACCACAATATGTTGCTGATGTCATTAATGCGTAAAATCGCACGCAACCATGGTTTCCGCGTACTGCTGCACGAAAAACCATTCAAGGGCGTCAACGGATCCGGCAAACACAATAACTGGTCATTGGGAACCGACAACGGTACACTTTTGATGGCTCCCGGAAAGACTTCCGAAGAGAACCTGAGGTTCATCACCTTCGTAGTCAATACCCTGATGGCCGTTTATCACCACAACGGTCTGCTCAAGGCTTCCATCATGAGTGCGACCAATGCTCACCGCCTGGGTGCACACGAAGCTCCTCCAGCCATTATCTCTTCATTCCTGGGTACACAGCTCAGCAAGGTTCTGGACCATCTGGAAGAGAGCACCAACGACGATCTGCTTTCACTTGGTGGCAAGCAGGGTATGAAACTGGATATTCCTCAGATTCCGGAACTGCTTATCGACAACACGGACCGTAACCGTACTTCACCATTTGCATTCACCGGTAACCGTTTCGAGTTCCGTGCACCAGGATCAGAAGCTAACTGTGCCAGCGCCATGATCGCCCTCAACTCTGCAGTTGCAGAACAGCTTACAATATTCAAAAAAGACGTTGACGAACTGATCGGCAAAGGTGAATCCCATTATTCTGCCATCCTTCAGGTGATACGCCGCTACATCAAGGAATGCAAACCTATCCGTTTCGACGGCAATGGCTACAGCGACGAATGGAAGGAAGAAGCAGCACGCCGCGGACTGGATTGCGAAACCAGCTGCCCGCTGATTTTCGACAACTATCTCAAACCTGAAAGCATACGCATGTTCGAATCAACAGGTGTCATGACCCGTAAGGAACTGGAAGCGCGTAATGAGGTGAAATGGGAGATGTATGTCAAGAAGATACAGATCGAGGCCCGTGTTCTCGGTGACCTGGTAATGAACCACGTCGTACCGGTCGCAATAGAATACCAGACCAAACTGATTGATAATGCCTATAAAATGAAATCGCTGTTCAATGACAAGGAAGCTTCTGAGCTTTCTGCAGGTAATCTGGCCATTATCAAAGAAATCGCCGAACATACAGCCATCATCAAGAAGCAGGTAGACGAAATGGTTGAAACCAGAAAGGTAGTCAATCGGATTGAAAACATCAGAGAAAAGGCTATCGCTTATCATGACCGCATTGCTCCGATGCTGGAAGAAATACGTTATCACATTGACAAGCTGGAACTGATAGTAGACGACCAGATGTGGACTCTGCCTAAATATCGCGAACTGTTGTTTATCAGATAACAGCCTCTAAGCGCTGAGTCATATTCATAATAATCATGATAAGGGGCTGCTTTGTTATCGGAGCAGCCCTCTTTCATGCCGATAAATACGGATAGTGATTATTCACTGTCCCTATTCGCAAAACCGGATCATAAATAAGGTTTTTCGATAGATTTTCATTAACTTTGTTTCTATTATACACAACATAATATCAAATAGAAAATGATGAACGAATGGTTTGAATGTAAAGTTCGCTACGAAAAAACACTGGAAAACGGACTGGTCAAGAAAGTAACTGAACCTTATCTCGTTGATGCACTCAGTTTTACAGAAGCTGAAAGACGGTTCATTGAAGAAATTGAACCTTTCATGTCAGGTGAATTCCAGGTAACAGATATCAAACGTGCCAAATATGCCGAGCTGTTCGAAACAGACGATGACGAAGCTGACAGATGGTTCAAGGCCAAGGTCAACTTCATTACCTTGGACGAGAAAAACGGTGTGGAGAAGAAAACCGCACAAAACATGCTGGTTCAGGCATCAGACCTCAGAGATGCAGTCAAGAGACTGGATAAAGGTATGGAAGGCACGATGGCTGATTATGAAATCGCCTCAATGGCTGAAACACCGATTATGGACATCTTCCACTACAAGGCCGAGCCTGACGAAAAGCCGGAATTTCCCGACGCTTAAAACATATTAAATCAAATTTCATTGCCATGCCTGATATCAAAAAAGAAATAGAGGCTATCACAGCCGAATTACCTGAAGGTACAAGACTGGTAGCCGTATCCAAATTCCATCCGGAAAGTTGCATTGAAGAAGCCTATGCGGCCGGACAACGTATTTTTGGTGAAAGTCACGTACAGGAACTTGAGCAAAAACACGAACATCTCCCGAAGGACATAGAATGGCATTTTATAGGTCATCTGCAGACCAATAAAGTTAAATACATTGCAAAATATGTTGCACTGATTCATGCCGTAGATACGTTGAAACTGCTAAAGGAGATCAACAAGCAGGCCGAAAAGGCCGACAGGACCATTTCATGCCTGCTACAACTGCATGTGGCTTGTGAGGAAACCAAATTCGGCTTTACGCCAAAAGAATGCCTGGCCATGTTGAACGAAGGCGAATGGCGCACTCTTAACCATGTCAGGATATGCGGCATCATGTGTATGGCATCCAATACAGATGATCAGGCACAGATACAAAAGGAATTCCACACGGCATACGAATTCTTCAAAATGGCCAAACAGACTTTTTTCAAGAATATGCCCTATTTCAAGGAGTGCTCATGGGGTATGAGTCATGATTATGAACTTGCTTTGAAAGAAGGCAGCACCCTTATACGTGTTGGCAGCAAAATTTTCGGCGAAAGAATTTATTAATGTAATAAAATCTTGGTTAAATAAATTATTTCAGTTAGTTTTGCACATAGATTAAAAATTTGTGCAATGAATAATCCAAGCTTTAACCAATACATCGAACAAAGCATCAAGGATCATTGGGACCTTGATGCTTTAAGCGATTATAAAGGGGAAACCTTTCAATATAAAGATATTGCCAGAATAATTGAAAAGCTTCATATCATATTTGAATACAGCAATGTCAAACACGGTGACAAAATAGCCATCTGTGGAAGGAACTGTGCACACTGGGGGGCTGTCTTTTTCGCCACACTGACCTACGGAGCCGTAGCCGTACCCATACTTCACGAATTCACCCCGGAACAGATACACCATATCGTTAACCACAGCGAAGCCAAACTGCTGTTTGTAGGAGATCAGGTGTGGAAAGAACTGGAAGCTGAAAAAATGCCTGATCTTGAAGGTATCATCTGCATAGCAGACTATTCTCTGCTGGTAGGCCGTACTGACAAGGTGGTTTATGCACGCGAGCATCTCAACCAGCTTTTCGGCGAACGTTACCCGATGAATTTCAGAAAACACCATATCGACTATTATAAGGGAGAAGATGACGAACTGGCAGTCATCAATTATACGTCCGGCACAACCAGCCATTCCAAAGGCGTAATGATCCCCTACCGCGCTCTGTGGTCAAACCTGGAATTCGCCAAAGCCGCACTGGGGGTACACATGAAAGCAGGAGACCACGTAATCTCCATGCTGCCCATGGCCCACATGTATGGTATGGCCTTTGAATTTATCTACGAATTTTGTACCGGATGTAAAGTCTATTTCCTGACCAAGGTTCCTTCTCCGCAAATCTTGTTTGCAGCATTTGCAGAAATCAAACCATCCATCATTATTGCGGTACCTCTGGTTATCGAGAAAATCATCAAAAAGGCTGTTTTACCGAAAATACAGGGTACTACGGTAAAAATGCTGCTCAAGATACCGGTTATCAGACAAAAAATAAAGGATAAAATCTGCGAACAGCTGAAAACAGCCTTTGGCGGCAATTTTTATGAAGTCATCATTGGCGGAGCAGCATTCAACAGAGAAATAGAAACCCTTCTGAATGACATAGGCTTTAATTACACTGTCGGGTATGGCGCCACTGAATGTGCGCCCATCATTACTTACGCCGACTGGAAAGAATTCAAATTGGGCTCTTGCGGAAAAGCTGCACCACGCATGGAAATCAAAATAGCCAGCGATGATCCTCAAAACACAGTAGGAGAAATCCTTGTAAGAGGCACTAACGTCATGCTAGGCTATTACAAGAACGAACAGGCTACAGCAGAAACGCTCGTCGACGGATGGTATCATACCGGTGACTTGGGAGTGATGGACGAAGAAGGTAACGTTTACATCAAGGGCAGAAGTAAAAATATGCTGCTCGGAGCCAATGGCCAGAATATTTATCCGGAAGAAATAGAGGATCTACTGAACAATATGACACTGGTCAACGAGAGTATCGTGATCCAGAAAGGTGACAAGCTTTACGGACTGGTTTACCCGGATTTTGATGAAGCACACAATCTGGGACTACAAGACTCGGATCTTGAAGGGGTCATGGAACAGAACCGGATAGAACTGAATGCAGCTTTGCCCAGTTATTCCAAACTTTCCGGTATAAAAATCCATCCGGAAGAATTTAAGAAAACGCCTAAAAAAAGCATAAAACGCTTTTTATATACAGATGTAGAGATTTAAAAGAAATCTACAGAAAAAATAATCGGGTAGAAAACAACCGCTCTTGATCAAGCGCTTCCCTCTACCCGATTATTTTTTTATTTCTGTCAGATTAAAATATCTATTCTGCTGATTTCTTATTCTTTACGCCGGCATCCTCACCTTCATCCTTCTCATTTTCCCGTGTTCTGTTTCTGCCCTCGGATTTGGCAGTCTCCGATTTTAAGGAGGAATCAGTCTTTACTGATTTATGATCAGATTTCAATGTATCAGCCTTTAAATATTCAGCTTTCTGCGCTTCAATCTGTTCCTTTTTAGAACGTTCTTTCTCGATCTCTTCGGTGAGATGAGCTGCACGGACTCTACTGAGGGTCTCAGGCGACATTTGAAGATAAGAAGCAATATGCAACATAGGAGCTCTCAAAAGGATCTCCGGTTTGGTATTAAGCAAACGCAAATACCGCTCTGTCGCATTCTCAAACCGCTGACTGTCTGCATAAATCTGAGAACTGATCAAGGCATGCTCCATAATTTTACGGAACAGCAGTTCTATTTCCTTGTTCTGATCAGCCAGTTCATGAAGTTCATCGTATGGGATACCGAAAAGATGGCTGTTCTCAAGCGCCTCGACAATCAGACGGGACGGTTCCTGCTTAAGAAAACTTTCAATACAAACTACGATACGGCCTTCATAAGAAAAATGTTCTGTCACGTCACGACCATTCTTATAATAATATTGCCGAACCATACCTCGTTCCACAAAATACATGTGCTTGCAAATATCACCTTCAGGCAACACAACGTCGCCTTTGGCATATTTGAAAGGTACCAGAATCTCCGACAGTGCTTCTATACCTGATGGAGACAAACGGCAATAAATACGGGCTATTTCCCGCGCAACATCTCTCCTCTTATCCATAGTTAATATTGTAGTTTATAAGCAGCTTTTTGTATTAATCCAATTTCAATACCGCCAGGAATGCCTTCTGCGGCACTTCCACATTGCCGATCTGCTTCATTCGTTTCTTACCTTTTTTCTGTTTTTCAAGCAATTTACGTTTACGGCTCACATCACCTCCATAACATTTGGCCGTCACATCCTTACGCAACTGCTTAACCGTTTCACGGGCTATGATTTTGGCTCCGATAGCCGCCTGGATGGCAATGTCAAACTGTTGTCTTGGCAACAATTCCTTCAGTTTTTCGCACATACGCCGACCAAATGTGACTGCATTGTCTACGTGTGTAAGGGTTGATAACGCGTCAACCGGTTCGCCATTCAACAAAATGTCTAATTTCACAAGTTTTGACGGGCGGAAACCATCCTGATGATAATCAAAAGAAGCATATCCCTTGGAAATACTCTTCAACTTATCATAAAAATCAATGACTATTTCTCCCAACGGCAAGGAATAATGGAGTTCCACACGATTTCCCGTAATATATTCCTGCTTGATCAATTCACCACGCTTACCCAGACAAAGCGTCATTATCGGACCGATAAAGTTGGTTGTCGTAATAATTGAAGCTTTAATATAGGGTTCTTCTATATGGTCAATCAATGTCACATCAGGCATGCCGGCCGGATTGTGAACTTCCTTTACGCCTCCCTGTTTGTCATAAACCATATAAGATACGTTGGGCACTGTGGTAATGACATCCATATTAAACTCACGGTCCAGACGTTCCTGAACTATTTCCATGTGAAGAAGTCCAAGAAAACCGCATCTGAAACCAAATCCCAGAGCTACGGAAGATTCGGGCTGGAATGTCAGAGAGGCATCATTCAACTGAAGTTTTTCCAATGAAGCTCTCAGGTTCTCAAAATCTTCGGTTTCTATCGGATAGACTCCGGCAAAGACCATTGGCTTGACTTCCTCAAAACCTGCTATGGCAGAGTCGCATGGGCGGTCTACGTGCGTAATCGTATCACCCACTTTCACCTCCGTAGCAGTCTTTATACCTGAAACTATATATCCGACATCGCCACAATGAAGCTCTTTACGCGGACAGAGATCCATTTTCAACACACCGATTTCATCGGCTGTATACTCTTTCTCTGTATTGATAAACACAACATTGTCTCCCGTCTTGATACTGCCGTTCACAATCTTGAAATAGGCGATGATACCACGGAAAGAATTAAATACGGAGTCAAAAATCAATGCCTGAAGCGGAGCATTTTCATCTCCTTCCGGAGCTGGTATACGCTCTATAACAGCCTTGAGAATATCCTCAACACCTTCACCCGTCTTACCGGAAGCTCTGATAATTTCCTCGCGTTTACAACCCAACAGGTCAATAATCTCATCTTCCACTTCCTCCGGCATGGCATTCACCATATCACATTTGTTGATAACCGGAATAATTTCCAGATTATGGTCTATAGCCATGTAAAGATTGGATATGGTCTGCGCCTGTACCCCCTGGGTAGCATCCACCACCAGCAAAGCGCCTTCACAGGCAGCAATCGAACGGGACACCTCATAAGAAAAGTCCACATGTCCCGGAGTATCAATCAAATTAAGAGTATATGGTTCTCCTTCATAGGTATATTCCATCTGAATGGCATGACTTTTGATTGTAATGCCACGTTCACGTTCCAGATCCATATTATCCAACATCTGCCCTTCAGTCACCTTTATTGTTTTGGTAAATTCAAGCAAACGGTCGGCTAACGTAGACTTTCCGTGATCAATATGCGCTATGATACAGAAATTTCTGATATGCTTCATGTGTAAAAAAACTAGTTATTGCTTATGCAAAGTTACAAAAAAAAATAATATTTTGCGAAATATGATGCCTAAACAATTAAGAATAATTGCGTTGAAAACGGACAGGCCGCAAACAGGTATCAATCTGAATCCGGCTGAAAAAACATAAATGCGTAGAAACAAATCTGTTTGACATCGCATTAGCCTGTCGTTCAGCAATATCATCGGAGAATGCATTAATTCATACAATCAGGAAGTTCTCTTTCATAAAAAACAAAAGCGTCCGCAAATCCCCATTTACGAACGCTATCATTTAATCTGTGTTTCTTTACTTCAATGAGAAAACTGGCTCTTTATCCGTTCCGGATACTTCCAGCTTCTCTTCACGCAACAGCCAACCTAAAGCCAGATAAAGTTCCTTATCCGTTTTAATTTTAGCTGCTTTCTTCAGATCCTTGGCATTAAGCTGGCCTTTCTCATTAAGGGCTGTCCAAACAAGTCCTGCAAATTCACCTGATTTTTCAAACATCATACTCAAATTGTTTTAGTTAATAATCTCCACCTTAATTTTAAGGTATTTTTTCATAAATACACACAAAGATACAACTTTTCAATCACTTATCCCAATATAAGACATTAAAAATAGGCTTTTTATCCCTATTTTTAACTATAAGACCTTCTTTTGCCTCGTAAAATATATCAAAAACGTTTATCTGCCTGTGGATTCTATATATTCTGCAAAAATTCTTGCAGCAGATTCCACCATCCTGGCACACGGACGCTTTGCATAATACTCTGCTGTACGCTGTTCTGCCTGGGATGAAACCGGAGTACCGGCCCGCAATTTCAGAAGCTCGCTACAAGTAATGGAACCATGAAGAGACCTGAACTTTTCCGCCAAAGACTGTACCACGGCATAATTTCTTGATTTTCCGATTCTGTCACTGCCTTCAACGGCGCAGTCATCCAATCCGGCCAGCATAAACATGCCACATACAGCTCCACAGGTCAGCCGCATGCGACCTATTCCACCACCGAATGAAGCCGCCATGTGAAATGCCTGTTCCTCCGTAAATCCATATAAATCGGCAAAAGCCGCCACTACAGACTGAGAACAATTGTAACCTTGCATAAAATATGCTACAGCACGTGATATTCTTTCTTCTTTATCCTTCATCTTTTTTATTTTATAAGTTTTGCAAAATTACAAAGAATAAACTAAATTCGCACATAAAATATAAATTTATGAAAATACTGCATTTAATCTCAATAGCGTCTGTTTCCATATTGTTATTTGCTTCATGCAATTTCGAAAGTTTTGAAAAAAGATGTGCAAGAGAGGCTGAAGAATACACAACCAGACATTGCCCGAGAAGAATGAACAAATATACTGTAATGGATAGTCTTACATTTAATCCTGAAACCAAGACGTTCGGATACTACTATACGCTGGAAGGCGATTTGGACAATGATTCAATCATTACCAATGAAATAGCAGATTCTTTCCGTGAACAGCTTAAAAAGGAGTTGATAAATTCTGTCGAATTAAAGGCTTATAAAGAAAAAGAACTTAACTTTGCCTACATTTATCTGTCACAATCAACAGGAAAAGTCAGATTTAAGACTGTATTTACGCCACAAGATTACAATACGGGAAAATAAACAAAACGGGATGGAGCTTAGCTCCATCCCGTTTTGTTTTGTGAATGTTTTTTCAAAACAGCAACCAACCGGCTACACCACATACACAAATGAGAAAAATAGGATTCATCTTATAAACATGACTGCCAATAAATGTAAAGATGAATAAGAATATGCTGATATAGAATTGCCAGCTCTGATCGGGCGTACCGAAGTTTTCTTCCGTCAACAGCAAAAGCGCTGCAGCCGCCAATAATCCTACAACCGCAGGACGTAATCCCATAAATACACTTTCCACAATAGGATGATTCTTGTATTTCATCAGAAACTTACTGATAATCAGCATCAATATAAACGAAGGTAAAACTACGGCAAAAGTAGCCGTTACACTTCCCAATACTCCCCATCCATGCCCATAACCTGCATTAACCAGACTGGTATATCCCACATAAGTGGCCGAATTGATACCTATAGGACCCGGAGTCATCTGACTGATTGCCACTATATCCGTAAACTGACCGCTGGTCAGCCAATGATGCCTGTTGACAACCTCTCCCTGAATAAGGGAAATCATGGCATATCCGCCACCGAATCCAAACAGCCCGATTTTAAAGAAACTATAAAAAAGATTTAAAAACAACAGCCACATAACTAACTTACTTCTCAGTTGGTTTGATATAACGGCCGTACAGGAAACCTCCTACTCCAGCCATAATAATGATATAAATCGGAGACACTCCAAGCATCCAAATAAGAAAAGCACTGACTACAGGAATCCAGATATTGGTCAGACTGATCTTGGCGCTTTTTCCCATCTTGAATGTCGGCGCAGCAATAAGTGCGACTACCGCCGGACGAACTCCCTTAAATATGCTTTGTACGGTTTCATTTTCACGGAATTGCTGAAAGAACAAAGCCACCGCCAATATAATAAGAAAAGAAGGCAATATGGTCCCCAAGGCACAAGTCACACTCCCTTTCACACCCTTAAGCTTGTATCCGATAAAAATACTCATATTGACTGCAAAAATTCCGGGACAACTCTGCGCAATAGCCATCAGATCCAGAAATTCCTCACGGTTAACCCATTTGAACTTTTCTACCACATCTGCCTCAATTATCGGAATCATGGCATACCCGCCGCCAATCGTAAACAGTCCTATTCTAAAAAAGGTTTTAAAACTTTCCCAATAGATATTCATAGGTGCAGTCCGCATTTTATAAAACAATGCCCCGGATTCGCTCCGGGACATTGCTTATCATTTATAAATTCTTACTTTTGATTTTCAATCCATTGACGGGCATTTACAAATGCCTCAATCCAAGGTGTCACTTCATCCTGACGGCGATCTTGCGGATACCAGGCATTCTGCCACGGGAAGAATGCACGTTCCAAATGTGGCATAATTGCAATATGACGGCCATCCGCACTGCAAATACCGGCCACACTGTAATCCGAACCATTCGGATTGCCAGGATACTCATCGTAGCTGTACTTGGCTACTATATGATACTTATCCTCTGCATAAGGCAATGAGAATTTACCTTCACCGTGAGCAACCCAAATTCCCAGTTTGTTTCCACTCAACGAACCAAACATGACACTGCGGTTCATCGGTATGGTCAGGCCGACAAATTCAGATTCGAATTTATGAGAATCATTGTGCAGCATGCGAGCCTTATCCTTGAATTCCGGATTGATCAGATTCAGTTCCACCATCAACTGGCAACCGTTACATACACCCAAAGAAAGTGTATCCTTACGGGCATAGAACTTATCCAAAGCCTCCTTTGCCTTAGGATTATACAGGAATGCTCCGGCCCAACCCTTGGCAGATCCCAATACGTCTGAATTAGAGAAACCTCCGCAGAACACAATCATATTGATGTCCTCCAAAGTCTCACGTCCGGTTACAAGATCTGTCATCATGACGTCCTTCACATCAAAGCCTGCAAGATAAAGCACATAGGCCATTTCACGCTCTCCATTGGTACCCTTCTCACGGATAATGGCTGCCTTGATACCTGACGGCGTACGACGATCAGGATTCAAGCCGTACTGTGACAGTTTACCTGTAAAGTCTTTATTGAAGACCATCTCCAACGGCTGCATCTTATAATTTTCGAAACGAGCCTTGGCACAACCATTCATACTTTGTTTGCGATCCAGCAAATAAGAAGTACTGAACCAAACATCACGCAAATAATCAATACCAAACTGATATTCTGCATCATCCTTACTTACGAGAATATGACGTTCATCGGTAGGATGACCTAATTTAACGTAACCTACACCTGCATCTTCCATGATTTTCTTGAATTCAGACTTGTCCTTGTCTGCAATCTGAACCACAACACCCGGATTTTCAGCCAACAGAACCTTAACAATATCGGCATGTTTGAACTTGTCTATACAGATTTCCATACCGCCTTCTGTATTCGCAAAGCACATTTCAAGCAAAGTGGTAATCAAACCACCGGCAGAAATATCGTGACCGGCCAGAACAAGACCCTTATTGACCAATGTCTGAACTGCATTGAATGCATCTCTGAAATATTCCGGATTCTTACATGTAGGTACATCTGAACCCACTTTATTCAAAGACTGTGCAAAAGCTGAACCGCCCAAGCGTAATTCATCAAAACTGAAATCTATATGATAGAAAGTACTCTTGGACTTGTTAACCATGACAGGAGAAACGACTTTCTTGATATCACTGACTTCACCTCCAGCACTCACGATCACGGTTCCCGGAGATATGATCTTCTTACCATCAGGATACTGCTGACTCATTGACAATGAATCCTTACCTGTCGGCACATTGATCTCCAAAGCACAGCAGAAGTCAGACAAAGCTTTGACTCCCTGATATAATCTCGCATCTTCTCCCTTCTGTGAACGACATGGCCACATCCAGTTTGCAGAAAGAGATACGCTGTCCAGACCTTCAGAAAGAGGAGCCCATACGATATTGGTAAGCGATTCAGCTACTGAAAGAACAGAACCTGCAGCCGGATCTGCCAAACCAGCCTGCGGAGCATGTCCGATAGCAGTTGCAATACCTGCTTTTCCACGATAATCCAAAGCTACGACTCCACAGTCACTCAATGGCAACTGAATCTCTCCCTGACACTGCTGACGGGCTACCTTACCAGTCACGGAACGATCGACCTTATTGGTCAACCAATCCTTACATGCTACAGCCTCAAGGCGCAGAACCTTTGCCACATACTCATTCAATTTGGTTACATCATAAGCCACATTCTCATACTTACGCTCTACCGTCGTATCGTGCATATATGTTTTGGGACTATGACCAAACATTTGAGCCACTTCCAAATCAAACGGTCTGACACCGTCAGCCTGCTGGAATGCGAAATGAGCATCTCCTGTGGTTTCGCCGACCACATACATTGGAGCACGTTCACGTTCTGCAATCTTCCGTACATGTTCGATATGCTCTTCCTGAATCAAAAGTCCCATACGTTCCTGAGACTCATTGGCAATAATTTCCTTTGCAGACAAAGTCTTATCACCAATAGGCAATTTTGACATATCTATCAAGCCGCCACAATCTTCCACCAATTCAGACAAGCAGTTGACATGTCCTGCAGAACCGTGATCGTGAATAGAAACAACCGGATTAACATCTTCTTCACAAAGCGCTCTAACCAGGTTGTTTGCACGTTTTTGCATTTCAGGATTTGCTCTCTGCACTGCATTCAGCTCAATACCTGATGAATAACGGCCTGTATCTACAGAAGAAACAGAACCGCCTCCCAATCCGATACGATAGTTGTCACCTCCTACGACTACAACCTTATTACCTTTCTGCGGAGTACCCTTCAGACAGTCACGCTTGGTTCCATATCCGACACCACCTGCAAGCATGATCACCTTATCGTAACCATATTGTTCACCATTCTCCTGATGTTCGAATGTCAATACTGAACCGGCAATCAAAGGCTGACCGAACTTGTTTCCAAAGTCAGAAGCACCATTTGAAGCCTTGATCAGGATCTGTTCCGGAGTCTGATACAGCCATTTGCGAACAGGAAGAATGTTTTCCCATTCCCTATCCTCGTCTGTACGCGGATAAGAAGTCATATATACGGCTGTTCCGGCTATTGGCCAACTGCCGACTCCACCTCCCATACGGTCACGGATCTCACCGCCTGTTCCAGTTGATGCGCCGTTAAATGGCTCTACGGTAGTAGGGAAATTATGAGTCTCAGCCTTAATGGAAATAACTGATTCAATATCTTTAATAACAAAGTAATCAGATGTAGAATGATCCTTCGGAGCGAACTGCTCTACGACAGGTCCTTGCGCAAAAGCCACATTATCCTTATACGCAGAAATAATCTTATGTGGATTTTCCTTTGTAGTTCTCTTTATCATCTGGAAAAGCGATGACTCCATTTCCTTACCATCAATGATAAAGGTTCCACCGAATATTTTATGTCGACAATGTTCAGAATTAATTTGGGCGAATCCAAAGACCTCTGAATCGGTAAGCTTTCGGTTGAGTTGTTTCTCAACATGGTGCAAATATTCTATTTCTTCAGGAGAAAGCGCCAGACCTTCCTGTTCATTATATTCTTCCAAATTATCAATGAACTCAATGGGAGCAGGCTTGATATTGACTGTAAAGATGCTTTGATCCAGTCCTTTGTACATTCTCTGAAGCATCGGGTCATGATCTGCATTCTCGTCTTTTACGGGGAAATATTCCTCAATACGGGTAATTCCCTTCAAATTCATGTTCTGAGTGATTTCCACTGCGTTCGTACTCCAAGGAGTTACCATTTCACGACGCGGTCCCACGAAATAGCCTTCCAGGCTTTCAGCCTCTTCCACATTCGCTCCACCATAAAGCCAACACAGTTTTTCAACTTCTTCGGCACTGAGTTTATGGTCTGCCTCAGTAGCAATCACGCTCTTATCTGGCGTTCTAAAAAAAGAAATAGTCATCATACAATCTATCTGTAACGGATTAGAATAAATACTTTGCATGCAAAGTTAATAAAACTTCATCAAACTGCCTAGAAAACACCTGTAAAATCACCGTCCATATCATATGAATTCATTAATACATAAAAAGTTCAGTTTATTTCATCAGTTTGTTTTGTCATTAATAATTATTCAATTAACTTTGCGACCGATAATAGAAAAAATAAAAAAAATAAATGTAACAATTATGAAAAGAGGACTTAACAAAAGGACTTTACATGGTTTTCTTCTTTTTTCACTGGTCTTCGCTACCTCATGCGTTGATGACACTTATGATCTGTCAAAAGACATCGACATGACCGTAACTGTAGGTGGAAATCTCGTCACACCAGTAATTTCCACAGAATTAATCACCTTAGATGACTTCATGGAACTTGACAACGAAAGCGACGTTAAGACAAGAGACAACGGTGATTACTATTTCGGATTGAATGGTGAAGAAAGCAATTCTTACATTAATGTAAGCAAAGTATTCATTGACGAAACTTCCGCCAAATCCAATTCATCATTAATGACATTTGACAGATCACTGGCCATCAATGATGAAATCACTCAAGACATTGAAAATCTTCACCCGGATTTTCAGATTAAAAATAACGAGGTTCCAAGCGATGTCGTTGATGTCAAAGAAACAGTTTTGGAAGGTAGTCCCCTTGCAATCAATATCCATTTCCCAGGTTCAACCAACCTAAAGGGTATATGGTTAAAAAGCGGATTTGAAATCAATTTTCCAGACTATTACATATTATCCGAAGAATTGGGTAAGGATATATACACTTTGAAAGACAACACTATCACCTTGTCCAAGGATTTGTATATTCCGGCAAGTGGCAAAACTATTTATATTGTCTGCAACGGCCTGAACTTTGAAAAGGCTCCGGAAGGCGAAGGATTTATAAAGACGGATTCACACAGTTACATCTTATTTAATACGGTACTTACCACAAAAGGTAAGGCAGCAGTTAAAGCATCTGACCTTCCTGTAGGTCAGGAAGAAATTTCATTTCAGATTTCATGTGACATCAGCATGGACGGAATGGAACTTACAAACGTCGTAGCACAGGTTGATCCGGAAATCGATATTACTGTAGACCCTGTTAAAATTGAAAATCTTCCTGATTTTCTATCAGATGACCAGATCAGACTGGACATCGAGAATCCACAGGTTATGCTTCACATAAACAATTTCTCACCGGCTACGGTTGAAATCAATGCCAAAATCAAGGCCTATAAGAACAATCAGCTTACGCAGGAAATCGGAGTAGGAAGCATGTACAATACAGCTCCCATATATGCTGCCAATGGAATAAATAACATTTGTCTTTCAACCAAAGGATATAGCAACAGCAGCGAGAGCAATATCAGCAATGTCAAAGTGGACGATTTAAGCAAACTGCTTACTATCATTCCCGACCGGATAGAAATTACTCAAATTGAAACTTCCGTACTTCCTGAATATTATTCAATCAGATTGGGAGACACATACCAGTTTAACACCAACTATGATGTTGATGCCCCACTTACGTTCGGTCCGAATCTTAATATTGTTTACACAGACTCTATTTCTGACTTGGGCTCAGACTTGGAAGATATTGAATTCAAAGAAATTCATGCTCTCATAGATGCTACGAACAATATTCCTCTTCAATTGGGCTTAGATGCAAAACCGTATGATAAAAACGGTCAAGAAATAACAGATGTTGACGTCACTATCAACGGCAATATTATGGCCGGATCCATGACGAACGGACAAAACTCTCACCTGGAAATTATCATCAAGAGTAAAACCAACAGTCCAATCAAAGGACTTGATAAGATCCTTCTGCAACTAACAGGCACTGTACCTGACAATATGGGTTACCAGACACTGAACAAAAATCAGACTATCAAATTTGACAATATCAGATTAAAAGTCATTGACGGAGTCACTATTGATTTAAACTAATAACCTAATAAATTTGGAATCACTAAAATGAAAACTAAAAAGATATACAGCATATTGGCAGGATCACTCTTATTGTCTGCTACCTCCGTTTCAGCACAGGAAATGCTGAATTCGGGATATTTTGTAGAAGGCTATAATTACAGACACCAGCTTAATCCTTCATTTGAATCAGCCCATAAGAGTTACATCAGCTTCCCATTCCTGGGCAACCTGAATGTTGGCCTCAGTTCCAATGTCGGAGTTTCCAACTTCATCTACAAAACATCCGACGGTGGTTTGACTACATTCTTAAACAGTACTGTTGATGCGAACGAGTTCTTGGACGGGCTTAAAAACAACAACCGTTTGAATGTAGAAACCAATATTGGCATCTTCTCCAAAGGATTTCATAAATTCGGAGGATTCAACACGATTGATTTAAGTCTGAAGACAAATATCAATACGGCCATGCCATACGACTTGTTTGCATTCATGAAACAAGGAATGACAGGCAGTCATTCAGAATATCATTTTGAGGACTTTTCAATGTCTGCACAAAGTTATCTGGAACTGGCATTAGGTCATTCACGTGATATTAACGAGAAATGGCGTGTCGGAGGTAAGCTGAAATTCCTTATCGGATTGGCTCATGCTGACATGAAAGTAGATCAAATGGATCTGGTTCTTAGCGAAGACAAATGGAGTGTACAGGGATCCGGCGAGATGAATATGGCAGTCAAAGGATTAAAAATCCCTTCAAAAGGAGAAATCAATCCGGACTGTGATCCCAAGAAAGCCAATGAAATAGAGCTGGACGAAATGGATTTTGATACTCCGTGATTATCAGGATTCGGTATGGCCATTGACCTTGGTGCAACCTATCAGTTCCGTGAGGATCTCCAATTCTCAGCAGCATTACTCGATCTTGGATTCATCTCATGGAGCAACAACACAAAAGGCAGACTGAATGGTGAACCATGGGAATTTAATGGTTTTCAGGACATTCCATATGATTCAAAAGATGAAAACGGCAACAGAAAGCCAAACAGCATAGAAGAGCAAATCGACAATTTAAGCGATCAGTTGGAAGATTGCTTTAGTTTTCAGAAGGAAAGTGAAAACGGCAAAGTTACCCGTATGCTCGGAGCAACACTGAATCTGGGTGCCTTATACACATTGCCTTATTACGAAAATCTGAAGTTCGGTTTCTTGTCTTCTACGCGCATTCAAGGAAAATATTCATGGTCCGAAGGACGTTTTTCTGCCAATGTAGCGCCTGTAAAATGGTTTGACGCATCTGTAAACTACGCCGTTTCTTCATTTGGATCTTCATTTGGCTGGCTGATCAATTTCCACCCGAAAGGCTTCAATCTGTTTGTTGGATCTGATCATCAGTTCTTTAAGATTACACCTCAATTTGTTCCGGTCAATCGTGCCAATGCCAATCTTGCAATGGGTATAAATTTCAATTTCTAATAAGATATAGAAAACATCTGCATCATAAAGCCGTTTCACAGTCGTGGAACGGCTTTTATCTTTTCCATGAGCAAGAAAACACCCCACTCCTTATCCGTATAAATATTTCACAAAAAAGCAACAAAAGTCCTTCCAAATACAGATCTCATTACGAATTATTGCATCAATCATTCAACAAACGATAGTTTTTCATATATCAATACAATTTCAAGGTTAGGAATAAAATCTTTAAATTAATTCTATGATGACATAATTAAGCAACCTAATACTTATAAGCATCAGACAATCAACTTTATTATTCGTTTGGAATAAATAAAAAAATCGTGTCTGCATAATTAAATACAGACACGATAAATATAACTAAAAAAATAACGATTTGGTTTTTGTTGATTCAATCAAGATTTTGTTGATTCAATATACATGATGATTACTTGTCACCGAAATAGCGGTTGTAAAGTCCCATGAATCCACGGCCATGACGAGCTTCGTCCTTAGCCATTTCATGAACAGTGTCATGAATAGCATCCAGGTTCTGAGCCTTAGCCATCTTGGCAATTTCCATCTTTCCAGAACATGCACCGCTTTCAGCTTCCATTCTCTTTTTCAAGTTAGTCTTGGTATCCCATACCATATCACCGAGCAACTCACAGAATCTGGAAGCATGGTCAGCTTCTTCAAAAGCATAACGCTTGAAAGCTTCTGCAATTTCAGGATAACCTTCACGGTCAGCCTGACGGCTCATTGCAAGATACATACCTACTTCAGTACATTCGCCTTCGAAGTTAGCCTGCAAACCCTTCTTGATTTCAGGATCAACATCCTTAGCAATACCAATAACATGCTCAGTCACAAAGTTCAGCTCAGTCTCTTCCATTTCCTTGAACTTAGATGCCGGAGCCTTGCACTGCGGACACTGTGCCGGAGCTTCTGTACCTTCATGAATATAACCACATACTGTACAAACAAATTTCTTTTTCATAATCGTTCTATTTTAAATAGTTGAGTAATATAATTAACTTTAAATTTATTCACATTGGGATTTTTTGCTACACTTCTCACATACACCCTTGTAATAGAAATGTATTTCCTCCACCTGAAACTGCTTTGCCTTATCGGGAATCAGGAAATCATCACTTGTCGGCAACGGAAAATCATAAACCTTACCACAACATCTGCAAAGAAAATGCGAATGAGGCTTTACATTTCCGTCAAAACATATTTTTCTTTCATCTATAGTCAGCATTTTGGCAGCACCATGTTCTGAAAATAGCCGAAGCGTATTATACACAGTTGTCTTTGACAATGTGGGAATTTCTTCTGACAAGGCCGTATAGACCTCATCTACTGTAGGATGAGTATGGTACTTCAGCAAATAGTCCATAATGGCTATGCGCTGTATCGAAGGATGAATGCCGTAATTCAGTAGTGTATTAATCGCTGCTGTATTTACCATAGATCATTATAAATTTGTATTGTTTACAATGCAAATATAGTTTAATTATATAATTTCTACAAGAACTGACTTCGTTTTTTTGCGAAATAATATTTTTTTTTGCTTTTTTTGAACCTTAATTACTATATTTGCAAAAAATATCTAGTAAAACAAATATGAATTACGGATTTGTAAGGATTGCAGCCGGTATCCCCAGCGTCAAGGTGGGAGACTGCAAATACAACGCCCAACAAATGGAGAGCCTTATAGCACAGGCTGAAGGCAAGGGAGTGGAAATTATATGTTTTCCTGAATTAAGTGTCACTGCCTACACGTGTGGTGATCTCTTCTCACAACAACTGCTTCTGGATGAAGCAGAAATGGCTCTGATCAGTTTGCTGGACTTTACCAGATCATTGGACATTATTTCCATAATAGGTATACCTGTTGTTTGCAACGGCACATTGCTCAACTGTGCAGCAGTGATTCAACGCGGCAAACTCTTAGGTCTCATTCCAAAGACATTCCTGCCCAATTACAAAGAATTCTACGAACAGCGTTGGTTCACATCTGCCGATGTGGTAACTGATGCCAACGTACTGATATGCGGCCAACAGGTTCCTCTCAACAGAAATATCATATTTAATACCCCCAGCTGTAAATTCGGTATTGAAATCTGCGAGGATGTCTGGGCTCCTATACCTCCCAGTTCCGTATTAGCCGTAAAAGGTGCAGAAATCATTTTCAATTTAAGTGCCGATAACGAAGGGGTAGGCAAACATAAATATCTTAAGTCACTTTTATCCCAGCAAAGTGCACGATGCCTGGCTGGATATGTCTTTGCCGGTTCCGGTTTTGGAGAAAGCACGCAAGATATTGTCTTCTCAGGTAAAGGCTTCATTTATGAAAATGGTACATTGCTGGCTGAAAATCGTCGTTATACTATTAAGGAACAACTGGTAATCAGTGAAATTGATGTAGAAAGGCTTCGCGCTGAAAGACGCGTCAACACCACATTCAGTGCCACAATGTCACAACTCAAGGAGCTAAAGTTCAACCAAATAGATACAGAACTTTTTGTCAGCAAGGATATCGAAATATCCAGATTAATCTGCCCTACTCCATTCGTTCCGTCCGGAAACGAGTTGAATGAACGCTGTGAAGAAATCTTCGCCATTCAAACAGAAGGATTAGCCAAACGGATCGTACACACCCAGGCGCAAACAGTCGTATTAGGAATCTCCGGCGGTTTGGATTCCACCCTAGCACTTTTGGTTTGTGTAAGAACATTCGATAAATTGGGATTGCCGCGAAAGAACATTGTTGGTGTGACAATGCCTGGTTTTGGAACGACAGACAGGACCTATACCAATGCCGTCAACCTGATGAAGGAATTGGGAATCACCAGGAGAGAGATTTCTATCAAGGAAGCTTGTATCCTTCACTTCAGAGATCTGGGCGTAGATATGGAGAAGCATGATGTAACTTATGAAAATGGTCAGGCACGCGAACGGACCCAGATTCTAATGGATGTAGCCAATCAGATGAACGGTCTGGTGATCGGTACGGGAGACCTCTCCGAACTGGCTTTAGGATGGGCTACATACAACGGCGACCACATGAGCATGTATGGAGTCAATGCTTCCATACCCAAGACTTTGGTCAGACATCTGGTCAGCTGGGTTGCCGCAACACAAGATGACGCCGAAGTAAAGGAAACACTTGAGGACATCGTAGACACACCTATCAGTCCGGAACTGATTCCTGCAGATGAGGACGGCAATATCAGTCAGAAAACAGAAGACCTTGTCGGTCCCTACGAACTACACGATTTCTTTCTTTACTATACATTGCGATTTGGATTCAGACCCTCAAAGATATTCTTCCTTGCACAGAGAGCATTTAAGGATCTGTACACCGACGAGATAATCAAGAAATGGATGACAACATTCTTCAAACGCTTCTTTGCGCAACAATTCAAGCGTTCCTGCCTGCCGGACGGTCCTAAGGTTGGAAGCTGCTCATTAAGTCCAAGAGGAGACTGGCGTATGCCAAGCGACGCAGCATCAACAGCCTGGATTGAAGAATGCAACAAATTATAGTAATTGCAAATTCAAGTTGCAACAAACAGAATACAGGAATGAATTTCTTTTTTTAAGATTCATTCCTGTATTTTTTAATATTGACCGGGACATCAAGCCTCCCCATCCTCTACAAAACGTAAAGTTGTGACTTTTTCCAGTCTGGATTTCAAACGCGGTATCATGCTTTTCCGGATACGCAAAGTCATTCTGCAGTCATTATCATACCCTTGTTCACAAATCTCAGGATTTTCTTCTTTTACTATTCGCATTACCTGATTCATAAAAGGATATTCAAAACAAAAGGTAATCGTTTCATCTACAGTTTTTTCTATAATTGTTGCAGCCATAATAGCTTCAGCCGCTGCTGCCTTGTATGCCTGTATCAGTCCGCTCGTACCTAATTTTATACCACCGAAGTAACGTATCACGACAATCAGAATATCTGTCAGTTCATTGGAATTGATTTGTCCCAAAATAGGTTTTCCGGCTGTACCCGATGGTTCACCGTTATCATTGGCTCGGAAAACAGTCCTGTCCGATCCCAGCATATAAGCATAACAACAGTGACGGGCATCATAATACTTTTTCTGATAATGCTCTACAAGTTCCTTCACTTCCTCCACCGACCTGACAGGGTGCGCAAAAGCCAGGAATTTGCTTCTTTTTTCACTATATTCTCCTGCTGAAAAGGCTTCTATTGTCTTATAAGTATCATCAGTCATCATAAACATAAAAAATCCGGATACCATGACGTTATGATATCCGGATGCAAAGATAATGACTTTTTTTATGAAAGCTTATGAATAACCAGACCACTTCTCAATTTTGGTTCAAACCAAGTGGCTTTAGGCGGCATGATCATACCCTGGTCTGCTATGGTCATGATCTGTTGCATGGTCACAGGATAGAGCGCAATAGCCAGTTTCATTTCCCCACTGTCACAACGCTTCTGCAACCCCTGCAATCCTCGCAATCCGCCTACGAAATCAATACGCTTATCCTTACGAAGATCCTCGATCCCCAATATCTTATTCAAGATCAACTTACTGCAGATCGTCACATCCAATGCTTCAATAGGATCTTCATCATTACTGCGTCCCGGCTTCAACTTCAACCTGTACCAGTTACGCTCCAGATATATGGAAAATTCATGGACAGCTTGCGGTTTATAGGCCTGACATCCCATACACGTTACCTCAAAATCTTCAGAAAGACACGCCAGAAACTGCGCACTGTCATAAGGCCCCAAATCCGTCACCACTCTGTTATAATCCAAAATGGTCAGTTCACTTGTCGGAAAACATACAGCCATGAAATAATTATATTCCGCTTCAGGTTGGGCGTAATGATCGGCTTTTGCCTTTTCTTCACCCACCAAAGCAGCTGCAGCTGAACGATGATGTCCGTCTGCAATATACAAAGATTCCATTTTATCGAACTCCTGCGTAATTGTACGGATGTCGTCATCCCCCTCAACCAACCAGAACTGATGACGGAAGCCGTCACCCGGTGCGAGAAAATCATATACCGGTTTCTCACATACATGGCGTCTGACGAGTGCAGACAGTTCCTCATTGTCTGGATAAGCGAGAAAAACAGGTTCAATATTGGCATTTGTCACACGCACGTGTTTCATTCTGTCTTCTTCCTTATCATGACGGGTCAGTTCATGCTTTTTGATAACCCCGTTCATATAATCTTGCACAGAAGCTCCTACAACTAAACCATACTGCGTATGGCCATTCATTGTCTGTGCATAGATATAATACATGGGTTTGGCATCCTGAACCAACCAGCCATTCTTTTGGAATCTGGCAAAATTTCTGGCAGCTCTCTCATAAACACAGGAAGCATACTCGTCCGTCCCCTCCGGAAAATCAATTTCCGGACGGATGATATGATAAAGCGACATTTCATTGTCACCGGCTTCCTGACGAGCTTCATCCGAACTCAGCACATCATACGGTCTGCACTCTACCTTCTCTACCAGATCCTGTGGCGGACGAAGGCCTCTAAATGGTCTGACAACTGCCATAAGCTTCCACTTTTTTACTTGTTAACCTGATATTTCGTACATCCGTCCTTCAGATAACCTACTATCTGATTGGCAGCAGCCAGTCCGGCATTTACATTGGCTTCCGCTGTCTGTGCTCCCATCTTCTTGGGTGTAGCAAAATAACGTCCTTCAAACTGAGCAAACGCATCTGCTGCATCAGGCTGTATATCTGTAATATATTTCAAATCTTCACGTTCTGACATCAACTTCAGCAACTCTTCCTCATTAATGACCTCCTTACGGGCTGTATTAATCACAATACCGCCTTTCTTCATTTTGCTGACCAGTTCATAATTGATGCTCTTTTTCGTTTCAGCTGTCGCCGGGATATGTAAAGATACAATATCACACTTCTCAAACAGTTCATTCTGTGAAGCTACAGTCTTTGTTCCGTCTGCCTCTATCACTGAAGCAGGACAATAAGCATCATAAGCATATACATCCATACCAAAACCTTTGGCAATACGTGCAACATTACGTCCCACATTACCATAAGCCAGGATACCCAGCTTCTTTCCCTTCAGTTCAGTACCTGATTTTCCGTTATAGAAGTTACGGACGGTATAAACCAACAATCCCAATACCAATTCAGCTACAGCATTGGCATTCTGTCCGGGAGTATTCATAACTACAACCCCGTGTGCTGTAGCGGCCTCCAGATCAATATTATCGTATCCGGCACCGGCACGTACTATAATTTTCAACTGCTTTGCAGCATCAAACACTTCGTTATCAATCTTATCGCTACGGACAATCATTGCATCCACATCTGATGCGGCCTCCAGCAATTGTTGCTTTTCTGTGTATTTCTCCAACAATACCACATCAATACCTGCGTTTTGGGCTATTTCCTTGATTCCATCTACTGCTGCCTGAGCAAACGGTTTTTCTGTTGCTAATAATATCTTTGCCATTTTTGTCTGTTTTAAAAAGTGATTTGATAAAATAAATAAGGCGTTCCGTTCGAAGGGACGCCTTAACTTGTATGTTGCATTTACTTAGTGTTGAGCTTCAAACTCTTTCATGCAATCAACCAAGGCCTGCACTCCTTCCATGGTTTGTGCATTGTAGCACGAGGCGCGGAAACCACCCACACTACGGTGTCCCTTGATACCAACCATTCCTTTATCAGTTGCAAACTGAAGGAAATCTGCTTCCAGTTCCTTGTATTCGTCGTTCATGACAAAACAGATATTCATCAACGAACGATCCTCTGTTGCAGCAGTACCCTTGAACAGCTTGTTACGGTCAATTTCACCATACAGCAACTCCGCACGTGCTTTGGCACGGGCATCCATTGCCTCTACACCGCCATTGGCCTTAATCCATTCAAGATTCTTCATGGCACAATAAATAGGAACTACCGGAGGTGTATTGAACATTGAACCATTCTTGACATGTGTACTGTAATCCAACATTGTCGGAATCTGACGGGACATCTTGCCCAATGCATCATCCTTGACAATTACGATAGTCACACCGGCCATTGACACATTCTTCTGTGCTCCGGCATAAATACAGATATACTTGCTTACGTCAACAGGACGTGACAAAATATCAGATGACATATCAGCTACCATAGGGATAGGACTGTCCAATTCATAGCGCATCTCTGTTCCAAAGATGGTGTTATTAGTTGTAATATGCAAGTAATCAGCATCTTCAGGAATAGTGAAATTCTTGGGAATGTAAGTATAATTGGCTTCAGCAGAAGATGCTACTTCCACAACCTCACCAAACAACTTAGCCTCCTTCATGGCCTTCTTTGCCCATGTACCCGTATTCAGATAAGCTGCTTTCTTCTCCAAGAAATTATAGGGAACGCGGCAGAACTCCGTACTGGCACCACCAGCCAAGAATACAACCGAGTAACCTTCCGGCACATTCAGTAATTCCTTCACCAATGCTGCAGCCTTGTCTACTACCGGCTGGAAATTCTTTGCACGATGGCTGATCTCCATCAAAGAAAGACCACATCCATCAAAATCCAAGCATGCCGCCGCTGTTGCTTCAATGACCTCGCGGGGCAACATTGACGGACCTGCATTAAAATTATACTTCTTCATTTAAATATGAAATTTAAGATTAATTATAGTACGTTCAATTCGATTACAAGTGCGAAAGTAGAAAAATAAATCCATAAAACCAACGATTTTGGCCACAAATTTACACTAATGTGCTTTTTTTACTAACATAAATTATAAATTTAAGTCTCTATACTTACAACTCGTAACTCTATCTGGTTTCTTCTATAATCGTTTTTATACCCTTAATTTTCTTTCCCTCAACATTTTTCAATGTTGATTTTACACGTTTACGCGATATGGCCACAAAGGCATAATGATCTTTCACGTCGATACGTCCTATTTCATCTTTTTGTAATCCACCTACTTTTGAAAGGAAACCTACGATATCTATTTTATTAATCTTATCCTTTTTACCCTTACCAATGTACAAAGTGGTCCAAAGTGGTTCAGATGGAGCAGGTATAGTTGCAGGCAAGCGGAATTCATCTACTGATTGCTGTACATAATCCGGCAATTTCTCTTCCGGCCCCAATATAAACACGGCATTACCCTCTGCATCCCAACGTGCAGTACGGCCGTTCCGATGAATATACGCATCTTCATTTAACGGCAAATGATAATGAATCACATAATCAATATGGGGTATATCCAAACCGCGCGCCGCCAGATCTGTGGAAACAAAGACGTTACAGCTTTCATTGCTGAACTTGTACAATGCTCTTTCACGGTCTCGCTGCTCCATACCACCATGAAACATCTCACAAGCAATTTTTTTCCTTTTCAGAAACTGATAAATCCGCTCAACACTTTCCCTGTAATTGACGAAGATCAATGAATTCCGAGTACCCAAACTACACAGCAGATCAGCCAGAGTTTCCAATTTGTCTTTCTCCGGTGATTTGACATATTTTACCTCAATTCTATCCGGTATCTGCTCATTTTCTGACAAGAAATTCAATTTTAAAAAATCTTTATCTGATACAAATTCAGGAATTGATTCTGCATCAGTGGCAGATAGCAGATAACGACGCTTCAGCGCCGGTAATTGGGATATGACGGTTTTCATTTCATCCTGAAAACCCAATTCCAGACATTTGTCAAACTCATCAATAACAAGTGTTGTCACTGTTGAAGCATCAAAATTAGCCTTGCTCAGATGATCATTCATTCTTCCTGGTGTAGAAATAATAACCTGCGGATTAACCCGCGACATCATCCGATGTTCATCCATAGCCGGCCGGCCACCGTAACAGCTCAACACATTCAGACCGGTACCCATAGACTTGAAAACCTGCTCTATCTGCATCGCCAATTCACGGGAAGGTACCAACACAATAGCCTGAACCTCCTTTTTTTCCGTCAACATATAATATAAAGGAATAAGATATGCCAATGTCTTGCCCGATCCAGTGGGTGAGAGCAGAACAACATTATTCCTTTTACGGAATTCCTCTATTGCAGTTTCCTGCATGGCTGTCAAACTATCGATTTTCAAATTCCAAAGTATCTCCTCTTTTGTCATAGCTTCAACTTTTAATGATTCCATATACAAAGATAAGACAAAATGGTAAAACTAAAACAAGAATAGCGCTATATTACAAAAATCACCAAACACAGAAGACAGGAAAACTACTTTTAGAAAAAATAAGGCAGAAAGACAGAAAAAACATCAGATCTGCAAACAAAAAGATCAAAAAACAGCTATATAAAACAGAAAATCCCTCCGGAACAGTGTGTCGTTCCGGAGGGATCTCTAATGT
>OKVF01000033.1_pt1 | contig 151335 bp, 133 predicted proteins | sample 1604831 | NCBI WGS metagenome assembly OKVF01 (sample SAMN01760980, study PRJEB22395) | human gut metagenome
CACTTTTTCCGTCATCAATATCCTCCGCCATCATATCAACCAGACCGCTGACTACCAAATCTACCACTTTTCGATGGACTCCGCAAAGTCGACTGACCTTTGCACACGTTTTACTAAAACTCATTTGTCCCGAACGTACAGATTTTGCTACATACTTCTCAGTCTTTGTGTCGTCAAAGCCAAACACTCTCTTGGTCACTACATACTCTAAAGCCATAATAATTAAAGTTTAATAGGTTAAAAAAATAAGGTTTACTGTTGTCATTTGTTTCAGATGACTTTGCAAAGGTACTATATGGCACAAGGGGGATTGTCCCCTTTCGGTACCTTTAAACAAATAATTTTGAGAAAAATATAAAAATATTTTTTTTGGCTAACAAGCAGATTCAGACAAAGTAAAGTGAATTAGTTGAAATAGTGCTCGTTATGAAAGCAAATAGTACTACCTTTGTATGGTTAAGTAAATATTAGTACTCACCAGATATTGAAGAATCAGATGAATAGCAATTATAAAGTTGGGGATTTAATTTATGATGCGAATATTTATGATGGAATGAATACCCATATAGATGATTTGCTATTTTACAAGCGATGGCTGCCTAAAAACAAGGATGCCTGTATACTTGAACTTTGTTGCGGTACAGGCAGACTTACTATTCCGATAGCACAGGAAGGATATGATATCAGCGGGGTAGACTACACTGCTTCTATGCTTGAACAAGCGAAAGTAAAAGCTGCCGGAGCAGGATTAGAAATAGAATTTATTGAGGCTGACATCAGAACTCTCGATTTACAGAAGAAATACGACCTTGTCTTTATTCCTTTCAATTCGATCCATCATTTATATCAAAATGAAGATTTGTTTAAAGCATTGCGTGCGGTTAAAAATCATCTCAAAGCAGGAGGCATATTTTTGTTAGATTGTTTTAATCCCAATATCCAATACATTGTAGAACATGAAAAAGAACCAATAGAAATTGCTGAATATACCACCAAAGATGGGAGAGAAGTATTGATAAAGCAGATCATGCGATACGAGAGCAAAACTCAGATAAATCGCATAGAATGGCACTATTTCATTAATAGTGAGTTTGATTCGGTTCAAAATTTGGATATGAGGCTATTCTTTCCTCAAGAGTTAGATTCATACCTGGAATGGAACGGTTTTGAAATTCTTCATAAGTTTGGCAGTTTTGAAGAAGAAGCATTTTGTGATTATTCGGAAAAACAGATTTTTGTTTGCCAATGAGCTATTAATGAATAATATGAAAGAACTATCTACAAGAAAGCATGAGAATCATAGATCATAAACCTGTTTTATTTGAAAAGTCCGTTCATAACATTTGGACCGACCCTTACATTCAGCAGCAGATATTAAAAGATCACCTTGATCCGCAATCTGATGGTGCAAGCCGGAAGCAGGAATCAGTTCTGAAGATAGTGGATTTCATACTCCAGCACACAAAGCCCCAAAGTCATTTGCTTGATTTAGGTTGCGGTCCGGGACTGTACACATCGCTTTTAGCAGATAAGGATTATATGGTGACGGGCATTGATTTTAATAAAGCTTCTATAGAATATGCCATTGGAAAACGGGAGGAAATCAACTATATTTTGGGTGACTACATCAATAATTATCCTATGGGTAAGTACGATGCAATCACCATGATCTATTGTGATATGGGAACCCATCCGGATAGTGATCGCGACCGATTGCTGGACAATATATATCTTTCGCTGGCTGATGGAGGCGTTCTCATTTTTGATATTTTCTCGGAAGGGATTATTGATGACAGACAGGAAAGCCGGAATTGGGAATATGCCCCTTGCGGTGGGTTCTGGAATGAAAGTGAATATTTACTTCTAAGCCAGACATTTCATTATCCGGAGAACAAAGTTTTTGCATATCAATATAACTTGATACTTGAAGACACAGCCAAACATTTCATCATTTGGGAAAGGTATTATTCGGAGGAAGAAATAACAAGTATATTGAAAAAGGTAGGATTTCGTAAAATATCTATTTATAAAGAACTACTCGGTAAGAATGATTTTACATCGAGTAGTGAATTTTTTATAGTAGCAGAAAAGTGAGTAGCGAAAGAACTTCACTACTCACTTTTTCACTCTGACAAGGAGATTTATCCTAATGGATTTTCATCCAAACCGCCGTCACCACCTTGGTTGCCACCGCCCTGATTTCCACCACTGCCGTTACCACCGGAACTACTTCCGTCCGTATAATCCGTATCAACGGGAATAGAACGTGTCACACTCATTTCTCCCAAAGTACGTTGGAAAATCTTTCCCGGAGTAAATACAATACGCTTGCGTACTATATTACTTGCCGTTACACCTTCCGCCGTATCCGCACTTTTGGCCTTAATGGTGGGGCGGAAGATGCCGAACTCTCCTAATTGAACACTTTTTCCGTCATCAATATCCTCCGCCATCATATCAACCAGACCGCTGACTACTAAATCTACTACCTTTCGGTGGATTCCGCAAAGTCGACTAACCTTTGCACACGTTTTACTAAAACTCATCTGTCCCGAACGTACAGATTTCGCTACATACTTCTCTGTCTTTGTGTCGTCAAAGCCAAACACTCTTTTGGTCACTACATACTCTAAAGCCATAATAGTTAAAGTTTAATTGGTTAAAAAAAATAGGGTTTACTTGCCATCATTTATTTCTGATGACATTGCAAAGATAGGATGTAGTGCGGGAAGTATTGTACTCTTTTGATGCCTTGGAGTGGGTTTTTCTGAGAAAAGTTGTAAATGGATGATTTAAAGCGCTTTGTGAAAATCGATAGAACTTGCTCTTTCTTATTATTTTTAAAGATAAGAGCAAGATTCTTTTCTTTGTTATCAATTGATTCCAAAACTATACTTAAATCATAAGCTTTTTCAGAAAGTAGAAATATTCTGCGGCTTTTGTCATGCCATTTTAAGAATTACACCTTCAATATATAATGGCTTATTCTCCCAAGCGGAAATCGCTAACATTATCGTGGGACAAAGAAATTTCTTCAAAACGACTTGTGCAGCTGCCTTTTTGAGGACACTGGCTACTGATACCCAAATAAATGTTCTTTGGATAATAATTCTTGTATAGACGAACCATGTTCCATCTTTTCTTGTCGATGGAATAATAGCTGGCAATGGTTTTTGTATCAGATGAAATCTTCAGGTAAACAGATGAAACATCTAATTTATCATGATTATTATCATCGGATGTTCCTTGTGTTCTTACTGTAACAATACGGTGGTTACCGTATTCATCCTGTTCAAATGCCAGCTTCTGCCAAAGTGAATCACAAGAATATACAAAAAGGTCGGCTGCATTATACAATCCCTCTGCTGTAAACTCTGGAGTAACCTTGGCTATTAATGTAAAAGGTTTCGTGTTCTCAACGGGGACGAGCAGGATAGGAAGCGTTGTATTTGACAGTTTTCCATTCGGGTCACTGAAGAAATCCAGTCCTTCGGCACAATGGAATTCCAATGCGCCATCATCAAGCAGTTTCACGCAATTTTCAGCTCCATTGATGGCATTAGTGAAAGTGATGTTTCCCGCACTGATTTTGCAATCTGTAACTTTGTTCATAACTGTTTCGTTCATTGTTTGTTGAGACTCATCTTGCTTGGCAGAATTGTTAGATTGGCAAGAAGCCAATATGATGCTTCCTGCAAGAATTACTTGACAAATAGTATTACTTTTCATTGCTTAATAGATTATGAATGATTAATTTTTTGCAAAAATAGTCTGTTTCGGCCATTCACACAATGGTGAAAAATAACCAAATTCATAACGAGACAATAAACTGGTTTGGGAAAGCATCACGAATTAGTGATATACAGCACATCGATCATTCTGATTACACGAAAAGTCCGGTTAGTTGAGGAACAATTAGCTTATGGGGATGTTTTTAATCTTATACTATAGAATTAATTCTATGAGTATCCTGAAGTTTTTTAGCTCTAAGGAAAAGTATAATAGTATTATAACATTTTACAGCATTATGAATTTAGACGAAGTCCTCCATTATCGTCGCTCTGTGCGAGCGTATGACAGAACAAAACTGATAGATCCGGAAAGAATAAAACATTGTCTGGAATTGGCAACATTAGCTCCCAACAGCTCGGATATGCAGTTGTGGGAGTTCTATCATATCACTCAGCCCGAATTGCTGACAAAGGTTTCAAGAGCCTGTCTCGATCAGAAAGCTACTTCTACAGCTTCACAAATAGTTGTTTTCGTGGTGCGGCGTGATTGGTACAGGAAACATGCGCGGTTTGTGCTTGATTTTGAACGGGAGAATATCCGGCGTTACAGTCCGAAAGAGCGTCAGGCCAAACGCATCAAAGACCGGGAATTATACTATGGCAAATTGATGCCGTTTGTTTATGCCCGTTTCTTCGGAATCTTGGGATTATTCAGAAAACTGCTGGTTAACATCATTAGTATTTTTCGCCCGATGATGCTCGAAGTCTCCGAAAATGATATGCGTGTGACTGCCCATAAATCTTGTGCACTTGCTGCCCAAACGTTTATGATTGCTATGGCAAATGAAGGGTATGACACTTGTCCGCTGGAAGGTTTGGATAGCCGTCGGCTAAAAAGGATACTGAAATTGCCTCGTGGTGCTGAAATAAATATGGTTATCCCCTGTGGAATACGGGACGGAAATAAAGGAATCTGGGGGGAACGGTGCAGAGTACCGTTTGATGAAGTTTATCGTAGAATTTAAAGTCGTTTTTTGATTATCAGTTCATGCTATATGTCAGGTATTGTGAAAACGTAAAGTTCGTTTGTGCTAAGTGAAATAAAACATACCACAGTCTTAAATATATACAAATTATAGGCGTTTTTCTGCCTTGTTCAGCTTCCTGTTATTCGTTTTTAAAGAATAACGGGAACGTTTTTAAAGAATGTGTTCAACGTTTATTAAAAACGTAAAAAGCCTCTTTTAAGCCTAAATTTGATAAATATCAACAAAAAAGGCGGTGATTCTTATGAAGAATTACCGCCTTTCCTATTTATTGTCTATTATTATTCTGGGAATGGATCGCCCAGATTCTCTATTATCAGCCCGTATTGCTTGGGAGAGAGCCAGCGATGATTATAAGGTTGATAGCCCGTTTCAACTAAAGCAGTCGCCAGATTTGTACACCTTTTAATGCTTCGTTGTAAAGATCTTACCGCATTTTTCGGAGTGGAACAACCGGGGATACATACCGGCCAATTCGGAGAAAGAAAGAATCAGTTTTGCCATTTGCTAAGGTTTTAGGTTTAATATTAAAATTCAGTTTTTTAAAGCTCTACAAAGATACTACATCAGAAAGGCGAAGTCAAGTATTTGGGTTGGTTTTTCCGACTTTTATTTTTTCTTTTTTTATTCTTCTCATTTTTCTAAGATAACATCTTGTATATTCGTTTTTTTTATAAATTTGCCCAACTTACAACATAACAAAAAACAATATGCGACACTCTTGTATTTCCTTTCTCAGCATCTCTCTTTTTCTTCTCACGGCTTGTTCCGGAGAAAAAGGTTCACATGATCAGGTTTCTACAGTCAGTATTGATAAAGGCGTCGAACACTTTGATGCGGACTACACTTCGGCACAATATCAATCTCTTTTCAAGAATCCGAAAACGATCCGGCTGGAAACGAATGATAAATGCCTGTTGAGTGCTAATGCGTACCTGCTTAATGTGACTCCAAAGTACATAGTTATCGGAGATAAGACGAGTTTTTATTTCTTTAATGCCGAAAACGGTTCTTTTCTTTCTGTGATGGACAGGAAGGGAAATGGACCTGAAGAATATGCCGACATCTTTTCCCGCTTTTTTGATGAAGAAAAAGAGTTGATTTATGTTGCTACTCCTAATAAGACTAAATTATATAAGCCGGACGGGACTTTCGTCAGCGAATACCCCAAAGATAGTATATCCAACTTTATAGGTGTGTCCAACGGATATTGGGGAACCTACAAAAGAGAATATCAGAAATCGCACTTAGTAGCCTTCTTTGATAAGGACTGGAACATGAAACAATCTTTCTTTCCTTTCGATGCTGAATCGGTGACGGGCTTTTCAGGTGGCTACATCGTGCCCAGATTCAGAGACGGAAACGACCAAGTGTGTATCGTGATTAATGATACGTTGTATGCCAGCAGGAAGGAAAAACTCATTCCCGCTGTAGCCATCAATCAGGGCAAGCTAAAGATGCCGACAGATTTGAATGGCGATCTTGAAGGTATGCTTACGGAAGGGAAATATTGTATTAAGGCGGAAAATGCTTTATTGGTGAATGACCTGTTGTTTTATGATTTCTTCTGGAATGAGGGCAGGCATTATACACTATGGGATACAAATAGCGGGGAATTACTGATTCATTCGGAAAAAGGATATGCCATGCCTTATAATGAGAAAGCAATTGTAAATACTCCCGTTTCCCTTATCCAGAACAACAAGGCATATACATTGCTTTCTATTGATAAATTGGCTCAATATGGCTTAGCTAATGAGGAGGATGACTCGAATCCTACATTGCTCTGTGTGGATTTAGAAAACTGAAATATAGTGTCCTGCAAGCCCAACCAATGTTCCCAATAATATGGCATTGAATGCTATTATTGGCAAAGATTTCTTATCCGAATGTCCTACTTGAATAAGCATTGGGATAGTTAGTGCCAAGCCTACAACGCCTCCTTCCAGCCACCAGGGAATATGAGGAATGTCTACATTGAGAATAATAATTGAAACGAAAAAGTAATGGAAAAACGCCGAAACGGTGGAGTAGCGGGGAAGCTTCTGCATAATCATAGGAATGATGTCTATGACTCCGGCAATCAATCCGATAATTGCCGAGAAAAGTAATTTGTCCATGTCAGATATTATTTAGTTAGTGATGAAAAATCATCCGTTTTAAGCAAATTGAAAAGATACTCTTTGGCTTGCTGTTTAGAAGAGTGTCTGAGTAAGTTTGAATACAGGGCTGTCGCGGCATCAATGTTTTCCATGGCAGACTTCGATGTGGAGATTCTCTCCGGTATCAATGATGATGAGTAAGGCAGGGCAGGATCGATACGGTGTTGGCTGAGGGCATAATTTACCCGGTTCATGCAGTTGCATTTCTTGCCTCCTGCGTGCTCGCAATATTCTGACAGGAAAGTACTCATTACCTTTCTGGAGCGTGACAGCCGTTGCCTGAAGTTGTCAGCCGACAATCTTGTAATCTCACTTCCCAGTCTGCTGTCTACATCAAACATGGTTCCCAGAATGAAGATTAACCTGTCGAATGGATTTAAGCATTGAAGCAAAACGTTGGTGCATGACAGTTTCAGCTCTTCCGAGAAAATCTTTTTCTCAGCCGGATTCGTTTGGTCAACTGAAGAGGCGATATATCTGTCTATATCACTCCCGAAGATTTCAAAAGACAAAGGATGATTTACGAAGTCTTTATTCTTCTCATTGATTAAATGGTTTACGGCTATTTTATACACCCATGTCGAAAATAAACTTTTTCCTTTATAAGAAGAAAGGCTTGTGATGACCTTTATCAGAATGTCTTGCTTTGCGTCTTCAGCATCTTCAATCCGCCCGAGCATGCGCAATGACAAATTAAACACCGGACCTTCAATATTCTCAATGATTGCTTCTAATGCCTCTTTAGAGCCATTTATCGCTTGGTCCACATGATAGATTTCTATTTCCATGATTTCTGTTTTATATATTTAGACATGGGCCGAAGAGGATTGTGACAGTCATTTGTGTTTTTAACATTAAAAAAATGCAGAGACTATTCTTTTTATCGGATAATCTCTGCAATACCAGATACATACTTTACACTCAGTGGAGTTTTATAGTATGATTATAACAAATAGAATATACCATACATCATTACGAAATTAAATCCCGAATGTGCCGCAATTGCTCCCCAAAGTGAATCACAATACAGCTTACATCTGAAAAACACTTGGCTGACTATAAACATTGAAAACACCCAAAGCAAGGCAGGAATCGGTAAGAAGCACCATGTTCCCTGTGTATAAACGATCCCGAAATGGGCTACATGCGTTAATGCAAAAGCCAGTGAATCAAAGTATGAAGCTTTTGTCTCTCCGAATTTAGGGACAAAGCACCCGTGAATAATACCTCGATACAGGAATTCTTCGCCTATCGGACTAAATATCATGCTTGGAATAACAGCGATTGTGAAGTACAACAATTTATCATCTCCTGTTATACCACTGCTGGGATTATTTCCCCCGATATATACAAATGCGTTTTCGACAGATTGTCCATACAGAAAAGAAAATAAACCAAATATGGCCAAGCAAATAACCCCGCCAGACAGGAAAGAAACTCCTATTCTCCACCAATGCGCGGGACGTTTAAGCCCTATGCCTTTCCGACCATACTTTGTAAGAAGAATGAACGGGATAATCCACATGCTTAAAAATACGAACATGACAGTGCCGTAACTTCTGTCCACATAAGATTGTAGCACGATTATAAAACGGGGTATTCCGAATAATAATATGAGAAATACGCCTAATTTCCAATTAAATTGAAAATGATTGCTCCAGAGTTTCTTTAGATACCGATCCATAGCAGTAGAATTTATAGATTATATTTCTTTTGAAAGAATGCTCGTAAAATTACAAAATAAATCGAAAGGACAATCTGCTTTTACATTTTACATGCCCACCTTTTCTTTTATCCGTAATATTGGTTATATATTCCGTAATTTATATACCTGCATACTGGATAATACTCCGTAATTTTGTATCATTGCAATATGCTTCCCGAATCGAAGCGTTTGCTACGGAAAAGTAATCTATGTTTGAACTAAATAATATATCGTATGAAAAGACTTACATTCTTTATGGTAGCGATTATGGCGTTATGTTTGACGGCAATCGCACAGAAACAAAGTTCTAAGACATTGGTTGCCTATTTCTCGGCAACGGGAACAACAGAAAAAGCGGCCAAGGTAGTTGCTGAAGTCACAGGTGGCACTCTCTACGAAATACAGCCTGCGAAGAAGTACACTTCTGCCGATCTGGATTGGCACGACAAGTCCTCACGCAGCAGTGTGGAGATGGCGGATGCCAAATCACGTCCTACTTTAAGCTCCAAAGCGGCGAACCTGGCGGACTATGATACTGTTTATATCGGTTTTCCCATCTGGTGGAATTTAGCTCCGAGAATCATTAATACTTTTATAGAAAGTGGTGATTTTTCAGGTAAGACAGTGATTCTGTTTGCCACGTCGGGCGGAAGCAGTATCTCCAATTCCGAAAAAGAGTTGCAGAAAACTTATTCCAATCTGAAGTGGCAGAAAGGCAAACTGCTGAACGGTGCAACCAAAGAAGACATTAAACAATGGACTAAAAAATAAATTAGTATGAGAAAGAATTACGGAGCAAAACCCTTTTCCTATCCGCAGCCGGTGTTTATCATCGCTGCTTATGATGAAAATGGACTCCCAAACGCTATGAATGCGGCTTGGGGCGGTATCAGTGAAATGAAAGAGATCAGTATTTGCATCAGCGAAGGACACAAGACCACTGCGAATATCCTGAAACGCAAAGCATTTACAGTAAGTATGGCAGAAGTGGGGCAAGTTGTTGCCTGCGATTACGTAGGTATTGTTTCCGGCAATAAGGTAACGGATAAATTCGCCCGTGCAGGCTTCCATGCTACCCGTTCGGAGTTCGTGGATGCTCCGCTGATTGACGAACTGTCCGTAGCGGTGGAGTGTAAACTGAAAGATTACAATCCCGAAACCTGCATATTGCGTGGAGAGATTGTAAATGTTAGTGTGGACGAGCGTGTACTTGATGAAAATGGAAAAGTAGATGCTTCCAAAGTAGCTCCCATTATCTTTGATCCGTTTAACAATGACTATCTGAAGGTGGGCGAAAAAGTGGGCAAGGCTTTTTCGGATGGCAAGGCATTGAAATGATTCTAAAATCAGGTCTTCACAAAAAATATTCCTCAAAGTATAGCTTAAATACTTTGAGGAATACAGATCAATGATACATTGTGATAGTTCTGTTAAACTACTTCATTATCAATTTGTTTAATCACCCTGCAAGGATTTCCTATGGCTACACAGTTGTCAGGAATAGAGTGGGTTACTATACTGCCGGCACCTATGACACTGTTTTTCCCAATTGTCACTCCCGGTAGGATTATTGCACCACCACCAATCCATGCTCCATCATTTATTCTCACGGGGAGTGCATAGGTTTTGCAAATACCTTCTCCTGCTTCCCAATCCGCCACGACTCTTTCTTGCAATTTGGTAGAGTGAGTGGCTGTGTATATCTGTACATTGGACGCTATCAACACATTGTCGCCTATCTCGATTATGTTGTTGTCTACAAACGTACAGTTCATATTGATGATAACCTGGTCACCAATGAAAATATGCTTCCCGTATTCGCAATGGAAATCAATATCGATGTGAACATGTTCTCCCATCTTGCCGAACAAATCATGAAAAATTCGCTTTCTCTGTTCCGTATCGGCATAATCCGTTTCATTTAGTTGTTTCAATAATCTTTTAGCATTCAGCGTCATATCTGCCAATACTTTGTCACCGCCATTGAACGGTTCTCCGGCTAAGCACTTTTCCAATTCTGTTTTCATATATTGAGATCTACTAATTTTTAGAGCATTCAGGTCATTACGAAGATGACTTATTCACCACATTAATGTGATAAAGATAAGGATAAAAAACGGAAATATGAACAACTATACTTTTCAAATACCAGATTAAAAACAACCATTAATGATTATTTATCCAACCACTCTTTCAAAGCAGAAGCTCGTTCTCTGCTTACAATAATCTCTGTATCAGGATATTTTTTCATATGTATTTTTAATCTGGAGTTAAAGTAGTTGCTTACATTCCGTATGCTGTCAATGTGCAAAAGATATTGCCTGTTTGCCCTGAAAAAAATATCGGGATTGAGCTGGCTTTCCAGTTCATCCAATGAATAAGATATGTTCATGGATGCTCCATCGTTCAGGAATATAAGCGTCGTCCGTTCTTTCAAGGCGATATGGCTGATGTTTTTCACTTGTACGGAGATGTACCCATCCCGGTAGGGCAACAGGAAACGCTCGCGATAACGGTAATTATTGCGGTACATATATTCCACTAACCGACGCATATCTTCTCCATGCGTGTCGGACAAAGTCCGGCGACGTACCTTATTGATGGCTTCAGCCAATTCTTCGGAATTAATGGGTTTGAGCAGGTAGTCGAAGCTGTTATATTTAAAAGCTTGGATTGCATATTCATCATAGGCAGTGGTGAAGATGATTGGGGATGGTATGGCCGTCTGACGCAATACGTCAAAACTTAGTCCATCGGACAGGCGTATGTCCGCAAGTATAAGATCCGGAGTCGGATGGGTTCGTAGCCATTCCACCGATTCCTGAATATTGGCCAGTGGTCCTTCCACATGAAAAGTCGTATCTATCTCCTCCAATTGACGTCTCAGGCGATTGAAGTTTCGCTGTTCATCTTCAAGAATTAAGATATTCATATTAAGTATTATTTATAATAGGCAGTTTGACAATATAGGTATTTTCTCGTTGTTCGATAAAAGGTTTTTTCTTGCAAAGTAAGAGATAACGCCCGATGATATTTTTATTGCCGATCCCCGTCGATTCAAAATCGGATGTTATCGGGCGTAAGTCGTTTTCTACTACAATATCATTTTCTTCACGGAAAACACGTATTAAGAGAGGGTGTCGAGCCGATGCACGGTTGTGCTTAATGGCGTTTTCCACCAATAATTGTAGGCAAACGGGAGGTATCTGCCCGTCGATTTGCTTCAATGTTTCATCTATATCTATGCAGACAGCGTCCTCATAGCGCATTTTTATCAAGTAAATATAAGAATGGAGGAAAGTGATTTCTTCTTCGATGCTTACCGTATCTCGTTTCAGATTCTGGATGACGTACCGGTACACCTTTGACAAGTTGTCCAGAAACTTTTCAGCCAATGCAGTGTCTTTCACTATCAATTCAGAAAGAATGCTGAAGTTGTTGAACATGAAATGAGGGTCTATTTGCGATTTCAATACTTCCAATTGCATCTGTGCGGCATGTTCCTTTTCTTTCAGAAGGGTTATTTCCAACTCCTTTTTCTGTCTTTCGGCTAATATGGATGATTCCATATATTGGGCATCAGTATAGATATAAGACACGAATGTCGCCATTACACTGAATATGTACAACCCCTGATGAAAAAAAGCAAGCCCCTCATCAAAACATATATTTATCAACAGAGAAAAGCACCAAACAGTCAGGTTGTTAAATAAGAGTAGCAGGAAAGCACAGATAAACAGTCGTAGATACGGCTTATCCGTAAATGAAACAAGACGAAACGACCAACTGCTATAAAAGACAGATAGTTCCACGAATACGAAACTTATCAGCAACGACACGCCGAAATCGATCATATAATCTACAAACGACAGTTCGCCGCCGAAAAACCACGTAGTATATTCTTTGTCGATCAATGCTGTCAGCAGATAACTGAGAAGAAATACAATCACTACCAGTAGCACGCGATTTTTTATATTGTCGAACTTGGTTTTTGCCATCCGTTTTTATTTGCAAAATAAGTGACTTTCACCTCTTCCTCCAAACAAAGTGGAGACGAAGCTTCATAAATAGTTCTCGAAATGATATAAATTGAGTGTGAATCGAATACAGGAAATGAAAAAGAGAGTATATTTCATTATCCACATGTCGTAATCCATTTATTACGTTTCCGAAACTGTTTTCTACGCTTCACGCATTTGCTTATTGCGGTACAGTTCCGTAATTCTTTCCTTTGCGCCAAAAAAGAGAAGAAAGAATGAAAAGAATTATTGGAGTTATACTTTTAGCATGTACAATGTGCCTGTCTTCGTGCAAGAACAGGGAAGTGAAAGAAACACTGCCATTGTGCCGGGTGATGACTGTTGCCGCAAAGGCGGTGGAAATAAACGAGTCTTATTCAGCTTCCATACAAGGGCGGCAGGATATCGACATCTACCCACAAATATCGGGTACGATAACAGAGCTTCGTGTGTATGAAGGGAAAACGGTTCGGAAAGGTGAAGTAATGTTCGTCATAGATCAAGTGCCTTACCGTGCAGCATGGCGCAAAACAATGGCTGATGTACATGCAGCTGAAGCACAGGTGGAGACGGCTCGTCTGGAATATCGCAGCAAGCAACAGCTTTTTGCGGAAAAAGTCGTTTCAGAATACGATCTGTCCACTGCGAAGAATGCCCTTGCCATTGCCGAAGCGACATTGGAACAGGCAAAGGCTTTGGAAGAGGATGCACGGAACAGCCTGTCTTATACGGAGGTAAAAAGTCCGTCGAATGGAGTTGTCGGCACACTACCTTACCGGGAGGGCGCATTGGTCAGCGCTTCGATGGCTATTCCGTTAACTTCCGTTTCCGACAATTCAGAGATGTATGTCTATTTTTCAATAACCGAGAAGCGGGTTCATTCCTTACTCCGACAATACGGATCCCATGATGAAGTAATCCGCCAAATGCCTCCGGTCAGATTACAGCTGAATGACGGTAGTCTGTATGATGGACAAGGACACGTAGAGAGCATTAGCGGCATTATCAACCGGAAGACCGGTACGGTATCCGTCCGCAGTATTTTTGATAATACCAACCGTACATTATTAAGTGGGGGAATCGGTAATGTCATTATTCCGCATCGTGAAGATTCTGTCATTGTCATTCCGCAGACGGCTACCACCGAATTGCAGAATAAGATTCTGGCATATAAGGTAGCTGAAGATGGTTGTGTTCACTCCTGTGAACTGACTGTGGAAAAACTCAATGATGGCAAAGATTATATTGTCAGATCCGGTCTTGCTGTAGGTGACGTAATTGTAACCGAAGGAACGGGACTCCTGCGGGACGGTATTCAGATAGATATAAGAAAAGATGAACCCTCCAAATAATAAAAAACTATGAACCTAAGATTTTTTATAGACCGCCCAGTTTTTTCTGGCGTCATATCTGTCGTGATCGTACTAATGGGATTCATCGCCTTATCTAATCTGCCTGTGGAACAGTATCCTGATATTGCACCGCCTACTATTCAAGTATTTGCCAACTATCCGGGAGCCAACGCCGAAACGGTACAGAAATCGGTTGTAGTTCCTCTGGAGGAGTCCATCAACGGGGTGGAAGATATGACTTATATCACCTCCACGGCCTCTAATAACGGTGATGCCATGATAAATGTTTATTTCAAGCAGGGAAGTAATGCTGATATGGCGGCGGTAAACGTACAGAACCGTGTATCCACTGCCTTGAGTTTGCTTCCTGCCGAAGTGACAAAAGTCGGTGTTACCACCATGAAGCAACAGAATGCCGAACTGAAAACATTCTCGCTCTTTGACCCTACCGGGAAATATGATTTGCAGTTCTTGAACAACTACATGAAGATAAACGTAGAACCGCGTATCAAGCGTATCGGGGGTGTGGGTAATATGATGCTGTTCGGTTCCAATTACAGTATGCGTATCTGGATGAAACCCGATAAGATGGCGCAATACGGTCTTATCCCTTCGGACATCACCGCTATGCTGGAACGGCAGAACATTGAAGCTGCTACGGGAGCCTTTGGGGAAAATCATGATAACGCTTATCAGTACACAATGAAATACCGAGGCCGATATTCCACTCCGGAAGAGTTCGGTGAACTTGTCGTTCGTTCCCTCCCTAGCGGTGAGGTTCTCCGACTTAATGAAGTGGCAGATGTAGAGTTGGGCGATGAAGCCTACAACTATTCGACTGAGATGAATGGCCATCCGGCTGCCATGGCAATGATTTACCAAAAGGCCGGCTCCAATGCTTCGGAAACTATCAATGAAATAGATGCCGTACTGGACGAGCTCGGCAAGGATTTACCTAAAGGACTGGAATTCGTAACTCTGAACGACACGAACATTTTTCTGAAAGCATCCATCAAGGTTGTATTGAAAACATTGTTGGAAGCTATCTTACTGGTAGTGCTGGTGGTATATGTGTTTTTGCATGACATTCGTTCCACCCTTATTCCGACGATAGGCATTGTGGTATCCATTGTTGGCACATTTGCTTTTATGGCAGTGGTTGGATTTTCTGTCAATTTAATCACGCTCTTTGCACTGGTTCTTGCTATCGGTACGGTAGTGGATGATGCCATTATCGTGGTCGAAGCGGTACAAGCACGTTTCGATATAGGTTATCGTTCTTCCTATATGGCCACCAACGATGCTATGCGGAGTGTCGCATCGGCTATCCTGACCTCTACGCTGATATTCATGGCCGTGTTTATTCCCGTTTCCATGATGGGAGGTACATCCGGAGAATTCTACAAGCAATTCGGCATCACGATGGCCGTAGCTGTGGGGATTTCAGCGATCAATGCATTTACCCTTTCACCTGCCTTGTGCGCTTTGCTGCTTCATCCTTACAAGGATGAGCAAGGGAATACGAAGAACAATTTTGCCGCTCGTTTCCGTACAGCGTTCAATGCGGCTTTCGATGCGATAACTTCCCGATATATGCGCTCTGTTCTGTTCCTTGTCAAGCGTAAATGGCTGATGTGGGGAACGCTGGCGGTGTCGATGATATTGCTTGTCTTTTTGGTGCGTACCACCAAAACCGGACTTGTTCCCGATGAGGACACAGGTTCGGTAATGATTAGTATGAATGCCAAGCCCGGAACTTCGATGGCTGAAAACCGGCGTATCATGCAAGAAGTAAACCGGAACATAAACCGGATATCCGGCATTGACTATAACGCCAACATCGTGGGATATTCCTTCAGTGGCGCAGGTTCATCTATGGGAATGTCATTTCTTTCTCTTAAACACTGGGACGAGAGAAAGGGAAAAGGACAATCGGCAAGGGAAATCATAGACAGTATCTATGCTTTCGCTCCCGGTGTACCGGATATGCAACTTTTTGCCGTGACTCCTCCAATGATACCGGGCTACGGGATGGGAAGCGGTTTCGAACTTTATCTGCAAGACAAGGTTTCAGGCGATCTGAACAAGTTCAAGGAAGTGGCGGACAACTTCGTAGCAACTCTCAATGAACGTCCGGAGATAGAGATGGCATATTCTTCTTTTGAAACGAACTACCCGCAATATTGGGTTGATATAGATGCTGCCAAATGCGAACAAGCAGGTATTTCCACTATTGAGATTCTGGAAACTCTTTCCGGTTATTACGGAGGAGGTTATGTGTCGAACTTTAATCGTTTCTCCAAATTGTACCGTGTGCAGATACAAGCAGATCCGACATACCGGGTTACTCCTGAATCCTTGAACCATATTTACGTTCGAACGGGTGAGGGAATGGCGCCTCTCGCACAATTCGTACAGCTTACTAAAACCTATGGGCCACAGGACATGTCACGATTCAACCTTTATAATTCCATTTCTGTCAATGGAACACCCGCATCCGGATACAGTTCGGGGGACGCATTGAAAGCGGTACAGGAAACAGCAGAGAAGCTGCTTCCGGCTAATTATGCGTACGAGTTTGGAGGTATTTCCCGCGAGGAAAGTCAGACGACTAATAATGTGGCTATTATCTTTGCCATCTGTATGGTGTTGATATATTTGATATTGTGTGCGCTTTACGAGAGTTTGCTCATTCCTTTCTCGATCATTCTGTCCGTTCCGTGCGGATTCTTAGGAAGCTTCCTGTTTGCTCAGATTTTAGGTCTGGAAAATAATATCTATATGCAGACGGGACTCATCATGCTGATAGGATTGCTTGCCAAAACTGCCATTTTGCAAACTGAATATGCAGTACAACGCCGAAAAGCGGGCATGTCGCTCATACAAGCTGCTTATGTGGCGGCAAAAGACCGTTTACGTCCGATTTTGATGACGGTCATGGCTATGATATTTGGATTGCTGCCTCTGATGATGGCACATGGTGTGGGTGCAAACGGTTGCCGTTCTCTGGCTTCCGGTGTAGTGGGAGGTATGTTGATAGGAACATTGGCACTGCTGCTATTTGTTCCCGTCCTTTTCATTGTCTTTCAGTATTTACAAGAAAAAATCAGACCTGCACAGACTTCATGTAAAGATGCGGATTGGGCGATACAAACGGAATTGGAGAACCTTAAGATAAAAGAATGAAGATGAAATTTGCATATTATACATTCATATTGTTATGGGCAGTTTGTCTGATGACGGGATGCTCCATATATAAACCTTATTCCCGTCCTGAAGTTCAGACCGAAGGATTATACCGAGACTTGGAGGAAACAAGAGACACTGCTTCAATAGCTACTCTCGGCTGGCGGAATTTATTCTCGGACAAAAATTTGCAAGCCTTGATTGAGAAAGGGTTGGAACGAAATACGAATTTGCGTGTAGCCCATATACGGGTGAAAGCTGCAGAAGCGGTGTTAATGAATGCACGACTTTCTTATCTGCCATCGGTAGTACTGACTCCGGATGGCAGTATCAGTGGTACAGAGGGAGCGAAAGCGATAAAGACATATAATCTTGCCGCTTCCGCAAGCTGGGAAATAGATTTGTTTGGAAAAGTAACCAATGCCAAACGAGAGGCGCTTGCCGCTCTCGAAGGAAGTCGGGCTTACAGGCAGGCGGTAGAGACACAGCTTATAGCCACAATCGCCAATAGTTATTATATGTTGCTGATGCTCGACCGCCAACTCATCATCAGTGAACAGACGTTGATTACTTGGAAAGAGACAGAACACTCTATCGAGGCGTTGAAACGGGCTGGAAAATCCAACGATGCAGCGGTACTTCAGGCCAAAGCGAACCGTTTGGCATTGGAAGCGTCTGTGGTGTCCATACGGAAAAGTATACGTGAAACAGAGAACGTACTTTCAGCATTACTGGCCGATACATCACATGACATCATGCGGGGAGCACTGCAAAAGCAACAGTTTCCCGACACACTTTCTGCCGGACTTCCCATACAGCTGCTTGCCAACCGTCCTGATGTGAGACAAGCGGAATGGAATCTGGCACAAGCATATTATGCTACCAATGCCGCCCGTTCCGCTTTTTATCCGAGCCTTACTCTTTCCGGCTCTACCGGATGGACGAACAATGTCGGCGGTGTTGTAGTCAATCCCGGAAGTTGGTTGTTCAGTGCGGTAGGCTCGCTTATGCAACCTCTGTTCAATAAGGGAACGAATATAGCTAACCTGCGTCAGGCAAAAGCTCGCCAGGAAGAAGCTCTTCTTCTATTCCAGCAATCCCTGTTAGATGCTGGAAAAGAAGTAAACAATGCTTTGACACGTTGGCAATCTGCCCGCATTCGGATAGATTATGTCAATCAACAAATCATGACCTTGCAAGAAGCCGTGCGCAAAACCGAATTACTGATGCAACATACTTCCATTAATTATCTTGAAGTATTGACTGCACGTCAGAGACTACTGGAAGCGGAATTAACGCAGGCTCAAGATAAATTTGAGGAAATACAAGGAGTAATTGATTTATACCATGCTGTGGGAGGAAGATAGCCACATAAAAAAGTACATGAAGTTACAACATAAGATATTTTTCAGCTATTGGAAGTTGATATTGGATAATGCGGATAGGAAACACCTATCCGCATTACTTATAAATCCCGATTGCTGATTTTGCAAATTACAAGAAAATGCTACTTAGCATAGAGGTATTTTACCTTCTTTTCATCAAAAAACGCCTTTTCAGCCATTCACGTACCGGTTCGTCATACAGTTTAAGGCAAGCATATGCGATAGCAATGGATAAAATGAAGATGGAAACTGCAAGCAAAACATGCATGCCTAAAGGTGCGTCCGGATGATTTCGTGCCCAGGCTATCTGCATATAAATCAGCGGAAAATGTGTGATATAAAGAGGGTAGGAGATCTCTCCGAGAAATTGGCAGATGGCTACGGAACGTTTTCCCGTCACATTGCTGCCTGCTCCCATTGCTACTATTAAAGGGAACATAATAAGTACACAAAAAGCTTCGTAAGCACCATTCATCCACATGGCTTCCGTACCGCCGATGCGGGGCATAACTAAAATGGCAACTATCAGCAATGAGCACCAGTAAAATCCTCTTTTTATCTTTATCAGTTTGTTGACGCGCGAAAGCAGTAGCCCCACGAAGAAAGGATAAAGCAGTCGGGATATACCGATGTAGAGTTGATCGGGAGTAAGGCTCCATCCGCCGATAAAGGTATATGCAGCCGCTTCTCTTGTGACCAACAGACCAAAAGTATCTATATTGAATGCTATGTCGATGGTCAGCAACGCTGCCAGGGCGACAAAGATTCCCAAAGCGATTTTAGAGAAATGGCGGATAAACAAAGCATAAAGGATGTTTGCTATATACTCCCACATGAGCGACCAGGTAGGGCCGTTCAGGGAGTTTACTTCCCACCAGCCCCGTATGTCCCATGAAACTGGTGTGGGAATCATCAGACAACCCAACAGAACCATCAGGAGGACTTTCCACCAAGGTGTTTCCATAATCAGAGGGAAAGCGGAACAGTCGCCCAGATAGAAAAAGACAGCTCCTATTAACGTGCCCATAATCACCATAGGATGCAGACGTACCAAGCGTCGCTTAAAGAAATCTTTTATGGACATCCTGTCCCAGCGGTCATCATAGGCATATCCTATTACAAAACCGGAAAGAACAAAAAAGAAATCCACAGCCAGATAACCATGATTCAAAATCTGATGGACAGGGCCCGCAGAATAAGTTTCAAACAAGTGGTAAGCTACCACAATCATTGCGGCAACGCCGCGAAGCCCGTCCAGTATTTCATAGCGCGGCTTCGATGCCAAATAAGTTGTTGTATTCATTATTTTGATATTAAATTCATTTTCACACTAAAAAATAACCTGCCATATTTTCGCAAACCTGGCAGGACCTAAGTTATCCAGATATCTGATATTATCAGTTTTATATCGCGTGCAAAGTTATCCCTCAATTAGTTTACACATTTATCTTATCGTTTATTAGAATTGTCTTATATTTGCATATTTCCCTATATAAGGAAGAAAATAATAGAAAATATTAAATTATAGTATAATGCCCCAATCAGAAAGACGTTCTTTTACTTTCGAGAATGTTCATCTTGCGCCCGATGAACAAATAGGTTTACATCAGCAATCTACCTGGGAGCTTTCGTATGTGATCGTAGGTTCCGGCATGAGGTTGATAGGCGACATGACGGAACCTTTTCTTGGCGGAGAGGTAGTTATGATACCGCCGGAAATTCCACATTGCTGGTATTTTGAGGGCGATGATACGGATGCGCAGGGCAGGATTGCGAACATTACCGTGACGTTTGACAATGATTTCCTCGATAGGTGTTCCGGTACTTTTCCGGAACTGTGCGGACATATAGATAAGTTGAAGAAGAAGTATGATGCGGTGAAATTCGATAAGGAAAAGTCGGAGGCAATCATTGACCTTATGGAAGAGATGTGTAATCAAAGTGAAGCTGAAAAAGTTGCGTCCATGATAAAGCTCATCCTGATAATGGCAGATAGCGGCAGTGAGCACGTGGTAGGTAAATATCAGAGGATTGACAAAGAAACGAAGCGTATGAATCAGATCCAGACATACGTTATCTGCAATGCAAAGCGGAACATTACGCTCGATGATGTGGCACGGTATGTAGGTATGAACCGGGCTTCTTTCTGTATATTCTTCAAGAAAGCTACCGGAAAGACTTTTGTCACTTATCTGAACGAGTATCGTATAGGTTTAGCCTGCCAGCTTTTGAAGCAGAAGAGGATGACGGTTTCAGAAATTTGCTATAATGTTGGTTTTAACAATGTACCATATTTCAACCGGACTTTTAAGCGTCATAAAGGCGTCTCCCCCTGTGAATACAAACAAGGTGGCAAAGCTGATGCTAACGAAAAAAAGGAAAGTGATATTTAATACCTATTTTATATAGTTTTCTTTTTCCATATAATAAAGACCCTCGCCACGATCACCATTCTCCAAGTCGGTCAGTTCTAATTTGAATACACGATAAGGGAGGTCATTCTGCAAATGCTTAGGGAGATCTACCGTCAGCAGGTAGGCGCTTCCATATTCGTCGGCATCGTAGTATTCTTTTATTTCCTGCTTCATCAGAATGGGAACTTCTTCGCCATCTATCCAGACAACAACTTTCAGTTGATCGATTGGTGGAGCCCATTGATCCACTTTGGCTTCTTTACTTTGAGCTTGCTGTTTCTTATTGCTAAGATCTTCATTGCGCACAATAGAAGCCGGTTCGGAGGTCTTCATCCATTCGTAAAAGCGTGTCAGACTCATGGGGCGGACATATATCTGATAAGCAGGCATAGCGCCGGGGATGCGGAAAGCACGTATTCCATAAGCTTCCATACGATGATATCGTATGTTTAACGTAGTGTCGCGATCGGCAATAAAATCCCATGCCCAAAACTCTAAACGGTGTTCCGCTTCGGGGAGTCCATGTTTGAGGGCTGTGTGTGCATAAGTAGGATAGTAGATAGCATATACACTTTGATATTTTCCTTTAGGTACCCTGGCAGTGTAGTAGCCATCTTTATTAGTGATACCTTCTGATACAGGATTGAATCGGGGAGTGTACCAACATACAGAACAACTATCTATCGGTTGCCCGTTGAAATCCGTCACCCGTCCACTAATAGTTACTGAATCTTGTTGCTGTGCGTATCCGACAGTACCAAATAAAAAGGACAACGGAATGCAGAAAAAAAGTCTGATTATCTGTGTCATAGTAGTATATATTTTGGCGAAGATATGGAATTAATTTGAAAAAAATGAATAAGATTCTATTTAATATTGGTTGATTATCAGAATTGTTCTCTTATTTCCCGTGATTTGAAGAGAATTTGGAGCACTGTGAATACTAGTATAATAGGGAAATCTCCCTAAATAATAGGGAAAAAGATAATATTATATGTTTTTCTCCACTTATATTTGTAGCAACATAAAAACTAAAAACAATATATACAATGAAAACAATAAAACTGACATTAGCACTACTGGCATTTGCAATCTGTATGGGTAGTTGTGCCATGATTTTAGGGATTGACAGTAATACCCTGATGAAAATTCAGAAAGGGATGACTAAAGAGGAGATCACATCCATATTGGGACAGCCGATGCACCGTAGCTTCGATCACGAAGTGGAAGGATGGAGATATGAGAAAAGTATTTCCGGAGCTCCCGGTATAACGATCATCGACCTTGGATTTGTGGATGGAAAAGTGACTTATATGGATTCTTACGAGAAGTATACCAATCCTCCTGTAGCAGTTTATCCGTCTGTGGAAATTGGTGGAGAAGCCCCTTCCCGTCCGCATGTTAGTGGTGGAAGAGGGATGAACGAAAGGGATTTCCTATCTCTTTACAACAAAGTGAAGAGCAAACCTTTCAAAGACGATCAACTGGATTTGCTGGAAGCCGGAATCGGTAACAGGGGATTAAGTTGCAAACAGTGTGTGCGGATGATGTCGATATACCGGTTTGATGATGACAAACTGGAAGTCCTGAAAATTTTAGCTCCGAATATCTCCGACCGGGAGAATTATGACGAGATAATCAATGCACTCGATTTTATCTCCAGTGAAGAGAAAGCAAGAAGTATTTTGGGAATAAAGAAGTAAAACGAAAAGGCGGTAAATTCATGCGAGGAAATACCGCCTTTTACTTTATATGAAGTTATCTGTTATTTATCCTTTTCGACAGATACAGTCCGCCAGATGATCGTTGACGAATCCCGCAGCCTGCAAGTGGGCGTAGCAGATGGTAGATCCGAAGAACTTGAATCCTCGTTTTTTCATATCCTTGCTCATGGCATCAGATTCGGGAGATGATACCGGAATCTCACTCAAGGATTGAAAGGTATTGATAATCGGCTTTCTGCCGGGAAAGAACGACAGTGTATATTCATAGAAGCTACCGAACTCCTTTTGTATGGCAAGGAATAACCTTGCATTTGTAATGGTCGATTTGATTTTCAGACGGTTCTTTACAATGCCATCAAAGTGCATCAACCGTTCTACATCTTCATCGGTCATTTGTGCTACCTGTCCGGCATCGAAACCACAAAAGGCTTTGCGATATCCCTCACGTTTTTTGAGGATGGTTATCCAACTTAATCCGGCCTGGGCACTCTCCAGCACAAGAAACTCGAACAGCGTCTTGTCGTCGGTCACTAAATTTCCCCACTCTTGATCATGGTATTTCACATACAGTTCGTCAGTTCCGCACCAACCACAGCGTCCGTTTACAAAATCTTGCATAATTACAGTACTTATAATGAATGTACAAATATACTTGATTCACAACGGCGTGCCAAATTTCAGTAAGCTATTTTACGATGGAAATCATTTTCCACGTTTCCCGGGTTTTCTTATTTCAGATTCTCGTTGAAGAATGCCGCCAATTTATCGAATGGAATGGCATTTTTTCCTCCACCGTCATAAAGGTCGGTGTGTGAGGCACCTGGAATGATAAGAAGTTCCTTATTGTCACGATAGTTGGTGTAAGAGGTCATATCGCGGTAGGCGTCTTCACTGAAATAGCGGGAATGTGCTTTTTCACCATGCATAATCAGTACGGCAGAGCGGATTTCTTTGCTATAAGCAAGAATGGGCTGATTCAGGAATGACATTGGGCCGGTAACTGTCCATCCATCATTGGAATTGCCCGAACGCTTGTGATATCCGCGCTGTGTCTTATAATAATCGTAATAATCCTTCACAAACTGAGGTGCATCGGCTGGCAACGGATCGACCACGCCACCGCCTTGTTCATAATAGCCTTGGGCGTACTCTTTGGTACGCTGTGCATTAAGTTGCTTGCGTTTCTCGTAACGGGCGTTTTCATTGTTGTCGGCATCAAAATAGCCATTTGCATTTATGCGGTTCATGTTGTACATTGTAGAGGCAACAGTAGCCTTGATGCGTGTGTCGATAGCAGCTGCATTAAGTGCCAGACCACCCCATCCGCAAATGCCGATAATACCGATACGTTCCGGGTCAACATTTGGCTGGGTGGAGAGAAAATCGACAGCAGCCTGAAAATCTTCCGTATTGATATCCGGTGAAGCAACCCTGCGAGGTTCGCCACCACTCTCACCTGTAAATGAGGGATCGAAGGCGATAGTAAGGAAACCTTGTTCAGCCATTGTTTGCGCATATAATCCGCTGGACTGCTCCTTTACGGCACCGAAAGGACCGCTTACTGCAATGGCTGCCAATGCGCCTTTCGCATCTTTCGGTTCATAGAGATCTGCCGCCAATGTAATTCCATAGCGGTTGACAAACGTCACTTTACGGTGATTCACTTTGTTGGACTGTGGGAAAGTCTTGTCCCATTCCTGCGTGAGAACTAACTCCTGTGCTTTAATATTACTACCTTTCATTTCTTTTTGATTTTGTGCCTGAACACTAACAACTGTCAGCATCAGAGGCATGATTAGCATTATTACTTTTTTCATTGTTTTTTGTCTTTTGATTCAACAATACAAAGTTAACGCAAAAGCCCCGCAGCGGATTTGCTGCGAGGCTCAAAGAATCTTTCTCAGAAGCTCAATTTACTATATCAATCGCAACTCACGGAAATTTATTGGGAGATAGCAGTAGGAGAGACGCCGAATTGTTTTTTAAAAGCCGTAGCAAAGTGGGATGGATTCTTGAATCCTACTTCCAGATAAACGTCCTGTACTTTCCGTGTGCCGGTTTTCATTTTCTCGTAGGCCGCTTCGAGGCGTTTGTGAATCAGCCATTTTTGCGGAGTAAGGGTGCTAATCTTCTTGAAATCCCGTTTGAATGTAGCCAGACTGCGTCCCGTAAACGTGGCTAAATCTTCCATACTGAAATCGTACATGTAATTTTGTTCCATGAATTCCAGGATGTCAATTTTCCAGGGTTCGTTGAAATCAAAGAGTGTGGGATAAAAGCGTTCGTCAATATGTAGCAACGCCAGCAGTCCCTCCTGCAATTTCAGATTCATGAAATCGTCCTGTGCCCGGAGCTTCTGGTTGAAGTAAGGGGTCATCGAAGTGAACAGACTGTCAATTTCCATGCTGATAGGCAATTTTATCACGCTTGAACGGACTTTGGGCACATTGTCCAGCGCTTTATCCGAAGGAATTCGTTGAAACATCTCGCGCAAGAAACGCCGTGTAAACATCAGAAAAATACCGCAATACTGCTCGCCATCGAGTGGTTTCTTAGTCAGCGTAACCCGGTGGTCGCGCCGGATAAACACACACTCGCCTTTCTGTACATGGGTGATTTTGTTCCCGTCATCAATGAGCATTTCGCCTGAATAAACATAGTTCATGGCGTGCTCGCGGGATTGATGTACACAATGATTTTCGTCATTGAAGAAACAACTGAAAAATATATCCGCATGTCTGAATATCATCTCATCTCCATCGGTCGGGGCATTTATTTTATAATCCATAAGAATACTTTTTAAGCGCTTTCTGCAAAAATAGCATAAAGCGGAGAATTATTCTTTTGAAATCTATTTTTTCTTTCTGATTGCGTCTCATTTCGCAAGCCTTCTTCTTAACCGGTGTTTTATTCTCGCTTTTTATCACTATCTTTGTCACTGAGCATACTCTGTATGCTGATTCTGAATGTTCCGCAATATGGGTAAGTCATTCCTCTGAACTATTTCTTGTTTATCAATTCAAAGTTTAACGGATTACAGCAATTATGGATACTCAAAAAATGAAAGTACAAAAATTAGTACCAACGGAATATAATGGTAAATGGGGCTTTATAGATGCAGCAACAGGCGAAGAAGTCGTGCCGTTTATCTATGACTATGCCCATGCCTTTTCTGTAGGATTGGCATTAGTCAGGCAGAATGGTTGGTGGGGTTATGTGGATAAAACGGGGAAGGAAGTGATTCCATGTATATATAATCCTGCATGGTCTTTTACCAAAACAGGGCTGGCAGCAGTATGTATGGAGGGTAAATGCGGCTTTATAGATCAGACAGGGAAAGAGATTATTCCTTTTATATATGATGACGCCCGCTATTTTAATAAAGATGGTAAAGCAAAGGTGAAGCTGAACGGCGAAACTTTCTTTATAGATGTGAAAGGGAATCGGGTTGAATAAACATGAAAATGACTTCAATAAGCTTATGTTCGATAAGGATGGAATTGTATTAAAGCCTTTGCTTGACGAAGATATACCGTTGTTTGACAGGTGGTTGAGTAAAGATTATATCTATAAGTGGCTGTGCCCGGATGGGGAAGAACAAAGAGAGGCCTGGCTGGATGAGGTAAACAACAGAAATGGTAAGTATGGCTTCATAAGACATTTTATTGTTTACTACAAAGATAAGAAGATTGGGTATTGTCTTTTTGCTGATTGTTTTTTCTTGAAGGACTTGGAGGAAGAAGGGCACGACTTTGAGAGTTTGTATGGAGACATCCCCGAAAAGAACCATACTTACGAGATCGGATATTTGATTGGTGAAGAAGAGTATCTGAATAGAGGCATCGGTAAAATGATTATCCGGAAGTTGGAAGAAAAGATCATTGAATTGGGAGGACGTGAAATAGCAGCAGACCCTTCGGAAGAAAACGCAGCTTCAATAAAGGTATTGCTAAGTAATGGGTTTAAGAAGAAAAGTGATGGGGATTACAGAAAAATAGTGCATACCCAGTAAATGTGTTGCTCATCAAATCAGGAGTGAAAAAAGGATGTAGAAACGAGAACTTATTTATTTATCTTTTTCAGGATATTCCGTATGGTAGTTTTAACGCCCGTGGAATAATATTCGGTATCTGCATTCTCTAATATGAGTTGCAGCTCTTTCAAAAGTTCCGGCTCAGACTTGCAAAGCTGGTAAGCCATTCTGATAGACAACGCCTGCACACCGATACTTTCTTGTGGGGCTAACATATGATCCAGGCAATAATTTAGCAAATCGACAGAGACAGGATCAGATGCAGGTACATTATATAATATAGACAGCAACAACCGTTTGGAACCATCATGTTTGCAGACTAATAATCGCTGAATAATATCATCCAGCAATGGAACAAACCAACCGGGATGCTTCTCACTCACTTTCTCACATGCCCATATAGCCCGCCATGAAACGACAATTTTATCGTCGGAAATCAACCGATATATATCTTTAAGGTATTCCGGATGCAGGCATATTTCCTGCACCAGTTTATCTATTGATAGTTTGCAAAGAGGCATTGCAAGGATGTTTCTGTATTCGTCGATTTTCTCCATATCATGCATGTTTTTGCAAAGATAATGCAAGTTGAATGTAGAACTTTCATACTTACATGAAAAAGTTTTGTTGAGATGCTGTTTATCTTCCTATTCTGAATGCGGATAGTACGATTACAAAATAAAGGGCTGTCTTTTTAATCAAAGACAGCCCTTACAAATATATTGTATTTAAGGATTATGCAATACCGTGAGCAGATACCTCCGGTGCAATCTTCTTGATCAGACCTTGCAGTACAGCACCTGGTCCACATTCTGTGAAGTCGGTAGCACCATCAGCGACCATATTCTTAACAGTCTGTGTCCAGCGTACAGAAGCTGTCAGCTGAGCTACGAGATTCTTCTTGATCTCTTCCGGATCAGTGTGAGGCAATGCATCTACATTCTGATAAACCGGACATTTGGGAGCGTGTATTTCAGTAGCGTTGATAGCTGCTTCCAATTCAACTTTTGCAGGATTCATCAGCGGAGAGTGGAAAGCGCCGCCTACCTTCAATGGCAAAGCACGTTTTGCTCCAGCAGCTTTCATCAGTTCGCATGCCTTATTGATGCCTTCGATAGAACCGGAAATTACGATCTGTCCCGGGCAGTTATAGTTGGCTGCAACGCAAACTTCGCCTTCAGCGGTTACTTGCTCGCAGATTTCTTCTACTTTTTCATCGGAGAGGGCAATGATAGCCGCCATTGTAGAGGGCTGTGCCTCGCAAGCTTTCTGCATGGCCATGGCACGAGCATAAACCAGCTTCAACCCATCTTCGAAACTCAATGCACCGGCAGCAACCAGAGCAGAGAATTCGCCCAATGAGTGACCGGCAGTCATCTCAGGTTTAAAATCATCACCCATACAAAGTGCGGAGATAACGGAGTGGAGGAATACAGCAGGCTGAGTTACCTTCGTTTGACGCAAGTCTTCGTCTGTACCGTTGAACATAATATCCGTAATGCGATATCCCAGGATATCATTGGCTTTTTCAAACAATTCTTTTGCTAAAGCGGAGTTTTCATACAAGTCTTTTCCCATTCCTACGAATTGGGCGCCTTGACCCGGAAATACAAATGCTTTCATACTGTTCTTGTTTTAGTAGTTAATTAAAAAAGTGGTGCAAAGGTATAGCTTTTTCTGATATTGACCGCACAAACGAAGGATTTTTGTGCAATAAGCTATTTTAACTCCCTCCGTTCGGAGAAGGGAGTTTATTGGGAAGCAGAGGGATAGATGAGAAAAAAATCTTTTTATAGCACTTCAACTAAAATACAATAAGAGGTACTTGTCTTTTTAATCTTCCGGTATACTAAAATCCTTAAAAATAAAGCACTTCACTCTTATTGTACTTCCTACAATTACCTGATTCTTCCGTTTATCAACAATACATATTGTACTTTCAACGATAAGGCCGTATTTTGATATTGTAAAATGTACGATATCTATCATATTGAAGAATAGTGCTTTATAACATAATAGAAATTAAGTTTTCTGCGCTTGTATATTCAAAAAACCTGTTTATATTTGCAGCGCTTAAACATGGATATTATGCAAAACATGGAACATAAAACCCCATTAGCGAACAATCATATATCAGTAGACTGTGTAGTGATTGGCTTTGACGGAGAACAATTAAAAGTTCTGTTGATAAAACGTGTAGGTGAGGAGCAAGGTGAAATTTTCCACGATATGAAGCTTCCCGGAAGTCTGATCTATATGGATGAAGATTTGGACGAAGCTGCCCAGCGTGTGTTGAACGAACTAACGGGTTTGAAGAACGTCAATCTGATGCAATTCAAGGCATTCGGTTCTAAGAATAGGACGAAGGACCCGAAAGACATTCATTGGCTGGAACGCGCCATGCAATCGAAGGTGGAGCGTATCGTTACAATTGCTTACCTGTCATTGGTGAAGATAGATCGGGCACTGAGTCGGAATCTGGCTGATTTCGAAGCATATTGGGTGGCACTGCAAGATATTAAGGCATTGGCTTTCGACCATAATCTGATTATTAAAGAAGCATTGGTATATATCCGCCAGTACGTGGAGATTAATCCGTCAGCCTTGTTCGATCTGCTTCCCCGTAAGTTTACGGCATCACAACTGCGTACTTTATATGAATTGATATATAGCAAGCCTATTGACGTGCGGAACTTCCACAAGAAAATAGCGATGATGGAATACGTTGTTCCATTGGAGGAAAAACAACAGGGAGTTGCCCACCGTGCCGCACGCTATTATCGATTCGATAAGAAGATATATAATAAGGTAAGAAGATAAGTATTAATAAAATAATTCATAAATCAAAACTCATAATTAATACCATGTATTTATTAGGCTATGACATTGGAAGCTCGTCCGTAAAAGCGAGCCTGGTAAACGCCGAAACCGGCAAATGTGTATCTTCTGCTTTCTTCCCGAAGACAGAGGCGGCAATCATTGCAGTTAAACCGGGTTGGGCGGAACAAAATCCCGAAAGCTGGTGGGAAAATCTGAAGCTTGCCACACAGGCTGTCATGAATGAATCGGGTGCAAACGCAGGTGAAATCAAGGCAATCGGTATCTCTTATCAGATGCATGGATTGGTATGTGTGGACAAAGACCAGAATGTGCTGCGTCCTTCCATTATCTGGTGTGACTCGCGTGCTGTGCCTTACGGACAGAAAGCTTTCGAAACACTGGGAGAAGAGAAATGTCTCTCACATCTGTTGAACTCTCCGGGTAACTTCACTGCCTCTAAACTGGCATGGATAAAGGAAAACGAGTCGGCCATCTACGAACGGATTTATAAGATTATGTTGCCGGGTGATTACATCGCCATGAAGTTGAGCGGTGAAATCTGTACCACTGTTTCCGGACTTTCGGAAGGTATGTTCTGGGATTTCAAAAATAATCGTGTAGCCGACTTCCTGATGGATTATTATGGTTTCGATAACTCTCTGATTGCGGACATCAAACCCACATTCTCCGAACAAGGACGTGTGAATGCTGCTGCAGCAAAAGAATTGGGATTAAAAGAAGGTACACCGATCACATATCGTGCAGGTGACCAACCGAATAACGCTCTTTCACTGAATGTATTCAATCCGGGAGAAATCGCCTCTACGGCAGGTACTTCAGGCGTTGTATATGGTGTGAACGGTGAAGTGAACTATGATCCGAAATCACGCGTAAATACATTCGCTCACGTAAACCATACGGACGAACAAACCCGTCTGGGTGTGTTGCTTTGCATCAATGGTACGGGTATTCTTAATTCTTGGGTGAAACGTACGATTGCTCCCGAAGGCATCTCTTACAATGAAATGAATGTACTGGCATCACAAGCTCCTATCGGCAGTGCAGGTATCAGTATTCTGCCCTTCGGTAACGGTGCGGAACGTATGCTCGAAAATAAAGAGATCAACTGCTCTATCCGTGGCTTGAACTTCAATCTGCATGGCAAACAACACATTGTGCGTGCAGCTCAGGAAGGCATTGTATTCTCATTCAAGTATGGTATAGATATTATGGAAGGTATGGGCATCCCTGTACAGAAAATCCATGCAGGCCATGCAAATATGTTCCTTAGCTCCATCTTCCGCGATACGCTGGCAGGTGTGACGGGAGCTGTAATCGAACTGTACGATACGGATGGTTCGGTAGGTGCAGCCAAGGGAGCAGGTATCGGTGCAGGTATCTATAAAGATAATAACGAAGCATTCGCAACGCTGGAAAAACTGGATGTTATCGAGCCTAATCAGGCTAAGCGCCAGGAATATGCAGATGCTTATGCACGCTGGAAACATCGTTTGGAAAAATCAATGGCAAAATAATGCTAACTTAACTCTCCTCTGAAAACGAGGAGAATTAAAATAGTACAGTTAACAATCAAAACATAATTAACCCTTTAAAATTCAATTAAAATTATGGCAACAAAAGAGTATTTTCCCGGAATAGGAAAGATTAAATTCGAAGGTAAAGAGAGTATGAACCCGATGGCATATCGTTACTACGATGCTGAGAAGGTAGTCATGGGTAAGAAGATGAAAGATTGGTTGAAGTTTGCTATGGCTTGGTGGCACACTCTCTGCGCAGAAGGTGGTGACCAATTCGGTGGCGGAACGAAACAATTCCCTTGGAATGGCGACTCTGACGCTTTGCAAGCAGCTAAAAATAAATTGGATGCAGGTTTCGAATTCATGCAGAAGATGGGTATCGAATACTATTGCTTCCACGATGTAGACCTGATTTCTGAAGGTGCAAGCATCGAAGAATACGAAGCTAACTTGAAAGCTATCGTAGCTTATGCAAAAGAAAAACAGGCTGAAACTGGTATCAAGTTGTTGTGGGGTACTGCTAACGTATTCGGTCATGCACGTTATATGAACGGTGCTGCTACCAATCCTGATTTCGACGTTGTAGCACGCGCTGCTGTTCAGATCAAGAACGCTATTGACGCTACTATCGAACTGGGTGGTTCAAACTATGTGTTCTGGGGCGGTCGCGAAGGTTACATGTCTTTGCTGAACACTGACCAGAAACGTGAAAAAGAACACCTTGCAAAGATGTTGACTATCGCTCGTGACTATGCGCGTGCTCGTGGCTTCAAAGGTACTTTCCTGATTGAACCGAAACCGATGGAACCGACAAAACATCAGTATGACGTAGATACTGAAACAGTGATCGGCTTCCTGAAAGCTCACGGTCTGGATAAGGATTTCAAAGTAAACATCGAGGTTAACCACGCAACTTTGGCTGGCCATACTTTCGAACACGAACTGGCTGTAGCTGTTGACAACGGCATGTTGGGTTCTATCGATGCTAACCGTGGTGACTATCAGAACGGTTGGGATACTGACCAATTCCCTATCGATAACTATGAATTGACTCAGGCTATGATGCAGATCATCCGCAACGGTGGTTTGGGCAATGGCGGTACTAACTTCGACGCCAAAACTCGTCGTAACTCTACCGATCTGGAAGATATCTTCATCGCTCACATTGCAGGTATGGATGCTATGGCACGTGCTCTGGAAAGTGCAGCTAAATTACTGGAAGAATCTCCTTACAAGAAGATGTTGGCTGACCGTTACGCATCATTCGACGGTGGCAAGGGTAAGGAATTCGAAGAAGGCAAATTGTCTTTGGAAGATGTTGTAGCTTATGCGAAAGCTAATGGCGAACCGAAACAAACCAGCGGTAAGCAGGAATTGTATGAAGCAATCGTGAATATGTATTGCTAATATAATAAGGTGGTAGGGTGAGGGCACTCTACCACCTTATCTCTTTATCACTTTTTACTCATTTATCAACCTAATCTTTTTTATCATGAATGATGCTAACAATGGTAGTAAACTCTACCTGTATTCTATTACAACCGTTGCCATTCTGGGAGGTTTGCTGTTCGGTTACGATACGGCGGTAATCTCGGGTGCGGAGAAGGGCTTGGAAGCTTTCTTCCTGATGGCTACGGATTTCCAATATGACAAGGTGATGCACGGTATCACTTCTTCCAGTGCACTTATCGGCTGTGTGATCGGTGGTGCTCTTTCCGGTTTCTTCGCTTCCCGCTTGGGACGACGCAATTCGCTGAGACTGGCATCCGTGCTGTTCTTCCTGTCTGCATTGGGATCTTACTATCCCGAATTTTTATTCTTCAACTACGGTGAGCCAAACATGGAATTGCTCATCGCATTCAATTTGTATCGCGTATTGGGCGGTATCGGTGTAGGTCTTGCCTCTGCCGTATGTCCGATGTACATCGCAGAAATTGCACCCTCTAATATTCGTGGAACACTGGTATCTTGTAACCAGTTTGCCATTATCTTCGGTATGTTGGTGGTTTACTTCGTCAACTTCCTGATTATGGGCGACCACACAAATCCTATTATCGACAAGAGTGCTGAAGGTATATTGTCAGTGAATGCCGCTTCGGATATGTGGAGTGTACAAACCGGCTGGCGTTATATGTTCGGTTCGGAAGCATTCCCGGCTGCATTATTCGGCTTCCTTCTTTTCTTCGTACCGAAGACTCCGCGTTATCTGGTGCTGGTACATCAGGACGAAAAGGCATACTCTATCCTGGAGAAGGTGAATGGTGCAAACAAAGCAAAAGAAATTCTGGCAGAAATCAAGGCTACTTCCAAGGAAAAGACAGAGAAACTGTTCTCTTACGGTGTAGCAGTTATCGTTATCGGTATTTTGCTTTCCGTATTCCAGCAAGCCATCGGTATCAATGCCGTACTCTACTATGCTCCGCGCATTTTTGAAAACGCAGGTGCTGAAGGTGGTGGTATGATGCAAACTGTTATCATGGGTATTGTAAACATTGTATTTACGCTTGTAGCTATCTTTACTGTAGACCGTTTCGGACGTAAGCCTTTGCTGATTATCGGTTCTATCGGTATGGCAGTAGGTGCATTTGCAGTGGCAATGTGCGACAGCATGGGAATCAAGGGTATCGTTCCGGTACTTTCCGTAATTGTATACGCAGCATTCTTCATGATGTCATGGGGACCGATTTGCTGGGTATTGATTTCAGAAATCTTCCCGAATACCATCCGTGGCAAAGCCGTAGCTATTGCAGTAGCTTTCCAATGGATTTTCAACTATATCATATCCTCTACATTCCCGGCACTGTACGACTTCAGTCCGATGTTCGCATACAGTTTGTATGGCATCATCTGTGTTGCAGCTGCCTTCTTCGTTTGGCGTTGGGTACCCGAAACGAAGGGCAAGACTTTGGAAGATATGAGTAAACTCTGGAGAAAAAATAAATAAAATTCTCTCTCCTTTAATATCTTATAAATACAAAAAGGTGCAACCGATCGTTTCGGTTGCACCTTTTCTTTTTTTGATAAATATACGTTCTGAAGCTTTAATTGAATACGTATCGCAGACCGATCTGAAGCTTCCAACATTCGCTGTAATTCAGGTTTCGGGTGAAGCTTCCGGTAGGATAATTACCATCACTGTCTTTGTACATATAGAAAATAGGAGTGTTGCTCTCATCCTTACCCTTATAGGTCAGAATTCGTCCACCATTAGCGCCGGACATATTTTTCGTTACACCCCATTTGCTGTTCAGCAAGTTACCTATATTCAGGATATCCAGGCTGAGTTGCAGCGTATTCTTAGTTTTGCCAATCTTCACGAAGAAGTCACGACTCCAACGGAAATCAAAGCGGTGCACCCAAGGAGCACGTGCCGAATAAGCTTCGGCATATTCGCCTTTATGCTTCTTCAGATAAGGGTCTTGATTCACAAACTTCCAGAAAGCATCTGCATCTTCGGCACTCGTGAACTTGATTTCATCTTTAGTCTTCGGGATATAAATAAGATCATTGGTTACACCATCGCCATTCATATCATTAGAGTACATAAAACTATAACCACTGGATGAATATCCGCTATAAAAGAGACTGAAGTTTGAAGATGTCTTCTTATTCAAATGTACGCGCCAGTTAATGGAAGCAACTACACGGTTGGGAGTGACATATTGCGAACGCATGAGTCCCGAGCTGTTCGGTCCGTTAATGGATGGAACGTTTATCCAGGCAGAGTTAGCGTCCGAACCGGGCATACCACTGATTTCCTTTGACTCGGTATGAGTATAGGCTGCCATAATATTTACATTCTTGGCGGGTTCTGCCATTACGGTGATGTTACCTGTCCATCCCCAACCTTTGGAAGTGTTGGTCAATACGTTTGCATTACTGATATTCGTGTGTTGCAGGAAGTTTTCGGGATAAATGTAACGATCATCCGGTCCGTTAAAACGTGACCATGTATCTTTATCCGGAGCCTGTACGTTGTAGTTGTATTGGCGCACCGCATTGATATCTTTAGAGAACATTCCTTCCAGTGTAACCGTCAGCGGGAAAGATACAGGCAGCTGGTAATCCAAAGCTAATGAGGTTTTCCAGACTTGCGGCATTTTGAAGTCCGGATCTATACCCACTACGGAACTTGGCAACACACCTTCTTCCGGACTGATAGAGGTAGGAAGTCCCAATGTGGAAATCATCTGGTTTACGTCTGTTATCATATTACCTTTCAGTAATTCCAGGCGGGGATCGCGACTGGTTACAACACCATCCTTATATCTGGTCGTAATACTTACCAGATTTTGAATCATACCCGAGTTGGTAGGCATATTGGTAAAGAACACCAGAGGAATACGTCCGGTGAAGAAGCCTGATCCACCACGCACTTTTAAAGTCTTATCATTGAACACATCCCAGGTGAAACCCACACGCGGTGAGAATTGCAGTTTGCTATCAGGCCATGCCCCCGTATCAATATGCATACCGTTGAAGTCCAGATCGTAGATAGCCTGATTACGCATAATATCATTCAGGAAACTGAGATTATCCATACGTATACCGGCGGTCAATTTAAAGTTATCACGTATGTTCCATTCATCTTGCAGATAAACACCCAACTGGCCGAATTTCACGTCCGCAGAAGGTTTTGTATTACCATTGTACCCGTAAGCCAAGGCAAATGACTCAGGTGCAGCTCCATTCTTGAAATCCTCGAAGCTGGAATAGCGATAATATCCGGTTCCGTTACGCATATACGAGTTCCCGGCTTTCTGACGTTCGTAGCTGACACCTGCCGTCAGTTTGTGAGCTCCCAAATAATAGGTGAAGTTATCCACAATAGTCATAACCGTATTTTTCACCAGATTGTTATAGGTAAACAACTCGTAACCGGCAGTCATGTAAGGTTCTAATATCTGATTACCGTTTTCGTAGTATCCGGCCATAATATCAATGAAAGGGAAGGGGCTGGAGTTCGTACCGCGTTCATCCTTCATGTCACTGTATGTAAACAACAGTTGATTGGAAACGTTGGAAGAGAAACGGCTGTTCAATTCGGCAGTAGCCGAGTTCACAATGTTCTGCAAAGAATAACAAGAGTTTGCATAAGACATGGAATATGCCGAAACACGGTTGTATGCCAAACGATACCCGGTATTTCCCGAACTTCCATTGGGTGCTTCCCAGGTTTTGTTATTGGTAAAGTTATAGCGTACACTCAACTTATTTCCCTGATTGATATTCCAGTCAATACGTCCCAGCAACTTCAGGTTGGTGACATCGGCAGGGAAATCTGTGAACGAACCAGTATTGTATCCGTATTTGTCTTTCAGAATCTGTGAAAATTCCGCCAGATCAGCTTCCGTAGTTCGTGAAATCGTAGAGTTATTCGGAGTTTCTCCTTCTTTTGCCGCACGCCATGTAATCACTTGCTGCGGACTCTTCTCATACTCTACATTTGCAAAGAAGAACAGCTTGTCTTTAATGATAGGACCGCCAAATGTAGCACCGTAAACAGTCTTGGACTCTTCGGCACGCACACCGAAATCAGTATCACCAATTTTGTTACCGCGCATCACTTCATTATTGAAGTACATATAAGCGCTACCTCTGTAAGCGTTTGTACCCGATTTCGTAATGGCATTGATGCCTGCACCGATAAAGTTTGCCTGACGCACGTCGTATGGGGCAATCACAACCTGTACTTCATCAATGGCATCCAGTGAAATTGGATTTCCACCGCCTGGCAAACCAGACGACAGGCCGAAGTTGTTATTCAGGTTCGCACCGTCTACCGTGAACGTATTGGAGCGTCCGTCGCGGCCTCCAAAACTGTTTCCTGATGCATATGGAGAGATGCGGGTAAAGTCGCTGATACTGCGGTTAATGCTGGGCAATGTGGTGAGTTGTTCAGAAGAAATATTGGTAGTAGCTCCCGTCTTTTCAGCACTGAACTTTGACTTACTGGCCGTAATAGTGATTTCTCCCAATAATTCCGAAGCTTCGTGCAGGGTTACATTCAATGAATAAGTTTCACCCAGTTGCAACTGGATATCTGTATAGATTGCCGTTTGATAACCGATGTAAGATACCGTCACCTTGTAAGGACCACCGGAGCGCATACCTTGCAGACTGAAACGTCCGTCTACATTGGTAACAGTACCGTAACTGGTTCCGGAAGGTTCGTGTACGGCTACAACCGTAGCGCCGATGACAGATTCTTCGTCAGCCATCACTTTCCCACTCATTCCGGCAGTAGTTACCTGTGCCTTGAGCATTCCTGTAAGGGAAAGCAAAAGCACAAACAGGAATAACATCTTTTTAGCCATGATTTAAAAAAAATTAAATAAGAAATAAACAGAAAGTTGTAGAAAACGATGCAAAAGTATAAAAAAAGCAAAATACTCTTATCCCTAAAGTGTTAAATCCTCATTTCTTTTTTATTGCAAAATCAGTCTCTCACAAAAATATGCATTCCGGGAGACAATGTATAAGTTTAAACCGTACCTTTGCAGCGGATTTAACTTTTGGTATAAAAAAGAGACATTATGGACTCATTGAAAATCAACAAAGTACAGTTGCGTAATTTACAAATAGAAGACTACGAGCAACTGGCGCAATCATTCACCCGTGTATATACGGATGGCAGCGATGTGTTTTGGACACACAAACAAATTGAAAAACTCATCCGAATTTTCCCCGAAGGACAGATTGTAACCGTGGTAGACGAAAAGATTGTCGGCTGCGCACTTTCCATCATTGTGAATTACGATGATGTGAAGAACGATCATACTTATGCACAGGTGACGGGTAAAGAAACCTTCAATACCCATAATCCTAAAGGCAATATATTATATGGTATTGAAGTCTTTATTCATCCCCAATACCGTGGACTTCGCCTGGCACGCCGTATGTACGAATACCGCAAGGAGCTTTGCGAAACTCTGAATCTGAAAGCTATTATGTTCGGTGGACGTATTCCCAACTATTATAAATATTCGGATCAGATTCGTCCGAAAGAGTACATAGATAAAGTAAAGCAGAAAGAAATATTCGATCCTGTATTGACCTTTCAACTTTCCAATGACTTCCACGTACGCAAGGTGATGCGCAATTATCTGCCGAATGACGAGGAATCCAGGCATTATGCTTGCTTGTTGCAATGGGACAATATTTACTATCAGGAACCTACAGAAGAATATATTGCACCGAAAACCACCGTGCGCGTAGGATTGGTGCAGTGGCAGATGCGTAGTTATCAGACACTGGATGACCTGTTTGAACAGGTAGAATTCTTTGTGGATGCTGTATCCGATTATAAGAGTGACTTCATTCTTTTCCCCGAATACTTCAATGCCCCGCTGATGGCAAAATTCAATAATGAAGGGGAGTCACAGGCCATTCGCGGACTGGCGGCTTATACTGAGGAGATTAGAGAACGATTTGTAAAGTTGGCTATCAGTTACAATATCAATATCATTACGGGTAGCATGCCGCTTATTAAAGAAGATGGACTTTTGTATAATGTCGGTTTCCTTTGTCGTCGCGATGGTAGTTTTGAGATGTATGAGAAATTGCACGTCACACCCGATGAAATAAAAAGCTGGGGATTAAGTGGTGGAAAGGCTTTACAGACATTCGATACGGACTGTGCTAAAATCGGTGTACTGATTTGCTATGATGTGGAATTTCCGGAATTATCCCGTATTATGGCAGACCAGGGCATGCAGATTTTATTCGTTCCTTTCCTGACAGATACGCAAAATGCTTACTCACGTGTAAAGGTATGCGCCCATGCCCGTGCTATCGAAAATGAATGTTTCGTTGTCATTGCCGGTAGTGTAGGTAATCTTCCGCGCGTGCACAATATGGATATTCAGTATGCACAATCAGGTGTATTTACTCCCTGCGACTTTGCATTTCCGACGGATGGCAAGCGTGCAGAAGCCACACCGAATACTGAAATGATACTGGTATCCGATGTGGATCTGGATTTATTGAATGAATTGCATACTTACGGCAGCGTGCGCAATCTGAAAGACAGGAGAAACGACTTGTATGAGGTGAGGATGAAGAAATAGAACAATCGGATTATTTATTCATTTTATTAAAACGTAGCCTGACAATATGTATTTCCGTATTATTGTACCAATAATAAACTCTACATAGAGGGTGAGATAGGATAGACCTATACTCCTTGTCTTTTCCACGTTTTTCAAGCTGGCCAACAGTGGGCATTAATAAAATCTTGTGTACCGCTTCATCTACATTTTTTGCAAAGGTGGCAGCGAATTGTATTCCCAGATTTGCAGCATACCAATATGCAGTTTTTTGAAATACGGCAAGTGCCCGCTTTGTCCAGATTACTTTAAGTTCAACCATAAATTGAAAGCGGCTTTTACTTCTTCATCAGTAGCAATACCGCTGGCTTCTGACAGTTTTGATTCTTTTTCAAATTCCTCATCAGTATATTGGCAAGGTATAGGTTTGCCTATCAGAAAATTCTCTTTTTCAAGTTCTTCTGCAAATTCCCTGTCAAGATGTGTATATGCAAATTCTTTGGCACGTTGATAACGCTCTTCAAAGTTTTCCTCATCTTTATCAAGCATGCTGCTAATTTTAGATAATAGCACGGCATCGTCCATTTGTTCTATTCTGTCTTTTATGTGATTGCGCAAGGCATTCAGCATCGGACGGCTATAGTAAGTTGCAGCTGGTTCTTTTACTTTTCCCATAACGTAACGTTTTGTACAAAGTTACACTTTAATGACACAGTAACAAAAGAAATAAATCTTTTTATTTCTACTTTATCTCGAACCTCACCAGCATCGAATAATTCAGTTTTATCGTACGGAAAGCATCGTAAGCTTCTGCCTGTGATGAACTTACATTGCTCTGGGCTGCAAAATACCGGGAATAACCTGCACTTTCCTGCGGTTCGACAATGCGAATGACATCTCCCAGGCGTTTGCCTAATGCTTCCACCAAATATTCAGCTTTCTTATGTGCGGCTTTCAGTGCCTCTATTTTGCCTTGTTGCCGATAGACCTGCATTTCCTTGTTTTTCAGTTCCCCGATACGCATGTAGTTGATACCTTTCGTGTCGATAACCTTTAGAATCTCATCTATCTGACTAAAATCGGTCAATGTAATATCAAACCGTTTGGATACCAGGAATTCAAGTCCACGTTCACGCCAATAGTCGCCTACTTCTTGTGTACGGATGGCGTCTTCCGAAATCCCGATCTTTCGTAAGGCAGTTCTCAAATTTCGCTCTATTCCTACCAATGGCACTTTAGTCCGATAATTCTCCGGTTTAGACTTTCCGTCAAATTCCTCTTCCCAATATTCTTTAATCTCAATAAGATAATGAATCTCATCAGGCACAAGGGTTATTTCCGAAGTTCCGGTAACTTCAATATACTTCGCATTATCACTTTCCTGACTGAATGCAATGCTGCACACCAATAGAAATACGGCAAATAATAAAAGTTTAGTTTTCATAATAGTATGTTCTTTAGAGAATTATGTTTGCAATGATACGAAAAAAAGAGGATATTGTGACAATCACATACTCTCATTTTAAGAATTCATACAAGAAATACGATATCCTGAGATAACAGCAGAGTACGCGACCTGAAATACGGGAGAAGTGACTTATGTGAACTAAAAATGAAAAAAACAGAAAGAGGTTGTATCTTTCTGATAAAAATCGTATTTTCGAGCACTAAAAGAAGTAGGAATGGTAAAAAAAGAATTGGATATAGCTTACTTTATTTCATTCTGTATTGAACAGTATAAAGTTCATATTTCAGCTAATGGCAATGAAGTTATGGACTTATTTGACAAATACAGGGTGACAGAGTACTTGTCTGACAACTTTGAGATTTTGCATACACAAAGTCGTCAATGGTTGTTAGAGGAAATTGATGACTTTATTCAGCAAAAAAAGGAGGAAATAGTATGAAACTATACCATGGAAGTTTGGAAATAGTGCAAGAACCTCGAATCATTAAGCCTACAAGAACGCTTGATTATGGTACTGGTTTCTATACTACGACCTCATACGAATAAGCAGAGCAGTGGGTGAGGAGACGCATGACAGCTCAAGCAAATGTAGGTTATATCAATGTCTATGAAATGGATAGTGCCAGCATGTCCGAAATGAATATTTTGTGGTTTGATGAACCTACAGAAGAATGGGTAGATTTTGTTATGTCCAATCGTACATTAAGAAATTTTGAACATAATAATGATTTGGTTTACGGACCGGTAGCTAATGACAGGGTTTATGCGGCCTTTGCTCTATATGAAAGCGAACTTTTAGATAAAGAAGGACTTATTAAAGAGTTGAAAACCTATAAACTGGTAGATCAAATGCTATTTCATACAGATAAATCATTGAAATATTTGAAATACATTGAAGTAAAGGAGATAATTTTATGAATAGAGAAATAACTGATAAAAATCTCCATCTTCTATTACCCGGAAAGGTGAGCCTTTTTGCTAAAATTTACGCAGAAGAAAAGGGAGTAACTTTGCTGGATGCCATTCGTATTTTCTACAGGTCAAACACTTATAAGGCCTTAGAAAAAGAAGAAACAAAATTATGGCACTACGGTCCGATAGCTCTCTATGAAGAGTTCGAGGAAAGGAAATAGACTCTATAGTGCCATTTGTATTATCAACAATTTATCCCTTTATATCCCAAATTCCACAGCTGCGTTCCAGCTCAACGAGTGCCGCATTATAATTAAACAGCGTTTCTATATATTGCGCCTGAACTTCATCATACGTGCGTTGTGCATTCAGTATTTCCAACAGGGAAACTTCGCCCCGGTTATAACTGTATATTTTCCCTTCAAGCACATCCTGCGCCTGTTTCAGAATTCCGCCTTCGTAATGTTTCACTTGAAGGGCCTGCGACTGGAATTGCTGATAGGCTCCCAGAACTTCCCGCTGTACCTGCAAGCACATTTGCTCATATTGCAATTCTGCCTGGCGAGCACGGAAACGGGCAGCATTGACCGCACCTCTGTTCAGAGAAGAGAAGCTTAAAGGAATCGCAATCCCCGCACTGACTCCATTGAATGCCGGGGCAGGTGCTTCTTCATTGCGCACACGCTTGTTATGGCTCCATCCTAATGAAAACTCCACATCTGGACGCTTTTCACGCTTAGCCAGAATCAGTTCACGGCGTGCAACCTCCGTATTCTTCAAAGCTGCCAGTAAATCGGAGCGATGTTCTATAGCTCCCTCAATCAATCCGTTCAGCACAAATGCCTGTTCCGGTTTTTTCAGTTCTTCCACCGGATGAAACAGCGTATCTGTAACTGTGGTTCCGACAAAGAGGGATAGTTGCATATATGCCTGCTTTAAGTCCGTCTCAGCTTGCAGCACCTCGTTATACATGATGTCTGCTTCCAACTTGCTTTGTATTGCTTCCACTTCCATGATCTTGCCGGATGCCAGACGGATACTATCGGATTTCGCCAAGTCGTACATATTGCTCCATGCACTTCTCTTGATGTCACTGAGTTGTTTTTGCTTCATTACTTCCAGATAAGCAATGGTGGCGTCCGCCTGTAAATTCCGGAAATAATCATCCAGCACAATCTCCGCCAGTTCATTTTGGCTGCGTGCCAACTTGATGCCGGCTGTACGTCTTCCTAAAGTTACGTTCTGCGAAAGTTCCAGTTCATAGCTTTGCCCCATTTGCAAAGTATGATCTTCATTGTTGGAATAAGTAAAAGAGAGCGACGGATCATCAAATACTTTGGCAGCTATCACATCTGCATGTGCGGCGCTGACATTCATCTTCTCCGCTGCATATTCCAGATTGTCAGCACTTACTTTATGCATATACTGCTTATAAGTAATCGGTTCTACAGTCTGTGCCTGCACTGAACAGGCACAGACGATAAGGGTAAACAACACAATATTATATCTTTTCATTTTCATCCTTTTTATCTTCCTTTTTTTCCATCATATAATATAAAGTGGGGAGAATATACAGTGTCACCACAGTAGCAAACAACAATCCGTATACAATAACCGTTGCCAGCGGACGCTGTACATCGGAACCAATTCCCGTACTCAGAGATGCCGGAAGCAAACCCAGCACAGCAACGGTAGCCGTCATCAGAATGGGACGGAAACGATGGCGCACGCCGGTAACCACAGCATCGCGCAAGTCGCGCCCCCGTTCGCGCAAATTATTGATATGCGAAATCATAATCACTCCATTCTGAATGGCTACACCAATCAACGCGATGAAACCTACGGCAGAAGATACATTCAGTGTCATTCCCCGTACATTCAGTGCAAGCATACCGCCGAAGAGTGCCAGCGGAATGATACACATCAATAAAGCCGCTTGCCGGAATTTGCCGAGGGCGGCAAACAATAACAGTAACATAATGCCCAATGCCAACGGAACTACCACGCCCAAACGATTGTATGCACGATGCTGGTTTTCAAACTGTCCCGCCCATTTCAGATGAAAATCTTCATGGTTGTATTTCACCTGGTCATCAATCATTCTGTTCGCTTTCTGCAAGAAAGAAGTCAGGTCGATACCACGCAGGTTGACACGGATTGTAAGGTGCCGCTTATTCATCTCGCGTGAAATGGTGCTTGCCCCTGTGGTCAGTTTGATTTCCGCAACCTGGCTCAATGGTATCTTGGCTCCTGTGCCCGAAGTCAACATCAGGTTTCCGATGCGTTCCGGCGTATTGCGCGTCTCTTGGCTGAAACGGCAGATGACGTCATACGACTTGCTACCTACAAAGATTTGCGAAATGGCCTTGCCGCCAATGGCGAGTTCTATCAGATCGGCCACGTCCGAGACATTCAATCCGTATTGGGCAATACGGTCACGGTCTGCTATAATCTGAAGTTGGGGAAGGGGAGGTTCCTGATCTACGGCAACATCCGTCGCGCCCGGAATCTGCTTGATAACATTGACAACCTTATCGGCAATATGACGCGTTTCCGTGATATCTTCCCCGTATATCTTCAGTGCAAGATCACTGTGCGCACCTGCTATCTGGTCCATCACCATGTCAATAATCGGCTGGGAGAAACCTACCGAATATCCCGGCATGGTCATGAGCGTATCATTCATCGCTTCAATCAGCTTGGCTTTATTGCGTCCTGTAGTCCAGCTATCGTAAGGTTTCAATCCTACACCGCACTCGATGTGCGAAAGGGAAAAGGCTTCTGCACCTTCATCGTCACGTCCCACCTGTGTCATTACGTACGACATTTCCGGAAACTGCCCCAATTTATTTCTTAATTCAGCTCCCATCTCTTTGGAACGCTCGATAGAGATACCCGGAGGCAATTGTACCTGAATCCAGATAGCCCCTTCGTCTAAGGGAGGAAGGAAATCTTTTCCCACCGTATAGCTCAAAACACCTGCTAAAACCAGGATTCCTGCCAATACTCCCAATACGGCTTTCGGGCAGTCAATTACACGAACCACTTGTGCGTGATACAGCATCTGCAATTTTTCCAACCAACGGTTATGATATACTTTCCGAGGCTTACGGTAAGCCATATATGCCAGTCCCGGAATTAGAAACAATGCTACACACAGAGCGCCTATCAGTGCATATCCCACTGTATATGCCATCGGTGTAAACAGTTTCTTCTCGATATGTTCGAAGGCAAACAGGGGCAAATAAGCGGTTATAATAATAAGGATAGAGAAGAAGATAGGGCGGGCGACTTCCGTTGTACGTCGTAAGATGGAATCTTCTTCCAATACTTCATCGGGATGCCGTTCACGCTTCTTCAGAATCGTTTCCATCATCACGATAGAGCCGTCTACCAGGATACCGAAGTCAATAGCTCCCAATGAAAGCAGGTTGGCAGGTATATCCGTCACGTGCATCAGGATAAAAGCTATCAGTAGCGATAGGGGAATAGTGACGGCAACGAGCAATGCACCCCGCCAGCTTCCTAAAAAGAGAATCAGTACCAATATCACCAGGATCATACCCATAAACAGTGTATGCGAAACCGTGTGTAAGGTCATATCCACCAGGTTCGTGCGATCCATAAAAGGATGGATGTGTGTGCCTTTGGGCAGTACTTCGTTATTCAGTTCGTCAATAGCGGCATGTACTCCTTCGAGCACTTGTGAGGGATTCTGACCGCGCAACATTTGCACAATGCCTTCTACGCCGTCAGAAAAATTACGTTTGCCATCATAAAAGCCCAGTACGCCCTTGCGCTCCAAGCTGCCATATTTCAGTTTTCCGATATCATCCAGATACACAGGTACTCCATTATCTGTTTTGATAACGATACGTCCTAAATCTTTCAAATCCTTCACCAGACCGATGCCACGAATTACATAACTCAGATCACCCCGGCTCAACATACTTCCTCCGGCGTTCACATTGTTCATTTCAACTTTTTCGGTCACGTCAGAAAGGGAAATATCGTACTCTTCCATCTTACGTGGATTCAGTTCGATCTGATACTGGGTAGTGATGCCACCGTAGTTGCTTACATCGGCTACGCCTGTCACTTGCTTCAACCGGGGGATAATCACCCATTTATGCAAATCGGTGATCTCACGCAGGTCCAGATTATCGCTTTCAATGACGTAGCGGAATATCTCTCCGGTAGGCGAGGTCAGGGGATTCAGCCCCGGTACGGCACCATAAGGTAATTCTACATCTACCAAGCGCTCCTGCACACGCTGGCGTGCCCAGTAGTCATCAATTCCGTCATCAAACACCAGTACCACGGTGCTCAGTCCGAAAGTGTTTTTACTTCGCATCACGTTCAGTCCCGGCAGACCGTTTACGGCCCGTTCAATGGGAATTGTGATTTGCTGTTCTATCTCTTCGGCAGCCAGTCCCGGCACTTGTGTCACAATCTGTACGGTGGTATCCGCAATATCCGGATAAGCATCTATTGCCAGTCTTGTCCATGAATAGTAACCCACCACGGCAATGAAGGCAAACAATACGAACATCAGTCCTCGACGATGTATCGCCAGAAAAATCAACTTCTTCATACTATGTAACCCCGGTGTTTAGTTGGCGTTCAGCAGATAGAAAGCACCGTCTGAAACATACTTTTCTCCGGATTGCAGGCCGGAAGTAATGACACTCTTGTCACCATCCGTAGCAGAAGTTTCCACTTTCCGTTTCAGGAATTTATTGTTACCCGAAGAGACCAGTACATACGCCTGTTCTTCTTCCTGCAAAATGGCGGAAGTCGGGATCAGAATGCTTTCAGCAGGTTCGTCAGTCAGTTTCACTGTGGCATACATGGCAGGCTTCATCAGTCGCTCTTTATTATCGCATGCCACTAATACTTCTACCGAACGCGTATCTTCATCCAGCATTTCGTTGATATGATAGATTGTACCGCTGAAGGTCTGATTTGATTGCGAGACCAGGGATATTTCCACCTTTTTCAGTGAAGAGAGCAGGGACATATCCTTTTCTTTCACATTGGCAGCTACCCATACTTCATTCAGATCGGCTACTACGGCCACCGGGTCGGCATCGTCTTTCATGAATTGCCCGATTACAATATTATTCTTCACTATTTCACCGGAAATGGGTGAGCGGACAATCATAGGCTGACCCAGTACTAACTGGTCCGGTTCTATCTGGAATACTTTCAGGGCAGCCAACGCATTTTCATAATCTTTCTTTTTCAATTCATAGTTCACTTCGGCTTCTTCCACTTCTTTTTGCGCACTTACTTTGTGTGCATACAAATCCTGTTCGCGGCGCAGATTCTTGGAAGCCAGTTCCATTTCCTGCTTTGCCTGGTAGTAGACTTTTCCGGTTTCAAAGAAGTCGGGCGAACTGATTTCAAACAAGGGACTGCCTTTATCCACTTTTTGTCCCAGACGGATAAAGGAACGCGTCACCCGTCCTGCAAACGGAGAGGCTATTTCTGCATAATGATTGGGGATGGCTTTCACGATGCCCGAAACTGTGAATGTCGTTTCATGCAATTCTTTCTGAACTTCGCTTATTTTCAGTTTCTTGGCGATGGGGGATTCCGAAAATACCACAATAGTATCTCCTGAGACAGAAAATTCCTGGTTTTCCTGTTCTTTTTGCTGACCGGTACAGGCATAGCACATCATGCCGGTCAGGCACAATAAATATATGTATTTCATTTCTTTGTCGTTATGATAAGAACTCGTTTTTCTTCATGTATTTTGGGAATAACAGATTAAGGTTTCGCATATGCTCTGCCTTTCAGGCTACATACGAAACTTAAATAACAAAATCTGTTCTCAGCATACATGACAGGGTGGAGAACGTAAATGGAAAGACCGGGCCGTGCGAACAATCCGGTTTGCTCCATGCAACAGGAAGATGAAACTTAGGAAAAATAAAATAAAGGGAACTATCGGTAACTCATGCGAACTATCCAGGCATAATAAATTGAACCAAGAGACGGTTTCCCACTGTGCCTCCGTGTGCGAATGGTGCATACCCGGAAGGTAGGGGTGGGAGTGAGTTACGAGGAAATGATCGACTACATGTGTATGGACAAAGGCTGTGTTTCCTACGTAGTAATAAACAAATACTACTATCAGTACATACTTTACGATGTTGGAAAGTAACCTTTTCACATGCAATGTTTTTGCTTTGGCGACAAAGGTAGTGAATATTACGTAAACCTATTATTTTTCGTCAAAGAACTTGAGAATACTCTAAATAAAAGAGTTTGATCTGCTCCCGTTTATCAATAATTTCCTCTTTCAGTTTAGGCGTAAATTCCATCTTGTTCTATTCTTTTTAGTAATAAAGTTCTTAATCCCTCCTTATAAAATTGTCAATTTGACCTGTTTCCCTAATCCCTGAAAGATACGGAAAAGAGTAGAAAGCTGCACATCTGCTTTCCCGTTTTCAATGCGGGAAATATAAGTCTTTTTCGTGCCAATTCTTTCGGCGAGTTGCTCCTGGGTTAATCCGGCTTTTAATCTTTCCTCCTTCAAACGTTCTGCAAGGATAAAAGCAACCGCACCTTGTTCGAAGGCATCGCGTTCGGGAGTCCCTTGAGTTCCATACTCAACATCTAAAATTTCATCAAAAGTCCGACAACCTTTTATTGATTTTGTTTTGGGTTTGATTTCGCTCATAATTTATCTCCTTTCTTTGAATTAAAATATTCTTTCATAATTTGGGTAGCCTTTTCAATTTCTTTTGGCGGAGTTTTCTGAGTTTTCTTTTGAAAGCCATTAAAAAGAACAACCAGTTTTCCTTCGTCGAAACAGCAGAATATTCAAAAAATATTGCCTTCCATTTCTATCCGTATCTCAAAAAGTCCCGAAACGGTATCTATGTTTCGAAAGAATCTGGAAGGGATATGCTCTTCCATCCGCACAAGGTTGAGTACATAGTTTATTTTGTTTTTTACGGAAGATATTTGCTTATCGTAAAACTCCGCAAAATAATCTCCATATACAATAATTTTTCTCTTATACTCCATTTCGTGTTTTATTTTTTCTGCAAAGTTAACGAAAAGATTAACCCAAGCAATATATTATTATATATTTAACACTACCAATGCTCTCTTAAAAAAAAGCTCCTTCTGTCTCTTATATATTTCATAATTAAATGATTTCTTTTAGACGAATGAATTAAGCCTATAAGGATGTTTTAAAATTATGACATCTAATACATCTCATTAATAACCGTAAACAGCGTTTTTAAAGAATAACCGGAACGTTTTTTAAGAACGTATCCAACGTTTATTAACAGCACAAAAATGAGCTTTAAGCTCTAACTTGAATATAAATCAACAAAAAAGGTGGCAAATCCTTGTGAGGAAATACCACCTTATTTTCTTTTTTATCTATTATTATTCCAGATACTGAACATCTGAAATAACTATAATCTATTTAATTTGCCGATGAGCGAACCACCTATAGTTATCCAGCATACAGCCTATCTCACATAAAATATCTGTCAAATTAATGCACCATTTAGAGGTTTCTGAAAAAGAAAGACTAACTTTTGCCATTTTACTAAAGGTTTAGGTTTACAATAAAACTCAGTTTAAAGCTCCTACAAAGATACAACATCGTAAAGGCAAAATCAAGTGTTTTGGCTGATACTTTACACTTTACCAGCTATCTTCCGATTTATCTTTCCCGATAAGTGCCATCACCCGTTTTTTATAAAGATCCGCTGCCAGGGCAATATTCTTTTCCGCATCAGGTGTTCCCATACCATACACCACGAAAGGAGTCTGCCATACCATCCCTGCATGCACAGCACCACCCTGATAAGGACGCAAAAGTTCATCCACCGTGAAGCGATTTCTTCCTCCACTTCGGTACGCATCAAATTCAGAACCGGTAGTGGTAGCCACCAACAAAGGTTTACCGGCTACTGCCGGAGTTTTTGCCAAATAGGTAAATATCCCGTCCTGCCATTTCTTTAATAAAGATGGTGCCGACATCCAATAAAACGGGAACTGGTATATCACCGCATTGGCATGAGATATAATCCGGCTCCATGCATCCATATTGAGGATATCTTGCTCTAACATCTCATATAGATTAAATATAGCCACATCTTCTATATCCTTTATAGCATCAAGCAGGGCTTTATTGGCTTGTGAGTTTTCCATGTTGGGGTGTGCCAGAAGCACCACAACCTTTTTTAGATCTTTGTCCATACTATTGTTTTTGATATTTTGTTTGGGTGAATAATCAATTATGACAGGCAAAAATAACAAAAAGATTTGTGAATAACACTTCTTTGAAGAGCCGTATTCCAATTAGATATGTTTTTTTCTATTCAATAATATCTTTTCTCTAACTTTTTTGTAACTTTGCACCCTTAAAATAAGGAGGGTCGCTTTAGCACGTCTCAAAGCGCCTCCTTAATCGTTAAATTGTAAATAGTTAAATTGCAAATAAGATGGGTAAGAAGTTTGCCGAATATTCGCAGTTCGACCTCTCAAAGGTAAACGCGGAAGTGTTGAAGAAATGGGACGAGAACCAGGTTTTCGCCAAGAGTATGACAGAACGTGAAGGCTGTCCTTCTTTCGTTTTTTATGAAGGACCGCCCTCTGCCAACGGTATGCCGGGCATTCACCACGTAATGGCTCGCTCCATCAAAGATATTTTCTGCCGTTACAAAACCATGAAGGGTTTCCTGGTGAAACGTAAAGCCGGCTGGGACACACACGGACTTCCTGTGGAACTGGGTGTGGAAAAAGCAATGGGTATCACCAAGGAAGATATCGGTAAAACGATTTCCGTAGCCGACTATAACGCTGCCTGCCGCAAAGACGTGATGAAGTTCACCAAAGAATGGGAAGATCTGACTCACAAGATGGGGTATTGGGTAGACATGACCGATCCTTATATCACTTACGACAACCGCTACATCGAAACTTTGTGGTGGCTGTTGAAGCAACTCTATACAAAAGGGTATCTTTATAAAGGATACACCATACAGCCGTATTCTCCCGCTGCCGGAACAGGACTGAGCTCACACGAACTGAACCAGCCCGGTTGCTACCGCGACGTGAAGGATGTGACTTGTGTGGCACAATTTAAGATGAAGAACCCGAAGCCGGAAATGGCAGAGTGGGGAACTCCGTACTTCTTAGCATGGACCACGACTCCGTGGACATTGCCTTCAAATACCGCGCTTTGCGTAGGCCCGAAGATAGATTATGTAGCCGTACAAAGCTACAACGGATACACCGGAGAGAAAATCACCGTTGTACTTGCCAAAGCTTTGCTCTACACGCACTTCAATAAGAAAGCGGAAGACATCGCCCTGGAAGATTACAAACCGGGAGATAAGCTGATACCGTTCAAAATTGTAGGAGAATATAAAGGTCCGGAACTTGTAGGTATGGAATATGAGCAACTGATACCTTGGGTGAATCCGGGTGAAGGTGCATTCCGCGTAATCTCAGGTGACTATGTGACTACGGAAGACGGTACAGGTATCGTACATATCGCTCCGACATTCGGTGCCGACGATGCCCAGGTAGCGAAAGCCGCCGGTGTTCCGCCGTTGCAACTCATCAATAAGAAAGGTGAACTCCGCCCGATGGTGGACCTGACCGGTAAGTTCTATAAATTGGACGAACTGGACGAGAACTTCGTGAAAGAGCGCGTAAACGTAGACCTGTATAAGGAATATGCAGGCCGTTTCGTGAAGAACGCTTACGACCCGAATCTGACAGATCAGGACGAAAGTCTGGACGTAAGTCTCTGCATGATGATGAAAGCTAACAACCAGGCGTTCAAGATAGAGAAGCATGTACACAATTATCCGCACTGCTGGCGTACGGACAAACCGGTATTGTATTATCCGTTGGATAGCTGGTTCATCCGCTCTACCGCTTGCAAAGACCGCATGATAGAGCTGAACAAGACGATCAACTGGAAACCGGAAAGCACCGGTACGGGACGTTTTGGCAAGTGGCTGGAAAATCTGAATGACTGGAATCTGAGCCGTTCACGTTACTGGGGTACTCCGCTGCCTATCTGGCGCACGGAAGACAACAGCGAGGAAATCTGCATCGGTTCGGTTGAAGAGCTTTATAATGAAATAGAGAAATCCGTAGCTGCCGGATTCATGAAGTCCAATCCTTATAAGGATAAAGGTTTCGTACCCGGTGAATACAATGGAGAAAATTATGATAAGATAGACTTGCACCGTCCGTATGTGGATGATATCATCCTCGTATCCAAAGACGGCAAGCCCATGAAGCGTGAAGCGGACCTGATAGACGTATGGTTCGATTCCGGTGCCATGCCGTATGCACAAATCCACTATCCGTTCGAGAACAAAGAATTGCTGGATAGCCATCAGGTTTACCCCGCCGACTTTATCGCCGAAGGTGTGGACCAGACTCGCGGTTGGTTCTTTACGCTCCATGCAATCGCTTCAATGGTATTCGATACCATCTCTTACAAGGCTGTTATCTCTAACGGATTGGTACTTGACAAGAATGGTAACAAGATGTCCAAGCGTCTGGGCAATGGTGTAGATCCTTTCTCAACTATCGAGAAATACGGGTCCGACCCCTTACGTTGGTACATGATCACCAACTCTTCTCCGTGGGATAACCTGAAATTCGACGTAGACGGCATCGAAGAAGTTCGTCGTAAATTCTTCGGTACATTATATAATACGTATTCTTTCTTCTCCCTCTACGCCAATGTAGACGGATTCGAATACAAGGAAGCTGACGTGCCGATGGCTGAACGCCCTGAAATCGACCGTTGGATACTCTCTGTACTGAATACACTGGTGAAAGAAGTGGATACTTGCTATAGCGAATACGAGCCGACAAAGGCCGGACGTCTGATATCCGACTTCGTAAACGACAACCTCTCCAACTGGTACGTTCGTCTGAACCGTAAACGTTTCTGGGGTGGTGAATTTACGCAGGATAAGTTATCCGCATACCAGACTCTGTACACTTGTCTGGAAACCGTTGCCAAATTGATGTCGCCCATCGCTCCGTTCTATGCAGACAAGCTCTATATGGACTTGGTTACTGCAACGGGACGCGACAACGTGGTATCCGTACACCTGGCTAAATTCCCCGAATATAAGGAGGACATGATAGACAAGGAACTGGAAGTCCGCATGCAAATGGCACAAGACGTAACTTCTATGGTATTGGCTTTGCGCCGCAAGGTGAACATCAAAGTACGCCAACCGCTGCAATGTATCATGATACCGGTAGTAGACGAGGAACAACGTGCCCACATCGAAGCAGTAAAGGCACTTATCATGAGCGAAGTGAACGTGAAGGATATCAAGTTCGTAGACGGTGCCGCCGGTGTGCTGGTGAAGAAAGTGAAATGTGACTTCAAGAAGATGGGACCGAAATTCGGCAAACAGATGAAAGCCGTAGCTGCCGCTGTAGCAGAAATGTCACAGGAAGCTATCGCCGAACTGGAAAAGAACGGTTCTTATACTTTGCAACTGGATGGTACGGATGTGCTTGTGGAAGCTACTGATGTAGAAATCTTCAGCGAAGACATTCCGGGATGGCTGGTTGCCAACGAAGGAAAGCTGACTGTTGCTCTGGATGTAACCGTAACAGAAGAGCTTCGCCGCGAAGGTATTGCCCGTGAACTGGTTAACCGTATTCAAAATATTCGCAAGTCAAGCGGTTTGGAGATAACAGACAAAATAAAGATTACATTATCAAAAAATCAGCAAACAGATGATGCGGTAAACGAATATAAAGACTATATTTGTAACCAGGTTTTAGGAACCTCACTGACGCTGACCGATGAGGTGGAAAACGGCACGGAACTTAACTTTGACGATTTCTCCCTGTACGTAAGCGTTGTAAAAGAATAATAATACTAACGATTTAACACGTAAAGTTATGGCAGAAAAAACAAGATACTCGGATGCTGAATTGGAAGAATTCCGCACCATTATTAATGAGAAGTTAGAATTGGCACAACGCGATTATGAATTGCTGAAAGCCAGTTTAACCGGAGCCGATGGTAATGATACCGACGATACGTCTCCTACGTACAAAGTTTTGGAAGAAGGTGCCAACACCTTGTCCAAAGAAGAAACGACACGCCTGGCTCAACGTCAGTTGAAGTTTATCCAGGGTTTGCAGGCCGCATTGGTACGCATCGAGAACAAAACGTATGGTATTTGCCGTGAAACAGGTAAGTTGATTCCTGCCGAACGTTTACGTGCTGTGCCCCATGCTACACTGAGCATTGAGGCCAAAAATAACGGTAAGAAGTAAGGATGAACAAATACCTCACGAAAGGTCGCATTGCGCTGCTCGTTATTTTCTCGGTATTAATTGCTGACCAGATAATCAAGATCTATGTCAAGACTCACATGTATTGGCATCAGAGCGAAAACGCCATAAAATGGCTTTATGAGAAGCTGGGCATGGTAGATGCAGAACCGCCTACAGGGTTTTATATTTACTTTACCGAGAATAACGGTATGGCGTTCGGTATGGAAATATTCGGTAAGTTATTCCTTACCTTGTTCCGTATTGTTGCCGTAGGAGCGATAGGGTGGTATTTGACGAGAATAATCAAGCAGGGCTTGAAGACAGGCTATATCGTATGCGTATCTCTGATTCTTACGGGAGCGTTGGGTAACATCATTGATAGTGTATTCTATGGTGTGTTGTTCAATGAGAGTACACATTCGCAGATAGCTTCATTCCTGCCGGAAGGCGGAGGATATGCTCCTTTGTTCTACGGAAAGGTGGTGGATATGTTCTATTTCCCTATCATTGATACAAACTGGCCTCAATGGATGCCGTTGGTAGGTGGGGATCATTTCATATTCTTCAGCCCGATATTCAACCTTGCCGATGCCGCTATCAGTTGTGGTATCATTGCCCTGTTATTATTTTACAGCAAATATTTGAATGACTCTTATCATGCAATAAAGAAATCATGAAAGGTCTGCATCGAATTCAATGGTTTAGCATATTCCTGTTAGCATCTTGTTTGACAGCCTGTCAGGTGAAAAGACCGAAGGTGGTTATATCGGATGCTAAGATGGAAAATGTGCTTTATGACTACCATATAGCAAAGGCTATGGGGGAAGAAGTTCCTTATACCGATGGCTATAAAAGGGTGTTGTACATTGAATCGGTGTTTAAAAAACATGGCATTACGCAAGCCGAATTTGACTCTTCAATGGTTTGGTTCACGCGTAATCCGGAAGTACTCACCAAGATTTATGAGAAAGTAAACGCAAGGCTGAAAGCGGAGCGGGATGTTGTCAATCATTTAATTGCCATACGTGACAATAAACCGAAGGAAAGTCTTCCGGGGGACAGCATTGATGTATGGGCATGGCAACGTATCTATCAGCTGACAGGTATGCCGATGGACAACAAGATTACTTTCGTATTACCCTCAGATACCAACTTTAAAGACCGCGATACTTTGCGGTGGAACGTTCGTTTCCGCTTCCACAACGGTGCGCCAGATTCCTTATATGCTCCCGTCATGGCTATGCAGATTGTCTATAAGGACAGCATAATCAGTGATATTCAGAAAGTATATAAATCAGGTGTGGAAACGGTTTCCCTCTTTGCCGATACGTTGGGAGAAATCCGGGAAATACGTGGATATATCTATTATCCCGCAGCACAGGCTACCCGTACATTGCTGACCGACCGCATTTCACTGATGCGTTATCATGCTACGGATACACTGTCGTTTGCTAAGAATGATTCTATTCAGAAAGATTCTGTTAAGACAGAGAAAATAGAACCTCAGGAACTCAAGAAAGAGGAACTGAAACCTGTGGAAGAGAAGATAAATGATAATCCGCGCAGACGTGATGCTGCCCGTCCTCGTCCATCTTCGGAACCTACACTGAAGAAATTGGACAATCCGGAACATGTTCAATTCCGTAAAGATAATCCCTGATGATCAAACGATTTGCTTCACACTTTATTTTTCTACCCGGACATGGTTATCTCAAACAATATGTGGTAGGGGTGGAAGAAGGACAAGTCTTGTCCGCCTTTCCCTTGACAGAGGAGATTGAAGGAGTGGAATGGTTTCCCGGAGTCATTGCTTTATTGAATAATGAAGAAGATATTTCCAAAGGGTACTCCAGTATATTTCAGAAAGCAAATGAAGTATTACAGGAACTTCCGGAAGTTTTCTGCCCAAAAACGTTTCCTTCCGGAATAAGTGCTTATCTACTTTATCCTTTCGATTTTACAACGATGCTGCCTGTCGACGGAACTCGGCACAGACTACTGCGGTAGCAATTGCCACATTCAGTGACTCGGACGTTTCTCTCTCTGCGGGATAATTGGGAATATAAAGTTTGCGGTTAATGAGTTGCTCCACTTCTTTCCCGATTCCGTTGCCTTCATTACCCATCACAATCAATCCATTGGATGATAATTTCTGTGTGTACATATTTTCTCCATCGAGGAAAGTGCCGTAAACTGGTATATCCTTCAGGCTTTGAATGAGGTCGGGCAAGGGAGTATAGTGCAGTTTCACACGGGCAATGCCTCCCATGGTGGCTTGAACCGTCTTTGGATTATATACATCTACGGTGTTCGGGGAACAGAAGATATGCTCTATACCAAACCAGTCTGCCAAGCGAATGATAGTGCCCAGATTTCCCGGATCTTGCACATCGTCCAGCGCCAGGCAGAGTGAATGGCTGATAACGGAAGCATCCGTTTCATATTCCGGCTGCTCGAATACGGCAAGTACTTGCTGGGGAGTTTTCAATAAGCTGGCACGGGAAAGGTCTTCATCAGACACTTCCGAAACGTCTTCTACCGGAAGCTTGGGATGTTGCGATAACCATTCGGGCGTAGCTACCAGAAAACGGCAGGGAAAATGTCCTAACAAATCGCCTACCAGTTTAGGACCCTCTGCCAGAAAGACTTTTTCTGTTTTACGATTCTTCTTCAGCTCCAACGAGTGGATATATTTGATGCGTTTTTTGCTCAGTGCCATAGCTTAAATGTTATCGTTTGGCAAAAGTACGTGATTATTTCTATATAATCAAAAAACGGAACACACTTCATCCGGTTTTTTATTTCGGAAAAGAAAAAATAGATTTATATTTGTAGTCAATTATGCGCAATTTATTAATTCTGGTATGAAGAAAGGCTTCCACTACGCACTACTTACTGCTGCCATACTTACATTAGCTTCCTGCTCGACCACCAAATATGTGCCGGATGGTTCATACTTGCTGGATGAAGTGCGCATACATACTGATAATAAAAATGTGAAGCCTTCTAATTTGTCCATATATGTGCGGCAAAATCCGAACTCCAAATGGTTTAGTCTAATTAAAACCCAGCTGTATGTTTACAACTGGTCGGGACGTGATTCTACCCGTTGGGTGAACCGGGCTTTACGCAGGCTGGGAGATGCCCCCGTTATCTATAGTAAGGAAGAAACCGAACGTTCACGGGAGGAAATGACGAAAGCCGTTCAGAATATGGGGTACATGGGTGCTACCGTAGAGTACATTCCCAAAATCAAGAAGAAAAAGGTAAAACTGGCTTATAAAGTAAATACCGGAGAGCCGTATATTGTCCGTAGCCTGAAATATGATGTTCAGGATGAAAAAATCTGGGAATATATGCAGAAAGATTCTGCATCGACCTATTTATCCGAAGGTATGTACTTCAATGCCAACATACTGGACAGTGAACGCCAACGGATCACGGGTAACCTGCTTCGCAACGGTTATTATAAATTCAATAAAGATTATATTTCTTATACGGCGGATACGGTACGTGGCACTTATCAGGTGGATCTAACCTTGCACCTGGCACGATACAGACAGCATTCCGGTGCTGAATTGCAGGATCATCCACAGTATACGATTAATAAAGTGAATTTCATTGCAGACTATGACGTGCTGCAATCTTCAGCTCTCAGTAGTGTGGAAATCAATGATTCAATACACTATAAAGGGGTTCCCATATATTATAAAGATAAATTGTACCTGCGCCCTAAAGTTTTGACTGATAATCTGCGGATAACTCCGGGAGATCTTTACAATGAACAGGATGTGCAACGCACTTACTCCAACTTCGGACGTCTGCCGGTATTGAAATATACCAATGTACGTTTCTTCGAAACACAGGTAAATGATAGCGCAAAGCTGAATGCCTATGTTATGCTGACGAAGAACAAACATCAGTCTGTATCTTTCGAACTGGAGGGAACGAACTCTGCGGGTGATTTGGGTGCCGCAGCATCTGTATCTTTTCAGAATCGCAATGTATTCAGAGGTTCCGAAACTTTCCTGGTTAAACTTCGCGGAGCTTACGAAGCTGTTTCCGGTTTAGGGTATAAGAATGACAACTATACGGAACTCGGTGTGGAAACCAGTATAAACTTTCCCCGCTTCATGTTTCCGTTCATATCCAATGACTTTAAGCGGAAGATAAGGGCAACCACAGAATTCGGGCTGCAATATAATTATCAGATGCGTCCCGAGTTTACACGCATCGTTGCATCCGGTTCATGGAGTTATAAATGGGGATTGCAGAGACAGCGTTCGCAGCATCGTATAGACTTACTGGACATCAACTATTTGTATATGCCGTGGATAGAACCCGAGTTTAAAAACAATTTCCTGAACGATGAGAAGAACTATCTGCTGGAGTATAACTATAAAGACCGTTTGATTGTTCGTACCGGGTACAGCTATATTTATAACAGTGCAGGACAAGCATTGATGAACAATGCAGTGATTGGTAATTCTTATAGTATACGTTTTAACTTTGAGTCTGCGGGAAATCTCCTGTATGTGCTTTCTAAAATGAGTAATTTAAAGAAGAATGATCAGGACGAATACACTATCTTGAATATTCCGTATGCACAATATATAAAAGGTGACCTGGACTTTGCCAAAAATATTGTCATCGATAACCGTAACTCCATTGCATTTCATATTGGGGGAGGTATTGCCATTCCTTACGGCAACGCACGGATGATTCCTTTCGAGAAACGTTATTTCTCGGGTGGAGCAAACAGTGTACGCGGATGGTCGGTACGTAGTCTTGGTCCCGGTACTTTCTCCGATGAAAAAGGTAACTTCATGAACCAGTCGGGTGACATCAAGCTGGATGCCAGTATAGAATACCGCACACGTTTATTCTGGAAGTTCAGAGGTGCTTTGTTTGTAGATGCGGGAAATATTTGGACGATTCGTGAATATCAGGATCAACCGGGGGGTAAATTCAAGTTCGACCAGTTTTATAAGCAAATAGCCGTAGCTTACGGTGTGGGATTACGTCTGGATCTGGATTTCTTTGTACTTCGCTTTGATGGTGGTATGAAGGCTATTAACCCTGAAAAGGGAAAGGATCGTTATCCCATTCTGCGTCCTGACTTCGGACGTGACTTTGCTTTCCACTTTGCAGTAGGTTACCCATTCTAAAAAATCGAGAGGGGTACAAAAAGCAACGGGCGAATGATTGCTCATCCGCCCGCATATTCAAATTCTTTTCTTAATTAGCGTGCAGCGTAATAAGTGTTTATCATCGTTGCCTGACGAGCAGCAGCTACGCCTTGTGCATCCAATGTCACATTCATTGCTTCACCATTCGGCAGATACATCTGTGCAGTACCATCACCGTTCATTTGCAGCAATTCAGTGCTAACACCTTCTGCAACAACATTCCAAGTGTTCAATTCTTTGTCGTAAACCAGCTCCATAGCAGTGGTTTCACCTTCTTTTGTGATAGAGTAACCGTTCTCCAATGTTTTTACGAGATAGTTTCCGTTTTCACCTTTTACTTTCTTCACATCACCCACGTTAGCCATCGGATTGGAACCGCTCCAGAATTCAATGGAGTTGATTACCAACGCATCTGCCAGATAGCAAACAGGATATACGGGGATAATGTTGCAAGCCAGATAAACAAGCTCATTAACAAACTTTGTACCGATACTTTGGTTCCAATTTACCAATTTACTGTGCAGGCCGAAAGAACCGATACAAGAACTGAAAAGAAATGCGCCACAAATCATCACGGTTGCAGCCAAATTCAAATTACTCTTTTTCATAATTACTTTCTTTTGTTTTACTGAGTTTATTGATTTAACTCTTTGCTCTTTTTCTTCGGGCAAATATAAGTGCTTTTTGTGAAAAATACACTTAAATAAGAGACAAAAACAATTTTTCAGTTAAACAGCCCCGGTAAAATTAAGGCTTTTTGGGAGTTAAAGCCTTACCCAGCCAGTGGTCTACGGCAAACTTTCCAGGACCGATAATATACATCAGTACGTATACCACCAGATATATGAAAGCCAGTTCTTTGACCGCAAACGGATCGTTTCCGTGAATAACAAAGAATGCCATCCCCATTGTAAATATCATCGGCAGCATTGCCAGACGGTAAAGGAAACCAATGATAAATGCCATAGAACAAGCCAATTCACCGAATATGGCTAATCCCAGGGAAAGAGGACTGCCCACACCCAACGGATCGGGAAATACAGCGGATAACTCCTGATAATTGGACCACTTTTCGATACCATGGTTCATTAGTAACACACCAAATATAATTCTCACTATTAATAATATAGCAGACGTTGCTGCTCCATCCGGTTTAGACGGGAATAAAAATTTGTAAAGCATAGTCGTTCGTTTAAACATTTATATTTAATATAACGAAAAATAAGGCATTATGGTTTATCTCTACGCAAAGGTTTTATAATAACCCGCAAAGAAGGATCGTATGTAAAGTAACTCCACATCCAGTCTACAAAGATAAACAGACGGTTCTTTACACCGACAATACTCATTAAGTGAATGAATAGCCATACTGCCCACGCGGGGAAACCACCGAAACGAAGGTTTTTCAGTTCCACCACTGCGTGATTGCGTCCTATGGTAGCCATGGAACCTTTGTTGTGATAAACAAAAGGTTGCATTTCAAGCCCCCGTTCCTTTCTATCCAGATTCTGGATCAGATTACGGGCTTGCTGAATGGCTGGTTGAACTACTTGTGGATGTCCCTTCAGGTATTCCTTGGAAATCATAAGTGCAGTATCACCGATGGCAAAAATATTGTTATAACCCTGAACACAGTTGTAGAGATCAACAAAGAGACGGTTACTGGGGCCATAGGCTTCCTTTGCAAGTCCCTCTATGCTGTTGGCGCGTACACCTGCAACCCAAAAGACGTTCATTGTTTCCAAAGTACTGTTATCACTCAGAGTCATCGTTCCATTCTCATAATTCGTAACTTGCACACTGGTTATGATCTCCACGTCACGTTTTAATAAGTAATTTGCCACTTCTTCCGAAGATTTTTCAGAGAAAGCGGAGAGCAGGCGGGGAGCACCATCCACAAGGATAATGCGCATCAGGTTCATATCAAGATCGGGATAGTCTTGCGGAAGCACAAATTTTTTCATTTCTGCTAATGCACCGGAAAGTTCTATACCCGTGGCGCCACCACCTACGATGACAAATGTCATGAGACGTTTTCTTTTCTCCAGGTTGCTGGTATTCTGTGCTTTTTCAAAACTTTCCAGTATCTGGTTGCGATTAAACAAAGCTTCCGCAGTGTTCTTCAAGGCCATTGTCCGTTGAGACAGCCCGTCATTACCAAAATAGTTGGTACGGCATCCGGTAGAGACAACCAGATAATCGTATGAAAGAGCTCCGATGGAAGTCTCCAGAATATTATCTTCGGGAATTACCCGTTGCGCCTCACAAATACGTATATGGAAATGTTTTCTCTTTTTAAATATCTTGCGGTAAGGAAAAGAAATTGCACTTGGTTCAATACCGGCGGTTGCTACCTGATAGAGTAGGGGTTGGAAAATATGATGATTATTCTTGTCCAATAACACTATCTGGAATTTATCACTTCTCAATTTTCGTGCCAACTTCAATCCACCGAAGCCACCACCCACAATCACAAGTCGTTTTCGTCCCTCTTTATCGGGAATATCCATTTTTGTTTTCATAATGAAGTTCGTTATTCGTTCTAAAAGAATAACGTTAAAACGGGAATAAAGTTCTGAAATTCTTATTTCTTCCCCCTTTTTTCTTAATGGAAGAAGTTTGAACAAAACACTTCACAAAATTGTTGTTATATGGTTAAAATAAAACTAAATTTGCCGACGTAGTTTTCTACAGGTGTAATCATGGACGCTAAACTAACGAGATGGATATTACCGGTGCTGTTATTGATAATAGCCACCGATATATGGGCACAAGGCCCCACAGGAACAGATGTTTCAGTCGAATCTTCTGTATCTGTAACTGACACTTTACCACAAAAGAAAAGTTTCTTCAAGAAATTCCTGGACTATTTTAATGATGCCAATAAAGAGAAAAAAAACAAGAAGTTTGACTTCAGCGTTATCGGAGGGCCTCATTACTCCAGTGATACCAAGTTCGGTATCGGTCTGGTAGCCGCCGGATTATATCGTACAGACCTGAATGACACCATCCTTCCGCCATCTAATGTATCTTTATACGGTGATGTATCTACGGTAGGTTTCTATTTGTTGGGTGTACGTGGAAACCACCTCTTTCCACAAGACAAATACCGTCTGAATTATAATCTTTATTTCTATTCGTTCCCCAGCTTGTATTGGGGAAAAGGATATGAAAACGGTTCTAATGACGATAATGAAAGTGATTACGACCGCTTCCAGGCACAAGTAAAGGTAGACTTCATGACTCGTGTAGCGCGCAACTTCTATATCGGTCCGATGGCTGTCTTTGATTATGTCTACGGCCACGATTTTGAAAAGCCCGAACTGTGGGAAGGAATGAAAGCACGGACTACCAATATAAGCCTCGGATTCTCATTACTCTATGATTCACGGGATTTCCTCACAAATGCCTATAGTGGCTATTACCTGAGAATAGACCAACGATTCAGTCCCGCATTCCTCGGTAATAAATATGCTTTCAGCAGCACAGAGCTGACTACCAGCTATTATCATCCTGTATGGAAAGGGGGAGTATTGGCTGGGCAATTCCATACGTTGCTGAATTACGGTAATCCGCCTTGGGGATTGATGGCAACATTGGGAAGTTCTTATTCCATGCGTGGCTATTACGAAGGGCGTTACCGTGATAAATGTGCTATGGATGCGCAGATAGAGCTTCGTCAGCACGTCTGGAGGCGAAATGGCGTAGCTGTATGGGCAGGAGTGGGAACCGTATTTCCTCAATTCTCCGGCTTCGAAGTTAAACATATCCTCCCTAATTATGGTTTTGGTTATCGGTGGGAGTTCAAAAAGAGAGTAAACGTAAGGTTAGATTTAGGGTTTGGAAAAGGCCAGACCGGATTTATATTCAACATCAATGAAGCTTTTTAAAAACATAAAGAAATGGTTGGAAAATCAGGAGCATTTGTTCTATCTGTTCCTGCTAATCCTGATAGCACCCAATATCATCCTCTGTTTTACAGAGCCGATGCCTGTGGTGGCAAAAGTGTGCAATGTACTGTTGCCATTTGCTTTCTATTATCTATTAATGACTTTGTCGAGAAACTGTGGAAAGATGTTCTGGATCCTTTTCCTATTCATCTTCTTCGGAGCTTTCCAGATAGTACTGCTTTATCTCTTCGGACAGTCCATTATTGCTGTGGATATGTTCCTGAACTTGGTAACCACTAATTCGAGTGAAGCTATGGAGTTGCTGGATAATCTTGTTCCGGCATTAGTGAGTGTGATTATCCTTTATATACCGGCATTGATTCTGGCTGCAATCTCCATTATAAAGAAGCGGAAATTATCTCCGGAATTTATCCGTCGGGAACGGAAAAAGGCATGGATTGCCTTGCTCATCGGTTTTATTTCATTGGGCGCCGCTTATGGACTGGATAAACGTTACGAGCTGAAATCGGATTTGTATCCGGCCAACGTGTGTTACAATGTAGCACTCGCATTCCAGCGTAATGCCCAAACAAGGACGTATCACCGCACATCAGAGAACTTTACTTTTAACGCCCAGCCTTCCCATCCGGAAGACAGGCGCGAAATTTATATTATGGTAGTGGGCGAGACATCCCGCGCCCTAAACTGGAGTCTTTACGACTATGATCGGGATACGAACCCTGAACTTTCTAAAATAGAAGGAGTGACCTCTTTCTGCCATGTTCTGACGGAATCGAATACTACGCACAAGAGTGTACCAATGCTGCTTTCTCCCGTTTCTGCACAGAATTTCGATTCCATTTATTATCGGAAAAGCATCATTACCGCTTTCAAAGAAGCCGGCTTCCAGACAGCTTTCTTTTCAAACCAGCGGTATAACCATTCTTTCATCGACTTCTTCGGAATGGAAGCGGATACTTATGATTTTATCAAGGAAGATTCCCAGGATTCGCAATATAACCCTTCAGATGACGACCTGTTAATGTTGGTAGAAAAAGAACTTGAAAAAGGAAATCGGAAACAGCTCATTGTATTGCATACCTATGGATCTCACTTCAATTACCGGGAACGTTATCCGGAAACTGCCGCTTTCTTTTTACCGGATTTCCCCGTAGATGCAGAAGTGAAATACAAAGATAACCTGATGAATGCCTATGACAATTCCATTCGGTATACGGATAATTTCCTGGCACGTATCATCCACCTATTGGAGGAGCAGCAAGTAGATGCCAGTATGCTTTACACGTCCGATCATGGGGAAGATATCTTCGACGATGGTCGACACCTTTTTCTTCATGCATCCCCCGTTCCGTCCTACTACCAGCTACACGTACCTTTCCTGCTGTGGACATCCGACAGTTATAGGGAAGAGTATCCCGGGATAGAGAAAGCTGCTTCGATGAACCAACAGAAAAATATATCTTCCAGCATTTCTTTTTTCCAGACCATGATGGAACTGGCCGGAATAGAAACTCCGTATCGCAATGACAGTCTATCTGTCACCAGCCCTCTCTATACAGAGAAATCGAGGGTTTATCTGAATGATCATAATGAACCGCGTCCACTGGATGATATAGGAATGAGAAAAGAAGACTTTGAGATGCTGAAAAAAAGAGGTATAGACGCGCAATAATACTATTTACTTTTTCTTCCTGATCTCCTCTTTCTCCAGATTTCTAACAGAAGGAATACACATCATCAGAATTGCAGTCAGTACAATGGCAAAACCACAGTATATAAATATGTTGCCTATTCCCAGAGAGTCAGCTACAAAGCTTGTGACAAGCAGACCGATGATAGAAGGGAACAAACTTATACTGTCGAAAAGCGAGAATACACGTCCCAGATAAATCGGTTTGAACTGCGTCTGCAATAGAGCGGTAAAGGGACCGGATAAAAATGGCACGATAAGCCCTTGTACCACCGTCAGTATGGCAAAAAAGACATACCCATTGCCGGGCAACATACCACATATAGCCAATGCCAGACCAAGTACCGCATAAGAGAACGCGATCATCAGTATCTTCCTGATCTTAGGATTCCAAATCCCCAATAAAGCCCCTCCGGCCAACATGCCCACCCCGAAAAGTGTTTCTATCAAACTAATCTGATAAGCTGTTCCGGAGAAAGTATGTAAAGTCATCAGCGGCATCAGGGCGACTATCGGCAGCACAAAGAAAGTAATCAGGATTTCTGTAACCATCACCCAACTAACTCCTCGGTTGCGCATAATCACATGAAAACCGTCGCGCATATCGTTCAATACACTCTTAGCTGAGATATTTTCCTTCTTCGGATTCGGAATGTAAACAAACAGTAGGGAAGTGCAGGCAATGATTGCGCCTGCCACATCCAATAACATGACTACACTCATATCGAATGCCAGAAGCAAAACCGCTCCCAACGCAGGGCCACCGATATTACAAATAGACTGGATAGCCTGGTTAATCCCCGCAATACGGGTCAGTTCCTTTTCCGGAGCCAGCAATGGAATGGATGATTTCATTGCCGGTGAATGGAACGAACCACCAATGGAACGAAGCGCCAATAATATATAGATATGCCACAATTCCACAATATCCAGGTAAAATAACAAAGCGATGATACCGGAACAGAGTGCAACGAAACTATCTGCACCTATCATAGTCCATTTCCGATTCCAGCGATCCACATATACGCCTGCAAATGCCCCTAACAAGGCTTGCGGCAACAAGGCAGCAATCATGGCAAAGGACAAAACTTCCGCAGAACCCGTTTTGAGACTAATCCATAAGACAATAGAGAACTGAGCGATGGAACTACTTAATATAGAAAATAGTTGCCCGCTCCATATTATGATAAATTTTTTCTTCCAATTATTCATGATGAGAGTGAAACTATATAATGAAAAACAGATAAATGCCTCCTGTTGTTGCATCTACATACGGGAGATTTTCAAGATTCTTTTAGTCTAGTAGCAATAGTCATATCCAGTGACGATAAAAAAGGTTCTGAAACTCAATTGTTTTCAGAACCTTATCTTCGTACACCCTCAGGGACTCGAACCCTGGACCCATTGATTAAGAGTCAATTGCTCTACCAGCTGAGCTAAGAGTGCATCGTTTTTCTTATTTGCGGGTGCAAAAGTAGTCCTTTTATTTTATTCATCCAAGCAAAATAAAATCTTTTTTCGATGAAAGCGGCTTTTTTTAATCAAACTCGTACAAGTCGGAAGGAGTGCTACGCTTTAAAGCGCAGAGTTGCACATCTTTACCTACCAATATGCCTTTACTCTTTAATTTCCATTCCACCGTCTTGTAAGCAAGTTCCGGGTGATTATTGTCTTTGCTCAAATGACAAAGCCAGATATATTTCAAGCCTTCCGTGATATTTTCAGCCAGGAACTCGGCAGTTGCAATATTGCTCATGTGTCCTGTACGGCTGGTGATGCGCTCCTTTAAATACTGCGGATATGTACCCATACGCAGCATTTCATCATCATAGTTAGCTTCCAGTATCAGGTAGTTCGCTTTACGGATAAACTTGGCAGCAGTAGGGGTGATTTCACCAAGGTCGGTAAGGAACGAGAATACTTTTCCGTCGATTTCAATACAATAACCCACATTGTCCGTACCGTCATGGGGAACTTCGAAAGACTCAATGTGAAAATCTTCCAGTACCATCGGTTCTTCTTTCTCCAGATAATGAACGGAAGAGTGGAGCTTCTCCGTCATGCAATAACTTTTGTTGATTCCTTCGTGGATACGTGCAGTTGTGTAGACAGGGATGTGCAGTTTCTCACCCAGTCCGCCTACAGCTTTGATATGGTCTGCGTGGTCGTGTGTAACAAATACCGCGCGTATTGTTTCCATACCGATGCCCACCTCCTTCAATGATTTCTTAATAGTACGTACCGCTATACCAGCGTCAATAAGTATTCCGTATTTTTCAGTGCCTATATAATAGCAGTTGCCACTACTTCCGCTCGCAAGGCTTATAAATTTTACTTTCATTATGTTCTCCTCAATTTAGAAAAAGCCGCCACTTTTATGGCAAAGTGACGGCAAATATACATAAAAAATGAGATATTCAGACCTTGGCTTTCTTCTTTTTGTCGATGGATTGGGTGATTTTGGCAAATACTAACAGTGCCAGTGCAGATATCAGACCGATAGCGGCGAAATAGTACCAGATATAATGCGCATTGGTGCTGGCAGCCTCCCATGCTTCACGAGTCTCAAAGAGGACAGGATCGGGACAGTATTTTGTCAACAATACTCCCGCGATACCAAAACCGAAGATGGAAGAGAGGAAGGAATGGAGATGGCTAAATCCAAGATACATACCTTCTTCACCCTTAGGCGCTTGCAGGGAGAAGTACTCCAGATAACGCGGTGAAATGAAACATTCTGCCAAAGCCTGTATCACGATACCGGCTATCATCATTAATGTGATATTGCTCATTCCGCTTATCACGTCATTTCCAAGCAGGTTACCGCATGCCATCAGCAGAGCCGAGAAGGGGATAAGGAACATACCGATATTCATGGAAGTAATAGCCGACCGTTTCGCCATCAAACGCGTCACGAAACTAACGCAACAAACCACTACAAACGGATTTACATTGGCTATCCAACCCGGCTTGGCAGTTTCGCCCGCCATACGGATTACATATTTAGGCATCGTAGCGTATAACTGTTGCTGCACCATCCAGAATCCCGTTATAATCAGGATAAGAATCAGCAGACGCCAGTTTGTAATGATGCGCAGAAAACCCTGACCGATTTCACGCATACTTTTTCCTTCGCCTGCCGTATGGGTAGATTTATAGAGCAGAACAACGGAAAGTAATGCCAATATGGTCATCGTAGCAGAGAAATAGTTAATATAGATATACGCCTGCTCTCCAATAACATTCCGCAACGGGTCAATCACTGTTTTTCCGGTAAATGCACCAATATTCACCATCATATAAAAGATGGAATAACCGCGTGCGCGGTTTGCTTCCGTAGTTTCTTTTGCCACTGAAGCCGAAATAATGGATTTGATAAACGATCCGCCCACCATGATAACAAACAGCACAGGAACGATCATCCAGCGGCTATCGCTATCCGGCAGTCCGGTGAAACGGGTTGCTTTGCCATATTCCACCAAACCGGCAGCTTCCAGCAGGGTAGGGAGAATTCCTAAACCCAGATATCCGACAGACAGCAGCGAAAAAGCAACAATCATGGATTTCCGGAAACCTATCTTATCGGCATAAGCACCCGTGAAGATAGGCAAAAGATAAAGACCACCGGAAAATAAACCGGAAATCATACTCGCTTCAAGGTCGTTGAAGCCTAAAATAGAAGAAAGATAAATAGTGAGAACGATAAAAACGGCATAATACGCCATACGTTCGAACAGTTCGACCGTGTTGCTTACCCAAAAGGCTTTAGTGAACCCTTTAGATACATTTTTGGGTGATTGAGTCATCCTAATATTATGTTGTTAGTGAAAAATTAAGCGCAAAAATACATTTTTATGAAATTATATGCAAATTTCTTTCATATTTGCCTATTGTAAAAGGGAGAGAACGCTTTGTTTTTTCAATAAGATTCGTATCTTTGTTCTGTAATTTTTCAGCATAAAACTATGACAATAGCAGTTGATTTCGACGGAACTATAGTAGAACATCGCTATCCCCGTATCGGTAGAGAAATTCCTTTTGCAACAGACACTTTAAAACTGTTGCAGCAAGATCAGCACAGGCTTATTTTGTGGAGTGTGCGCGAAGGTGAACTTCTGGAAGAAGCCGTTGCCTGGTGCAAAGAAAGAGGAGTGGAATTCTATGCTGTCAATCGTGATTATCCCGAAGAGAAGCAGCAGGACTGTGGATTCTCCCGTAAACTGAAAGTAGACCTTTTCATTGATGACCGTAATCTGGGCGGATTGCCCGATTGGGGACTTATCTATCAGATGATTAAAGAACGTAAAACCTTCCGGGATATCTATACGCAAGGCAATATCCCTGCGGAACAGAACAAAAAGAAGAAGTGGTGGTTTTAGAAAATACCGTCCGGACTTTACCTAACTTATGAAAGTCCGGAGCAGTATCTTCATTGAGAAGAAAAAAAAGTGAGATGAAAAAAATGAGTGTATATTACTTATGCTTTTTATGAGTATCTCTGTAGCCATAACTATATCCGTAGCCATATCCGTAACCATATTTCTTTTCCGCCAGATTACCACCATTTACTACTAAAGATATTTGGTTTAGTTGCCCTGATCGTTGTATCTCGACAATTTCAGACAACACATTCTTGTGCGTATAATTCATGCGGCACACATAGAGTGTGAAATCAGTCACTTTACTCAAGCTCAATGTATCACTAATCAATCCCACCGGAGCCGAGTCCACAATGATATAATCAAACTGTTCACGGAAATACGCGAATGCCTCTTTCAATCGGGCTCTTTCCAACAGTTCTGCCGGATTAGGAGGGATAGGTCCGGCAGGTGCGACGAATAATTGCTCATGTACTCCTGACGGGAAGATTATATCTTCCGGTTTTATCTCATTGTCCGAAAGGTAACTGGTCATACCTACATGACTCTTTATTCTGAAATACTCCGCCAGTCTGGGACGGCGGATATCCAGACCCACTACCAGTACCCGGCATCCCAGAAAAGCAAAGGTCAGAGCCAGGTTGATGCTGATGAAACTCTTTCCTTCTCCGCTAATGGTGGAGGTCATCAGGATACATTTTTTGTCACCGTCTTCAGTAAGAAAACGCAGATTGCTTCTCATGCGGCGAAAAGATTCTTCCATGATGCCGTTTTGTCCTTCTTCAACGCCACCACCTTCTTTGGTATACGGAATGATTCCCATTACAGAAATTTGTGTACTCTCTACTTCTGCTACCGACATTATTTTAGTACGGAAAATGCCTCCGAACAAAATCACTCCTGCCGTCATTGCACATGCCAGAAACAGACTTCCGGCATAAATCATCATACTTCGCGGAGCTATCGGTCTGTCAGCAGATAGGGGAGCATCAATCACTCTTGCTTTGTTCATTGTGGCTGCCAAAGAAATAGCTGCCTGTTCACGCCGTTCAAGCAACATCAGATATAGGTTTGCCTTAATTTGCTGTTGACGGTCTATGTTATTGAACTCCCTTTCCTGCTTCGGCATATTTCCGATACGGGAGTTGAAATAATCGGTTTTACGCAGAATATCAGTGCGTGCTATGCTCAGTCCGTCTTTCACACCGACCACAGAACTTACTACATTTCTTCTCAATGCATCAATGCGAATATCCTGATTTACCACCGTCGGATTATCTGCTTTCATGGTGTTCATCAGCCGTTCACGTTCCAGCAGTTCCTTGTTATATTCGTTAATCAGTTGCACCAGTTCCGTATCGGCAATCCCCGTATTCACCGGTAATAGCGAAAAACGGTGTTTATCATCCGACAAATAGTTATAAATATAGTTAGTCATATTTAGTTGCATCTCCACATCCAGCAACTTCTTTTCGTACTCATTGTTTGTATTCAGATCCAGAGTCATGTTGGTTTTCAAATCGCTCAAACGTTCTTTTTGTTTGTATTGCTCCAGATGCTTTTCTACAAATCCCAGTTCGTTGCTGATACTGTCCAAACGTTCTTCCAAAAAGATGAGTGTATTTCCTGTCACCTTATTCTTATCATCCATTGCATCCCGGTTGTAGACTTCAATCAACTTAACAAGAAAAGCTTCCGCACGATTCCTATTTGTATCCTTGAAGGTCAGACTGATGATAGAAGTTTTCTTTGAGGTAGTGGTGACTACCAGCTGACCGGAATAATCGTTTACGGCATCAATAGGACGGCAAATACTTATCTTTATGGCCTCGGAAAACTGATGTCTGGGCAGTAATCTTAGAGTGCATCGTCCGGCAGGAGTTTCTATAAAAGCGGGGAAACCTGTGAAAGTCTCCGTTACACAAATATCGTCCAAGGCGCTACTCACGGCATAACGTTCACCTGCTTTCTCTACTTGTATCAGCAATGTCCCGCTCAATGTATCCATGGATGCTTTATCCATAGAAGCAATGATGGGAGGTGTAGTGGTTTCATTGTAGAAAAGTCCATCTTTAACCTTGTACTTCGTATGCAGATTCAGCTCATTAATCACTTGCAGCAGGATAGAGCGTGAACGCAATATCTCCATTTCATCTTCAATCTGCGTATTTGCAGAGCTGAGGGAAGAAGGAGCGACTTTCTGAAATAGCTCATCAATGGCCTTATTGCTTCCTTCCGAATCCTTGATGACAACAGAAGCCGTCGCCTGATAGATGGGAGTAGCTACATGTACATAAATGTATGCGCCGACAAGTGCTACCACAGCAGCCAGCAGAAACCACCGCCAGTGTGCTAACAATTTGTAGAATAGTTCAATCAGGTCTATTTCTTGTTCCTGCATTTGATTAGTGTCTGTATGATTGGTGTTCATATATATAGATTGTGTTAGTTAGTGAATTATACTTTTTATCGTAAAATATTGACCATTAACCCCGCCAGGGATATAAGTATAGAGGTTATGGAAATCAGAAGATTGGTGGAAGAACCAATATTGGCACTCTGTTTCTTTGCCTTGTTCGGCTCCACGTAGACGATGTCGTTTTGCCGTAGATAGAAGTCGGGGGAATAGATGATGTTTTCATCATTCAGGTTGATGGTGATAAGTTTTTGTTTGCCGTCTACGGTGCGGATGATACGTACATTATCCCGCTTCCCGTATATGGTCAGATCACCCGCCATTGCTACAGCTTCAAAGACATTCACCTGTTCGTTATTTACGGTATAGACTCCCGGGCGGCTTACTTCTCCAATTACGGAAATCTTATAGTTTACCAACCGGACAGTTACGATAGGACGCTCTTTCAAGTAGCGTTCCAGTTTCCCCACAATCAGTTCAGAGGTTTCCTGAGTGGTCATTCCACCTACTTTCAAGGTGCCGAGTACAGGGAAAACGATCTCGCCCTGATTGTTCACCAGATAGTTTTGCAGGGTAGGTTGTGAAACTAAATTAGTGGAATTGATTCCTGTTTGCGAAGCAGGTACCACTAAATTGAAAGGCAAGGCGGCTTCCGGTTCAGAACAACTGACGGAGATGGTAAGCAAATCTTTAGGCATGATGCGGGCATCATATTCTATAAGAGTATCCCGGAATCCCTCATTCAGCTTTTGCAAATAGGATACTTGCCTGCTTGATGAACAGGAAGAACAGAGCAGGCACAGAAAAGTTGCCGCACATAAGACAGATATAGTATTTCTCATCGTGTATATCCGGTGCCGAAAGTCCCCATACGACACCTATAAATAAAATGAAAGCGTGGGAACTGCTGCCATTATCTGTCAAGAGGTATCGCCAAACACCCGGATATAGATAATAAAGACAACAGCCCACGCTCTACTATACATTTGGATATACAGCGAGCATGAGCGTTTTGTTGCCTATTATTCTTATACCCATTTGAAATTTGGCGATTTCCTTGACAAGAATAATATGGTAAACGCTTCTAACTATTTAATATGCAACCTTTTAGGAGTATATCAGAATATTCCTAAAGATGTCGCAAAGTTAATGAATAATTTATAAAAGCCAATAACATAGAGAAATTTTCTCTCCCATATATATAAAAGGAGCGCATCAATATAACTTTGATGCACTCCTTGCTATGAGTAAAAAGTAATTCTTCTTTTAGAACTTGAAGAAATTCTTAGCGTTATAATAGCTGATATCTTCAATCATCTGGTTCACGCGGTCCATTTCAGAAGCCGGAATTTCACCATTTTCAATATCACGGCCAACAAGATTACACAATGTACGGCGGAAATATTCATGACGCGGATAGGAGAGGAATGAACGAGAGTCCGTCAACATACCTACGAAACGGCTCAGCAGCCCCAGCACGGAAAGAGCATTCATCTGTTTCTCCATACCGTCTTTCTGATCAAGGAACCACCAGCCGGAACCAAACTGTATCTTACCCGGAATCGTGCCATCCTGGAAGTTGCCCAACATAGTGGCAATAACTTCATTAGCGCACGGATTGAGGTTATAAAGAATAGTCTTCGTCAACTTGCCTTTGGAATTCAAGCGGTCGAGGAATTTAGACATTGCCTTAGCAGTAGTAAATTCACCGATAGAATCGAAACCAGTATCAGCACCGAGCAACTTGAACATCTTACTGTTATTGTTACGGATAGCGCCATAGTGGAATTGTTGTGTCCAGCCTTTTTCCCAGTCCATTTCACCGAAGATAACCAGCATAGCTGATTTGAATTTCAGGATTTCTTCCTTGGTCAGTTCTGCTCCACCATATACCTTATTAAATATAGCTTTGATTTCAGCATCTGTATAGTCTTCTGCGTAGAATTCTTCGATACCGTGATCAGACAATTTACAGCCTTGTTCAGCAAAGAAGTCATGACGCTTGCGCAGGGCAGCTACCATATCATCGAAATTAGAGATAGCAACACCGCTTACTTCAGCCAGTTTCTCAACGTATGCACGGAAATCAGCAGGAACTTCTACAGCCATTGCCTTGTCAGGACGCCATGTCGGCAACATCTTGATTTCAAAACCACTTTCGCGTGTTTGAATATGATATTCCAGAGAGTCAATAGGATCATCCGTAGTACAAACAGCTTCCACATGATAACGGCGCATCATGCCACGAGCAGAGTATTCCGGTTGAGCCAGCTTCTCATTACACTCGTCATAAATCTCACGGGCAGTCTTCGGGCTCAGGATCTTATCGATACCGAACGCTGTCTTCAACTCCAGGTGTGTCCAGTGATACAAAGGATTACGGAAAGTATAAGGAACGGTTTCAGCCCACTTTTCAAATTTTTCCCAGTCGGAAGTATCCTTGCCTGTGCAGAAACGTTCGTCTACACCATTGGTACGCATAGCACGCCATTTGTAATGGTCGCCGCCCAACCAGATTTCAGTCAATGACTTAAACTGATAGTCGTCTGCTACCATTTTAGGGATTAAGTGACAGTGATAATCGATAATCGGCATCTTGGCCGCATGTTCATGATACAACTTCTGTGCGGTTTCTGTCTGCAACAGGAAGTTTTCATCCATAAATTTTTTCATTCTACTGTGTTTTAAGTATATAAAAATATTACTTTCTCTTTTCTATACCTATATAGTATTGATTGTAAAGCTAATAGGCAAGATATTGGTTTTTGCTTTTATTAACCGTTATCGAACACAAAAGTAGAAAATTTACTTGGAGAAACAAAATAATTCGTATCTTTGCCGCAAATATTTATAATATTTAAGTTTTAGACATTGAACCTTTAGTGCCTTAAAACGAATGAGACAAAGAATATGGAAAACAAGAACTACACCATTAAAGACATTGCCCGCATGGCGGGTGTTTCTGCCGGAACTGTGGACCGCGTGTTGCACAATCGGGGAGATGTTTCTGCCGCCAGCAGGGAGAAGGTTCAAAAAGTGCTTGATGAGATAGACTATCATCCTAATATGTTTGCCATTGGTCTGGCAGCCAAGAAGCGCTACCGTGTTCTGTGTATTATACCTTATTATGTGGAACATGACTATTGGTATTCCGTTGCAGAAGGTATCAACCGTGCCGCACAAGAGTTGCGTCCTTTTAATGTAAGCGTGGACTTTTTGTGCTACCATCATGCCGACCGGCTTTCTTATGAAAAAGCCTGCGCAAAGCTCCGCAAAGAAATAGTGGATGCCATATTGATCGCCCCCAATTTCCGTGAAGAGACAATGTCGCTGACATCTTATCTGGAAGGGAAAAAGATACCTTACGCATTTGTCGACTTTAATATAGAAGACACCCATGCACTCTGCTACATCGGCCAGGACTCCCAAACAAGCGGGTATATGGCTGCTAAAATCCTGATGCGCAAGTATAAGGAAGGACAGGAGCTGATACTATTTCTTAATAATAAAAAGAATAGTCCGGCAGAAATACAGATGCAACGACGCATGGACGGTTTCATGAATTTTATTGCACAGGAACATGAGAATCTGGTGGTTCATGATGTAGTACTGAATAAAGAAGATGATGAAGCCAACCGCCGGACACTGGAAGATTTCTTTGCCGCACATCCCAAGGCAGTATTAGGAGCCGTTTTTAACTCACGTGTCTACCAGGTGGCAGGATATCTACAGGAAACAGGACACCATTTGGAAGGACTAGTTGGATACGACCTTCTGCCCAAGAACGTGGAGTACCTGAAATCCGGCGAAGTAAATTATCTCATCGGACAACGACCGGGACTGCAAGGATACTGTGGCGTAAAAGCTCTGTGCGACCATGTCGTATTCAAACGTCCGGTGACCGGTGTAAAGTATATGCCTATCGACATCCTGATGAAAGAAAACATCAATTTCTATTTTGAATTTGAATAAACATCATAATATCAATCACTTTAAAAACGATTTTTAAGCATGAAAGCATTAAACAAACAGACCGCTCCCAAGGCTCAGCGCCCGGAACGTATCATTCAATTCGGTGAAGGAAACTTCTTACGTGCATTTATCGACTGGATTATTTATAACATGAACGAAAAAACTGACTTCAATAGCAGTGTTGTAGTAGTTCAACCCATCGACAAAGGTATGGTAGACATGCTGAATGCACAGGATGATCTTTATCACGTAAACCTGCAAGGATTGGATAAAGGAGAAACTGTCAATAGCCTGACAATGATCGACGTTATCAGCCGTGCACTGAATCCTTACACTCAGAACAATGAATTCATGAAGTTGGCTGAGCAACCGGAAATGCGTTTTGTAATCTCCAACACAACGGAAGCCGGTATCGCTTTCGATCCCTCCTGCAAACTGACTGACGCTCCGGCTTCTTCTTATCCGGGCAAACTGACCCAACTACTGTATCATCGTTTCAAGACATTCAACGGTGATAAGAGCAAAGGTCTGATTATCTTCCCTTGCGAACTTATCTTCCTGAACGGTCACAAGCTGAAAGAAACCATCTACCAATATATCGAATTATGGCAATTGGGTGATGAATTCAAAACTTGGTTTGAAGAAGCATGTGGTGTGTACGCTACGCTTGTTGACCGTATTGTTCCGGGATTCCCGCGCAAGGATATTGCAGCAATCAAGGAAAAATTGCAGTATGATGATAATTTGGTAGTACAGGCCGAAATCTTCCACCTTTGGGTTATCGAAGCTCCGCAGGAGATTGCCAAAGAATTCCCTGCTGACAAGGCTGGTTTGAATGTTTTGTTCGTTCCTTCTGAAGCACCGTATCACGAAAGAAAAGTAACGTTGCTGAATGGCCCTCACACAGTTCTTTCTCCGGTAGCTTATTTGTCGGGCGTAAACATTGTGCGTGATGCTTGTCAACATCCGGTTATTGGTCAGTACATCAATAAGGTAATGTTCGATGAGTTGATGGAAACATTAAACTTGCCGAAAGATGAGTTGAAGAAGTTTGCGGAAGATGTATTAGAGCGTTTCAACAATCCGTTTGTTGACCATGCCGTTACCAGCATTATGCTGAACTCTTTCCCGAAATATGAAACTCGCGACCTGCCTGGCTTGAAGACTTATCTGCAACGCAAAGGTGAATTGCCTAAGGGACTGGTTCTCGGTTTGGCCGCTATTATTACTTATTATAAAGGTGGTGTTCGTGAAGACGGTGCTGAGATCACCCCGAACGATGCTCCGGAAATCATGCAATTACTGAAAGACCTGTGGGCAACAGGCGATACCCAGAAAGTAACCGAAGGTGTACTTGCTGCAACTTCTATCTGGGGCGAAGATTTGAATAATATCCCGGGACTTACCGCTGCTGTGAAAGCTGATCTGGATTCTATCCAGGAAAAAGGTATGCTAGAAACAGTAAAGGGAATTCTTTAATTAATCTACAAGTATCACAAAGGAGATAGGGCGGGGCAGAGGCTTCGCCCTATTTTTTTATGTTAAGAAGCATAACTATGCATTTTTTATTCCATTAATTTCTTCTTATTATTTTCTTTCACTAACTTGTGAACATTAACTAAAAACAAACTGCTATGAGAAAGGGGCGATGTATTATTCTCATTGGATCTTTATTTCCATTATGTATTCATGGGCAAATCTTAAACACTCCTTACAATCTTCCTCGCTCAGGAGACCGATTAATGAAGTGTCAAATAGCTACCATTCCTCCCAGTAAAAGTGGAATCCAACAAATTTGGAATTTTGCGAATATTAAGTATCAAGAGGCAAATTATGAATTAAAATATGAAATTCAAGGTAGTGATACTATTATTGGCATCGAACATCGTACGATATACTATTATCGAAATTCTGGTGATTCTCTTTTTTGTATGGGATTTGAAAATCCAACGACCTTTATAAGCTATCAACAGCCAGAATTATTGTTTGTCTATCCAATGTTTCAAGGACGAACTATCAGTAAATATTTTGAAGGTAAAGGCAATTATTGCAATCACTTTAATATACACTTATGTGGAAAAGTTATAGTGAAAGCCGATGCTTCTGGTATATTAATATTGCCTGGGGGAGATACAATACAAAATGTATTACGTACTTACACTCATAAATATGTCCATCAGAAGATGACTTCTCAAAAAGAGAAAAATAAGGATTTATCTTTAGAGGCTTTTCCTTTTTCTCTTAGTAAAGATAGTATTGATTATTTACTAGCAAATGACTCTATTCATTTAGAAATAGAAACATGGCATTGGTATGCCGTCGGAAACCGATATCCTCTATTTGAAACAGTAAAAAGTACTGTATGTAAATTAGGGACTTCCCATGAACATTTTAGTACTTCCTTTGCCTATTTACCTCATGAACAAAATTATGACTTACCGTATGATTCGGAGAATGAAGAATGTAAGAACAGGAATGAGGAGCAAAATAGGAAAATGCAAAATTCATTAAATAGACACGATACTCGCAGTGAAATAATAAATTATAATTTATATATTAATAAAGAAGGAAATATAAAGATTAAATATGAATTGAAGCAGAATAACGACATATCATTACTTCTATATGATTTAGAAGGACGACAGCTATTTGCCAAATCAGCTGTATCCCAATTATCTGGACATTATCATGAAACTATACAAATAGAAAAACAATCAAGAGGAAAATATTTATTAATAATTATTGTTGGAGACAAAAAGTATGTTGAAAAAATTGTAAAATTTTAAATTTAGAATATTATGGAACGTTTATTTAATACATTAATTTTATTAATATTATCGATATATTGTCACTCTCAAATAGAAATATCTACCCCTAAAATAATCCCAACATCACCTAATGCAGCTTCTCTAGGTATTTTTGGAGATATTCCTGTTGGTCATTATACAGGTATCCCAAATATCGTTATACCATTATATAAGATTGAACTGGATGGGATGGAAATTCCTATCAGTTTAAATTATCATGCTTCAGGTGTTAAAGTTGCACAGGATGCGAGTTGGGTAGGAATGGGATGGGCTTTGAATGCTGGTGGTTGCATTGCGAAAAATATACAGGGCTGGGATGATTTTGAATTAACCCCCACAGGATATTTTTACAAAAATGCATTACCTGAAAATCCAGGTTCGCCTTTTATATCTGCAAATAATATCCAAATTTTGGAGTTTATAGATATATTAAATGATCGTGTAGATGCTTGTCCTGATATATACTCATTCAATTTTTGCTCATATTCTGGCACATGTTTCTTTCCTCGCAGAATAGATAATCCAGGTCAACTTAATACTCCTCAAGCATTAGTAAGGAATTTACAACAATATTTACATATAGAAAAACGAGGGAATAATATCGTTGTCACAGATGGTAATGGATTCAAATTTTATTTTGGTACTCAAGAGACTACGAAAACATATTCCACTTCTACAAATAGTAGATATAATCGATATTTAGATTATGTAAATAATAAAAAAAACATACCTGTTAAAGGGTTACAAAATGAAGTTACTACAGCATGGCTATTAGACTCTATCGTTTCTTCTAAGCATAATAAAATATCCTTTTTATATAAAGAAGAATATGTGTCAACACCTGTGTTTTTATCAGAATCAACTGATGAAATGATTAATTTATTATATATAACAGGTAATCCCTATATAGAAAATTTATCATCTAATAGTAGTTATACATATTCCACTATAAAGCAAAAAATACTATCACAAATAAATTATAAGAATTTATCAATCGACTTTCAAACAACAGAACGATATGATATTGAACCTGCAAATTCTGCATACAAGCCACAAAAATTATCATATATTATAATAAAGAGTAGTAATGATGTTATCAAAAAAATTGGGTTTGATTATTCATACATAGGAGCTGTTAACAATTATAATAATTGTCGATTATTTCTTAGTAGTGTTTATGAGCTTCCCAATGAGCAGAAATCTGATCGAAAATATATGTTCTCATATATAACCCCAGAAAAATTACCTGCAAAAACAACAACATTAATTGACTATTGGGGATTTGCAAAAGACCCACTCACCCCATTATGTTACTGTTGGTCTACTATTTATCAAGAAGGGGATCGGTCAAAATCAAGGACTTTAATACCTCCTACTATAATACGTTCAGATAATTCCACTAAATATTATTATGGACAAGATAGAACTCCGAATAGCTCTATGCTAACGTATGGCACCTTACAATCTATTAAATACCCCACTGGTGGAAAAACCATTTTTACATATGAACCCCATGAATATGATAATGCTTTTCATGTTGATACAGAAATCGAACAAACAAGTAAATTATCATTTGATGACGTATATATGCATAGCTCTTCAAGTATCGATACACAAGATAACTTTATAAATGGAGGACTCAGCGGAGACCTTTTCACTTTAGATTCGGAAAAAACTATTTATATAAGATTGAAGATAGATTATATGTTGAATGAAACCCCTTTAGATTTGCTTTATCATGGATATGAAGTACGTATTCAAAAGAAACAAGGAAATAGTTATTCTACAGTATATACTATTTTTTATCCAGACGCTCATGAGGGCCCAATTATGCCACAATGGAAAGATTGGCATTACACATTAACGGCTGGTACTTATAAATTATCTATCAATCGAAACTTTTCGTTTTCTTCACTTCCTAATACAGAATATCAAGCACAAGGAGAAGTTAAACTTTCTATATATACTGGTTCTCCTGTGATGTGCAATACAGGAGCTGGTATTAGAATTAAGGAAATTCTAAATGAATCTGAAGGGCTACAAATTCAGAAACGTAAATTTATTTATAAAAATGGTCTATTGATGTCTGAGCCTAGATTTCATTATATATGGAATGTTTCACATTTTGAAATGAATGATGATGGAATTCATCAGTATCAAGCACAATATATACATGGAACATCTTCCTCCTTAATACCATATAGTAATTCAGCTTCTGGAGCTCCTGTAGGCTATGGATGTGTTAGTGAGGAATTATGGGACACTACATTTAAAGGAACAACATCTTACTATTTTAACAATGAAGCGGATGAAATAAATCCTGAATATCTCAGTATTATCCCAAATATTCCTCTGCTTTCTCATACAAATAATGGGCTCTTGACAGCTAAATACTACATAGATAATTCTAAAAGAATCCTCAGACAAGAAGAGTATACATATTCAAATGTAGAATTAAGAGCAATTACGGGTTTAAAAATGTTTGCCCCTCCAATGGAAAATCAGCATTTTGGTCTATACTATTACAACATACCTTCTGAATGGTGGAAACTTGATAGTCAAACTGTGACAGAATATCATGGAAATAAAAAACATTCTAAAACAACTGATTATCTTTATAACAATGTGAATTATCTTCCTAGTTGTATTCAGAAAAGAAATAGCGACGGACGTTTATCAATACATAATATAACTTATGCAAACTCTTCTTCAATAGGAATTTTAGGAAAAATGCAGACTGCCCATATGTTCAATATTCCTATAGAAGAAACAGAAAGTATAAATACTTCTATTGTAAGTCGTAAAATACACACATATAAAGAAGAACAAAATAAGATACTACTCCAAGACTTGTCTGTTGCCAAAGGAAATACAACTCCTCAACTTCGTATTAAATATCTAAATTATGATTGTTATGGGAATATAGCTTACTATATCAAAGATAACATTGAGCATGTTGTCTATCTATGGGGGTATAATGGACAATATCCTATAGCCAAAATTGAAAATGCTACTTATTCTGCTGTACAAACAGCTCTAAGTGGGGTTACTCCAGATGCATTAGCAAAACAGCCACATCCCAATATGGACCAGGTCAATGCTCTGCGAACTGCTCTACCAAAAGCACTAATTCACACATATACATATCGTCCTCATGTTGGTATAATAGCAGAAACTGATTCAAAAAATGTGACTATTCATTACGAATATGATTCTATGAATAGATTGAAATATATTCGTGATATGTATGGCAACATTCTTAAATCTTTTGATTATCAATACAAACATTAAAAAATGATATAATGAAAAATAATATATATATATTCTTAATACTGCTTACACTTCCCACAATTGCTATGTCCCAACAAATAGTAGCAAGTTATCCATTTACCATTGAGTGTTATGGGGATTTTTATTCCGATCCATATAATATTCAAGGGCATCAAAGCATCGAATATGTTATCACCCTAGCTCGTAAGATGAAACTTACCGTAGAGCATTGTGCAACTGATAATTATGCTTATACGGAACTTAAATCTTATATTAATGGCCGACATAATATAATATCGACGACCTGTAACGGGTTACCAGGATTAAAAAAATTTTCTTCAACATTAGAGCCGGGAACTTACACCTTTACATCTTCCGGAGCAGCTAATGCTGATGATGCCATACTAGATATAACTTTTTACACAGATAAACCAGACGCTTCTATCAATGGAAAAAATTCACCTATTGACATCGGGGCACTAGAACAAGGGAATATTAAACAATATAGTATGGATAGTTATACTTATACGAATTCATATGTTGGAGTGAGTAATGAAATGGGAGGAGATATTTACTATCGTTTTTCATTGTTAGAACAAATGAAAGTCTCTGTCAATAACATAGCAGACAGTAATATTACCACGCATTTTTTAAATTCTTCTTTTGAATTAATTTATGAAAGTATTGCCTCTACTAATTGTGCCGTTTTACCAGCAGGCACTTATTACGTAGTAGTAGAATATACAGCAGGATATGATGGGATTATACAAACTATTATATCAACTTTGAATTCAGACATTCCAACGTATGATGATTCTAATCAGGTAACTTTCCCAATATCTGACACTCAAAGAAATATAGTTCGTACTGCTACGCTACTTATTCCAACAGCAGGTCAGAATACTGTAAACTTAACTATGGAAAACTCCATACTTGAATATCTATATATTGACGAATTAGGACGTTCATCTGAAGTAATTCAAAAAGAATACAATCCAGATTTTGCAGATATAGTAACATTAACTCAATATGATGCATTAGGGCGCAAGGAAAAAGAGTGGGTTCCTATTTGCATGCCTTCTAATAGTGGCAAATATGTCTCTCCTAACATTATCGAATCTCAACAGACCGATAATGCAGCATACAATAGGATTATTTATGAAGATTCCCCCCTCCATCGTATTATTAAACAAATAGGTAGTGGAGATGCATGGCATTCTGTACAAAAAGGAATCAGTACTACATATTCCACTAACTCAGACAGGGATGTTAAATTATATTACGTAAACAACAGTGGTAAACTTATTCAATCAGAATACTACGCAACAGGTGAACTTTCTGATATGACAATAACAGATGAAGATGGGGTATCCAATACCATTTTCACTGATAAATTTGATAGAAAAGTATTAGAACGTCAAGGTAGTAATGATACCTACTTTGTGTATGATGATTATAATAACCTTTCATTTGTACTTCAACCTATGTATCAAGAAAATGCTGATCTCTCATTATATGCTTTTCAATATAAATATAATAATCGTAATTTATGTATAGAGAAAAAACTTCCTGGGGCTAATCCTATTAGATATGTATACGACCAAGCTGATAGACTTGTTTTTATGCAAAATGGCAATCAAGGCAGTAATCAATGGACATTTATATTCTATGACGCTTTAGGCAGAGAGGTTATCCGAGGCCTTTGTACTGCCAACTCTCTTCCCGATATATCTAATCATAGTATGATAACGGAATTTTCGACATCGGCAGCAGGCTTATTTCAAACAGGATATATTTGCCCTGAGATAGTGAAAAACGGGATAAATTACACTAAATTATTAACTATCAGTTACTATGATAATTATGATTTTTTGAATCTTTCCTGCTTAGCAACTCACAAAAGCTCATTATCTTATGGATTTGAAAATGGTACACACCCTACAGACTATACTCAACAATATATTGCTTCTCCTGAAAATCTTTCTGCTAAAGGATTATTAACCGGAACTGGAACCGGATTAATGGAGGAAAATATTGTACTATTTGCTTCTTTATACTATGATGATAAAGATCAAATAGTACAAAGCCGCTCTATGAACCACTTAGGTAAATATGAAAAGGATTTCTTCAGCTATTCATTTAGTGGTAAAGTCCTCAAACATCTACATATTCACACTGCAAATGAGAAAGAGATGCAAACTGAATTATATACTTATGTTTATGATCATGCAGAACGCCTGCAAGAAGTAAGACACAAGTTAAATGGGAATAGTGAAGTAAAGCTTGCTATCAATACCTATGATAAGTTAGGAAGATTAAAAACAAAAATGCATCATGGCACTTCAGGACATAAGCTGACTTATGAATATAATATACGTAATTGGTTGACCCAAATCAGCGGAATACTTTTCGAACAAAATCTTTATTATAACACAGGGAATGGAAGTCAATGTTATAATGGCAATATTGGAAGTATGACTTGGAAGAGTGGGGAAGACGGCATACGTGGTTATAAGTTTACTTATGATAATATGAGTCGCATGAAAAATGCTATTTATGGCGAAGGAACAAGTATCACTCCTCCTACAGGAAAAAACTTCTCAGAGAATGTGATCGGTTATGATCATAATGGAAACATTACCGGTCTACAAAGATATGGTAAGGTGAGTGGGAGTACTTATGGAAAGATTGATGATTTGTCCTTAACGTATGTGGGTAATCAACTTAATAATGTAACGGATGCCGCAACAGATCCTCTTTATAATGGTGCATTTAACTTCGTTGATGGCAATAAAACTTCTATTCAGGAGTACAAATATGATGCTAATGGTAATTTAGAACAAGATTATAATAAGAAAATAACTAAGATTCAATATAATAGTTTAAATTTGCCAAGTACACTACAATTTGCAAATGGTAATAGCACGAATTACTTATATGGTGCTGATGGTATGAAACGACGAGTAACCCATAAAACGGCTATTGCCAATATTTCCGTACCAATGGGACAGATAAAGGAATTGGCAAGTAGTCAAATTTCTCAGACTAATACTATTGACTATTGTAGTAATGTGATCTATGAAAATGGAGTTTTAAACATGATTCTCACTGAAGAAGGTTATATGACATTTAGTGGGAATACTCCTATTTATCATTATTACCTGAAAGATCATCAAGGCAATAATCGCATAATTATGAATCAAAATGGGACAACGGCTGAACAGGTTAATCACTATTATCCTTTTGGTGGCTTGTTTGAAGAGGGTCTAGCTACAAGTAATCAGAATTATAAGTATAATAGTAAGGAATTGGATCGCATGCATGGATTAGATTGGTATGATTATATAGCTAGGATGATGGATAGCTCATTAGGACGCTTTATAGCACTGGATCCGTTAGCTGAAGAATATTACTCGATAAGTCCTTATTTATGTTGTGCAAATAATCCGATAAATGCAATTGATCCAGATGGGAAAAGTACTTGGGTCATTAATAATAGTGATGGAACTTATCGTGTAGTTGGGGGATTGTTAGAAGATAACGACCCCAATATATATGTATATACTATTGAAGATGGACAATTAATTAGAGGAGAATCTATCGGTGTCACAACATCAATGACCTCATTTTACGATAGTGATATGAATGGAGGCAAAGGTGCATGGGCTGTTGGAAGTATAATAAATCCCAATGATCAGAGCGGAAAACAGTTCCTAAAAGATTTTACACAAAATCCTCCTAACATTGGTTTTTATATGGATAATGCAAAAACGAATCAATTTTACGACTTTAAAGTGACAAATGGAACAAGTCAAATTCTTTATAAAAAACACGAAGATCTCTATAGAGGAATGCCTGTTAAAACCAAGAAGGATGGTACAAATGTTTATTCGTCAGCACGAGATATTGGTAATATCGCGGCTGGTTACATCGCAGGAATAAATAGTATTCCTTGGTCGATAGCACGGAAGAAATATGATAAACTTCAATCCCAACAAGAGAACCGTAAATCCGTAGAAGGCATATCTTCTCAAAATGCACAATATCTTGGATGGAAAATCGGAATTTATAATGCCACTTATTCTCCCGTAGCTGGTTATCCTATAGTGAATTTTGTAAATAATGTTTTAAATAATCTGTTTTATATATCAACAAAGAAATGAAAAGAATACTACTATTAATTATTTTAAATTGTATCGTTCTATCATGCATAAACGATAATACTGTAACTAAAGAAAAAAAACACAACTTTTCTTTTTATATACCGGAAATGGACCTTACAATTACAACTTCAAAACAAGTAGGAGCGAAATTTTATACATTGTTTTCCAAAGACAGTATCGTATGGCTACCAGACAGTATTGTATCTCTACCCGATACAATTGACTATATTATAAATCAAACCCATGAGATGGGGCCTATCAATATCATATTGAATCCTGCTCAAAAGGATAGCATTTATATATATGAAGACGAATATATAAAACATATTCAGGGCTTCAATTATAAGTTATGTGTTTTAACTCATAAAGAATTTGATACCCGCTTCTTTGAATCTCGAATATCTACACACCCCCTCATTTTAAAATATCCATATATACATATTGTTATATTTCCTAATACATATGTCATAGCAAGTGATAGTTATAAAATTACTCAAAAAATAATAAAAGAGGGTAGTATTTATGGATATTAGATTCATTACGCCAGATTTTGTAAAGCCTCGAACAGATGAAGCAAGATCTATTATCATTGGTAAATAGAATCTATCCTTATAATATCTGAAAGTGGGATGAAAATTATTATCTTAAAGATACGATTCAAAGTCAGTATTATATTTGATAATATGTCTCAATACACTGTGAAACCTATCATCTTACAAAGCATGCAAGTAGGTGCTAAGCAGGTCTTTTTATCCCGATTCGACGAAAAAAGAAGATCTTTCAATCAATACCTATGAGATATTATGTAATGCTAGAGCAACATATTGTATAAAAATTAACCTTATAAGCAATTATATAGAGATATTTTTTGATAAGTAACAACGTTTTTTAGACGTTGTTTCCTACATCCTACACCCATGATTATACTCCGCTGAATATCAGGTAAATATATGGTGTATAAAAGGGTGTAGGCAGATGTATAAAAACCTCTTCCTACACCCCGAAATTCATAAAAAACACGTTTTTTATTCTGTAACCTCCTTATTATCAGCCCGTACATACACTTTGTGCGAACCTTGCCCCACTGTATTCAAATACCCCTTTTCTACAAGCAAATTGAGGTCATTCAATGCTTTATTCTTCAAAAGTCCTGTAATTCCGCTATAATCATGACGGGTAATGAAAGGATGTGTCTCCAAAAAAGCCAGCAAACGGCGATAACGCTCCGCACCGCTAAGTTCCGCGCTTTTTCGGAAACCATATTTGGCACGTTCTACATAGCCCGCACAGCGTTTCCGGAAATCGGGAGACACACGCAGGTGTACTTTGCCAAAGAAAATAGTTTGCGAATGAATCTCTTTGGGATCCATTACCGGATGGGCTTGCAAGCTTGCCGAAAAATATCCGATATCACCTAACTGTACATGATGTCCTTCGGACAGGTAATAGGAAATACGGTCCTCAAGCAAAGCCACCACGCCCTTCACATCACCGGGAGTGAAGCTGGACATATCGGCTATATCCTGAACCAAGCGCTCCATTTCAATAGTACCCTTATTTACGATACGTGGGTACAAAGGTTGTAATTCGCCGTCACCCTTCGGGTTCGGGCGTCTCCGAAAATCATATTCTGCTGCCATAATGCTATGTTATTAAGTTACTAAATCATCATTTGCCCCTTTCCTTTTCCTCTTTTGCATTAAGGAAAATATCAGTAAGCTATAGGCAAAACTTTGTTTTCCAATTGTGGGCTGTGCATCCTGCAATTATAGGATGCACAGCCCACAGCCGAGAACTGTCCGTCCCGCAATTGCGGGACGAAGTTTTGCTACTGACAAAGATACAAAAACAATAAGGGAAAGTCAAGTTTTCTACCAACTATATTTCAATTTTTATGATTGCTTTATGATGGACAGAAAAGGGGTGTTGCCGCTTAACAAAAGCCTTGATTTATTTGTTTTAAACGCATTTTATACCTACCTTGCAGTCTCTTAGGAAAAGGTTCTTAGGAATAAATTATTTTTTAAATAAACACACAAATGAAAATAACCCTTGTCAGAGAAGAAAAAGAGAGTGGGAGAGAAGCCGTCAGCACCTGCGAGGCAGATGTATTATTGGAACGGATAAAGACAGAAACTAAAGCAGCACACGTCACCGCACTACGGACCATGCTACTATATACCACCCCTGATGCTCGTGGTCACTACGAGCACATTGATAAATTGCCACGCATTTATCCGGCTGTAGAATATGGAAGAAGCCGCGATGGAGGCAGAAAGCTGAAGCGCTACAACGGCATAGTAATGCTCGAAGTAAATGGCCTGGCCGGATTGTCAGAAGTAGAACTAGTGAAAGAGCAGGCAAGATTATTACCGCAAACGTGGGCAGCTATTACCGGAAGCAGCGGACGGAGCGTAAAGATATGGGTGAAATTCGTGCTTCCCGACGGAAACCTCCCTGTAAAAGAGGAGAATATCACTCTCTTTCATGCCTGCGCTTATCGTATGGCTGTGCAGTGCTATCAACCCATACTGCCGTTTCCCATAACCTTGAAAGAACCTAACCCCGCACAAAGCTGCCGCATGACGCTGGACACTGACCCTTATTTCAATCCTGACGCCATAGCTTTCTGCCAGGAGCAGCCGTTCAGCATGCCCGGTGAACAGACTTTCCACCAACGGAAATTGACGGAAAAGAATCCGTTGCTGAGACTGAAACCCGGATTTGAGACATCAGAAACCTTCACCATACTGTTTGAAACAACCCTCGGCAAGGCATTGGATGAAATGCAGAACTGGAAGCGGGGAGATACCTTGCATCCGCTGCTGGTGTGCCTGGCCGAAAATTGCTTCAAAGCAGGGATACCGGAAGAAGAAACCGTACGTCAGGTTATGATACACTATTACAGACAGGCAGACGAACAGGATGTCAGGATAACCATTCACAATCTGTATCGTGAATGCAAAGGATTTGGTAAGAAGTCAGCCCTGACACCGGAACAAAAAATCTCACTGCAATTGGAGGAATTCATGGGACGTAGATATGAATTCCGTTTTAATACCGTCAGCAATGATCTGGAATTTCGTCAAAAGGACTCCATTCACTTCTACTTCCAGCCTGTTGACCAACGGGCACGGAACAGCATATCAATGGATGCCCTGCAAGAAGGCATTAAAGTGTGGGACCGGGATGTAAACCGCTATCTGGCGTCCAATCGTGTACCACTATACAATCCGGTAGAAGATTATCTGTGCAGCGTAGGGCGTTGGGACGGTAAAGATCGTATTCATGCGCTTGCCGACCTCGTACCTTGCAATAATCCACACTGGCGTCAACTCTTCTACCGTTGGTTTCTGAATATGGTGGCTCACTGGCGGGGGCTCAACAAACAGTATGCCAACAGCACATCGCCTCTTTTAGTCGGTGCTCAAGGTTTTCGAAAATCAACCTATTGCCGGATCATTCTTCCGCCCGAACTTCGTTTCGGCTATACGGACAGCCTGGATTTCAGAAATAAGCGGGATGCCGAAATGTATCTGGGGCGTTTTATGCTGATCAACATTGATGAGTTTGACCAGGTCAGCATGAATCAGCAAAGTTTTCTAAAACATCTGTTACAGAAGCCTGTAGCCAATCTGCGCAAACCTTATGGCAGTAGTATTCAGGAGATGCGACGTTATGCTTCATTCATAGGTACCAGTAACCAAAAAGATTTGTTGACCGATCCGAGTGGTAGCCGCCGTTTTATCTGTATCGAGGTAACAGCACCCATCAATACAAACGTTACCATCAACTACCGTCAACTGTATGCACAAGCAATGGAGGCTATCACGAAAGGAGAACGTTACTGGTTTGATGACACAGACGAAGCAATTCTGAAGGAATCTAACCGGGAATTCGAACAAATCAGTCCGCTGGAGCAACTTTTCCATTGTCATTTTCGTTCACCGGAAGAAGGAGAGACGGGAGAACAATTGTCCGCCATGCAGATTATTGAATATCTACAAGAGAAGAACAAGGCTATTAATCTGTCTCAAAGCAGTATAACTACATTTGGACGTATTTTGAAAAGAAACCAGATTCAGTCCAAACGAACTAAGAAAGGGATGATATACGAAGTGATAAAGTTGTGATTTCAGTAAAATTGTGGTGTAGGAAGGCAGGCTTCCTACACCTTTCTATATACTTTCCTACATCATATATCAACTTGTAAATTAACGACTTAATCGTTTCGGTGTATGATGTAGGTTCCTTTTAGAAAATAGTGTTATGAGAATTTTCTTTTTATTCTGCTCCCCGTAATATGAATGTTGTGGCCCCGATAGTAACGATAGCCCCGTCCTCAATACGGATACGGTCTTTATCTCCCAGTATTTCATTATTCAGAAAAGTTCCGGTCAGACTGGGGGCATCTTGTAGAGTATAAACAAGTTTGCCTTGCTTATTTCGCTTCACATTAATAATGCAGTGACGGCGATCCATACTCATGTCCGACGTTTCAATAGGAGTATTGATATTGGTTCCCACACAGCGACGGCCAATTACATTGTCACCTTCCTGCAAAGGAAGCACTTGTTTGAAGCCAAACACATTCTCAATCACTGTAATACTGCCAAAAGCATCTTTAAATTCTTCTTCATCAGGGCGTTCTTCCTTTTGCGGAGCACGCATCTTTGTCTTTCCCAGACGAATACTAAACTGCTTGCCACAATGCTCACAAACGAAGACCAATGACTGACCTTCGCTGTATTTTGTTTCATCGAACAAAAGATAATTCTCACATTTAGGACAACGGATACGCTTCATAAGATTAAAAAATTAAGAATTATCACTTCTTCAGCACCCAAGCATTTTTGTACATCTCATTTTGGCGAATTCTTGCCAAAGCCTGATAAGCTTCCACTTCTGTTCCGCAAGATTCAATGCTGACACGCATTTTGCCGTCTCCAACAATCGCTTTTGCAGTGGAGAAACCTTTTGCAACCAGCTGGGCTGCCATTGCTTCTGCATCTTGTTCTGTGCCCACGCTAGCAATGATAATATGATAGGGTCTTTTAGGAGTGGCAACGGACTGTTTAGCAGCAACAGGTTGCACATTTTGTTTAGGAGTCTCAGTCTTAGCTTGAGCTTCTGTAGATACAGCCGGTGTTTTACCAACTTTGACTTCTCTAACCGCAACAGGCGCTACCACTTTCTTTTGTGTCCCTTTTTGCTTGTTAGCTGATTTGCGGGTGGGGGTATTCTGCTTTACAATAATCGGTGTAATAGCCAAAGATTGCTTTTCTATTTTCTCAAACAGCTCATCCGGTAATAGCTTTGCATAATTTTCTTCCACCACTTCCGTATTCTCTATCGGAGTGGAAAAGAAGAAAGAAAGCACAATTGCAGCTACCACTGCGGCAGCATTAGTCAGATATGCACGGTTAAACTTGATGGAGAAAGTACGTTTTTCCTTTTTGATAGCGGCAGGCACTGAATAAGCGGCAACGTTCTCGGTCGACGGTTTTTCCAAAGCAGACAATTCCTGCATCTCAAATGCATCCAGCCCATATAAATAAGGAGTTGTGATCTTATTATCATAAGGTGCGAAGTCGAAGGTGTTATGAATAGTGTAACGTACTTCGCCAACATTCGGCAAATCAACCTTACCGTCTTCGTGCAACGTGGCTATTAATTCGTCCACTTTACGTTCTACCATCTTGGTAGCATCAGAGAAATTGGTTCCATACACAGACATATAAGACTGTACCAGCAAACCGTCATTCATCTTCAATTGCGGATTAAAGCCGATAATACGGGTAGGGGGCAGGAAAATATTTTCTTCTTTCACTCTTGTAGCCGAAGCGTAATGAGCAACAAATCCTCCCAAACCCGGAACAATGACGCAGTCATTTTCCAATAACAAAGCTTCTATATGTTGTGCCAATTCAATCATGCTGCAAAAGTAACGCAAATCTCGGATATAAGCCAGTTTCAGGGCATTTTTCTTTTCAACAATTTATAAACAATGCAGAATGGTACAATGCTTTCTTTGAATAAAAGCCGACTGATTCGTTAATGAATCAGCCAGCTTTTATTAATTTCGGACCTGTATTTTCGTTAATTAGCTATGATCATTCTTTTTGTATCAATCAAACGACCATCTGTTACCAATGAATAAATATAAATTCCATTAGGCAATTTATAAGTATCTACATATATCTCATTTTGTCCTTTTGTTCCTATTGGCAATTTTAGAACCATTCCTCCCATAGTGTTGTATATTTGGATATAAGCATTGACCGTCTCTAAAGGGATATAACAGTTTATAGCAGTACTTCCTTTAGCCGGATTAGGATTATTTTGTTCCATTCTGGCATCTTTTTTGTCTTTTACCATTTTATCGTCTATATTATTGTTCTCATCCATAATACCTCTGGTCATCGAATTTGAAGCTGTACCATTATATATTCTAACAGTACTACCTAACTCTGCTGTAAAACCTGGCACTATCCTCACGGAATTATAGCCATTCATAATGACATTTGCACCGCTCCTTATAGTTACATTTTCAGCATACAACTTAGAATGTTTATATATTTTATTGGACGTGATGGTTACATTCTTAATATTGCCATCAAATGTTGGCGTCTCTCGTTTAATCGTTATTGTTTTAGTATTACCCAAAACACTTCTAAAACCAAGAGGAGTAACCTTTATAGTTTCACCATTACCGGATGTTGCATTATAATTAACTTTAATGGTCCGGCCGCTATAGAATGTTTTTCCACCCCAAGACTTTGGAGTTTCCCACTTAAACTCCGTGATTTTATTTTTGCTTAACGGATATGCCATTTCTGGAACAGTGCATTCCAATATACCTGTTTGCCCAAGCGGAAGTTTTATTATATCATTGGTAACTTTACTCCCATTGTATCTGAAATCTGTAATATACATATTCTTGATACTGTTTATATTTACTTCGATGCGGAGCAAAACAGGGCCATTGATATCTACGGTTATAGTTCCTTTATTTGTGGTATCATCCCAGACAACATCAGCATAGAGCACGGCAATTGCCTGCCTCAGTTCAGTTGGACCATTTACATTGTTAAAACGACCATTGGTAATTTTCCACCGAACTACCGTATTGATATCCCATCCATCCAAATTAGCTCTATATGAGTAGTATGTTCCTGGATCAACAGTTGTAGGTCCTACAAGAGAATTCCCTACGGAGAAGGAACTCAGACTATTTAATAACAGGAATATGAAAATAATATATTTTTTCATCATAGTATTTATTTTCATTGGGTAATTTTTGATTTCAATTCTTCTATTTCTTTTTGTTGCTGCTCCATCGTTTTTTGTTGTTGAATCACGTACAAAGTCAGTTCCTCTATTTTCTGGAGTAGAAGCGCATTAGTTTCTCCTACATTGATACCATTGGTTTTAACCTCTTGCTCAGAAGGCACATTCGGCAATCTACCTTTCTCCTTTATATGTTCTTCAACTTCTCTCAATGTAGGTAATTTATAATTTCTCTTAAAGACAAAATCAGCCCAATTTGATTCTACCAAGATTTCTTTTGCCCTGATAGTTCCATTTACATCAAGTTTGTTTTGAGGGTTTTCAGTGCCAATACCTACGTTTCCACTTGTAATTAATAGGCTATCAGCCCTTATTGTACCATTTATGTCTAATGAAGTCGTTGGATCTGAAATTCCAATTCCCATCTTTCCATTTGTTTTGAATATAAATTGAGGGGTAAAAAAATCATCGCTCCAATGTTGTCTTCCAATCATGAATCTATCATTATTATCATCGCCAACATTTAGTAGAAAATCGGTCTGATCTAATGTAATATTATACCGTACAAAGTGTATATCATCCATATTGTCTCCATTATGACCAAAATTAAGTTTCTTTCCATATCCAACGTAAAATTCAGATTCGGTAGCACCTAACTGCAGATCCTTTTCTATAATTTCAAATGGAGAAACATAACCATCATCTTGACTTTCAGTTTGAGAAAAAACTCCTATGCAAATCAATAGGAGTGAACATAATGCATAAATCTTTTTCATAATAATATTTTTTAGAGGTTAATAAATATGTATGAAAATTAGCCAATTAAATTTCAGAACATAAAAATATTGATATGTTAAGAAACACATATGTGATATAATGCAACTAAACCATTAAATAATTTATTTATATACAACATCTTAATCTTTGTCTATGGAATATTTCACTTTTAATTTCTCTATTCATATTCATTTGCTGAATTACACACAAGAATAACACTTCTATTTTTTTGAGTAAATACAATATTATTAAAAGATTTTGAAGCGAAAAATGAATAGTTATAACCTAATAAAATTGGAATGTTTGATAAGTTTGTAAATGATAATAATATATTCAAAGACAAAATGGTAAATTCAACTATTCATACCGCCAAACAAATTATAAACCGCAACAAAAAATACCGCGTCGGACAGCGAAGTATAATCACTAGTGCTTTATTTGATAAAACGCTCAAAAAACAATGAACAAATTATAGACAACCTAACAATAAACCCGCCTAACCAACGTTTATTGACTATAGAACTATTGCTTTTACGATAGTCAAATTAATAAAAGATAAGATATACGATGAAAATAAGAATGCTGATTCCTGCTTTTTCGTTACTAATATTAATGTCGTGCAAAACAACGACTAATACTATTACCTATTTTCAGGATTTAGACAACCAGATGCCAGCTGTTATCGAGCAATCTGTTAATTATACCCCTCGGATTGCTCCTGATGATCAATTATCAATAACTGTATCTGGGACAGATCCGAATGCTGTAGCAGCATTCAATATGCCACTTGCCAGCTATTTGGCCCCAGGGGAAACAAATGTTACCTCTACACCTGTACTTCATACTTATTTAGTAAATTCACGCGGAGAGATTGATTTCCCAGTACTTGGTAAAATACAAGTTGCTAATATGACACGTAGCGAATTGACAGACATGATGACTGAAAAGATTTCCGCTTACGTCAAGTCTCCAATTGTTACGATACAGATAAGGAATTTCAAAGTTTCAGTACTGGGTGAAGTTAATAAACCCGGAACGGTAAATGTACCTAATGAACGCCTGTCCGTACTTGATGCCCTTGGTATGGCAGGAGATTTAACAATATATGGCAACCGTACTAATGTGCTTCTAATCCGTGATAACAACGGAAAAAAAGAATATCACCGTTTTGATCTGACATCCGCAGAAACTCTGACTTCACCCTTCTATTATCTACGGCAGAATGATGTTCTCTATGTGGAGCCTAATAAAGCAAGAAAAGGTAATGCCAAATATAGTCAAAGTGGGCAGTTTAATGTATCTTTGGCATCAACTATAATCAGCGCTTTATCGGTGTTGGCATCGTTAGGGATCGCATTATTGGTTAAATAAATCACTTAGTTATGAATGACGAAAACATACATATAGGAGCGCTTTTAAAGCAATTCCTAGCTTACTGGAAAATATATACACCTATTGGCATTATCTGCCTGATTGCCGCCGTCTGTTTCTTAATAGCCACACCTCAAGAATATCAGTTTACAGCACGTATACAACTAATCAGAGATAATCAAGGGATGATGTCTGAACTGAAAATGTTGAAAAGCACAGGTATAGGTGCAATGTTGGGCGGAAGTAGTTCAGGAAGCAGTGTGGAAGATGAAGTAATAGTACTGATGTCGCGTACCAATATGACTGAAGCGATTCGTGAAACCGGATACCAAGTGGAAACGCGTGAACGGCGAGGCCTAAAAAATGTACTGCTTTATGGAAAAGACAATCCAGTAACATTTCTCTTTCCCGAACAGTTTTTAGATACCTTAAGTAAACCAGTAAAAATAAAACTAACATTATCGAATGGAATCATACAATCAGCCCAAATAAAATCAACTTTATTTAAGACGGTGAAAGTAAAAGAACAGCCGCTGCCTTGTCGATTGCAATTACCTATTGGCACCATTATGATTACCCCGAATGCAGACGTTTCCGTTCCCGGAGAAAAAACACTGACTATTCGGATTACTCCATTGCAGCAAACCTATGAAGATTTGTATGATGATTTATACGCAGGTGCACAAGAAACAATTTCAGACATAATAATACTCCTGTTTGAAAACGAGAATAAACAGCGGGGATATGACTTCTTAAATACTATCATGTCCACTTACAACCAATATAGCCGAAATGTAAAAGTAAAGGAAGCCACTATCAATGCGAAGTTTGTGAAAGAACGTTTGGATACCATTACTACGGAACTTGCATATCTGGAACATCAGATTGAAACTTATAAGAAACGGAATAACATACCGGAGCCTGCTTTATATGCTAAAGCGACCGTTACAGGATATCAAGAATTGGAAAGTGTTATTTTAGAAACAGAAACTCGCCTGAAAATTCTGGATTATGTAGTGGATTATATGAAAAATCCCCTGAATGAGTATGCTTCAGTGCCTGCTATAGAAGGAATCGGTGAAAAATCTATTGCCCTTTATAATCAATTGGTACTTGACCGACAGCGCCTGCTTCTTTCTTCCGAGAAAGAGAATCCAGCTTTGATACTTGCCGACAAACAATTGGCCGAACAGCGCAAAATGCTGCTGGAGGCTATAGATGCAGCTCGGCAAAGCATACGTGCAAGCCTGAAGGAAATAAATAAGAAAAATCAGGTGTTCAGCAGCCAGCTTAGTGCTCTACCCACCCAAGAAAGGGAATACATCGAAATGAAGCGTCAGCAAAAAATAAAAGAGAGTGTCTATTTGTTCCTTATGCAAAAATTGCAGGAGAAAGAGTTGGTAAACTCTCCGGACGAGCAGGCGGGTAGGGTGGTAGACGCAGCATATAGTTCGGCAAAGCCTGTATATCCACGCAAAGTGTTTGTACTGGCAATAGCACTTGCTGCAACTTTCATTCTCTCACTGATCATTATTAGTTTTCGGGTGTTTGTTTCCACTAAAACAAAATAAGCCATGCTATCCCGGTTAGTGTTCTCTAAAAACAACTTATTTTTTGCCTTTCTCATATTTGGCTATTTATTCGGAGTTATCTTCTATGACTTCATTGGATTCGACTATGTAGATGAGTTAATGGCTCTCTTTCTAGTTGTCTTTACCGGGATGGTGGTAATGGAACGCAAAAAATGGAAAGAGTTGATACCCATAGGAATAGTTGCCGGAATTTTTATATTCTACTTGATATATTCATTTCTTATCAAATCCAATACTCCCATTGCAATTTGCATGGATTTCTTAACACAACTAAAGCCTTTTCTGGGATTTTATTGTACCTTTCTAATAGCTCCAGTACTAACTGTATCCCAGAAACGCTTCTTATCCATTCTATGCATAGTAATAGCGGGCGGACTTTTCATCTTAGGAATCATTGATGTTAATTTCTTGTTTTTCGGCCACCAATCCCGTTATGCGACAGCTGTTGTTGCTACCTTTTTTCTACTTAGCTATTGTTCTACCAATTCATGGAGCGACATTGTCGTATTATTGTTAATATTGACCATTGGACTGATTTCCACCCGTTCTAAATTTCATGGTTTCTGGGCAATCGCCATTTTTCTGATGGTCTATATGAAATTGGGCGGAAGAATACGTTTTAACATAACAACAACAGTCCTGTTCGGGTGTCTTGCTTTAATAACTATTTGGTTGGCAAAAGACAAGATTATACTCTATTATGTGGATGGAATGATGAACTCCCAAGAAATGTGGAGCCGTCCTGCCATGATGCTTACTTCCATGCAAATCTTATATGACTATTTTCCTTTTGGAAGCGGATTGGGAAGTTTTGGAACATTCGCTTCTGCAGAATATTATTCTCCTGTCTACTCCGCTTACGGAATTGATCACTTGTGGGGATTATCAAAAGATATGCCTGCATTTATATGTGATGCATTCTATCCCGAATTAGCCCAATTTGGAGTCGCAGGCGTCATACTCTATTTTGCTTTTTGGTTCTCAATCCTCAGGAAATCAACGAAAGAACAATTGCCTAGTGGGCAATTGTTTGTTTTGCTAATATTTATATTTTTTCTGATAGAAGGAATTGCCGATGCCACTTTTACGCAAAACCGGGGATTGTTTATATTGATATTATTAGGTCTTATATTATCTTCGAATAAATGAAGCTGAAAATTGGAACATATAAAAAAGGAGCCGTATATTCTTCCGCTTTCAGCATCGGAAGTAAACTGACAGCTTTTGTCATGCAACTTCTAATTGCTTACTATCTGGGGGCAAATACAGGAACGGATATTTATTTTTATTTATTTAATATAGCTATTTTAGTAGGTGGGCTAGTGCAAACACTTAATACATCTATTTTAATTCCTAAAGCTATGTTCCTGCGCTATAATGAATCATCAAGAGCTGAAATGCAATTTCACAATTCATTTCTTTACACATTCTTATTACTGGCAGCAGGTGCATTACTTCTATTCTGCATAATTGGAGGCAAACAAGCACCAGAATGGATTATGAATTTCCCCACCCAAGATATACGCAGTCACATCTCAGTATATTACTTGTTTTTCCCACTGACTCTCCTTATCATAGTAAATCTCTATATAAGTGAAATATTGGTTTCATTCAAGTATTTTACATTGGGACTTTCGTGTAATTTCATGATAAACTTTAGTGGCATTGTCGCACTTATCTTATTTGGTCAAAAAGCAGATGTTTCAATCGTGATGTATAGTAGCTGTTGTGCATGCTTACTGAATATTATCTTGTTGCTTTGGTTTATGAAGAAAAAGCTGAGATGGCAATTCTCGTTAGTAAAATTCGCTCTTGTCCGTTCACAAAGCAAAGCGTTAACCGGGCTGGCTGTTAATCAGGGAATCATTATTTTTGCATCCACTTTTCCCATGTATCTATTGTCCCAATATCAGCCGGGAATAATAACTATCATCAATTATGCACAGAAGTTTATCCAAGCTCCGTTAGCACTCATACAGCAAATAACTTCTGTTCTTCAAATAAAGCTCAACAATCTATACAGCCACGGTGAAAAGGAAGAAATGTATCATGTCACTTTGCGGGTAACTTTACGTTTATTTCTGTTTACGATATGCACTTCTTTGGTTATCTTCCTGTTACGTACTTTTATTGCCGAGGAATTGTTCGGATTAGGAAAAATGCCGTATGCCGCCATGGAAAAGCTATCATCCCTTATCGGTATAATGACATTTGCAATGCCTTTTACCGCCGTCAGCTTGGCATGCATGAAAATATATTTTACAGAAGGCCGTATACGTCTCTATATCATTATTATGTCATTGAGTAACCTATTCTCATGTATATGTTACTACTTTGCTATAGAGACATGGAAGGAACATGGATATGCCGTTGTGTACTTATTCATTGAATTTGTAATTATGATAGGTATTGTGGCGTTTTTAAAACGCAGAAAATAAAGATAAAAATGAAAGATTATAGATTAAGCAGCTGGAAAAAATATCCTAATGAACTTTTTTATATAGCAGCAATGGCAGCTCTAATTTTACAGCTATTGCATCTTCGCTATGACCTTTTATTACACTTTGATAAGGATTTAGGATTGTTGAGCTACAGTGCCCGTTCTATGGTTGACGCACTCTTGCTACTACTACCTTATTGGTTGCTTCCTGCTAAATTACGCATATATTATGTTAGTATTATAGTTTTCCTATTCTCTTTTTGGGGATTGTCTCAATTATGGTATTATCGTACTTATGATGATCTGATGCCATTTTCCTCTTTTCTCCTATTTGATAATATTTCCCCTTTGTTATTAAATAGCATAAAAGCATCCATGAAATTAACAGATATTCTGTTTATTTTGCCACCATTCTTTTTATTCATTCTTTATTGGTTTCTTTTTGTGGATACAATAAAAAAGACACCTGTCAATTCTAAAAAAAGAGTCATATATACGATTAGTATCTTACTTTTTGCTATTCTTATACATTTAATGAATGCATATGTGTTTTATTCAAAAATGCAAAATAGGACGACTTGTCATTTAGGAATTCGCTATGTTAATACGGTTAATTACATATCGTATTTTGACTTTAATGGATTTGTTCCCTTCTGTATACATTCATTTATAAACACCATATTAGAAAAACGCAGTTTGAATATTAAAGAGAAAGAAGAAATAGAATCATTTTTGAGCAAATACATGCTTAAATATACAGATAATCAATACGCTGTTAAAGAAAAACAGAATTTAATTGTGATAATAGTTGAATCTCTTAACTCATGGCTTATTAATTTTAAACTGGATAGTATAGAAGTAACCCCTCATTTAAATCAACTTTGCCAGGAAAATAATTCAATTCTTGCTTTACATATACAACCTCAAGTCAAAAGTGGTAGATCAAGTGATGCACATTTCATGTACAATACAGGACTGTTACCTATAAATAATGGTGCGGTGGCTGTACGATTTGGAGAGGCTGAATATCCTTCTTTGGCAAAAGCGTTAAAAGGGTATAAATCATTATCTATGGTTTGTGATGATGCTAAATATTGGAATCAAGAAACAGCTTTCAAATCTTATGGATTTACACAATTATATGATAGTCGTTCGATGATGAATACTTCAGGAAACATAAATGATCATATCTTGTTAGAAAAAGCTGCCAATCAAATTAAACATGTCGATTTCCCTTTTTACGCACAGCTGGTGACAATTAGCATGCATTATCCTTATAATACATTAGAGATTCCTTCTACAAATATTTCTAAATCAAAATTGTATACCAAAGATATTAGAAACTTTCTGGAAAAAGCCCATTTTTGTGATAATGCTATTGGCAAATTTATTCAAGAATTAAAAGAAACAGGAATCTATGAGAAATCACTTATAGCAATTATTTCGGATCACAACGAAATAGATAAGAACCAAATTGAAAATAGAAAAGAGACTCTACCTGAAGATAAAGAAATAGCAATGATTATACTCAATGGTTCACAAAAGCTGAATTACACCTCTAAAATGGAACAAATAGATATATATCCGACTTTACTTGATTTAATGGGGGCTAATAACTATCCGTGGAAAGGTTTAGGGCATAGTATTTTTCGTAAGGACTCTATACTATTACTCCCATTAGAAGAAAGAAGAAGTTATATTTCTGATTTGATTATAACAAAAGGATATTTTAAAATGAAGTAACATGCGCATATTATTACTGAATTCCATATTATATACTCCCCGTACCACAGCTAAAGGGAGATTTATCCCCCAGGTAGCTTCTATTGAAGATTGCATGATTATAAAACTGGGGATAGAGTTTGTTAATCAGGGACATGAGGTGACTTTAGTAGCTGCGGAAGATTATAAGCCAACTAATCAGCAGGATTTTCCCATAGAAATAGTTTATTTCCGTTCCATGCTGCCTAAATTGTTCCTGCCGACTGTACTGCCTTTTCATCCACAACTGATTCACTTCATCAAGAAACACAAAGAACAGTTTGACATGATTATCAGCAGCGAAATTTTTTCGTTTAATTCTTTATTTGCTGCATGCTTAGTGCCTGATAAAACTCTTATATGGCAAGAATCAGGCAATCATAATCGAAAATTCTTCAAATTGCCATCTTTGATATGGTATCATTTTGTAGCACGCACATTTATGCGCAAGGTAAGAGTCATACCCCGTTCTCTTATAGCAGGAAAGTTCACAAAACAGTTTGGTTTGAATGTTTTTTCTAATTTTATAGATCACGGTGTAGATGGAAAAGTATTTCATTTCCAAAAAGAAAAGAAAGCTTCATTTATTGTTATAGCCCATTTGGATAGAGATAAGGATGTAATATCTATTATCATCTCCTATAAGAAATTCATAGAACGATATTCTGACAGACAATATTCATTATACATAATCGGAGAAGGGGAGGAATCTGAGAATCTGAAAGACTATGTCCAAAGTAACCAACTGAGTAATCAAATTTTCTTTTTGGGAAGAATCCCGCAAAGGGAATTGAGTAAATATCTAAGCGAATCTGCTTGTTTACTTTGCAATTCCAGGAAAGAACTAAATATGTTGTCGATAGGAGAAGCTATAGTAGCAGGAACTCCGGTACTTACAAATACGGTTCCGTATAGCCATGAATGGATAACACAGAATAAGCTAGGAATAGTTAAAGATAATTGGACAGAAGAAGATATGCATGAAATAGTGATGAACAATCAGTATTATGTGGATAATTGCTCACGCTATTCTTCCCAACTCTTATTATCAGAACTTCCCAACAAATTCATAAAACAATTCAATATGAAATGACTATGAGAATTCTCATTGTAAATAAGTTCCTATATCTTCGGGGAGGTGACTGCGTCCACTCCCTAAATCTAAAGCAATTATTACGCAATGCAGGTCACGACGTATGTTTCTACGCAATGAGTTATTCACAAAATATAGTATGTGAAGAAAACAAATATTTTGCCGAAGAGATAAGTTTCTCTGCGAAGGATCTACAAGGAAAAATAAAAGCTGCCAGCCGCATTATATGGGGGATAGGAGTAGTGCAAAACTTCAAAAAACTTTTAGAGGAATTTCAGCCTGACGTTGTGCACCTGAATAATATTCATTCGTATCTTTCACCTATAGTTGCGAAACTGGCATATCAAAGAGGAGTCAAAGTAATATGGACACTCCATGACTATAAATTGATCTGTCCTTCATACAGCTGTCTTTGCAAGGGAAATACCTGTGAAGCATGTTTTACAGATAAAAAGCACGTAGTACTCCGTAAATGCATGAAGAACAGTTTTCCGGCAAGCATATTGGCTTGGGGAGAAGCCATGAACTGGAATAAGAATAAGCTTTCATTATGGACAAACAGTTTTATCTGTCCTAGTCAGTTCATGGCGGAAAAAATGCAGCAAGGAGGATATCCGGCCAGTAAATTACAGGTCATTAGTAACTTCATTGGAGAAGAACAAGTGCAATATATAATAAATACCCCCAACCCCATACGGGAAGAAGCATACGCATATATAGGACGACTTTCACAAGAAAAAGGTGTTGAGTCACTTTTAAAGGCTGCCTCTCGTTTACCTTATAAACTATATATTGCCGGCAGCGGACCTTTAGAAGCTGATTTAAAGAAAAAATATACTGCAAATAACATAATCTTTCTTGGACATTTGGGAATAATGGATACTATTGAATTACTCAAAAAAATATCATTTACTGTCATTCCTGCTATTTGGTATGAAAATAACCCACTAAGCGTAATAGAATCCTTGTGTTGTGGTACTCCTGTGCTAGGGCGAAATATTGGCGGCATACCGGAATTAATAGAAACCAGCAGCTTTAACCGCCTCTTCACTCAAGACGAAGAATTACCTTCACTAATTACTAAAATGTTCAATACCGTTGTTTCTGCCAATAGAGATGAATTATCCACCGCGGCCTTGCAACGCTTCTCCGGTGAGCATTATTATCAAAAGTGGCTTGAAGTAGTAGGAAAGGAATGAAAAATAGTATTTTTGCAAATAAATAAACTGCATATATATGAAATCCGCTATAAATTCCCCCACTGACATGTGTATCATTGTTACATATCGCTGCCCGATGCAGTGCCAAATGTGTAATATATGGCAAAATCCCACAGATAAAAATAAAGAAATCACTCCGGCAGAAATTGAAAAACTACCGAAAGTGAAGTTCATAAATATTACAGGAGGAGAACCTTTTATCCGGGAGGATCTGGAAGAAATTGTAAAAGTAGCATTCCATAAGTCTCCTCGCGTTGTTATTTCAACTTCAGGATGGTTTGAAGAACGTATTATCCGTTTAGCTGAAAAGTTTCCTAAAATAGGGATACGTATTAGTATTGAAGGATTATCTCAAAAAAATGATGAACTTCGAGGAAGGCAAGGCGGGTTCGATAAGGGACTTCGCACCCTGTTACAACTCAAAGAAATGGGAGTAAAGGATATCGGTTTCGGAATTACTGTTTCCAACTCCAATTCAGCTGATATGCTTTCCTTATACCGCTTATCTCGTTCATTGGAAATGGAATTTGCAACCGCAGCCTTACATAATTCGTATTACTTTCATAAAACAGATAATGTGATTACCAATCAAACAGAAGTCTGTGGTAATTTTAGCAAATTAATAGAATGGCAACTAAAAGAAAAACATCCGAAATCCTGGTTTCGTGCATATTTTAACTGGGGACTAATTAATTATATCAAAGGAAAACCTCGTTTGCTTCCTTGTGAAGCTGGTTTAGTTAATTTCTTTGTAGATCCATATGGGGACGTTTATCCCTGTAATGGCATGGAAAGTAAATACTGGAAAGAAAGTATGGGAAACATCCGTACTATGACTTCCTTTGAAGAGTTGTGGAGAAGCGAACAAGCCGAACGCATCAGATTCCAGGTGTGTGAGTGTCCTAAAAATTGCTGGATGGTAGGAACAGCTGCTCCGGTCATGAAGAAATATATAACTACTCCAATGCGGTGGGTGTTGCATCAAAAGATACACTCCATACTGGGACATCCCATAATACTAAACGATAAAGAAATATGAAAATTGTAGTAACAGGGACCAGAGGCATTCCCGGTATACAGGGAGGGGTAGAAACGCATTGCGAAGAGCTCTATCCATTAATTGCAGATAAACAGCATGAAATTATTGTTGTTCGCCGTCCCTATTATGCAGTGGATCATTCTGTAAAAGTATATAAACAAGTTATTATAAAAGACATAAGAGTGCTGCGTAACAAGCATTTGGAAGCTTTCATACATACTTTTCTGGCCGTATTGTATGCACGCAAAGTAAAAGCTGATATTGTACATATTCATGCAGTAGGTCCGGCATTAATGACTCCTTTAGTTCGGTTATTAGGCATGAAAGCAGTAATCACCCATCATGGTCCTGATTATGATCGTGATAAATGGGGGAAGTTTGCCAAATGGATACTTCGTATGGGAGAAAAAACAGGAATGTACTATGCCAATCATATCATCGTTATTTCTGAACATATCAGACGGATGCTTCAACAAAAATATCCGGAGAAAAAGAATATAGCACTGATCCACAATGGGATAAATCCAGTATCACCCACACGCGACACTGAATATCTTCAAAGTCTGGGTTTAACAGAACATGGCTATATATTAGCAGTAGGGCGCCTTGTGAAAGAAAAAGGCTTTGATAAACTAATTGAAGCGTTCAAACTGCTACCTCCGTCATCTAAAAAATTAGTGATAGCCGGAAAGGCTGATTACCCGGATGAGTATACTCAAATGTTGAAAGATATATGCAAGGGGCAAAAAAACATATGCTTGGCAGGCTTTGTCAAAGGAGAAAAACTTGCGCAGCTATATGCAAATGCACAAGTATTTGTATTACCTTCCACGCACGAAGGTTTGCCTATCGCACTACTTGAAGCCATGAGTTATAATTGTCCGGTACTGGCAAGTGACATTCCCGCTAATAAGGAAATTGAATTACCGGAAGAATGTTACTTTAAAAGTGAAGACTTATCCAGCTTGCAACAGGCTCTAAAGAAACAGTTGGAAAATGCTCGGACAGAGCGGGTTTCTTACAATTTGTCAGCATATAACTGGATTAATATAGCCCGGCAGACCAAAGAAATATATAATTCTCTAATATTATGAAACAATATAGGCAAAAGTTTAACGTTCTATATATTAAAAACTCAAGTTTCACAAATAGACTGAAAGCCTTTTATTATAAACTTGAATAAAGAATGCTATATTTCAGGAATGAACGTACAACTTTCAACATATAATTTTCCGTTGAAACGGAAAAGTAACCGTATACTCAAACGAACACTTGACATAGTGTTATCATTGATAGTCTTGACTACGATATATCCAGTGGCATATATCATCATCGGGTGTTGCATCAAAATAAAGATGCCGGGTAAGATTATATTTACTCAAAAGCGCAACGGCTTATATGGGAAGGTATTTACATGTTATAAGTTTCGCTCCATGCTGCCCAATGTTGAAGCCGATACGCAACAAGCCTACAATGAGGATCCACGTATTACTCCATTAGGACATTTCCTGCGTGTCACCAGTCTTGATGAGTTACCACAATTCTGGAATGTGCTTAAAGGAGACATGTCCGTAGTGGGTCCACGTCCTCATATGCTGATACATACTGAGCAATATTGTGATATCATTCCTGAATACAATAAAAGACTTATTGTGAAGCCGGGTATCACGGGATGGGCCCAGATACACAACCTGCGCGGTGAAACGGAGAAGTTGGATAAAATGAAAAAAAGAGTAGAATATGATATATGGTATATCGAACATTGGTCGTTCTCATTAGACCTGAAAATCATGTTCAACACAATAAAAATTATATTCCGATAAGCTCATGCGTATAACCTGTCACATACTTACAATCCTGTTTTGTTTTTCTGCTTCGTCAGTAATGACAGCGCAAAGCGGACTGAAGCATCAGAACATTTCATCTTTCGTTGAATATGGAGCATCTGTCCATACCGGTGACAACACTCCTTTGTGGCAGGTCAGCAATCAACATGGATTATCCTCTATTGACAATAATACTTATTTAAGAGGTGGAGCTTTTTATACAGATACAATCCGCCAGTGGAGGTTGGAAGGAGGACTGGATATGGCGGTTGCATCCGGTTTTACATCCACTTTTATATTGCAACAGGCTTATGCTGATATACGATATAAATGGTTGGGGATACTCATTGGTAGTAAAGAGATTGACTCACCTTTATTAAATCAGCAATTAAGTAGTGGAGGACTAACCTGGTCGGGTAATGCAAGACCTATTCCACAAGTATGGATAGGACTTCCTGAATATGTGCAAGTATTACCACGCCTCGCTTTAAAAGCAGAAATGTCGTACGGATGGTTTACTGATAATAAATATCAGAGAAAGCAGGTAGGAGAGGATTATTGGTATACTAAAAGCATCAAATATCACCATAAAAGCGGATTCTTACGCATTGGAGTTCCACAGGGTAAGTGGCAACTGGACCTGGGTATGAGCTTAGATGTACAGTTTGGTGGATATAAAAGCGCCGGAATGGATGCAGGAGATTTAGGAAATAGTTGGAAAGATTATTTCAAGGTATTTATTCCCAGTCGTGGAGATGACAGTAGTCCTGAAGGAGAACAAATTGCCTATCAAGGTAATTTTATGGGTAGCGAACATATACGGATGACTTATCGTCATGAAGATTTTTCCATCAGCGCTTATCTGGAGAATTATTACGATGATTTCAGTGGAATGGGAAAACTCAACGGATTTGATGGTTTATGGGGGATCGAATACAAATCTAACCATAAACAGGCCATCAACGGTTTTGTACTGGAATACTATCAGACTACTAACCAGAGCGGTCCAATGCATGGAGTGGATTTCACCGTAGTAGAGAAAACGGGAGGTGCCGACGATTATTATAACAACGAGTGGTATCCCGGCTGGGTACACTGGGGAATGACTATGGCTAACCCATTGATAGCTTCTCCCATTTATAACAAAGACGGTGACATGAGTTTCAAATACAACCGTATCCGAGCCTTGCATTTAGGTTGGAGTGGAGACATCAGCAATGAATGGACATACCTCGCAAAACTATCATATAATAAAACTTGGGGAACTCCTTTCAAACCTATACCTAATATATTAGAAAATTTTTCTACTTTTGCATCAGTTTTCTATACTCCCCATAAATGGAAAGGATGGCGGTTCAATGCATCCATTGCTTTCGATATAGGAGAGATATATGGTGACAATTTAGGTTGCCAGTTGAAAGTACAAAAAACATTCTGAAAAAGATGAATTACATACAAACGGAAATTGATGGTGTATGGCTGATCGAACCGAAAGTTCTTCGTGACGAGCGTGGCTATTTTATGGAAGCCTTTAAAGAAGAGGAATTCAAAATGCATATCGGTGATGTGCACTTTATTCAGGACAATGAGTCGAAGTCTTCCTTCGGTGTATTACGTGGATTACATTATCAGAAAGGAGAATATTGTCAGTCCAAACTGGTACGTGTTATAAAAGGAAAAGTACTGGATGTGGCAGTGGATTTGCGCCAATCATCACCAACTTTCGGTAAATATGTCTCTGCAGAACTGAGTGAGGAAAATCAACGGCAATTTTTCATTCCCCGTGGATTCGCACATGGTTTCCTTGTTCTGAGTGAGGAAGCTATCTTTATTTATAAAGTAGATAATGCTTATGTTCCACAAGCAGAAGCATCCATTCGTTTCAATGATGAAACCATAGGAATTGAGTGGCCTATAGCAGAAGAACAACTTTTATTATCTCCTAAAGATAAAACAGCTCCATCCTTCCGGGATGCGACATATTTTGAATAAAGAGTATGAAGATAGCCATCGTCGGTACAGGATATGTCGGTTTAGTGACCGGAACCTGTTTTGCAGAAATCGGTGTCAGCGTCATTTGCGTAGACACGAACAGTGAAAAAATTGAAGCGCTCAAGAAAGGTGTTATTCCTATCTATGAAAGTGGTCTGGAAGAAATGGTGACCCGAAATGTAAAAGCCGGTCGCCTACATTTCACAACTTCATTGGAGAGCTGCCTGAATGAGGTAGACGTTGTTTTCAGTGCCGTTGGTACGCCTCCTGACGAAGATGGAAGTGCTGATCTCAGTTATGTGCTCGAAGTTGCCCGTACCATTGGTAGAAACATGCAGAAATACATATTGGTAGTCACAAAGAGTACGGTTCCTGTAGGTACTGCAAAGAAAGTACGTGCCGCTATCCAGGAGGAACTGGATAAACGGGGTGTTAGTATTCAATTTGATGTAGCCTCTAATCCCGAATTCCTGAAAGAAGGAAATGCTATCAATGATTTTATGAGCCCGGACCGTGTAGTAGTGGGAGTGGAGTCCGAACGTGCAAAGAAATTGATGAGTAAGCTTTATAAACCATTCTTGCTGAACAATTTCCGTGTAATATTTATGGATATCCCGTCTGCTGAAATGACGAAGTATGCGGCTAACTCAATGCTGGCTACCCGTATTAGTTTTATGAATGATATCGCTAATCTTTGCGAACTGGTAGGGGCAGATGTCAATATGGTACGTAGTGGCATCGGTTCGGATACCCGAATCGGACGTAAGTTCCTTTATCCGGGTATTGGTTATGGTGGTTCGTGCTTTCCAAAAGATGTAAAAGCACTCATCAAAACCGCTGAACAAAATGGCTATCAGATGCGTGTGCTCCATGCTGTAGAAGAAGTCAATGAACTACAGAAAAGCATTCTTTTCGACAAACTTTGCAAGCACTTCAACAACGAACTGAAAGGTAAGACAATTGCCTTATGGGGACTGGCTTTCAAACCGGAGACGGATGATATGCGTGAAGCCCCTTCATTGGTGTTAATAGACAAACTGCTGAAAGCCGGATGCAAAGTGCGGGCTTACGACTCCGCTGCAATGGACGAATGTCGCCGTCGGATAGGTGAGAGCATTTATTATGCCAAAGATATGTATGATGCTGTACTTGATGCTGATGCTTTGATGCTGGTTACCGAATGGAAAGAATTCCGTTTACCATCCTGGGCAGTTATCAAGAAAACCATGGAGAAACCTGTGGTGTTGGACGGGCGTAATATCTATGACAAGAAAGAAATGGAAGAGCAAGGATTTACCTATCATTGCATCGGACATTAAAAATATAAAACAGAGAGAGTTATGATAAAGTGGGGTACTATTTCTATGGTGCTCGTCGTTGTGCTTGTATCATCCTGTAGCAGTACTAAAAATGGGGAAAATTCCGACAGGGAAGACTTAACCGCTAAAGAATTGCTGCAAGGTGTCTGGCTGGACGATGAGACGGATATGCCGTTAATGCGTATTAGCGGTGATACGATCTATTATGCTGACCCACAAAATGCACCTGTTTACTTCAAGGTACTTCGTGATACGATTTATTTACGCGGAAATACCCTTACAGCTTATAAAATAGACCGTCAAACGGAATATAGCTTTTGGTTTCATTCTCTATCTGATGATATCGTAAAGCTATATAAGTCCGATAATCCGGAAGACACTCTGGCATTCTCCACTCAGGAAGTGGAAGTTATCCCCAGCACTTCAGAAGTAATCAAAAAAGATAGTGTGGTTATGTATAAAGGAACGCGTTATCGGGGTTATGTCTATATCAACCCTTCTAAGATGAAAGTAATAAAAACAGTATATTCTGATGAAGGTATAGGTGTGGACAATGTATACTATGACAACGTGATACATATCTGTGTATATGAAGGCAAGAAATTACTGTATGGCAAGGATATTACTAAAAAAGTTTTCGCAACTATTTTTCCGGAGGAAGTATTAAATCAGACCATTCTTTCCGACATGAATTTTATAAATGTGGATGGAAAAGGCTATCACTATGAAGCCATGCTCCGTATTCCGGAAAGTTCCGTTTATCATCTCGTAAGCCTGACTATCGGTACTGATAAGCAATTACATATAAAAATGGTGGAGTAAAACTCCACCATCAAACAATATCTATTAAAGAAATCCTTCTCTTATTTGTTGCTTTTTCCTGAAGGGTTAGCACTTTTTCTCGGAGCATTACCTCTTCCTTTTGAAGCATCTCCTTTCTTCGGAGCATTTCCACTACCTTTACTGGTATTTCGTCCTTTAGCACGGAAGTTACGTTTGCCCCTTCCGTCATAACTACGTGGCTTGTATTCGGGTGACTCACCTAATTCTTCAGGTACAGGTATTTTATAAATATCTCTTTCCAGGAAATTCTCAATTTGCTTGAAGTTACTTTGTTCCTTTTCATTTACAAAGGTTAGAGCAACACCATCGTTATTAGCACGCGCCGTACGACCAATACGATGAACATAGTCTTCACTGTCATGCGGAACATCATAGTTAATCACAAGACGAATATCATCAATGTCAATACCACGAGCCACGATGTCAGTGGCAACCAGAATGTTTATACGACCTGCCTTAAACTCATGCATCACTTCTTCACGCTGTGCCTGTTCCAGGTCAGAATGCATTTCGCCTACATTCAGCTTCATCATTTTCAAGGCCTTTGTCACTTCCTTTACTTTCAACTTGGATGATGCGAAGATAATGACACGCTCCGGTGTTTGTTCAGCAAAGAGACTGCGAATTATACCCAACTTCTGATTTTCATAGCAAACATAGGCGGCTTGCACAATTTTATCAGCAGGGCGTGAAACTGCAAGTTTGACTTCAGCGGGATTATTGAGAATGGTGTTGGCAAGTTGTTGTATTTTTGCAGGCATGGTAGCAGAGAACATGATGGTTTGCCGTTCTTTAGGCAAATACTTCACAATCTGCATGATGTCATCGAAGAAACCCATATCGAGCATGCGGTCGGCTTCGTCAAGAATGAAATAGGAAACACGGGAGAGATCTACATATCCCAAACTCAGATGAGCTATCAAACGTCCCGGAGTAGCTATAACAACATCGGCTCCCAACATTAGCCCCTTCTTTTGCTGTTCAAAGAGTATCCCATCGTTACCACCATAAACTGCCACACTGCTGACAGGCATGAAGTAGGAAAAACCTTCCATCTGCTGATCTATTTGTTGCGCCAATTCTCGTGTGGGAGACATAACAATACAGTTTATAGCATCTTCAGGATGTCCACCTTCGGAAAGTTTATTCAGTACAGGCAACAGATAGGCAGCCGTCTTACCGGTTCCGGTCTGTGCCACGGCTATTAAATCTCTGCCTTCAAGTATAACGGGAATGGATTTCTCTTGTATAGGTGTGCACTCATCGAAGCGCATGGCTTCCAGTGCATCAAGCACCTGATCATTCAGTTGTAGTTCGGAAAACTTCATGTTTCTTTTTATTTAGTCGCAAAGATAGGAAATAAAGTGATTATCACAAAAGAATGAAGCTACTTTGCAATCCATTCCTTTAATACCCCGGATGCTGTTCCCATTCCGGATTCATTTGTCTGATTTTCTCGGGAATGGGGAAGACAATAGTATACCCACTTTCTTCGTTGGGAAGTTGCGGACGACTGTTGTAAGAACGGGTAAACTGTCCAAAACGAATTAAGTCCTGACGCCGCCAACCTTCCCAGGCCAATTCTAATTGGCGCTCAGCCAGAAGATTGTCCAAAGTAGCAGTACGTTCCGGTGCTCCTACACGGGTACGCACCTGATTCAGTTCTTCATCTCCATTGCGTCCGTCACGGACTTTGGCTTCACTCTTCATAAGCAATACATCAGCGTAACGAAACAGAACAATATCATTCTCCATCAATTTTCCATCTTTCATGGCTTTGTCATCTATCTCATATTTTTTCATACGGGCACCGGCAGTCTTTTCATAAGGTTCATCAGACAGATCCAGTTTAACCTTCCACGGTTCGTAAACTAAAGCTGTTCCATCATCCAATTTCACGACATTACCTTTCAAATCATAAACAGTACCTGCATAATAGCAATAATCAAAACGCGGATCCTGTTCGTTTGTCTCGTATCCAAAAGTCTGTAAGGCTTCGATAGTGGCACTTGATCCATTCTCACCAGACAAACCTAACGCTTTGGCATGATTATAATGACGCGAACGGAAAAGATATTGCATCTGATTGGTATATAGCGTCTTATTCATCGGAATAGTGAAGATGTTTTCAACAGAGCCTTCATTATATACGGCAAAATTGGCGGCATAATCTGATTCAAGACGATAACCTAAAGCTGTAATTTGGTCACAATAGAATTCTACGGTCTGCCAGGCATTGAATGTATTGCCATCCACATCAAAGAAGATTGTTTTCCCATTCGGATGGATATCATCCACCCAGTTATTATCCATATAAATTTCTGCATTCAGTGCCAGTTTTGCAAGCAGGAAGTAGGCTACGGGACGTGTCAAGCGGCCATAGTAATTACCAGAACGGTTACTGAACTGAGCGGGCAGGAGTGGGGCTGTCTCTTGTAGTTCCTTGAATATGAAATTAAAGATATTCTCACGTTCACTCAGTACAATATCTTTTGAGGCAACCTTGGAAGATAGAACCAACGGAATACTACCGAACAGGTCCGTCAGATAATAATAGTACATTGCACGTAAGGCACGTACTTCGGCACGATAGGCTGGAAGTTCTGCATCTGCATGTGTAAGTGCATAACTTTCAATTTGTTCCAAAGACTTATTACTGAGCATAACTACTTTATAGAGATATTCCCAGGTGGCTTGTATCGCATCATTATTTATTCCCCATTTGTGCAAGAACAGTCCTTGCCAGAAACCACCGTCGTACCAGTCACCACCACGAGTAGGCATAATGGCTTCATCGGTTGTAAAAGTATTCAGATCATATATGCCGCGTCCTGTTCCCTGCAATCCTTGACTATCGGAATTTCCTCCGATATAGTTATAGAGAGAGGCAACTGCATTCAGATAAAGTTCAGTAATGTTACGATAGCCTTCTTCTTCGGGTAATGCATCGCGGGGACTTTCTTTTAGAAAACCATCACATGAGATCATGCACCAACTGAGGGTGACCAAAACACAAAACGAACGAATTATGGAATATCTTTTCATGTCTTTAAGGTTTAGAAGTTTACACTTAATCCGATGGTATATGTGCGGTATAAAGGATAATTGCGTTTATCATCTATACCTAAAGTAGAATTCACCGATGAACTGTTTATCATGGGTGTCAATCCGGAATAACCGGAAATAGTAGCCAGATTGTTGACCGTCAGTGACAGGCGAAGCGATTGCAGGTAACGGGTATTTTTCAATGGAACATTCCAGCCCACTGTGATATAGTCGAAGTTCACATAATCACCATCTTCCAACCAATAATCTGTAGCTGTCTGATCCTTTATATTCCGTGTAGGCGCTTTCTTCATAACGTTATAGTCGGGGAAACTATTCATATTCATATAAGTAAGCGAAGTACCATTATAGACTTTATGTCCGAATGCACCGTTTATCTGTAACGATACATCAAAATCTTTATAACGAAAACTGATATTAGAGCCAAGAATTGTTTTTGGAACTGCCTGACCTGCTATGTACCGGTCTTCACCATCTTCCAGACTAATACCACCACCATTCAAATCAGCAATCTGATAAGTATAGCCTCCGTTACCATCGGATACTAATCCTGTGCAATGGGGGAGGTAAAATACCCCCAGCGGCTGACCTACAATCTGGTAAACGATATGATTATATCCGCCATGAAATCCGGCACCATCCAATCCGGCAAGACTCTTGTATTCTGTTGCTGAAATATGTTCACCCTGATAGTTGCCGTCGAGGGAAAGCAATTTGTTTTGTTGAAAAGTCAGGTTAGCATTGATATTCAGTTCCATATCTTTGGTTTTCAATGGAGTTATACCAATGGATAGCTCTGTTCCATAATTACGCATGGAACCAATGTTTGCCAGCAAAGTATTGTAAGTGAAAGGCGGTACACTTACATTATAGAGATAGAGCATATCTTTCGTCTTGGAATTATAATAGTTGGCGGTCAGTAACAACCGGTTACCCAGCAAAGCCATTTCTATACCGGCATTGAAGGTCTGTTTCACTTCCCATTTTAAGTCCGGATTCATATTCTTCAATTGGTCCATTGTGACCACAGGTGATGAACCTACCGGAGCAACTCCGTTCGGGCGTATCAGATTCAGCGAGGTGTACGAATCAATTCCATTTTGGTTACCTGCCAAACCATAGCCTGCGCGGACTTTCAGATTGTCAATGAAAGTCAGTTTCTCCATAAACTTTTCCTTGCCGACTACCCATGCAACAGATACAGCCGGAAAGAACCCCCATTTATGATTACTGCCAAACTTGGAAGAGGCATCTCCACGGGCATTCACTGTCAGTATATAACGATCATCGTATGTATAGTTCACACGTCCCATGAAGGAGGCCAGACGAGGATCTTCATAATAAGAATTAGTTCCTTTCCACGGACGGAGAGCACCTCCCTGAAGATTGTTATAACCCAGACCATCAATACTGAAATTAGTAACTGTGGTATAGAATCCCGAATATTGGTCTTTTTGCACTTCCGCCAGCCCCAAAACATCAAAGAAATGCTTCCGCCATTCTTTCTTATAAGACAACATCAGATTCCCCAATAACGATTCCATTTTCTTAGTTCCTTTGTATGCCTGCCCTTGCGCCCAGACCGCAACCGGCAGATACTGTGAATTTTCAATCACATTATAGGTGTAGGAACCAAACAGTGCCAGTTTCCATGCTTCAGACAAATTAAATGTCAACCGTGCATGCGTACTAATGTGCGAAGTAGCGTCTTTATCATTCACATCCATCCATGCCAGCGGATGAGACAACTGGCTGGCAAGAACACTTCCATCCCAACTTCCGGTTTCCGGATTCTTATGATTAGGGAAAGTGGGATTAAATGCAGCAGCCGAATAAAACACTTTATGTAAATTTACCAAGTTACGCTCTTTCTGTATAGAACCAAACATTCCGAGATCACATTTCAGAAAATTATCGAATACGTACTGCGTCATATTCATATTCGATGTGAAGTTCTGCAACTTTTCATTGACAATTACTCCTTCACGATTCATCAAAGCAAGTGAAACACGATAGTTGGAGGTGTTTGTTCCACCGGAGAAGGCAATGTGATGATTATGTTGCAGCCCTGTTTGTTCTATTTCCTTCTGAAAATCGGTATTGTTTCCCAAATCAAGAATAGAAACGCCACGTTCTTTAGCTACTGCCCGGAATTCATCTCCATTGAGCATTCTTACCGTTTTATAGCTTGAAGCAATACCGAAGCTACCATTATAGTTCACACTTGTACGCCCACTAACACCTTTTTTAGTGGTAATTTCAATAACACCCGATGCTCCGCGCGAACCATATTGCGCTGTTTCCGAAGCATCTTTCAAGATAACAAAACTTTCAATATCCGCCGGATAGATAGACATAAGCATACTCAAATCACCAAAAACACCGTCTACAATAATCAACGGATCATTTCCAGTAGTCAATGAAGTGGTACCACGCAAGCGGACAGCATCCAATGCTGCAGGTCCGTTGGAACCTTTCAGAATAGTCAAACCCGGTACCCGTCCGCGGATTGCATCCAGTGGATTGGTTATCTGGTCTTTATTCATCTGGTTTTCGGTGATTCTTTCTACAAGTCCTGAAAGGTTCTTGCGAAGGCCTGTGGCATATCCAACAGTCGTTATAGAGTCAGGGAGGCTAACGTGAAGTTTTTCTTGTGCAACGGCTTGAAGGCCAGGGACAGTCAAAAACAAAGAGAGATAGAAAAGGTTCCGTATTCTCTTCATAGTATTAATATTTAAGAGGTTCCGCAAATATAGATGTCATTATATGAAACAAATATATTTGCGGAATAGTTCAGCTCATTTCGGCAAATCGATATATGAGTCCTTGAAGCCTAAGAAATAGAGCACTCCATCGAGCCCGATTGTATTGATGGACTGTTTGGCATTGGCAACCACTTTGGGTTTAGCATGAAAAGCGATACCCAAACCGGCAACACCCAGCATCGGAAGATCATTGGCTCCATCACCCACGGCAATAGTTTGAGCAATATCCACTTTTTCCACCTGTGCAATCAGACGCAACAGTTCAGCTTTCCGCTTACCGTCTACAACATCTCCCAAATAACGTCCAGTCAACTTACCATCCACAATTTCCAGTTCATTGGCATATACGTAGTCAATACCATATTTTTGTTGCAAGTATTGTCCGAAATAGGTGAAACCACCGGAAAGAATGGCAATCTTATAGCCGTACTTTTTCAACACATACATCAATCGGTCTACTCCTTCTGTTATAGGCAGGTGTTCCGCTATATCCTGCATTACAGATTCATCCAACCCTTTCAGTAAGGCTACGCGTTCGCGGAAGCTTTCGGTAAAATCTATTTCCCCACGCATGGCCCGTTCGGTGATGGCTTTTACTTCATCTCCTACACCGGCACGTATGGCCAATTCGTCAATTACTTCCGTCTCAATCAGTGTGGAGTCCATATCGAAACATATCAGACGGCGCATACGACGATACATATTATCGAGTTGAAAAGAGAAGTCCATTTCAAGTTCGCTCGCCAGCTTCATCAGTTGCTCTTGCATGGCAATGCGATCCTTCGGAGTTCCACGGACGGAGAATTCGATACACGCACGAGTACGTAAATCACATTCATCCAATGGGATACGTCCCGTCAGGCGCTTGATAGCATCAATATTCATCCCCTGTTCGGCAAGAATGCGGGTGACTGCGGAGATCTGGCGGGCAGACAACTTACGTCCCAGTAAAGTAAGGATATAGCGATTTTTTCCCTGCATATTGACCCAATCTTCATATTCTTTCACCGAAATAGGATAGAAGCGAATCGTCACTCCCAAAGAAGATGCCTTGAAAAGCAACTCTTTCATAATGAATCCTGAATGTTGTTCCTCTGTCTTGCATAAGATACCCAATGACAGTGTATTATGAATGTCCGCCTGACCAATGTCAAGAATAGTAGCGTCGTATTTAGCTAAAATTTCTGTAACGGATGCAGTTAATCCCGGACGATCTTCGCCCGTAACGCGAATAAGAATAAGTTCTGTGCTCAACGGTTGCATATAAAATTGTTTATCTAAATTAATGAGTAACACGGTGCAAAAGTAGATAAAATTCCTGCTATATACACCAATTAACATAGAAATATGTATTTAACAGTAATATCCATGAAATGTTTCCTATTTCTCTTGAGGACATACTTGATACAAATGATAAAAACACATAATATATATTCGAAAATCACCGGATCAATACTGTGCAGAGAGGTATCCAGAGATGCAAAACATGTTATATAACATGAAAAAGTCAACCGTTTACTTGATTTTCAATAATAAAGTTATACCTTTGTCGCCGATTTAGAACGAGTGGTTCTATAATCTTAGTAAACGTTGATTGTATATTTGTTAGCTAAGACGTTGTTTTTACCGTCTGACAAACATCTATAAATCAACCAGTATTAACCAAAACCGCCTTACATGAAGCATGTAAAAGAGGATTTGATAATACAAAAACATAAATTCATTAATAATCAATCGATTATAAAAATACCCCATTAAAAATAAGTCCTTAAAATAGTTATATTCCGCATAAAATAACTACTTTTGCTGACGAATGTTTTACGAATGTTTTACGAAAAAAAACAATGTAATGGCAACAGTCAAAATAGTAGTGTTAAGGCACCAGCAAAGGGAAGATAAAACGTGGAACGTGAAAATACGAATAACTCATGGACGCGAATCTGCTTATATGTCTACTCAATACTATGTAGGCAAAGAACTCATATCGCAAAAGGCAGGAAAGTTCGAACTGAAAGCAAATAATAATCCAGTATATGATGCCGTTACTCTTGATATACTTAAGATCAGAAAGGAAATCGTAAGACTCGGCCATCTTATTGATAGTTTTACAGCTAAAAGGCTGTGTTCTCATATGGAAGAGATGCTTTCAGGAAATAATTCTAAGGATATACATTTTTTTTCCTTTGCATATGAATATTTTGAAGAAATGACAAAAGCCGGAAGAGCAATAGGAATTACTCATTGTACGAGAATCAAAAAGTTCCAAACTTTTGCAGGAAGTTCGGTTGACCTTTTTACAGATATTACATCTGCCTTACTTTATAAATATGAGGAATATTTAAAAAAGAATGATTTCTCGATAGTATCAATCATAGATTATATATCTGTGATACACAATGTTTTTTCAGCAGCAAAGTTAAAATACAATGATGAAGATGCTGGCATTATAAAGATTCCCAATAATCCTTTTGTTAAGTACAAGTATCCTAAGAAACCTGTAAATAGAAAAAAAGCACTGACAAGAGAACAGATCAGGAATATTATGGCTTTTGAAACTAAACTTAAGGGGGTACAAATAGCGAGAGATGCTTTTATTATTTCTTTCCTGCTATGTGGTATTAATTCGGTAGATTTATATTATATCGTAGAGAATAATGGCCGGGTAGATTATGAGAGAAGAAAGACAAAAGATAGGAGAGCCGATAATGCTTTCATATCTATCAAAATAGAACCAGAGTTACTTCCTTACATAGATAAATATAAGGATAGTGAAAAATTATTCTCTTTCCATCAAAGGAATTCTTCTCATGCGCAATTTAATCGAGCAGTAAACGAACACTTAAAAGTCATTGGTAAAGCACTTAATATTGATGATCTAACATTTTACGCGGCCCGCCACTCATGGGCTACTATAGCAAGGAATGATTGTGGTATCCCCATGGAGGATATTGCTATATGCCTTAATCATAAGTCAAGGTATAATATAACCGATCAATATATAAAAAGAGACTGGGGAATTGTAGACGCAACAAACAGGAAGGTGCTTGATTATCTTTATAATATCAATCAAACAGAATAACTTTCACATAACTTTTTTATCTATTTCCTCATTTTTTTCTTATCTTTGTGATGCGTATTATGTTGTACGCAACCAATTATGACGAAAAGACATGGGAAAATCCTTAACTGTTAAGCAAGAAAACTTCTGTAATTACTACATTGAAAGCGGTAATGCTTCCAATGCCTATCGTCGTGCCTACTCATGTGATAAAATGAAGGATGAGACGGTCAATAGAAAAGCTATAGAACTGATGAACAACGGCATGATTACGGCAAGGGTTAAGGTATTGCAAGAGGAGCAAAAAGAAAAGTCTGATATAACTAAAGAGCGTATTTTGCAAGAACTGTCCAGTATTGCATTTTCTACTATTGCTGACATGCATAATACATGGATTGAACGTAAGGAATTTGATAAGCTTTCCAAGAGAGAAAAATCTGCAATAAAATGTATATCTACAAAGACGCTTAAAAAGAATATTGGTACAAGTGACGATCCTGAAATTATCGATGTTGAATATGTAAAGATAGAGCTATACGATAAAATAAAGGCTATTGAGCGCATTTGTAAAATGCTTGGATTTGATGCAGCCTCGGAAATAAATGTCAATACTCCCAAGCCTATGAGTGTAGAGGAAGCTAAACTGCTTATTAAAGGATTATGATTGATGGGAACACATATCTCCGGGCATTCTGTCTATCCGGGACACTTAACTATACACGATTCTTCTTTAAGAGCAAAACCGGAAGAAGATTTGTCGTGAACAAACATCATGAGATAATATGTAATGCTCTTGATGATGTGATTGCCGGAAAGATAAAGAAACTCATTATAAATATTGCTCCTCGATATTCTAAGACAGAACTTGCGGTTAAGAATTTCATATCTGAAGGACTTGCTATAAACCCGGCGTCTAAATTCATACACCTTTCTTATTCTGATGACCTTGCTCATGATAATTCTGAAGAGATAAGGGATATTGTTAAATCAGAGGATTATCGGAACTTATTCCCTTACGTTGAAATAAAAGATGGCTCTGACAGTAAAAAGAAATGGGTTACTACAGCAGGAGGAGGGGTATATGCTGTATCTACAGGAGGACAAATAACAGGTTTTGGTGCAGGGGAGGTTGACAACATAGAATATGAGATAGATAATATTTCTTCGGTTGGCAGGTTTGCTGGTGCCGTTGTTATTGACGATCCTATAAAGCCGGAAGACGCTCTTTCAGATTTGAAAAGAGAAAAGATAAACCAACGGTTTGAAACAACCATCCGCAACCGTGTAAATAGCCGTAATACACCTATCATTATAATCATGCAGCGTCTCCATGAGAATGATTTGTGTGGCTATTTGATGAAAACTGAACCAGGAGAATGGACTGTGATTTCACTGCCGGTTATCGAACATGACGAAAAAGGAGATGAAAGACCTCTTTGGGAATTTAAACATAAGCTACGGGAGCTTCATAATTTATGTAAAATAAATCCGTTTGTTTTTGAGACGCAATACATGCAGAATCCTAAACCAATGGAGGGGCTTATGTATGGCAAGTTCAAGACCTATAAGGAGATTCCATATACTAATAGGGCGATACGCAAAAACTATACAGATACTGCAGATACTGGGGAAGATAATCTGTGTTCTATAAATTATATAGACACAGAGATAGGAAACTTTATCTTGGATATAGCTTATACCAGCGCTTCTATGGAAGTGACGGAGCCTATGGTGGCTACTATGTTGGCAAAAGATAACATAACCATATCTAACATTGAAAGCAATAATGGCGGTAGAGGATTTGCCCGTAATGTAGAATCTCAGTCTAGGATAATGGGGAACAATACTACAGAGATAAGATGGTTTCACCAATCGGCAAATAAGGAAGTGCGTATATTCACTCGCGCGGCAGAAGTCATGAACCTTACCTATATGCCGGAAGGATGGGAGACTTTGTACCCTGAGTTTTATGCAGAGATAAGCGGTTTCAGAAAAAAGGGGAAGAATGCCCATGATGATGGGGCAGACTGTCTTACCGGATGCGTTGAGAAGCGTGGAGAATTTGATTATGAAAGTTATGATGATATAGATATATGCGGGATAAATGGCATTGTGGAGATACATCCTCTGATAAACGGAAAGTTCGCGTATGTGAAAGCGTATGTGGTGGACGGAACGGTTTATATAGCAGAGGCATATATCGGAAATACCCTGCCATTGGATGATGTTTCCGCTGTGGTGAAGAATGCGGAAGTGAACATCGAGGCTTCCAATACGATGCTGCATTATGTCAGGGATTACCGAGCGTCCATCGGGGAAGTATGGGCAAGACAGGAAAGGGGAAGCAAGTTTCCGTATATTGAATCTTTCAAGACTTTGGTTGCTAAATTCAAGTTCAAACGTTCTTCGGACATGGAAGGATTTATGCGAAACTTAATGGATTATGACAGCAAGGACGTGTATGAGGCAATGTATCTCCTTTGCTGTGTTGCAGATAGAGTAAAAAGGAAGGGATTATTAAAAGTAGAACATTAATTTTTGTATTATATTCGTGATTTTTTTGCCAGATAACCTAAAAATATTAAAAATGGAACATAATGTAATGTGCAGAATATTGGGCCATTCGTATAAAAGATGGAGTGGAGGATTGTTCTTCTGCTCAAGATGCGGACATGTTCCAGAGTTTCATAATAGGTATCTTAATATAAAACCTCCGAAAAAGAAAAAATAGTCCCATTGTTATTTGGAATCATTCTAAATAATATATATATTTGCATCCGTAGGGTCACTTACAAGCGTATGAAGTTATACGCAACCGTATCAATAGGACTAAATCACTAATATATGGGAGTGGCCGCATATTATATGCTGCCACTCCTGCTTTGTATATGGGTATATTTACTGAGTTTTGGAAGCCAAAGGAGAAGAAAGCGATTCCTATGCGAGAAAATGTAAACCGCGTGGAAAGAGACGCTGAAGGAAATTACTGGTTCCTTTCAGACTTGTTCGGTCATCGTACCAAATGGAAAGCTTATTATGACATGACAGATGACAAGGAAAAGGCAGAGGCCCTTTCTGCTTGTACGCCTTTCTTTACCGTAGTGGACAAGATAGGTTCCATGATGTCAAGGGGTATTCCTTATGTGGTGGACAAGAACGGCAATGAAAAGAGATCTTATGTTGATATACGGAATATATTGAATAGACCTAATCCCCTGCAAACATTCTCCTCGTTTGTGAAACAGATAGAAATCTGCCTTAAGGTGTTCGGATATTGCCCTATAGTTCTTGTAAGGACCGGAATGGAGAGTGTTCCAAAGGCCATGTGGATTGTTCCACCTGAGTTGTTCCATATTGTTGGCACTGGAAAAGTGTTTCGGCAGTTTGAGTTATCTGAAATCGTTTCGGAAGCCTATATTGACTGGAGTGGCCAACGGCTTAAGTTAGAGGATTATGAATACATTATCATATATGACAGCAATATCCGTATAAATGATACAGTCTCTGACATTGAATTCGAATCTGTCTCAGACAGCTTATCCCAACCTATATCCAATTGGGTAGCTTCCATGTCAGCGAGCCATACGCTTATGGTCAACGGAGGGCCAAAGGGGATATTGTATAATGACTATACAGACCAGATGGGTAATATGGCTCTTACTCCAGAAGACGAGAAGGAGATAAAGGATAAGTTCAAACGTGACTATGGACTTGTAAACAAGGAATATCCGATATTAGTCACACGTCAAAAACTGGGATGGCTGGCACTTGATTTTGATGCCAACCAATTGAAACTCCATGAAGAGGACAAGCGGTGTACGGATAAGATTGCCAATGCGATGGGGGTTAATGCCAATCTCTTCACAGATGCCAAGTACGACAACTTGGAAAGCGCAGGTAAAAAGGCATACCAGGATGTGATAATTCCTGATAGCATAAAAATAGCCGGATGTCTTACGCGAGCAATATGCCCTGAAGGTGTATTCATAAAGATAGACTTTACGGATATCGAATGCCTTCAGAATAACAAAGAGACGGAAGCCAATACTCTTGTCAAGGTTGCTGACGCATTACAAAGGCTGCTTGATAAGTCCTTAATTACACATGACGAGGCGCGTATTGAGGTTGCCAGGTATATAGACATTGATCCGGATAACCCGAAGGGAGAGTTTTCAAGCCCTTCTGCTGTACCGGATGGAGAAAATAATAGTAATGAGAATAAATATGGGAATGGAGAATAATAAGTACAGAGGCAGGATGGGAATGCAACATAAGCTGTTTTCCATCAATTCCAAGGATGTGCAATATGATTCTGAAAGCCGCACAATCAGCGGGTATGCAGCGATATTCGGTAATAAAGATAAGGCTGGAGATATATTGCTGAAAGGTTGCTTCGCAAAAAGCATTCGTGAAAGAGGGCCGGAAAGTAGTGCCAATGACAAGATTATATTTTTATGGATGCATGATATGTCGGAACCCTTGGGTTTACCTACCATATTGAGAGAAGACGAGAAGGGGCTTTATTTTGAAGCGCGGATTGACGAGATAGAAATAGGAGATAGGACCATAAAGCAGCTTGAATCCGGTACTCTCAATCAGTTCTCAATCGGATATGAGTATGTGTGGGAGAACTGCGAATGGGACCATGAAAGAGATGCGCTGGTAGTTCGCGAGGTTAAGCTGTATGAAATATCTGTTGTGTCTATTGGATGTAATGGAGAAACGGAGTATTTGGGGCTCAAATCTGCAGAAGATTGCGAAAAGGCATATAAGGAATTGAGCGAAGAGGTGTCTTCCTTATGTAAGAATTTGAGTTTGTCTAAACAGCATAGGTTACAAAGAATAATAGCCAAAGCTATGTCACTTGCTTCTTTCAGGCCGGAGAATGTTAATCCACCTGCTGGAATGGAAGCCGACAATGCTGGAGGTAGTGAAAAGAAAGAATTGTATAAACTGTTAAAATTAAAATCGGTATGAAATTAGGATTTTTAGAACTTATGGATACATCCGGTTTGTCCGAAGAGAACAAGAAATTTTTTGAGGCTTTGGATGAAAAGATAGGAGCGGCTTTTGAAAAACAGGTAAAAGGTGTTCTTACGGATGAAGTAAAGCTGGATGACCTGCGTAAATCCATTAAGGATGCTGCAGATTCCATTAAGGAAATCAAGGAAAAGGATTTTCCGGGCATTGATAAAAAGACCTTTGATGAAAAAGTCAATGAATTGGAAAATGCCATTCTTCGTGTAAAGGCTTCTACTGAAGTCAGTGGGAATGGAGAAATAAAGGTTAAATCCGTTTATGACCAGCTTTACGAACAACTGAAGGGGTATATTACGACGGATAAGAAAGGGGTTTTAACCCTTGACCTCAAGGAGGCATGCAAATCTGCTCCTGGAAACAAACTGGAGGTCGATCTTGTATTGGACAAAAAAGGAACTGCCGCCACCATTGCATCCGGCTCTTTGGCTCCTCACTATGGGGTTGAAGTAGACCCCAACTTGTCTGTAAATCCCAGAGCACAGACTGTCATCAGAAATTATGCCAATGTGTCTGGCACTAATAGCCGTTCTCTGATTTACGCTGAATATGTAAGCAAGGACGGTGATGCCGCATGGGTTCAGGAGGGAGGGCTCAAGCCTCTTATGGACGCTACATTGACAGAAAAGACCGTAACCTCTGCAAAAATAGCTATTGTCGCAAAATTTACAGAGGAAACATTGACTGACTTCCCGAGTTTCGTGAATGAGGTCCAGAGTGAAATGATAAACAAGCTTGGGATCAAGGAAGAGCAAGGCATTTTGGATGGTAAAGGGACCGATGGAGAAATCAAGGGTGTCGCTGCCGACATGCCGGCGTTTTCACTGACCGGTTTCAATGTTGAGAAAGCGAACATGTTTGATGCTCTTGTAGCTTCATATTCACAGATCGTTTCTGCAAGTGAAATGGCTTATCGTCCAAATCTTGTATTGATGAATCCGTTGGATTATGCAGTTATGCAGTTGACGAAGGATGCAAACGGACAGTATCTCCGTCCTTTCCGTTATGGAGACGAGCTGATTCAAGGATTGCGTGTGGAAACCACTACTGCCGTTGAACAAGGAGATTTTATCATGGGAGATTTCTCTTACCTAAACATACGTGATCTTTGGACCTTGTCCATGTCTGTTGGTTGGGAAAATGACGATTTCCGTAAGAACATTGTTACTGTATTGGCTGAGAAACGATTGATGTGCTACATCAAGTCACAGTACAAGACTGCTTTTGTGAAGGATACATTCGCCACGGTTATTGAAGGTATAACGCCGGCAGAACCGGGCGTAGGTGGATAAAGGACGAATAATATTATATGATTATGGGCAAAGAATATAAGATGAATTTGACCAAACGTTACGAAGTGACGTTTGTAAAGGATGGAGTGAAGTATAAATCTGGAGACAAGGTACTGGTAGGAATGCCCCTTGCAAGTAGATTCTATGCGGAAGGAAAAATCGAGGTATCCAGTGACCTTATGAATGATGCCAAAGCATTGGGATGTGAGGAACTGTTTACAAAACGTAAAAGAAAAGAAGCTGTATGATAATTGACTATACATATTTCACCGGGTTATTGAGTATCGGTCTGAGTCCTGATACTGGTGCTCCTTCCACGACCAGAGATGCCGAACGTGAGAAAATTGAGTATTACATTACGGTGTATGAGCGTGAATACCTTCGCAAGATACTCGGTGAAAATATGTGTAGTGAATTCATAGACTATCTTAACTCAGAAGAAGATAATGTCGATAAATGGGAAAAACTCCTTGCTCTGCTTTCTGAAAAGTATAGTCCTATAGCCTGCTATATTTTCTTCAAGTATATAAGGGAAGGAAATTACAGCGTCACAAGAGTAGGTACTGTAACCTCCGCAGATGATGATGCGGTATCGCCGATGGTTATCCAGATTAGAGCCTGGAATGACATGGTAGATATGAATAAAAGAGTGTATCAATTACTTCAGGCAGATGAGTATGAAGGAGCCAGGTTTGATCTTTCTATGATTTGCCGGATTAATAGTATGGGGATATGAGGTCGATAAATAAGATATTTGAAGATGTAGTGAAGCGTGTGGCCGAGAAGTACGGGAGCAATGTGTCTTTTCTGTTTGGTGATTGGGCTTATATAAGTTCTCAATTGACAGAATGGGGCAAATCTTCCTCTACCTGCAAGTTTAAATTCCCTATTATCTGCTTGTATTCTCCGTTTACAGAAGATAGGACTGCGTCTAAAAGAACGGTTTCTTTGGAGTTTATCATAATGGTGAATACCCTGAAGGAATATACCAATGAAGACCGTGAAAGAACATCGTTTGAACAGATACTTCGACCTATCTATGATCTCTTCATTGAGGAGATAAAGAAGGACAGATCCATAGATGTTGAGTTTAAGGATAATATTCCTCATCTGTATACGGAAAACTACCGTTATGGGCGTGTTGGAGTGATAGGAGAGGATGGGAAGCCCTTTAGCGACTTTATCGATGCTATCGAGATAAAACAAATGAATTTGAAAATTAAAGATATTAAATGTTATGGCAACAGACTTTAGAAAATGTCCGGGACTGGCAACATTCAACACGGGTAATTCCGTTTGCGTACTTGATCCTGGAAAAATAAAAGCTATCATTTTGACCATTCACGGTCATAAGCTTCCGGAGACATATTCTGCCGAGGAGTTTGAAAAAGCCTGTCACGCAGACAGGCCGGATCGAATATTCCCGCTAAAGACAATCGTGGAATACGCTCCTTCCGGTGGAGAGGCACAGACTTCCGCATTGGGTTATGGTCCTACCAAAGTAACAAGCTATTCTGCAAAGAATGATGTGTGGACTTTGTCGGATTACGATTTCAGTTTAAAAGCAAATCTGATGGCCGCAAAGAATGTGGCGTTTGACGCTTACTTTGTAGATGAGAATAATATCATCTATGGCATGAACGACGGTACGGGAGAACTTGCCGGCATTCCTCTTTCCGGTGTGTATCCGGGAGGGCAGGATTGGGATTCATCCGGTACGGAAGCTAACCTGACGGTTGCTACCATGTTCAAGGACTATGAAAAGTACATTAAGAATGCAAATATTAAAGCCTGTGACTTTGATGTAGTTGAGGCTTTGAAAGGTTTGGTATACGTTGAGATGGTAAAGACTGACGGTGATAATAAGTATAAACTGAGAGAACACTATGGCAATCTTGACGTAACCGAATATTATGGCAGTCTTATAGCTGATAAGGCGGCAACTGTTCTCCCGGGTGCAACCGGTGTTTCCTATGAAGATGGAGTAATTACGGCTACAGGTACGGTTAAGCTTGCCAAACCCTCAATTCTGCAAGCCAACGGTATTACCGGTATAGAAGCCTGGTCATGAAAGTAGAGAATGTGACTTTCAATGATGATCTTGTGAAGAAAATGAAGAAGAGGGAATTCATCGAAATGCACAAGAATCTATTTTTTCTTGACAGGCCGTTAGAGGATAGGGAGAAAATGCTTGCTGAGATATACGACGACATAAAAGGTGTCAAGTTTGAACTGTGATTTTTAGATTTTGAGTACTTGAGGGGGAAGCTGTGAGGTTTCCCCTGATTATTTTTGGATGCCATGGCAACATTTCTTGAGGCATATGACAATTATATGGAATTCTCCAAAGGACTTGTTCCTATGTTGGAGAAGCTTTTGCATGAAAATAAGAACATGTTTGAAGCGTACATAAGAGAACAGTTGAATGCCGGTATTAACGGCAATGATAAACCATTACGTCCAACCTATCTTAATGATCCCTACTTTAATACAAAGGAAGCTGGCAGTTTTTATAAAAATGCGCGAAGATACATGAAATGGAAAGAGGAGATAAGACCGCCATATGATGTTACACTATTTGGAATACGTAGATCTCCCGAAACACCTAACTTAATAATCAGAGGAGATTTTCACGACTCTATTACCGCAGTACCTATTGATAAGGGATTAAGGATAGAGAGTAGGGGAGTGAGCTTTAGCAATGACATTGAGCAAAAGTACGGGCAAGCCATATACAGGTTTAGTTCTTATGCCAGAAGACATTTTATGGAGAATTTTATAAAAAAGGGACTGGAGGATTACTTTAGAAAGTTTGGTCTATGAGTTGTGGCTGTGAGAATCGTAAGAGGATGGAGGATATTTCCCGCATGCGTTCACTTGCTAAGGTGGCTGCTAAAATGGAAGGACGCATTTATATACTATATGAGAAAGATGGTGCATTCAACTTTGTGCCAAGGGGAGAGAAATATAACGGAGTCTTTGTCGAATATATATGGTATTTTTAGATAGTATAGAAAAATAGAACAATAAATTGTGGATTGGTCAGAAAAAACACGGGGTAGATAATTTTTGAATAAGAAAAATAGAACAATTTGTATTGCGGGGGTAATTTATCCTTCAGTTGCTTATCTAGAATGCTTTTTCTATCTTTGTCGGAAAAACATTATCTTATGGCAAATTATAATTATGATGAAGAAAGCGTGAAATCCATTATAAAATGGGCTGAAACCGCACAATTACCCAAAGAGGTTATACTAAGTGAAGCTGAACGTATCACCGATCCTAAGATTTATGTACAAACCAATATCTATGATATTAAAGAGCATTATCCGGACCCATTTTTCAATCCGGCTATTGATAGGTTGTATCGGTTAAAGGAATTTGTGGAAGGGGAGTCGTGATTTGCGACCTCCCCTTCTTTGCTCATTATACAAGGCACAACCTTTAAAAATGGCTGAAAGACTTGTAATGAAATGCCCCATCTGGTTTATCTTAGACGGGGCATTAACATATTAACTATTATGCGGCAATATAATATTCATGTGCGGGTATTTGGTCTTAGATACTACAGGACGATCAATCTTCTTTCCCTTTAGTTCCGCCAGTTCTTTCTTTACTTGTTTTAATTCGGTCAGTATTTCCGCATAACTTTCCGACATGCGCAACATGTGTTGCATCATTGCTGTATTTATTTCCATAATGATTGAATAATGTTAGATTTATTAACGACATTACAATTTAATGTAGAATGTTAAGGCCCACCAACTTAATGGCGTGCATATTAATGGATTGCATGGTTAGACTACTGGTATGTAAAGCGTATGGCCCCTTGACCGAGCGATTTCCCTTTACTGAACGTATTGATAAAGAATTTCTGCCCGTAAGGGGTAATTACAGCCTTCCTATTGATGAATATATGGCCTCGCACCGATTGCACTTCCTCGGCTATCTTCATTATGCCTAAGCTCATGGATTTCTGCGACGGAAGATTATAACGCGCACCTCTGCTTAATAAGTAACCGTTCCAACGAAGCCATTCATAAAGGGCGTTTCTGCCCTTTCTAAACAAACCGTTCTGTTTCAATATGTTTGCCATCTCACCGACGGATATACAGTCATTGGATTGCATGATGCAGTCCGCAAAAGCGGCTTTGGGCTGTATCTTTGCAATCTTGGCATCCTTCTGTTCGATTACTTTCTGTTGCTCCTCGATTTGTTTGGCCTGGTTGGCGGCAAGCATGAGGGCTTCACTAAATGATTGGGGGACGTCGAACTGGGGTTGGATGGAATAACTACCGGTTTTACGAATAGTTGGAAGTACATCTCCTGTTACCCACTTTTTAAAAGGTTTAGCTTTAGGAGAATCAGAACGAAGTATAACATCATACATTCCGCTTTCTGTAACGTAAATGATTGATTGTAAGCCTCCACTTGTAGGGGTGTCTATTAGATAGACATCATCTTTGTCCAATCTGTTTTTGACATTTCGATGATTTACAATTCCGATAGAAGTGCATATGTCAACAAGGCAAAATAGAGGATTTCCATTACTGTCTGTTGTAACACGGATTTTTCCAAAGATCGGGGAATTGAAAACTTGGACTTCGCTCGTTTCGTGAGCTGACGTTGTTTGCACGGTACTATTATTCCCGTTCAAATAATTTTCACTGAGTTGTAGCATGTAGTGAAATTTGTTAAAATAAAAAAGGCAAGCATATATCCAAGTTTGCTACAACTCATTATTGCCAACGGGCGATAATACACGGATACAGCTTGCCTATATATATTTTTTTTAAATATAACTTCTCTTATGGATATAAAAAATCCCATCGGCATATTAATATATGAATTGTAGCAATGCAAAAGTACAAACAAAATTTGAATCTACAAAGACTTTATGCTATTTAGACGACGTATAAATAACGAAGATTTCTTTAAAATATATTGAAAGTAAAAGTTGAAATGCTTTTCTTTGTTTATTGTAAAATATATGTAGTTATGAAAAACATTAAATTTATATTGGCAATCGTGTCTTGCACATTGTTTTCTTCTTGCGGTGAAAAAACTAAAGAGGATTATAAAAAAGAAATTTATACAAAACGAGAAGCAGAAGCAGAAGTAAGGTCTGAAGATTTAGACAAAGAAATAGCAATGCTTGAAGCTCAATTATCTAAATATCCTAAAACTGCCGAAGAAAAAGAGGTTGAGCAATCGGAAGCGCAAAAAAAAGAGATGGAAGGTGATAATGATTTTTTCTTTAACAAAGGGTTTGACAACAAAGATAAATACAAAAAGATAAAGCATATTAAATTAAATTTATCCTCAGATTTATCCGAGATTAACGGGAAATATAGGCTTTATAAAGAAGCAAAAAAAATTAATGCTGTTGGTATTGTAAATTATAATGTTAAGTTTCCCCCGTTTGTTGTATCAGGAGACGCTGTTATTCCCAGATAATTTACATCCTCGGAATAACTTTAGATTACCGATGGAACAACGTCGTCAAATATCCAACTTTCAAATTTACCGGCTTTGGGTAACATTAACGACATTACAATTTAATGTAGGATATTAAGGTGCGGTATTTATCAATGCCGCACAATGAATATGAATGTATAGGTTATTTTATCTTATTGCTGCCAGTTTCCCGTCAGAAGGGTTTCCACCGAACAGATGGTTTATGTAGGCAAGACCTTTAGGATTACATAACACTTTCTGATACATTATATCCGGATGATTGTCACGGTGTATTGGTGGTAGCAATGTCATCTCAAAGTAACCCGCATCAATGTACTTCTGCTTGGGCTCATTGCGGTTGGCAAAGAATACACCGGCTTCTTTCAGCTTCTTGAATAGTGTGTTTCTACCGAAGGGCAGACCGAGGATTTTTGCGGCTTGACCGATGTCTACCTTGCCTTCTGCCTTGAAGGCGGTCTTTGCAAATGATACCAAAGGCTCTTGTCTGGCGGTCTTGTCTTCGAGTTGCTTCTTCTCTTGTTCTAATCTTGCCTTTTCCTCACGCTCATTTTTCAGTTGTGTTGCAAGACTAATAACAAGATCAGGGTTGTTAATCATTTGCTCCAAAGTTGGCTGAGTGGCGGTCATACCGTATTGAAGAAGTTCTTTAATGCGGTCGTTACACCAAATGGCAAATGCAGGACTTAACCAACGAGCGAACTCCATTGCTACATCTTCATGCATCCAAGTTCCACCGTTATCCCCATAGATAACTCTCACTAAATCAGACGAGAGGATTTTCTTCACCTCGCTCAATGTCCCAATATAAGCCTTTGTTTGCTCTGTCTTTAAAAAGTCTTTAGGTGATTTACCAAACGGCTTTGCCATTTCGGTAGCATTGACCATTACACTATCTCCTTTCTGAAAGGTGATAGAATTTCCGTAGTACTGAAAAATTTGATTATTATTAAAATTTTCCATATCTTTGCATTATAAAGTTAATTTTTTTCCCCATCAGCGGCTCGGACATCTCCGCTTTTGGGGAATTATTTTGTCCGATCTTGTAGTAGGCAGGGAATCGAACCCCAATACGCCATTACTCGCACCTACTGAACCCTCCTTAATATAATATTCACACTTGGAGTTATAAAAGGAAGGGGGGGGGGATAATCGTTATAGATATGCTTCAAACACTTTCACATTATAGATATTGACTTGTCCGTAGTTGGCATCAAACACCTTCTTAATATCATATCCCAACTCATAAGACAAAGCTTTCATCTTTCTCCAATTAATAGAGCGCCAGTTCATCCCATGCTCTTTTGCCCAACGCTTGATAGAATACCATTCTTTTGATTCATCAAGTTGTTCGGTCTTCTGTTCAAGAAGCTGTTGCTTTTGCCTGTTTTCTATTTCAAGTCTCTCTTTTTCTTCTTCTGCCTGTAATGCCATTAGAAGAAGTTCTTTACGAGAAAGTTCATGTTTTGCTACTTTATGGAATACTTGGCGATAAACCTCAAATACTGGACGGACTTTTCTCGCGATGAAGAATTCCATGCAGGAAATGGTAAGGCAATAATCAATTCATCTTGAATAACCAATTCCGTTTTGACATTCTACTTTTTGGGTGAGTGCCTGATAATCAGCACCTTCAATAAACTTGTCTTTAAGTTCATTTACTGCTTTGTGCTTGTCTTGATATACAAGCATCCACACCTCATCAAAATTGATTGGGAACTCGTTATCAGATTGTGACAACTTTAATACTGCGTTAAAATATGCTCTGATTTCACTTTCGCTACTTTTCTTTGATAAAACCAATTCATTCATGTCTTGATTCGTTCTATTTCATTAAAAATGGCAAATCCCAATGAAGCCTAATGTGGTTGTCTGCTCCAAAGGGAAATGCCCTATAATATCTTTATTATTCCAGTCATTCGACAACCACGAAGAACGACTAACAACGTTGTTTCTACGATGCGAGAAATACGCTTGGGGAATTTCTTTTTGAATATTGCTTTCTAAGGTAAGCTATCAAATTATCAAAATTATTAATGAATCCCTCATTGATAAGATCAGATACTTTCTTTTCAAGCTGCCACAAATCACGTTGCTTGTTTTCATCGCCTTGTTTGTTACGAAGCATTTTCTCATGTGAGTTAAATACAACCCAATTTAATGCTTCACCAATCTTAGACATTGCTATCGGCATAAATCCCTTCGGAACAATCTTTTGAACGGCAGAACTAAGTTCGCGGTATGCGTCACCTGCATCATTCCGGTAACGTATCATTTCATCGTAAACAAAGCGTAGAACTTTGACTTTAAACGATGCGTTAATCCACATGGCGAAGTCTATAAAGAGAAGTGGGTGCATCCAAACCTTATCAGGAGTTTTACCATTTTTGCCGGACCTTCCTTTTACTTTTATAAGTAGTTGATTTTCACCAATGTCGGATTTCCGACTATGGCTCTCATCCTCTGCAAGAGCTTTCAAAAACTCCTTTACCTTTGGACTATCGATAAACTCAGACATTCTTCTTCTTGGATTCCCTTCTATATTATTCCATTGGCGAAGAAGTTCTCCTCCATCAAAGTAACCATCACTTGTACGTTGTACCACTGAAAAGGTATCAATATACCTTATCATGTCTTGATTCGTTTTCATATCCGTTTATTTAAAATGAAAGCAGGGAGAAATGAAATTTAGATGTTTAATGTGGCTGCCAACATCCAATTCCAAAACTCCCTGCAAATATCTTTAGTGCTTTTACCGGCAGCCACGCGGGTAAATAACAATGTCGTTTTGTGCAGACAAACTTACAACTTATCTTTTACATATACAACTTAAATTCTTGAATATCAACAAATTAATAACGTTGTTAATTAACGATGTTTATTAACAACATTGCAAGAGGATGCATTGTAATCAATTAGCTATCAGATTTGTGCTTCATATAAATATGAGATTAATTAGTATATGATTAGAAGGTTCTTTTATATCACTTTTTTTCTGTTGTAAAATTCAATCTCCCACGAAGCAAGAACCGAAATGCCCTCTATTATTGTTGGAATAGTAAGCGGATAAAGGAACATTAAGGTAATCGTAAGAACTTCTTTGGCTGGTCTGAGATAAAGCCTCTTTCATAGCTTCTTTCTTTGCTTGTGACGCTTCCGCTCTTTTCACATTCCTCTTTTCCTGTGCCCATGCGGCACGTAAGCAATCGCCCCAAGTTTTGCAGTTGTATAATCTCATGTATTTTGCAATCTTATGAGCTTCTTTCATGATCTTACTTAAATTGTAGCGTTTCATAAGGCTTATATCTTTTATTAGTTATCACTTCGTTTTGATGGTGCAAATATAAAGTTATAACTTCAATTACGCAAGAGTAAATCAAAGTTTCAGCTTCTTATTAACTTTTATTAATCAAAGTGATAGCTTTAATTATTGCAATTCGTTTTATTTTTGCACAAACAAAATAAATAAAGCTATGAGTTTAAATATTAAGAAAGCAATCAAAGAACATGGTTTGGAAGTCCGTGAAGTAGCTAAAAGAATGGAAATAACTCCTACCGGATTGAGCCAACACATAAATGGTAATCCTTCCGTAGAGGTACTGGAGCGTATCGCAAGCGCAATAGGGTGTGATATATCAGAGTTATTCGAGCAACCAAAGAGCGATTCTCTTTCTCTCACTTGCCCCCATTGCGGTAAGAATATTAATATAAAATTAGAATAATATGAACGAGGAGTTGAAAGTTTTGTTGCATGATTGCGACACGTTGAAAGAAAGGCTGTCAGAATTGCGCCCTCTGCCCTCTGATGCGTTGCAAAAGATTGAGGAGGCTTATAACATTGAATACACCTACGAAAGCAACCGCATCGAGGGGAATACGCTCACGCTCCAAGAAACGGAACTTGTAGTGAACGAAGGTGTCACCATTGCCGGGAAATCAATGCGTGAACATCTGGAGGCAATAAATCATGCGGAAGCGATAGACTATATCCGTGACTTTGCCAAAAGCGACATAGAGATAAGCGAACGTACCATCAAAGAAATACATGCCCTTGTGCTTCATGGCATCAACCGGGAAAATGCCGGACGGTATCGTACCGTTCCCGTTATGATTTCCGGCAGTACCCACGTGCCGCCCCAGCCGTATTTGCTTGAAAAGCTGATGGAGGATTTCATATTGCAATTTCAGGAGCTTGAAACAAAGGGAACACACCCGGTTCTTATTGCCGCCTACCTTCACGATGAATTAGTACGCATACATCCGTTCATAGACGGGAACGGGCGCACATCCCGGCTGCTTATGAATTTGTACTTATTGCGCAAAGGCTACACGCTGGTAAACCTCAAAGGTTCTGACGATGCAAAATTAGGCTATTACAAGGCTTTGGAAACTTCGCACACGGAGAAACACCAAGAAGCCTTCCAAGTGCTCGTAGCAGGGGCGGAAAAGGTGTCTTTACAGCGTTATTTGTCAATTCTTGGAGGAACGGTATAATATCAAACAAAAGCTGTATAAGAAGAACGTAATTCCGTTGATATAAAAGAGCAAAGCTTTAGTGGGTATTGCTCTTTTTTTTGTGTCGTTACGTTGATACTACCAATATTCAAAGCGTTGCATTGATTATTAGATGATACGGGTAATCCCCCCTATGTAATGTTCCAGGAAGTAGGGGGCGTAACTTTGTTATCTATCCTAAGGAATATTTAGTTCAGGTTTAGGGCGTAATAACCAGATGATAAGGTAAAACACGGGAATAACCGTATTTAAAACGTAACTCACAATTACCTTTAAAAGTTCGATTTTAACTTTGTTTGAAGCTTCCAATATTTCCAATATTGGTGAAATAATTCCTTAAAAACGTTTATTTTTACCCTTACCGTAATCTTACCGTGATTTTCATGGGTTCAACTGGGTTCAAATTGGGTTCACTGACTCCGAAAGCTTCAAATCTTAAGCCTCAACAATAGAAAAGCGTGTGAAGATGCACGCTACCCACTTTTGGACGTTAGGGGCATCGGCATAACCGACACCCCTTTTATATCAAAACGGCGAGGCAAAGAGGTGGGTTTCCTAAAGGCGATTATTCCCGTCTTTAATCTGGCGAAAAACGGTAAGATCCAGACAAGGCAGGGTTAGTGCAAAGTTAGGGGAAAATTCCCCTAAAATTGATAATCAGGTAGTTAAGAAGAGTAAGGTTAAAGAAAAAGGTAAAGCTGGCAGACCTAAAGAAGAGGTATGGATGCATCCTTTCCTATTTACAAAATTCGCAATGTGGATTAACCCTCGTTTTGAAGTAAAGGTAATACGCTTTGTATATGATGAGATGATTCAATACCGTAATTTAGCTGGAGATGCTTATCCTGCTATGTGTCGTTCCGTTTGTACAATACTCCCTGGGGATATATTTCAAAGAAAAATTAAGGATTTGGCAAAATCACTCAATATCATAGTCTATGGCAAACATGAATCAGAAATGCGTAATAAGATTGGTGATGAGGCTAAAATTCGTGAACTGTATGAGTTGGAATTGCAAATAGCCCAATGGATAGATTTGGGGTTCATAAAAGACTATAACAGCCTTAAATCCACATTGACTAAATTGTATTACCGGAAATATCCTAATGTTCTTCCTATCTAAAATATAGGTTTATTGGGTAATTGATATAAAGTCTGTTGGTTGCCTAATACTTGTTTTAATTAGTATTATAGATATCTAAATTGATAGTTAATTATGTATCAATGGTTATTATAATGCAAATAATTATCTATATTTGCATATTAGAAGACAATATTCTCTTGTTATACTAAGGAAATATGATAAGGGAGAAGTTTAAATGTGCAATATATAAAGAATAAAATCTACTTAATAATTATTCATTATGAGTAATCTTTCGTTTAAAGGTGAATTTAAGGACGGTGCTACTAAAATAACCATTAAAGTAGGTGTGTATCTCTTCCGGGAGGATAATGTCTTTATTGCATATTGTCCTGCTCTTGATATGTCAGGATATGGAGAGAATGAAAATGAAGCTAAAAAATCCTTTGAACAGAGTATGAGCATATATGTGGAATATTGCATACGAAAGAATACGCTTGTAGCTGATTTGAAAAAACATGGTTGGGATATAAAAAGCAAGAGGCAGCGGAAAATCAAGTCTCCGGATATATCTGCAATGATGGATAAGATACCGGAATTTAAGGATATTGTGGAAAATAAAGATTATGTGAAATATTCAGAGAATATAGGAATCCCTGCTTTTGCTTGATATGAATACCCAGAAATTAAGTAATGTTCCATTGGCGGAATTTCGTGAATTCTTACGTAAGGCAGGGTGTAAGTATATATCTACGGAAGGGGGACATGAAAAGTGGACGAGGCGTGATTTGACAAGGCCAATAATTGTTCAAACTCATATTTCACCCATTCCAGAATTTATTATAAAGAATGCTCTTCGTAATATGGGACTTACAAAGAAAGATTTTTTTGAAATTCTATTTGATTGCAAAGAGTAATTCTATCGCATTGGTAATTGAGATTAGCGGGGCAAACACCCCGTTTTTTATCTCCTTTTCTTGATTATCTCTCCTAAATCTAATTATGTACACTTTTATACGGAAAAAACTTTCTTCTCCTCTTCCTGTCTTTTCTCTCAACTACCCATTACATTTACAACATTATTATAACAACAAAGGTATGAATATGGTTTGAAAATCAATAGGAACGAGTTTTTTGTTTCTAATTTAGACAATTTCTAAATAATTACTATATTTGCAATAGCGTGTGAAGTTGCACGCTACTTAAACAATGGACGTATGGCTCAGGACTTAAAGATTACCAGTATTGTAGATCAAAAGGTAATAGATCAAGTAAAAGCTTTAGGAGAGGCTTTCGAATCTGCAAAAGAAAAGTATTCAGCGTTAGCGTTAAAGTTAGCCGAACAAGTTACAATCAAGGTTACCGGTTATACCGAACTGAAGGAGAAAGCTAAAGGCGGTAACGCAATTCTCAAAGAACTCTATGAGACTGAAACAAAAATCGCTAAGCTCCAAAAGGAACTCAATGCGATTTTAGTAGAATCAGGAAAAAGTTTACAGAAGCTATCTAATGCTAGCAATGTGGTATCTATGTTTAATAAGCTAACAGAAAGTCTTGATAGAGCATCTTCTGCCTTAGAAAAAATAACTCAGACATCGTCTTCTGCCTCTCAATCACAACAGCAGGTTGCACAAGCAACTCAAAGTGCATCTGCGGCAATTGGAGAAGCTGCAAAGAATGTTGGGATTGCAGGAGGAGAGTATGATAGAATATTATCGAGTGTAAAAAGCTACAATGCTGAAGTACAAAAGCTCAATAATACGCTGATTTCAAATACCAGGGGTTTGTCTAGCATAAGACAGGAGCTAAGAAACCTGGATAGAGACTATAACAATGGTATTGTAACCGAACAAAAATATATTGAGCAGAAAACAAAGCTTCTTCAAACAGAAAGAGAATTATCAGCTCAGAACCAAGCATATTCGAATCGGTTAAAGAATCATGCAATGGTTGCAATATCTATAACCGGTAGCTACAATGAGATGAATGCGTCTCTCCTGGTCTTGGAGAAAAGATTTAAAGATTTATCTGAAGCTGATCGTAATAGTGAGTTTGGTGTAAACTTACTTAAGGATATAGACAAACTTAAAAACCAATTAAAGTCCATTGATGCCCAAATGGGAAACTACCAACGAAATGTTGGTAACTATGCTTCTCATTGGAATGGATTACAGGTATCAGTACAACAGATAGGAAGAGAATTGCCATCTTTAGCTATTGGCTGGAATACTTTCTTCTTGGCTATATCCAACAATCTTCCTATACTTGCTGATGAAATAAAGAAGGCGAAAATCCAATATGAAGAATTTAAGAAAGCGGGTATTTCTAGTATTCCAGTATGGAAGCAAGTCGTATCTTCGATATTCAGTTGGCAAACCGCATTAGTTTTGGCCATTACAGTTCTTTCTATGTATGGTAAGGATATTATAGAATGGGTTGGTAATATATTTAATGCGGAAAGTGCGACAATTAGATTAACTAGAGCAGAGTTAGATCTTGCTGAGGCTCGCAGAAAGGGTATTTCTGATAGTGCTAAAGAAATTGCTCAGTTGGAAATATTGTATAAAAAGTTAAGTGATGCAGCACTGAGTCGGAAGGAGTTAGCGACGCTTGGCAGTCAATGGATAAAGACATTCCCTGAATACTCAAACGTACTGACGCAGGAAGGGGTTAACATCAATGCTCTTAATATAGCTTATAAAAATTTGAAAGAGCAAATTGTTGCTACGGCTCAAGCAAGAGCCATATCGGAGAAGATTATGGAGAACGAAAAACTGCGTTTGGAATATCAAAGTAAATATAATAGCTTATTGACAGATAATTATCAAAGAAGAAAGGAAATATTAGAAAAAGAAAAAAGGGTTGAAAATCCAGAAGATTTAACTAAGTCAGAAAAACGAAGAATTGAGATTTTAAATGATGAAATAAAAGAGACTAATAAAGAATTAAATAAATACGCAAAGGGTATTGATGCTATAGATCGAAAAAACAAAGAGTTAACCTCCTCTTTAGATATAAGTAGGTTATTCAATGCTCCAGAGGAAGGTACTTTTGACTTCTGGCAACAGCAGAAAACCAGTGCCGATATCGCCTTAAAATCAATTCGTTCAGATATAAAGAAAACGCTGGATGCTTCCTCTAAGGCCGAAGATGACTATGATACCATGTTGAAGAAGGTATTTGCCATTAGAGGCAAAATGTCTGAAGATGAGGCAAGAGGTATCGTTGATTCCTACTTAAAGGCTAATAATGACATAAAAAAAGCTGATGAGGAATTAATGGTGTATCAGACAAAGACAATCAAGCAAATTACCAAAGAAAGAGAGAAGTATGCGGATTATATAAAAAAGATAGATAACCTTTTGGCTATGGCCAGGGCTAAGACAATAGATGCTGAACGTATTTCAGAAATAGAACAGGTAAAGGCGAAATATCAAGAGCGTGCATCCATTATTAAAGGTGAATCGGAAAAGGAACTTGAATTAAGGAAAACTTATGCTCAACTGGAAGCTAAAGAGATTGAGTATATCAACTTGAAATATGATACTCAGTTGGAACAATCCCGGTTAAAGAGGGATCTTGAAATAATAGAAGGAAATTCCCAACAGGAACTTGATTTGAGGTTGGAGAAGCAATTACAGCTCAATGAAGTATTGAGGGAAGTTGCTATATCTGAAGCACGAAAAAGGGGAGAGGATGAAGCGCAAGTTAATGAACTGTATGATAAGAAATTTAAAGATATTCTAAAGAGCAATGTTCAGGATCGGATAAAGCTCTTATCTCAAGAGAATGAGATGCAGCTTTCCCAATTAGAAATAAATAACCAGCAGCGCCTTAACGCTCTGGAGAAAGCCTATAAAAGAGGAGAGATAAACGAAAAGGAATATCAGCAAGGCTTATATAATATTCAGAGAGATGCTGTAAAGCTGAGGTTGGAGTTAATGCTGGCTGAAGCTCAGGCTGAATTGGTTGCCGCACAAGGAGTTCTTCCAGAGGCTGAGATTAAGAAAATACAGATTCGGATAGATAATCTGCGTGCTCAATTGGAAGCAGTTTCTCTTGCTAATCCGGAAGATGGAGAGAAGACAAAGCAATGGTCTGAAGGCTTCATTTCTGCGTTACGCAATATGCAAGAAGTTGCGGACGAGACTATGGGGGGATGGGCAGACGTTTTCAGTGTGTTTAATGAAACTCTATCCAAAATGGTATCCAGTGCTGATAGTTCCACTACAAGCATAGTTGATATGTTTAAGAAGATGTGGAATCAAATGAGCTCTGAAGATCGAGCTAAGTTGATTCTGGATTCTTTTTCTAACATATCAAAAGGTGTATCTGAGATCATGAGTAATATGTATGATTCCAGGATAGAAAGGATAGAAGAGGAACAGGAAGCATTGCAAGAATCACATGATAAAGAAATTGAGCAGATTGAAAACTTAGAGACATTAGGTGCAATCTCAGCTGAGGAGGCGGAAGCCAGAAAGCGTGCTGCTGAAGAACGGACAGCCCGCAAAGAGAAAGAATTGGAAAAGCAAAAAGCCCAGATGCAGGAGAAGAGTGCTAAGTGGGAGAAAGCCAACAGTATAGTTCAATCAATTATTGCCACTTCTCTTGCCGTAACTAAAGCTTTGCCAAATTTTGTTCTTGCTGCCATAGTAGGAGTTATGGGAGCCGCACAAACAGCTATTATTGCCGCTCAACCCATCCCCAAATACGCCAAAGGAACCGACAACCATCCCGGAGGTTTAGCCATCGTAGGTGATGGGGGTAGGCGAGAGGGTATCTTAACGAATAAGGGCCTCTTTGCCACTCCTTCCATACCTACATTGGTAGACTTGCCTAAAGATGCAGCGGTCGTTCCTGATTTGGAGCAATACATCTCTGTTCGTCCACTTCTTAGATCGGACTTGGGAGCGATGGCACAGGACGCAGAACGTGAAGGCATTCCCTTCACAGTAAATGTAGATACCGGTGCTCTTGAATTAAGAAAGGAGATCCGCATATTAACAGATGAAGTACGCAAGTTAAGTAAGGCCCGTAGGAAGGAGGCGGTTCAAAGAGAGCTTGATTATCTCCATCGGACAATCTAAGGTAATTAATTGGCGAATTAATTTACCGAAAGCCATCAGGCCGTGCGACACTTTGGTGACTTTCATTTCTTTTGATTTAAAACCTAGTTTGAAATGTGATAGGTTTAACGATAAATAAATTAATTATGATATACGACGATTTAGATAAAATCCCCATGTCTCGCTTTATAGAAGTGTTCATGGGAAATCTGACTAAAGTTTCCGATGGCGAGCTTGCTGAGGCTGATGCAATAGCAATTGCCGAACGCTTGCTTGCCGAATACTCGGAAATAGTAGGAGGGCGTTCTGCGATAGCGGAAATAACAAAGCAGAATGAAATGCTCAACTGTGAGCTTAAAATTGAGTGTATGAGGGTTTGTGAATATCTCATTTCGGAAGGTGAGTTCGAACAAGTAAGTAAGACGCTTGTAAGATTCGGATTTAAGATACCTTCCAAGGATAAGGCTAGAATTCGCCAACGTGTAGCTTCTATTTTGTCCACATCTCAATATAGGCTTGAGAAGCTAAGGGATAGCCGGCCGGAAGAGCTTAAGCCGGCAATGAGTAAAGACTACTTTACTAGGGAGAGAATTATGTTGATGGAGCATTTTAAAATGCACATCGACATACACAAGCTTTCTGCAAAGGAATATGCCTATATGGTAAAGAAGGTATGCGAAGAGACACAAGCAATGTTGCGTTCACTTAAAAAGAAATAGTATGTATAAATGTGAGTTATTGGTCGGTGGCTATGCTTATGATGTAACCGATGATCTGTCCAATTGGGACGATGTGAAATTGTCTTTTAAGCGTGATAATTATGACGGTGTGATTAGATCCTTCTCCACGAAGTTTCAGTTTGCCGGGTCGGGTTATTCTCTACTGAAGGGAGAATATAGGAAAGCTTATATAGATGCGTCTGCATCCATTGTATTTTATACACGCAATAACTCATGGACTTGGAATGAGCGGTTCCGTTGTGCGCTTGATTTTTCTACATTCAGTGACGATGGGAGCATAATCAGTATTAACGCAGTTGATGATAGCTTGGCGGCTCTTATCAAGGCGAATAAGGGAACGCAGTATGAGTATCCGGTTGATGATTTGAAGGAAAATATAAAATTGTCTTATGATCGATTACAGATGAGCAATACTGTTACATGGCTTATCGCTGGTGAAACAGAAGAAAATGAAGGAGGAACATATATAACAAATACATTTACTCCTAATGATGATTTTCGCCCATTAGGTACATATTATGCATATCCATTATATATTGTTGGAACTCCTGAGATTGCTGTTAAAAACATAATTGAAGTAACAGATGCTGAGCAAGGGGACGGTAAGAGCGGAAGTGGAGGTGGCCGAAATTGCCCATATATATTCAAAAATATATCTTCGCAAGGAATAAAGGTAAATATTAAGGCCAAGTTTTATCTTTTTGCAAATAGTTCTGGAAATGGATCAGCTAATTTAAGATTGAGAAAATTTCCTTCTGGAACAGACATACCAGGTGGCAGTATTGGGTTACAAGAAGGGCTTAATACTATAGAATGGGATCTACAGGATATACTCATAAATGGAAATGGAGGGTATCTGTCTCTTCTGATTTATGTTACAGATACACCTTATACTATATATCAGATGATGCCTTATGCTTCAGATGAAAGACTGACTATAGATTTTATGGCTAAAGATATAACTATTAATATTGATGTAATCAAGCCTGTATCTCTTATAAACCGTCTATTGACATCCATTAATGGCGAGAAAGAGGGGATAACTTGTGAAATAGCCTCAGGGGTTGATAGTAGACTGGATAATACCCTGATTGTTGCTGCTGAAAGTATCCGTGGGTTGGAAAAAGCAAAGATATATACCAGCTATACAAAGTTTACTAAATGGATGGAGGCCGAGTTTGGTTTTGTTCCTGTTATAAATGACAATAAAGTGTCTTTTGTTCATAGAGATAGTTTATTCACTGATGTAGAGATCAAAGACCTGGCGGATCAATGGAATGATTTTACCTATTCGGTGAATGCATCACTTATCTATGCGAATGTAAAAGCCGGATACGATAAGCAGGATTATGATAGTGTTAATGGTAGGGATGAGTTTCGTTTTACGAATGAATATACTACCGGTCACACACTTACGGATAATGTATTGGACCTCATAAGCCCTTATCGTGCTGATGCTTATGGCATTGAATTCCTTGCAGCCAAACGAGGAGAGGATACAACGGATAGTGATAGTGATAATGATATATTCTTTGTAGGAGCATCGGTTAGCGGAGGGGAATATAAATTGATTAGAGGTGGAAACTATTCGATAACAGGAGTTATATCTCCTGAGAGTATGTTTAATGTGATGTATGCACCAAGATTTATGATTGAGGCGAATAAAAAATATATAGGTGTAAGTGCCTCTTTACTTGCATTCGCATCGTCCAATGGTAATAGTGATATCGTTATTAATGGTGTTGCTGAAACTGAGTATATCCCTATAAATGAATCAGACTTTACGATAGGTGAAGTCAGCGTGGAAACCGGTGATGTTGATGTTCCTGTAGACTTAAAAGGCTACATTTCTCTAACTCACCATGGAGAGGTTTATAAAGGTTATATAAGTAAGTCTGATTTCAATTATGGAAAATCGGAAGCTGTTAAGTACACTTTAATAATAAAAAGTATCGAATAGCGGTTGTACGATTGTATATCAAGATTAAATTAGTATATTTGCAATATGCAGGTGAAGGAGCCTGCTTCTCAAAAAAGGACGTAAGGACATGGTTAAGATTGGCGACGTTTGCCCGTTGTTCTTTAACCCAATAAAGGACAAGTTTGGGATTGAAGTAGATTATATACAGAAGTTTTATACAGGTGACAATATTCACTTGCAGATATTTGCTAATGTAGGCGAGAGCGTATCAGCCACGCTTATCGATTTAATCAACGACACTTCCACCAGTATTAGTCTTTCGACATACAACCAGAATTCTGAGGTTGTGATGCATTATGCCGTATTGACCGGATTGCCTGACAGTGATTATAAGGTTAATGTAAATGGTATCCTTTCCGAACCTTTCTGCGTGTCTTCTTCTTCTGAATTATTGGAAAGGACAACGCTTATCAGATATTCCCATAAAGATAATAACTCGGTTTTTAATAATATCTTTTGGATCGGAGACACACAGGTTATATTTGATTGGCGTGTTGAGGCGGGCTTTAAGCCAAACGGCTATACTCCTAAGCTGGAGAATGAACAATATCGCAATCAATGGCAGGAGATTAAAAATCTGTATTCTGTTCCTTATGATTCATATGTGCTTACTATTGGTGACGCTTGCGGAGTTCCTTATTGGTATGGCCGGCACTTGAACCGGATATTGTGTCTTTCTAAATTTATTGTGAAAGATACCGGCTTTGTACGGTCAGAAAACTCGGTACCGGAAATGTCTCAAGTTATCGAGGATAGTCAGTTGTTTAATATTACTTGTGGTATCGAACCGCAATATAATGATATATCAGGTAAGGAAATCCCGGAAGAAGAGGAGACTTACTCTATTACAGTAGGTATCAATCCATCCAATATTGGTCAATGTACCGTAACTGCTACAGGAAATGTTATAAGTATAACCTCGTCAGCGGATAGCAGTAAATATGTCGTAGAAACCAATGCTGGAGGAACTGTAACGATAAATATTGTGGCAGAAGATGGATATCAGGTACAGCAACTGAATGTAGACCAAGTGAGTCAAGGAGCTATTGATAATTATACATTTGAAAATATAAACGCTAACCACACAATGTATGTATGGATGGAAGTAATTGCGGATGAAAATCCTACGGATTTTTTAATCCGCAGCGACAAACCGGATACATATTATTCATCTACACATGTGGCACTCAATGCTATTAAGTCTGACTATCCAAATGGATTAACGGAAAATATTACTCTGTCATGCGTTAAGGTAGCGAAAGAGAGACGCTTGTCAAATGATGAAAATAAGTTGCGTAATGAACGTATACATCTTGCGGTGCTTAAAGAATGGAATAAGGGAAGTATGTACACGCTTACGATTGACGGTGCGGATATGCTAACGTATGATTGTGCTAGTCTTGGCGGATTTATGTTTAAAAATGTGGATAATATATTGCTTAAAAATATCTCATTCATTAATTTTTGTAATTATATTGATGGAAATACACCTGATGAAATCGCTGCGGTGATGCTTGTTGGCAATATGAATTCATATTGTCGTAATTTATACGTAGACAGGTGTAAGTTTAACGGTATATCAACGACGAACAATGCTACTTGCTCCACTTATACAATAAGTACCAAGTATACGGAAAATGTCTATTTCTACGGATGTATATTTATGAACAATGCCGGTATGGTGATCAATATGAATGATTCTCGTCTGGCTGTATTTGTGAAAAACAATATTTCCGGAAAATTCCGTAGTGGTGCAGTATCGCATGCCGGTTTCTTCAATGTTACAAATGGATACTATATAATTATGGAGGATAACGAACTTGATGGTAGTACTTTCCGCGAAAGTTTGGCTTATATTTCCAATATCGATAATATAGTACTTAGGCGTAACAATCTTCATGGTGGTGCCCGTTGTATTGAAATGTCTTCCAATTCGGTTATAAAGAACTTTATACTTGAAGAGAACCTTATAGTGAACATGCTTAATAGTCCTCTTTTTGGTTGGATACATGAATGTTTTTATTCTTCTTCTGATATTGAGAATTTTGTAAGTGCAAACAATACATTATGGATGGGAGGAAATGACTATCTCCAATATATTTGTCGCTTTAATCAGGCTGATACCAGAAATGTGAAGATATACAATAATATTGTTGTTGATCCCGATCCGTCACTTACCACCGGTAAATTTAATATTTTCAACTTTAAGACTGTAGGCAGTCTGTCAATGGGATATAATCTGTTCAAAGTTTCTATCAGAGATGCAGATACGGGGCAGACATACGGTGAAATAGTTGCTGTATCTAATCCTGATGAAATTCCTGATAGTATTACAATAACAGGCAGCAATAGCCGGTCTTTGAATTATTTACGAAATGCAGGATATGACGATAATACCACTCTTATTTTCAAGTCTTATAAGTTACTTGATATTGAAAATGGAGGAAATACATACGCAATAACAGACGAATATGATGCGGATTATCCAGCTAATAATGCTGATGTTCCTGAAATCGATTTTGAATATAAAAGAAAGCTTTCCACAGGCAACAATAGTCGTGGATGCTATAATCTTCATGGAATGGCAATCGATGAATTGGCAGATACTACATCGGGTTATACCGGTGAAGACCTTACTCTCGTGGCTGGTTTTAATAGTTCTGTTCAATATAATGCTATAGCTGACAGTATATTACTTTTGATTCATAACACGTTAAACCGTGCTTGGATCGTAAGATTTAGTGTTATCGGGCAACAGCATCAATTATTGGCAGTCGGTAAATATGCGTTGTTACACACTTATCCGGAATTGGATTCGAACGAAGAATATCAGGCTGATGAAGTATATACCATTAATATAGATTGATTATGAAGGAAAGCTATAGCAATATATTAAAAGTATCTATCGGAAAAGTATTGGCAAAAACTATAATAGATAATTATTTTCCGATTGTAGGTCAGGATATCCGGATAGATGCCACAACCAAATGGGGACAAACTTCTGAATGGCAAATCCAGAATGGTGACGGACACACAACAACGGTAACTGGTAATCTTCTTCATGACAAGGATAGTCAGACTGTGACCATTACCGGTACAGGAGAATTGCAACAAAAGTTTACGGGTAAAAACTTTGCCTTCTCGACAGATGTATTAAAGACTGTATATGCGATGACTACACAAAACTTGCCATACTTTGATATAAAAGTCAGCAATGAGATCATTCGTACAGACAATGAGATTTCTCGTATAATGATATACCCGGAAAATGGATATACCGGTGCACATACCGTTATTGCCAGAATATATAAAGAAAATGAATGGATGCCTGCATTTACATTTACCAACACTGTGCAGGATGATGGATTTGAATATGTTGATTTTTTTGTTTCACAAGCAACTGAGCGTGGTATATATGACCTGGAAATAGATGTTATAGATACGGCTACGGGAAAGATGTTCAGCAAACGGATTAATAAGATCATAACAGTAACTCCACGACTGGCTAATGAACCGGCTGACCGTGAAAGTGGTTATAGGGATATTCTGGCAACTACTGCGTATACAACTTATAGTGGTAAGATTAAGATTAATTTTTATATCCGGCTTTGGGAAAATACCGGTAATGGCCTTAGTTATGCTGAACTTGCCATACCGTCCGGCGAACAAAATGGAACTTGTTATTATGACGCTATTGATATAAGTGTTCTTCCAGCGGGGACGACACTTGTGTTACTGAACGATCCGAATGAGCCGGATCCGGGATATGCACGCAGGCTATTGTTTAAAGGAAATAATCCTATTTCTATCTCTAATGAAAATGGTACACCTAATTTTACATGGGAAAATCCGTTGATAATTACGATCAATCAGAATTTCCCATACGAAGTGCCATTTTGCTATTATGGTGGAGTGAGCTTTGATAATAACTGCCGCAATATAGTAATTGATGGAAGAGGATATAAGAATATCTCTAAGGGTATTCATGTACATAGATATAGTCTTGATTTGTTTGCGGAGACTTGTGTCTTTTTAACTAATGGAACAGCTGAAATAGAATTGTTGGAGTTGGAATTATCTGATTGTGATTTTACAGGAATAATGGCAAAGACCGATCCTGATCCTAGCCGTCCTTGGTTTTGGTTTGGAAATTGGGAAATGGATAACCTGTTATTGCATCATTGTCATATACATGATACATTGGGCGAGGGCTTTTATATCGGCTACTTTACTCCGGAAACCAGAACAGGAACAAACAGTGATGGTGAGACGGTACAATATCGTGCTCATGCATTGACTAATACACGTATTTATCGTCTATTGTTGGAAAATAATGGATATGACGGAATGCAATTGTCAAACGCTCGTGGGGCGGAAGTCTGCTACAATGAACTATATAATGCAGCATGGCGTGGAGAGAAAGATCAGGCTTCTGGCATGTCTATTCAGTCCATATCTGGAAAGTGCTATAACAATATTATACATAAATTCAATGGACCAGGATTACAGATAGGCCCATTGGGGGATTTGGATGTTTTTAATAATATTGTCTATGATTGTCCATCCGGACAACCGGGTATTCAATTTCTTTTTATGAAAGACTGCCCCGAACAAAATCCAAATGGAGATGATACTAATGATATCATAAAGATGTATGTTCATAATAATGTGATACTTTGCAATGGTGTTGGCGTTAATGGTCGTAACACTGTGCAGATGACAGGTTTATACTTTGAAGATAATATCATAGTATATAAAGATGCATTATTCGGTAACATGACTAATGCAACAATCGCTCAGTGGGAATCTCAGGCTTCTGGAAACCTTGCTCTTAACAGAAAAGTGATAGATTTTGTTGAATTGGATTCATATAAGATTGCTGACAGTGCTAATGGAAACTTTCAAATTGCGGCGGACAGTGAATTGATACAAACCGGAAGTGGTAATAATTTCCACTTTGATTTTCGTGGATATAAGAATTGGTTTGGTACAGTAGCACCGACCGGCTCGTTTTTAGGGAAGTATAAATCGGATAGTATAAATGACGATCCGATCACTTTAGTTTCCATCTCTATCAATGACGGTGTATCATCAACTCGCGAGCAAATTGTTTCCGTAAAATTAACTTATACAGGTGCGGCTACCCGTTATCGCATTAGTGAAAGCTCGGATATGGAATCTGCTACTTGGCAAGATATACCGGCCGAAAATATAGTCGAATATAAGCTGTCTGATGGTTTTGGAGAAAAGACGATTTATGCACAAGTTGCTGCCGGCTCAATGGATAGTGATATCGTATCTGCTACAATTGATTATCAGAGTACGCCATTGACACTTGAAGCTCTAATATTGAATGATGGAAAAGCAATATCACGCTATCTCACTATCCCGGTTGCGTTTATTTATAGCGGTTCGTTTGAACCGGCAAAGTATCGTCTGGACGAATTGCCCGATATGAGTAATTCCGAATGGCTGGATATTGTAGAGGATATAACCTATATATTTGATTCTTTGGGGCAGAAAATACTTTATGGGCAATTGCAAGATTCGGAAGGTAATTTGACAGAAATAAAATCGGCAGGAATAACAATCGAACAGACTGCGAAAAAGGCTATTATTTCAATAGGATGGAATAATAGTGATGTACCTTCTGCTATGGAAGGTTATTACGATCCGAGTACTGGAATAACCAAGTTTCAATCGCAGGCTGCAATATCAACTCCACGCAATATATATGATACATTTGGTGAAATTTGGGGAACCGCTGTCCCATCAGCTAATAGTTCAAATATGATATCCTCTTCCGGTACTAAAGGATATACAACAGGAAATGATAGTGGTATTTATCCGGATTCCTATCTTGAACATAATTCCGTGTACGGAGGTAATAAGATAGGAAATGAAAGCATCACATTCACGCTTCCATCCGGATCATATAAGATTAGATTGTTGTGCAATACGCTTTGGGAAACAAGGATTATTCCTAATGAATCTCTAATGTATAAAGCAGTAACAGATATTGATGAGACGATGTTTGTATTACCTGAATCGGGAGTGCAAAAGAATACTCAATATATGACAGAATATGTAACTGTAACTGTTGGAGATAGCGGTATGTTGCGGATAGATTTTGGAGTCGGAATAGATGGTACTTATTATTATGCACCATTAAATGTTATAGAGATAGAGGAAGTATAATAAATCCCGTCTGACTCTCACGAGCCGGACGAGATTGTGAGCGAGATAGTGTCCTAACTATCCTATTGCAAAGATAAGATTAATTTTATAAAATTAAAAGTAATGGATACGGAAGTTGTAAATGCGGCTCTTCAGACGGGAAGGGGTATTAGTGAGTTTGGAATGATGGCTATCACGGCAGGCTTTTTTCTTGTATTATCCGCTTTAATGTGGATTGCTTGTTTTAGGTGGTTCATGAGTATTATTAACGGTATATTATCAGCTCAGGGGGCAAATTGGCAAGAATTAAAAAGACAAATGATTGAAAACAACCACATAATGACACGTATAGCCGAAGGATTACAACCGGAAACACAGTTAAGAGTTAAAACTTTATCTAATCTTCTTTTTGATCTTTCGGTAGAAAAGGTGTGTCGTATTATAAAGAAGATAAGAGAAGAGAATCATATAGTAGACAAGGAAAATACCATTAAGAAGATACGGACTTTGCTAACGAACATACACGAAGATCGTAATAGTAAACTTGATTGTTTTACCTATCATGGCAATAAATTGTCTGATTATACAGACAGGAAATGGATTGATCAGGTGGCAAAGGTGGTAGAGGCTGAAATATACAATGTAGAAGGTCCTAACAATGGGCGTGCCTATACAAACATTGAATCAGTTTATGCTAATATTAGATTAGAATTTTATCACAATTTAAATGAAAGATAATTATGGCAAATGTTGAAAAACTGGCACCTCTTATCTTGAAGTGGGAGGGTGGCTTCGTAAATGATCCTGATGACTTGGGAGGAGCAACCAACATGGGTGTTACTATAGCAACCTACAAGGTAT